>LSQX01390162.1_pt1 | contig 35484 bp, 31 predicted proteins | sample 654561 | NCBI WGS metagenome assembly LSQX01 (sample SAMN04489861, study PRJNA283612) | anaerobic digester metagenome | isolation source: 4 biogas reactors fed with cattle manure at either 37C or 55C with and... | place: Denmark: Kongens Lyngby | collected 2014 | reverse complement strand
TCGCACACTGTGCGCTATAATGCAAAGCAATCACACCACCGCATCACAGCACCCGTGGCCAAAATCCCCACACTCCTGGGTTTGACGATGATGTTCGCGCTTCCCTATAATATGGGCGAGGTGATGTCACGTCACATACCTTTGCACGGCCCATCTACTTCGGGACGACGCATGGTCGTCAGGGAGTGGCCCGAATGACCTGGCTTGACTTCCTGACCTTGGCACTATGTCTGGTAATAATGGTCATCGAGGTCAAGCGTGGCGCCATATGTGCGATCATCGATGCCGTAGGCATCTGGACCGCCCTCAAGATCGCAGCCGTATCCTACCGTGGCATCGTTTCTCCTCAAATGTCTAACACAGCAGCCTATCTGACTGTGTTTTTGGTGCTGACTGTTGTGGTTGTTGTCGTATCCACGCTGCTTCAACGCCAATGGAAGTCCGATATCGGCCCATTTGATTCATCAGTTGCAGCCGCACTCGGCATTTTCTCTGGGCTGTGTTTCTCCCATGTTGCGTTCGGAGCCGCCCATTTGCAGTATGGGCCCGAATACGATGCATTCGTCAACTCCGTCTTCCGAAGCCAGGTTTATGAGCTACATGCGCTCAAGGGCTTCCTCCAATTTATGGGACGGTTAGGGGAAACAGACGTCGCGCGGTAGCAAAACGGTGGATATGAAAGCTGATATGACCGTCCGACGATACGACCTGAACGATGTGGACCTGGTACGGCAGCGCACTGGGGTCGGCTACGAAAAGGCACGAGATGCTTTGGAGGCAGCCGAAGGTGAGGTGGTGGACGCCCTAGTGTGGTTAGAGCAGCGGGGTTGGACTGAGACCGATGAATTGAGCGATGTCGTGGCGCTGGTTGTTCAGCAGACTGGCGAAATGATTGCCGGGCAAAAGAGCGTCACTGGCGTCGAAGTGGAGTGGTTGGACAGAAGCATTTGTCACTTTCCGACGAGTTTGAGCGGCCTGGCAGCGGCGGCGATGGTACTCCTGGGCGAGCTATTGTCAAAATGTAGCGTCAAACTGGAGTTGGCCTCGCCAGATCGGCCGACAGAACCGGCCGACAACACGCGTTAGGACCTTTCTTAGAGATTGAGGAGCCAAGGCATGGTCAATCCTGCAGAGTTCTTCCGCGAGACTGCTCAGCGGAGGCGAGCATTTGCCTATCAACCGCTTTCTGACGAAGAACTTGTGAGACGGGCTCAGGATGAGAAGGACGAGGAAGCCTGCGAATATCTGCTGTTCAAATACCGGAATCTGGTCAGATCTCGGGTCAAGTCCTACTTTTTGCAGGGTGCAGAACGTGATGATTTGCTGCAAATCGGTCTAATTGGTCTGTGGGAAGCCATCACGGATTTCAAGGCTGACCGACACACGTCCTTCGCCTGTTTCGCCAAAGTGTGCGTGCAGCGACAGATGATATCTGCGATTAAGGCTGCCACGCGCCAGAAACAGGCACCGCTGAACTCATCAGTGTCCCTTGAGGTGGCACCTGGGGGCGATGGTGATGAGCGCGACCTTGCAGAGATCCTGGACACAGAAACCCACATCGACCCGCAAACGGTAGTCCTGGGAAAAGAAGGGGAGCGGGTGCTCAAAGCCACCCTGCGAGATGAGCTGTCCCCATTTGAGTGGCGAGTGTTATCCGAGTATCAGACAGGCAAGTCCTACAAAGAGATGGCCTGTGTACTCGGATGCAAGATAAAATCAATCGACAACGCTCTTTCACGCATCAGGCGCAAGCTCCCTAAGGTCGCACCAGAAGAAATTGCGCGCACGCGTGCTGCAGAATGACCGCTTGGTTATAGGGCCGCGTAGACGCCTGCCATCAGACGGCGCTCCGGATCGGGCGCCGTCGAGTGTTGTGAGCATCTGGCGATTGCGGCTTCATGCCTGTAGCGTTCCATTACAGCGTGGCGACCGCCGGATATGGCGGCTATGCTGTCTTCAAATAGCGTTTCTGGTCAAGTCGTGTTGATGTTCGGAGGTGTTTGATGACCTATCAGGACTTAGTGTTCAGCCTGGAACGGTTCTGGGCAGATCATGGCTGTCTGATCATGCATTCCTATGACTGCCCTGTAGGGGCGGGCACCATGTGTCCGGCAACGTTCCTGTGGGCTTTGGGACCGGAGCCTGTGCGTGTGGCTTATGTCCAGCCTTCACGGCGCCCCAGCGACGGCCGTTACGGCGACAACCCCAACCGTTTTCAGAAGCACTTACAGTACCAGGTGTTGCTCAAGCCTTCGCCAGCCCAAGTGCAAGAGATGTATCTTGCAAGTCTGGAAGCCATAGGCCTGGATTTGGCTACCCATGACGTCAAGTTCGTTGAGGACGACTGGGAAGCACCCACCCTGGGAGCTGCCGGAGTAGGCTGGGAGGTTCGCCTCGATGGCATGGAAATCACTCAGTTTACGTACTTTCAGCAGGCTGGTAGTCTCCCCTGCAAACCCGTGTCGGTAGAGTTGACGTATGGTCTGGAACGGTTGTCCATGTATCTGCAAGATGTCGATGATTACCGTAACCTCAAATACAACGATACCGTGAATTATGGTGATCTCAAGTACGAAGAAGAGCGTCAGTTTTCCGTGTATAACTTTGACGCAGCAAATGTGGACATGCTGTGGAAGCTGTTCGATCTGTATGAAGCTGAGGCACAGCATCTGATTAACCAGAATCTGCCACTGCCGGCTCATGACTACGTGTTGTACTGCTCGCATACGTTTAACCTCATGGATGCGCGCGGCGCTGTTTCAATTACTGAGCGGCCGGCGATGATCGAGCGAGTTCGTAACCTGGCACGTGCTGTTGCCAAAAGCTATGTACGACAGCGCGATGAAATGGGCTTTCCGCTTCTGCAGACCTGAATATCGGGCCAACCATCTGGTTTGTACCATCCTCGACGCTGTGCATAGGCCGACTGCCCATCTCGGGCCGCGCCGTATGATGAAACGGAGTTTGACACATGCCTGATCTGCTTTTCGAAATCGGCACCGAAGAAACGCCCGCCAACGCTGTATTGCCAGCATTAGCGCAAATGGAATCGATGATGAAGGAGGGGCTGGAACGGCTGCGGCTGTCGCATGGTGGCATCAACACCTACGCCACTCCCCGAAGACTTGCCATACTGGTACATGATCTGCCCATCGGCCAGCCTGATCGCGAGGTGGAGTACAAGGGCCCACCGGCTGAGCGGGCTTTCACCGAGGATGGCGATGCGACACCGGCCGCATTCGGTTTTGCCAAAGCTCGCGGCGTTGATGTCAATCAGCTTGACGTGCGTTCAGATAACACCGGTACGTTCGTTTGGGCCACCGTTCGGGAAGAAGGACACCCTGCTGAAGAAGTCCTACCCGGTCTTCTGGCCGAAATCATCACCGGGCTGAATTTTCCTATCACGATGCGCTGGGGTGATCTCGATTTTCGTTTCGTGCGCCCCATACGTTGGCTAGTCGCACTATTCGGTGACCAGGTGCTGCCTGTGGAGATAGCGAACATCAAGAGTGGTCGCCATACCCGTGGACACCGTGCCTTGGGCCCTCAGGATGTAGAGCTGCAGGCTCCTGGTGATTACCTCTCTGCTCTCGAGAAGGCGCATGTAATCGTTGATCACCGGCTTCGCAAGCAACTGATCGTCGACCAGGCCACCGAACTGGCCGCGCAGGTGGATGGAACGCCGGTGCTGCATGAACAGATCGTAGAAGAAAACAACTTTCTCGTGGAGTGGCCCCTGTGTGTGACATGCAGCTTCGACCAGCGCTATCTTGAGGTGCCTGATGAGGTGCTGGCAATGGTGATGGAGAAGCATCAGGCTTACTTTCCGATTGCTGCAGAAAGTGGCTCACTGATGTCGAAGTTCATCGTTGTTGCTAATTCGGGAACGGCCGCTACCGAAATGGTACGAGTTGGCAACGAGAAGGTCATCGAGGCACGGCTGTCAGATGCCGAATTCTACATCCGCGAGGATACTAAAATATCCCCTGAGCAGGCTTTGGAACACCTGCATCGCGTGACCTTCCTCGAAGATCTAGGCACGCTTTATGACAAGATTGTCAGGCTGCAAGTGCTGGTCAAGTGGCTGGCCGAACGCGTTGGAGCTGATGACGACGAAATGGGAGTGGCGCAGCGGGCTGCCCTGCTCAGCAAGAGCGATCAGGTGACCCAGATGGTTGGTGACACCAAGCTGGCCGGCCTCCAGGGCACAATCGGGGCACACTACGCCCTCGTAGCCGGAGAGAGCCAGGCTGTCGCAGATGCAATCGCCGAACAGTACTTACCGATTGCTGCCGATGGTGCTCTCCCATCCACCATGCCGGGGGCACTTATGGCGGTTGCAGACAAGCTGGACAATCTGGCAGCGGCGTACTATATCGGCGCTGAACCCACTGGAACACGCGACCCGATGGGGCTGCGGCGCCAGGCGCAGGGCATGATAGCGATATGCCTGGACCGTAAGCTGCATTTCTCCCTTGATGACGTGGTGAGTTTGGATATGGGCTTGCTGCCTGACCTTCCTGACCACGACGATGATGACATCAACAGGGCAGGGCGGCGTGTCAAGCAGTTTGTGGCCGGCCGTGTTGAACATCATCTGCAAAGCCTTGGTATCAACTACGATGTGATTCGTGCCGTGCTGGCAGGGCACTGGCATGATGTGGTCGAGGCGACTGAGCGTGCAGTAGCGTTGGCTCGCATCCGACACGAGGATAGTGAGTTCGCCGCCACGGTGGACACTGCCACCAGGCCCGCAAATATTGTGCGCTCATCCGGTTTGGCAGCCGAAGCGAAGGTCAACCCGGCACTGTTCGCAGACCCGCTTGAAGAGCAACTGTGGGAGGCTTATCAGGCTGCGGCAAGCCGGATGAGCACGGCTCTGTCTGGCAAACGAGACTATGATGAAGCCTGGGAAGCCCTGAAATCCCTGTCGAAACCAATAGATGACTACTTCGTCACCGTGATGGTGAATGCAGAGGACGAGACTGTCCGCACCAATCGTCTCACGGTGATGCGGGCGCTGGACCGGCTGTACATGAATCTCGCCGATTTCACGGAGATCGTCCAGTAAACACAAATGCTGATAAGAGAACGCCTGGAGAGTGCGGAGCAAGCCAATCTCTCAGCCTTCGCGGCACTGAGCGTCAACTCTGCGGGGCGGCGTCGGCCTGAACCGCCGTGCCCGGTCCGCACATGCTATCAGCGTGACCGGGATCGCATCATACATCTGTGTCGCGCGTTTCGAAGGCTGGCACATAAGACCCAGGTGTTCATTTCCCCTCGCGAAGACCACCTCCGCACCCGTCTCTCGCACACGCTGGAAGTGGCACAGATAGCTCGTACCGTTGCCAAAGCGTTGCGCCTGAACGAGGACCTGACTGAGGCCATCGCTCTGGCGCACGATGTGGGGCACACCCCGTATGGACACTCCGGTGAAGCTGCGCTGGACCACGCGTATCGTCGCTATGACCCACAGGCGTGTTTCAGTCACCAGCTTCACAGCCTGCGAGTAGTTGAGGAATTGGAGCGAGATGGCGCGGGCCTCAACCTGACTCGGGAGACGCTACGGGGCATCACCGAACACAGCAAGGGTGAAGCCAACCTCGCCGACGTTCTGGCAGCGGGTCCGTCTAGCAGCCTGGAAGCGCTTGTGGTATCGGTGTCGGATCGCATCGCCTACCTGAACCACGATCTGGATGACTGTCTGCGGGCGGGCTTGTTGACGCCCGATGAGCTGCCCATCGAGGTGGCAAGCGTGCTTGGCTCCAGCCACAGTGCTCGGGTGGGTACCATGGTGACCGATTTGATCGAGCACAGTGTCAATCAGCCTGGCTTGCAGATGAGCCCGAGGGTGCTCAAGGCCACTGACGCGCTGAAGCGGGAGATGTTTGAAAGCATATACCTCAGGGCCGAGCTTTTGGAGGACGCGCAGAAGGTCAACGGTATAATCGGTGGCCTATTTGACGTGTACATGGCCACCGATACGGCGCTTCGAGACTCCTGCGGCAGGGTGCCGACCGGACACACTCAACGCGCCCGACTGGTCTGTGACTATATCGCGGGGATGACTGACCGGTTTGCCACCCATCAATACAGTCGCCACTTCCTGCCTTCGAGCTTCCCGTACTGATCTGCGTCCAGCTCTGGCCCGACAAGCGCTGGTTGGTGTCGCTGCCACAACCGAATGCAGCCACCCTACATGAGCCCAAGAGATGTAGGGTAGCGGCTTTGAGTCCGCAGATGGCTCTCTAGTCCGCGACGTAACCGTTCTGCTGCAGATGCGTGACGGCCTCGCCTGGAGACATATGGACGATTCTTCCGGCACCGGCGGCTAGCATTTCGGAGGCCGTGCCCAAGCTGATGCCCCGCCTGGCCGCCCCCTCCAGGATTAGCGGAAGCGCCTGGAGGCTCTCCATGCTTCCCTGGTGCATGAGCACTATGCCGCCCGGCTCCAGCCCCTCAAGAGCGTTTGCAGCGATTGTCTCTGGAGGAGGCTTGAGCCAGTCGTCGGCGTTGGTGGTCCACATCAGCAAAGTGTGCCCCGATGCCGCCAGTGCGCGCAAGCCCGCTTCACCGATGCGACCTCCGGGAGGGCGAAAGTAAGTAGGTTCGCTTCCAGTGATGTGCCCGATAACTTCTCGACATGCGTCTATTTCGGCCAGTATCTCAGGACCGCTCAACTGCTGCGCACGTCGGTGTGTGTACGAGTGATTTGCTATCTCATGCCCCTCACGGGCGATGCGGGCAACGAGCTCCGGATACTCCTCTGATTTTTCTCCGACCAAACAGAAGGTAGCCCGCGCACCGTAATCACTCAATACTGACAGCATCAGGGGCGTTGTTAGTGGGTGAGGGCCGTCATCAATGGTAAGTGCGGCAATTGGATGGCTGCTCCCGTGTTCTCCGAGTACGGCCACCGGAGTACCATTGGAATTGTCGAGACGTGAACGGCACTGTTCAAGCCGTTGGGACCATGATGCACGCATTGCCGGGGCATCGTAGACGGCTGAAGGCAGAGGAACGGTGATGGGTACGGCGGGACCGTAGGATGCGTGCTGCAGATAGGTTGGGCACAGACGTACGATGCCCAGGCGGCTAAGAACATCAGGAGCCGTCCGCGGCTGATTTGTAGCACGGAGAAATTCGTCCCTCGTCGCGGATACAGAGAACACTGGCAGGTGGTCATACTCAGCATTTTCTGCCTGTGGGACCACCGCCCAGACATCTACTGATTGCATTCTCGGGCTGAGGCCGAATGTGATATGCAGAGCCGTGACGGCGTCTTGTTCGAGTGCTATGCGGTCGAATCGGCCGTCATTGCGCTCAGCCGCCTGCAGCTTGACCTGGGCCATGAGGTCGGTCTTGTATGAACCGACGACGACGCGCAGGATGTCATGGCGCAGGTTCGCAGCTAATAAATCTGCCGCCAGACGCTTCTCCCATGCAGCAGCGAAGCCCTTGACGATGTCACCATTTTCGGCAACCAGTGATTTAGTCAGCGCTGAAGGCGGCTCAATTCGCAAATGCGCTGCAAGTTGTGACAAACCTACCGAGTGCAATTGTGCTCCAAGATGCGACAGACTCTCTATCGAGTCCACTGTGACAGGTTCCTCGCCCGATTGGGCCATCGCCGAAGACAGGAAGATGGCCCCCAGGAAGAAACAAATGCAGAGAGCTATGCCGCGTCTGTGCCCAACTGCCAACATCATAGAGAGCGGCCTCCCAAATTCCGCACAATTCGTGGTATCACGTGTGCTTTCGCTCGGCACTGTCTACCATCATGGTATCTCATGAGGTCAGCGAGGTGTGAAATCGGTGCTCTCGTCTATGTAAGTGAGGGTTTGCGCCAACAATTTGGCGGCGTTGTCCAGGTCTTCAAGCGATACTATTTCGACCGGACTGTGCATATAGCGGTTTGGGATGCTGATCAAACCGGCGGCTACTCCCGCTCTACTTATCTGAATGGCATTAGCGTCGGTACCTGTACCACGAGGAGCCGGGTCGTTCTGGTACGGTATTTTGCGTTCTTGTGCCGCCTGGACTATCAATGCACGCAGCGGCGGGTTGATATTGGCACCGCGTGCCACTGAGGGACCTTTGCGCAGTTCTACCTTGCCAGTGCGTTTTGGATCGACACCTGGATAATCGGTGGCATGGGTTACATCCACAGCTATGCCCGCGTGGGGATTGATGCCATAGGCACTTGTGTGGGCCCCACGAAGCCCCACTTCTTCCTGCACTGTGGATACAGCATATACGGCGCAGTTGAGTTTACTTTTAGGCACCAGGCGCAAAGCTTCCATGACCACATATACGCCCACCTTATCATCGAGACCGGGGGCGGTCACCAGGTCCTGCTGTAGTGCCGTAAAGTGCGGCTCGACAGTGATGCAATCGCCGATGGCTACCAGCTTTTCAGCAGCAGCCTGATCCTTGGCGCCGATGTCTACCCACAGCTCTTCAACTTCCAATTTCTCGCTGGCCCGTGCCTCTGCAGGCATCAGGTGTATAGGCTTCCTGCCGATGACTCCGGGAAGTGCTCCTTCCGCGGCATGTACCAGGACACGCTGGCCGATCAACACCTTCGGATCCCAGCCGCCGATTGCGGCGATGTGTAGCACGCCCGAATCAGCTATGTGCTGGACCATCAGGCCAATCTGATCGCAGTGGCCGGCCAGCATGACGCGCACGGGTGCGTCAGCATTCCGTATCGCCATGACATTGCCATGCACATCGGTGCGGATGTCGTCGGCAAAGTCCGCGGCATAACGGCGTACGACTTCCTGTGCGGGCTGTTCATATCCGGATGGAGAAGGGGCGAAAATCAGGTCTTTCAGGAACTGCAGGGACTTGTCGCGCATGATAGGCCTCCATGTTTGGTGTGGTTGTCGGATGTTGCTAAGGCTAGCCTATTCCCGGGACGTCATGGTCGTACTTGCTCTAGCTTGAGCTCGTCGAACCAGACTGTGCCGACCCCCGAAGCTCTCAGGTAGAGCATGAACTTGCTGTTGTCCGCATCAGCCGTAAACTGCCACGAAAATTCCGTCCAGTCCTCAGCGTGTTTCAGCGTAGGCATGTTGGAATACTGGTCTTGCTTGCCGTCCTTGTTGCCGATTACCGATACATAGCCGGTGTTTCTGTCATTCTTGTAGTATCCCGACAGCACATAATCGGCTCCGGGGATAAGATCCACCGATTGCCCGCAAACCATGTTCAGGCTGCCAGCGATGCCCTGGATACGCAGCGCACTGCCACTGTGACCACCCTCGGCAACTTGGAACTCGGCCTTGGTCTCGGCATCTGAGCTCCAGGTGGAGGTGCTCCAGTGCTGAGGCCGTCCGTCGTCAGCAGCAAGCTCGAAATTTCCGTTTGTCAACAGCGGAGCGGTGGTAAAAGTTAGCTCTATCACGGTGGTGTTGCGTTCGGGAGTAGCATCCGCTACGGATACGAGCATGGAGTGGTGCGCCTCATCTAACTGCCCTGGCTTTATGACGATGTCGAGGCGTTTACCATCAGCTTCAGCGTTGAGAGCCACTTCGCCACCAAAAGCATCTACATCTTCTCCGTTGACTTGCACGGCGACTGTAGAAGAGGCGATGGGATTATCGGCGTCGGCTGCAGTGATAACGATGGATTGTGGAGTAGCCGGGAGAAAGCCGAGCATGATAGTCTCAGCTACCGGGACCGTCCTGTTGTCTACACTGGCGGAGGTAATAGTGGGAGCTTCATCGTCGGGTAGCTGTAGCCAGGCAGGCTTGTCGAGTAGGATGACTGTGGCGGGCAGAGCATCTAATGGCGCTGAAAAAGTCACTGTAGCAGCTTCGTGTTCGTACGGCAACGATTTCCACTGCCCGTCGGTTGTCTTATACTGAGGTTGCTCCAGGGTAGGGCCACCCGTGATGCTAATCTTGACGGGGACATTTGCAGTCAGCCGGATAGACTGGACCTCATATTCGGCGGCTGCCACTGATGAAAAGACTGTCAAAATGCAGATGACAGCTAGCAGCAGGTTAGCTGTAGTCAGTCTGTCCATATAGTGAAGGCTCCTTTCGCAGGTGGGACCCATTTGAGCGAAATCTATCTGCACGCGTGTTTGAGATCGTTTCTGTTGCCCTAGTGTGATAGAGGCCTGCAGCAGCGTCGTCGCAGGCGAGAGAGGCATGTGAAAGCGCGCCAATATACGCGAAAGTGCGTTTACATACTGTTCTACGCAGGTTCCGCATGACCTTCTGAGCCATACTGACAGCCCGGGCACGGACACCGATAGATCAGTCGGTACAAGATTTGTGAGAGTTGATGCTACCTCCAGCACTTCCGGAATATGTACTGACAAAGCGAAAAGGACCGCTGCCAGGCGCGGCCCTGAAGTAGTCTGGTGGACGGAAGGGGATTCGAACCCCTGGCCTCATCCGTGCGAGGGATGCGCTCTCCCAACTGAGCTATCCGCCCACGATTCGATGTGTCAATTCTATCGGCAAATGGTCGCTACGTCAAGTTGTGTTGGTACGCTGCTCTCAGACGGATGGGCTTGCCTGTGATGCTGCCTGTGACCGGCCTATCGCCGCTCAGACTGCATGAGGACTATCCGAGATTCCTCGTTCATCGCTCCTGCGCGGCGAGCACGGCATCGGTTGCCTGATGTGAGACGGCCGAACAAATGCAGTGCGGTGCCCACCCATCACACCGTATGTGGCTGCAGGTGCAGGTCTCGCGGGAGACGAAACTATATGCCGGTGATATGACAGACTATGCGAAACATGAGGAGTAGTGAGAATCCCCCTGGGAAATTCGAGAAATATGTGTTCGCCTGGCGATGCACATCTAGGCGATGCACATATATAAGAGTAGGCAGCGGGGCATACCATAGTACAACCAGAGGGATTGAGGCATACGTGCGCTCCGCTTCGGTCGGAGATCGCAGGGGCATGATATCCTGACAGCACGTGACTTCGAAGCGCTGGAGTTGACGATCAGAGATCTCACGGGCTCATACCACACATAGCAGATGTTTTTGCGATGAGCACGTCTGCTGTTGAGGCGTATAGAGTGAACTTGATGAGAAAACTGGGGATGCGAAACAAAGCTCATCTGGTTTACGTTTCCTCACCAGCGATGTATGGCCTGCGGATGAGTGAGATAGCTCTACACATACGCAGAATCGGTGAGAACAGAGGCAGACTATGACGTTCCTTTCGGCAGAATGGGCTGCACAGTCTTCCGGACAATTTGCCTGGACAGTGGCAATTGCTGCCCAGATCGCAGTAGCAATCTCGTTCCATCGCCACCGCGATCGCCATACTACCCGTAGTGCTTCACAGCCAGAAAAACGCCAGACGCCAGGGCCACAGACCTCAGCGACCTGCTCCAGCTCTGACAGTAGTTGCACAGGGGATCGGCAGTATGCAAGCCTGCTGGCGCAGAGCCTGCACGACATCAGTCGGCATGCAACTGGTGCAATCGATGTATCATCATTTCTCGATGCAGTGTGTTGGACACTGACCGGAAATGGCTGCTGTAGAGCTGTGTGGATCATCCGTCTAGACGCGCATGGGGATTTTGCCGCACTGTCCCATAGCGGTATGGGGGCGGAAGCAGAGCTTTTGGAGCAGATGCTTTGCCGACAATCATGGGATGATCCCGATGCGATGGCACGCTGTACTCCCACAGGCGATGCAACACTGCGGCTGGAGTGTGCGGGGAAGCTCTATGGTTTCATGGGAGTGGACCAGTCTAGCTGGCCTACGGACGCCGTCGAGCAGTCACTGCCTGGCACAGTAGCTGATCATATCGCCCTGTGTCTGCATGATATCCATTCTCGGCTCAAACAACAGCAGGATGAACAGTGGTTGCGCTCAGAAAATCGCAGCTTGCATCAGCAGCTGTTGGAGTTGCGCCAGACGCAAGGGACCGCCATGCACGATGAACGTGCGGCTGCCCTGGTGCGGATGGCGAAAAGACTTGCCCATGATCTGAACAACGCCCTAACACCAGTCATCGTTTTCACTGACTTGCTGCTGTCTGACAGCTATGACTGGAGCAACCGTACCAAAACCCGGCACAATCTGGAATGCGTCAATGCTGCTGCCCATGAGGCGGCTAATGCAGTCAGGCAATTGCAGGATTTTCACCGTCAGAAGATGCATGCGCAAGTGGAGGCACTGGACGCCATCGCGGCAGTTTTGAAGGTGGTCTCTTCGGCATTGGGAGTACACGTCGCAACGACAGGCCTGTCTGACGCCGAGAATCGGCAGCCACCGCCTGCGAGCACTGGCGGGGAAGGCGAACTGTGTGAGGCATTACAGACGGCAATCCGCAATGCAGTCCAGACGATGTTGGCAGATAGTTCGCTGCGGATTACCATCCATCATGAGTGCGGTGCGGTGGCTGTGGAAATCGCCGATACCCGTCTGGGCATGTCCGATGATGTGAAAAAGCGCTGTCGAGAGACATACCCCACTGCCCCCGGTGCAGATGGCAGAGGTATAGGTATGGCCACTGCATACACTGTAGCCACGCACCATGGAAGCTCAATCGAGATTGAGAGCTGTGAAGACACGGGAACCGTCGTACACATTTGCCTGCCCAAACCGGGCACATCCCCGCCACCTGATGGCACAGGGCAGGCAGTGAACGGAAGCCACACCCCACTTGACGACCGTCATGACGCATCGCCCGCACCATGACACAGCAATCGTCGCCACACTTTTCTACCCAGTGGCATAAGTTGTAGCTGAGGTTGTCCAGGTGGTATCATATCTGGAGCATAGCTGTGGTAGGTTCGATGGAATTTTCCAGATACGTAAGCTGATGACAGTGAGCACGATACACGAATGGCCACCATCCTAATCGCCGACGATGATTCTCGAATTACTAGCGCACTGGCAGCCCTGCTCTCGGAAGACGGCCATGTGACCATCTGTGCCAGTGATGGCAACGAAGCACTTCGGATGATCCGTTCGCGAAAGCCTGATCTGGCAGTCATAGACATAGTCATGCCGGCTCTCGACGGGCTAGGCGTAGTGCGACAGTTGCGCCAGGACCCTGCACTGGCCACGATGCCTATCATACTGTTGACTGGCCGCCATGAGCCCGAAGAACGTGTGCGAGGCCTCGACGAGGGGGCAGATGACTACATTTCCAAGCCATTTGATACTGGTGAGCTACGGGCGCGAGTTCGTGCGGTTCTACGTAGAGCGGGCCGCTTCTCTGAAACTGCCGTAACTCCCCAAAGCCAGCCGAGCCAAATCAACTGTGGCCCTATCAGCATGGACTTGCCCCGGCGACAGGTTAGAGTGGACGATGCGCTGGTCACACTCACGCCAACCGAGTTTCAGTTGCTGCAACATTTGATGACGCATTCCGAGCAAGTGTTCAGTAGCCAGGAGTTGCTGCAGACCGTCTGGGATTACCCTGCAGGAACTGGTGACAGCAGCCTGGTTCGCTGGCACATGCGCAACCTGCGAGCAAAACTGGAGCCTGTACCCGAGGAACCGGTCTTCATACTTACGGTCGGTAACCATGGTTATATGTTGACCGCTGGAGACAATAGGCACCGATGATTGTGCATCTGACATAGGGCCCTCATAGGACCACGCCACTACATGCGCGGCATGCCACAGTTCACTCCGTTCCCTTGCTGACCCCGACAGTTGAATTTGCGCGTGTGTCCTCAGCTTGAACATCTGTCTCATATTTTCTCAGCCAGTCTACGCAATCCCAACGCAATCCTAACGCAACTCTCACTCATTTCTTACAGCCTTCTCTGTTGCCAGAGCCTATAATTATACTACCTATCTCATCACCATTTGCGAGGGGATCGCGAACAATGGACAACAGAACCTATAGATTGTTAGCTGTTGCGGTGATGCTCGCAAGCATGGTCACTGCCACCGGCTGTGGTGGGGGCCAGGAGACCGCCGAAACACATAAGTCTCATAATACAGGGGTTACCGGACTAAAAGTCTATGTGACCGACTCTACGTGCAGTTATGCTGTATACGGAGGCCACTATTTGCCGCCAATGCTTCGTGGCAACTGCCTCAATCCCGAGGCACAAGTAGATGTGGCCGCATGGATGGCTATAGGAGACAATCCGGCGAAGTATCAGTGTGTCCGTTTGGGTGAGGCAAACGGCACTGCCGAATTCCACAGCACGGGCTATCAGTACTATGTCATCAAACCTCTGGCAAATGGGCCACTTATGGTTGATGCCCTAAAGCTCATGGGGGAAAATGTTTACTGGTGGGGCCTATGGGACAAGTATCACGGCTCACAAGGCGCCTATAACTCCAATTTGACTGTGCCTGAAAGTATGTACGGACCGGCAGATGGCCTGGCGGCGAGCTTGAACCTGGAGGTACATGGACAAGCCAACTCGCTTTCGGGTTTCATACTGGTGCCTGCTCACTCCTGGGTCGAAGGAAGCTGGAGCAAGTGAAGAGAGATGCTGCGGTGAGGTGCCAGAAGGACGAGGCAGGCTCTGCACGCAGCGAATGTGCGGCCAGTGCATCCTAAAAATAGTTGATTGTTGGCACACTTTGATGGGGCGCCAGGGGTGATTTGATGCCAATACTCTCGATAAGTTGCCGGTAGCGAGCATGGACGCATGAACGGAAAGGCTCCGTCATGACTCCGAGATCAGGCAAAGTGATTTCACCGAAGAGTGGGGCAGAAGATGGCTTGAGCAGTCAACACAACCCTGTGCGCTGAACAGTAGTGCATCGAGCAATGCTCAATCAAGCCTACATACTGGTAGGTGTCGGGTATTTCATGCCTGAAGAGTTGGTTGGTGACTGTATTGCAGTGTTGCGTCGGGATTCAAGCGGCAGATGCGCGGAGAACGTGCGGTGTGGTCGGTCCTGACAACATAGTTGAGGTGACTTAGATAACTGCCGATAACTTTGGCGCTAACCAGAGTAGGAGCGCTTTTTGAGCAGTTGGTGAGACAAGTGCCCCAGGCCTATCTCAACAGACCCATGCTGCCATGTGTAGGCACGTGATTTACCAGTGGTTCTACGCGGAGGTCGCACACCAGAGCATCCAAGAGGATACTCTGTGGAGCGGTCGGTGATTGGGGTGGAGTTCATCCAGTGCAGTTGCACTGGTACGCGTGGGCAATCATCACTGCTCGCCATTGCTATGCAGGTAGCGCTCACCGATGATGATAGCTGCGTAGTCATCTACTGCTCTGGGGGGGATACGCATACCGGCAGGTAACAGAAGGGTCAGACAGCCGGGAGCATGATCTTGCCAGTAGCGCCGACGAGCCAGTAGCGTGGTATTTCTCTCTGTAACTGTGATGATTTGTGAGCGCTCACGGAACTCAATCAGCCTGTCCATAACGGCATCGGCAGCCGTCCCACGCCCTATGACAATGCTCCGCGCCCCGTGTTGGCGCATCAGCATATCTACGGTTTCACCCACCATTTCAGTGGGAATGATGTCCTGATGCAGCACCTGTCCGGTGGCCGACAGTACAGCAACCCCACATTTGGCGCGCCCGGGGTCTACTGCGACTATGCACGTGCTATTCATCCGAAGACCGAACCTGCGTACGACGGTGAATCTCGAACTGGATTTTGAGCTCATCAGCGGTGTAGGTGTCATGAGCGGCCACTACCTGCACCCTGGCGTCATGGCCAAGCTCCTCTACCTTAGCGATCGCGTCAAACAGATCGCCCGCTTCCACAGCGCCAAATTGACCGGTTTTTGGGTCGGCTGCAAGGAGCCCCTGCTGTTGAGCTGCCTGCCGGACGTCTCTGCGGAGCAAGACCCACAGGGCTGAGAAAATCTCCGCAGGCTTGCTATCGGCGGCGATGGAAGTCTCAGCAATCACCTCGCCTGCGGCAAATACCCGTACGTTTGGGGTAGCCCACATAGCCACGTGCAATTGGCCTTCTTCGGCCACCACCAGGCGTCGGAACGCTACCACGGACACCACAAAGTCGGGTATTGCAGACAGCTTTTTCATCTCGACTGCAAGATACTTGACGATGTCGTGTTCAGTTGCTTCGTGATCTACCACATCGGGTGGCCATGGTGCTACGAGTAGCACAGCGCGTCCGTTGGCACCACGTCTGGCCCCACGCGCCTCGGCGGCGCGGTGGGCGAAGGGCAGCAGTTCAGTCAGGGTTGTCGCCAACTGCTCGTCTGTCTGGTCAGTGGGGACGGTGACCCGCAAAAGCAAGTCGCCGGCTTCATAAACCACCGGACTTTCAGCTATGCCGGCATGGCGCTGGCGATATATCTGGTACTGCCGCTCCCAGTACTCCGCTTCCTGCTGGCGCAGCTCTTTCATCGCCCGCATGGCTTCCAGTCCGCGCTGGGTGGCTTCCACGTCACGCTGTGCAAGATCAAGTCGGTCATGGGCTTCGGCAAGCTGCTTTTCCGCCTCGGTAACGGCCCTGGCGAGGCGTTCACTGGCGTCTTGCAGATCCTGGTTCTTGCTCTCCAGTTCTGTAACCTTGTCGTCAAGGTCGCCAATCCTGGACAACAGCTGTCGTTCCTTGGCTTCGAGTTCCTGATTTCGAGTCGTCAGGCCCTGCATCTGCGTCTGGACTGCCGCCAATTCCTGGCGGGTCTGGTCCAACTCCTGTCTGCTTGCCTCCAGATCCTGCTGAGCGCCAGCTAATTGCTTGAGTGCCTGGGCCTGCTGGCTTTCTAACTGTGCCACCTTGGACTGGAGCTGCTTTCTAGTCGTAGTGAGGGTGCTCACATCGCGACTCAAGCGCTCACGTTCGCGCTCCAGGTCGCTTAGGCGGCCTTCAAGCGTCATGCTGTACTGCCTGGCGCGTTCCGCATCATCACGCAACTGAGCGCCCTTGGTACGCAGTTTCAGATTGGCCTGCTGCAGCATCTCGTTGGTTTCACGCAATGTGCGCTGCTCGCTTGTCAGTTGGTCCAGCTCCAGGAGAGCAGTACGCGCCAGGTCACTGATTGCCACAGCTACCAACAGACCTACAAGTGGCAACGCCGCGCCCACGACGGCCCCCACCACACGCGCGGTAGTGCGTGGCCGCAAACCCCATAGACTGGAGCGCTGTTTGCCCAGCCGGTAGCCTATAACATCGCCAGCCCAGGCAATCACTGCACCGAGCAGAGGCAGCACAATCAACGCCACAATACTGTATACCGGCATACGCTTACACCAAGCTGTAATGCAGATTCGCGACAGGGCACAAGATAAGGGTCATCTACGTCCATTATACAGCAGACTGACCCCGGTTACGAAGAGAATCACATTAGGCGTCCATGCGGCCACCCATGGATTGAACAGCCCACGCTCTCCCATCAGGAGCATAGTGTTGAATACCAGGTAGTAGAAGAACACGATTGCCAGTGACATCCCGAAGCCTACTCCGGCAGATGCGCGCAGCGGGCGCTGCCCCAGCGCCACTCCAAGCATGGCAAATCCCAACGCACACCACGGCACCGCCAGACGGCTGTGGATGAACTGAAACAGGCGCGATTGGTCAGGATATAGTGGCAGATCCAGTGCTCGGTACTGGCGCAACAAACGCTGCAACTGAGCGATACTCATCTCCGATGGTGACTGTTTCATCTCCTGCACCTGGTGGGCAGACTTACCAACAAACACGCTGACACGATCCAGTTGCGTTCTGCGTTGCCCCTGAGGTGTCACTATCACTTGCACAGGATTGTGTAGCACCCACCACTCGTCAGTCCAATCCGCATATTCGGCTTCGAAGAGCTGCGAGAAGCTACCGTTTTCGTCGAAATATATGACCATAACGCCTTCAGCCCGGTGGTTGGAGGGGTTGAAGCTGTGAATTCGAAACATATGGCGAGGAGTACCGGTGTCCGGTATTTGGAAAACCAGGTTCTCAAGCGGCTTGCCTTCCTCGCGAAACGTCCTGACCAGTTCGAATGCTCGGGCACTGCCCAAAGGCGCTAAACTCTCATTTACGCCGAGAGTTATGGCTGATACCAGAAAACCTGCGGCAATCACTGGAGCTGCCACCCTCAGGAAACCGATCCCACCCGCTTTGAGCGCCAGCAATTCACCGTGCGAGGACAGGTCAGAGAAAGTCATAAGACTGGCGAACAGCACGGCCATCGGAAGCGTCAAGCCAGCCATGGCAGGCAACTGATACACGAAAACCTGAACCGCCAGCGATATAGGAAGCGATTCGCGTACTACCAGGCGCAGTACCTGAGGAAGTAGGTTTACACCTATGAGGATGACCAGAAACGCCCCAACACCGAAAATCAGTAGCGGGGTGAATGTGCCAGCGATATATTTGTCCAGTCTCCGCATGCCAACGACTCCGTCCGTGCAGTGACGGCAACACTACTGCAAACCTTGCCTAAACCTCGGCTCTACATCTACATCTGGAACTTCTGGCCCAGATAGTACTTGCGAGCCGCCGGATCACTGACGATCTGTTCGCTGGTGCCTTCCACACGGATTTGACCATCGAAAATTATGTAGGCCCGGTCGGTTATGTCGAGGGTCTCTCTCACATTGTGGTCAGTGATCAGAATGCCGATGTCATCACTGCGCAGATCGGTGATGATTGACTGGATTTCTTCGATAGCGATGGGGTCAACCCCGGTGAATGGTTCATCCAGAAGGATGAAGGAAGGCGCCGTGCACAAGGTGCGGGCAATCTCCACTCGGCGCCGTTCGCCACCGGATAGAACCATGCTGCTGCGGTCCGACAAATGGGAGAGGCCCAGCTTCGCAAGCAGTTCATCAGCCTTTTCCTGCTGGGCGCGCCGTGACAAGGCCTGCATCTCCAACACCAGCAGCAGGTTTTGGCGCACGGTAAGCTTTCTGAACACCGAGGGCTGTTGAGCCAGATAGCCGATGCCCTTGCGGCAGCGTACATGCATCGGCTGACTGGCGAGGTCCTCTGCGTCGAGCGTCACACGACCTGCCTCGCTGCGGATTGCGCCGATGATCATGTAGAAACTGGTGGTCTTACCAGCGCCGTTGGGGCCGAGTAGCCCGACGATCTCGCCACGCCCGACTCGCAGGCTGACCCCGTCAACGACTCTTCGGCCCGAATAGCTCTTGACCAGATTTTCAGCAACCAATGGCATCTGTAGGCCTATCTGTTGGAGCAGTAAGATCGCTTTAGTTTTGGATCGGCGTCTGTATTTTCACGTTCGCGTCATCCACAGTGAGTCTGCTAGTTTTCAGGTTCGCGGTGATTTTCTGACCGACAAAACGCGCAGTTTGCCCCTCCACGCCCACTGCAACCAGATCGGCCTGGGCACCACCGGAAAGCTCGATAGTTTGATCGGCCTCGCGGTACAGAGCCTGGCTTTGGGCGCTGGCATTGATGCTGTAGCGGATCCCTTCGGAGTTCGGTTGTGTGAGAAAGTAAAACTTGACTGGGCCGTGAGCTATCAGGTGGACTATTTCGTCCAACTTTGGGCTCAACTTAACGCTCATCCGCGGCGCAGTAATCTGTCCGTCATAGCCTCCGGCGATGGTCACTTTGCAGTCGCCGGTGAACTCCCATTCGTTTTTGTCCCACTCGTATACCAATTCCGCCGCCTTGATCTCCGCTGTTTGTGTGCGGCGGGCCTGCTGCCCCAGAGCCATCGATCCGGTTACAGCCAAAGCCACTATGGTTGCCAGCAACACAATTAGACGTCTGCAATTGCGGTGAGAGCCTGTTTTAGCTGCTCGTATACTCTTCAACACTATCGTCTCCTGGCAACAGAAACGTTGCCTCGCAAACGCGTCTGCCGATTCTTGACATCAATTACCAGTTGATCTGCACTAATCAGATAATCGCCTTGCCGTAAGACAACGCCACCGGTGCCTACCAGTTTCTGTATCTCCGCCAGATACTCCATCTGCTGGACCTCAAAAGCGCTGTTATGGTCCTGTGAGGTACCGCTGATACCTTCGGCGAACTCTACACGCTTGCCATCGTCACGGGCCAGCAGCCTGGGGGCACGGAGGCTAACAGCTGGTTGGTCTTGTGCGAGTACATCAAACTCTACATCGGTGCCGCGCAACAGACGCTCACGGTCATCGTACATGAGCTCCCCCGAAGCGCGAACCCGCCACATCAGACTGCCCTGCTCGTCTCTCTGTTCCACTTCGCCGCCTTCAACGCGCACTCCTCTGGGAGTGGATACGCTGCCGGCATCTTCCTGTTCGGTGCCTGGGAGTATGGTTGTCTCCACAGGGCCGCTCTGAGCCTCCCATGCGGTGTGGTAGTACACTGCAACACTGACGACTGCCACGAGCAGCAGTATGGCCCCGTAGATAATCCAGGGGCTGCGCAGGCTCATGATGCACCGGGGCGTCTTTCCGCCTCCCGGGGCGATGGCAGAAGCGGCTCGGCAAATCGGCACCACCACAGAGTCCACAGGGCCAGGAGACCATCTCTCCACCGTATCTTCTTGCCCTCTTCAATCCCACGAGGAAAGTAGTCTATGGGCAGCTCAGCGACATGCATCCCTCGACGTGTAGCCAGGCGTGTGAGTTTGGCGGCAAGCTCAAAATCCAGATCGAAACTGTTGCAGCGCAGATCCAGGCTGCGAAAAGTCTCCGTCGCCGCCATCTTGTAGCAGGTGGCTATGTCCGTCAGCTTGCTCGAGTACAGCAGGCGAAATACCTGGTTTATGAGCTCGCGTCCTACCGAAAAAGACGAAGTGGGCAGTTTCTGGCCACGTTGACGTGCTCCGGTTATACGGGAACCGAACACAGCCAGTACGTCAGGTTTGCGACATGCCTCAAGCATGGGCAGTAGGTCGTCCGGATTGTACTCCAAATCGCCGTCCTGGATGACCAGGTATGTTCCGCTCGCCGCGGCGATGCCACGACGCACGGAATTGCCCTTCATCATGTTGCGTTCCTGCAGGATCACTCGCACCTGCGGGTGATCGTACTGCTGGATTAGCTCCCGCGTGCCGTCAGTGGAGCAGTTGTCGACGATGATGACTTCCTTGCTCACGGGCAGAGCCAGTACTTGCTCCAGCAATTGCTCGATTGTTGCTATTTCGTTATAGACCGGTATGATTACCGAAAGTTCCATGTCATGTCAGTCCGGTGAAGTCTGATGCGTCTCACTTAGGGTCGCACTGGGTATCCACATCTGAGGCCAGATAGCTGCGGTACCACTCATATGTCTCGGACAGCGCTTCCTCCAGCCTGTATTGTGGTGTCCAGCCCAGTTCAGTGTTAGCTCGTGTGCAATCCAGGTACTGGTGGATGATTTCGCCCCACGAGGTGGCCTGGATTTCGGGTTGCAGGTGTGTTTTGCCTGAAGCCTGGACTATCGTGCTGACCAGTTCCAGCACGGTAACCGGTCGTCCCGTCCCTATGTTGTAGGCTTGCCCGGCTGCGTTTCCTACCACGGTCTGCTGAGCCAGGAGCAGATAGCCCTGTGCCGCGTCCTTGACGTACAGGTAATCACGCTTGGGACTGCCGTCTGAACGGATGATCGGGGCCTGATCAGCCAGCAAGGCTCTGATGGTATCAGGCACGATGCGTGACATGTTCAGATCTCCAGGGCCGTACAGGTTGCCACATCGTGTCACCGAAACAGTGAGCCCATATGTCTTGTGGTAGCTGCGAGCCAGCAGATCGGCACACGACTTGGAAGCGTCGTATGGGTGCAGCCCCAGCAGAGGCGCGGCTTCTGTATAGGGCAAGGTAGGCTGATCTCCGTAGGCCTTGTCGCTACTGGCCACAACTACACAGTCCACCAGATGGCTGCGCTCAGTCGCGTTCAGTTGGCGGCAAGCCTCCAGTATGTTGCATGTCCCCATGATGTTGTTGGCAAAGGTTGGCAGAGGGGAGCGGTTAGCTGCCCCCACAATCGCCTGTGCTGCCAGGTGAAACACTACCGTGCACTCGTGGTCATTCACCACGCGCAAGCAATCGCTCAGCGATGTGATATCTCCGGCGGCTAGAGTTATCTGCTCGTCCAGTCCAGACAGTTGCAGATACGATCGAGCCGGTCGGTCGCGTACCATGCCTACGACCTCGGCTCCGATATCTACCAGTGCTTCGATGAGATGTCCAGCTAGGAAGCCGTATGCGCCGGTCACCAGGACGCGCCGCCGGTTCCAGAAATCGTCCCGTAGTTGTGCTCCGGTCATATGCTTACCACTTTTTCCATTTGGCCTGTCCGCTATTCCAAAGCTCGTTCAGGCGTAGATTGTCCTTGTACGTGTCCATACACGCCCAGAAACCCTCATGCCGATATGCCATCAACTCCCCGGCCTTAGCCAGCCGTCGCAGTGCACCGGCCTCGAGGGGATCATCAGGGCTCAGCCAGTCGAAGATAGCTTTGCTGAACACCATGAATCCACCGTTGACCCACTCGGGCAGCATGGGGTTTTCAACCATGCTACTAACTCGACCATCACCATCCAGACTTACATGACCGAACTGTGAGTGGGTACGGACAGCCGTCAGAGTGGCCACTTTGCCATGAGCGAGATGAAACCGCGTCAGGTCCTGCAGGTCTATGTCAGACAGTCCATCACCGTATGTGACCATGAAGTGCTCATGAGGCTCAAGGTAGTTGCGAGCGCGTCGAATTCGCTCACCCTTTTCCGAATCCAGCCCTGTGTGGCATAAGGTTATGCGCCATCGGTCTTCATCTGTCGCCTGTTCGATGATCTCGGGACGGCCGGAGGCAGGTATTTCCATGCGCAAATCGTGGTCCTCATATGGCGCCCGCTGCAGCACGTAGTCTACGATCTGTTCACCGCGATACCCCAGCAGTAATGCGAAATCCTGAAAACCGTGGTATGCGTACATCTTCATGATGTGCCACAAGATGGGACGGTTGCCGATCTCGTAAAGCGCCTTGGGTACGGCGGTCTGATCGCCGAACAGTCGCGTACCTTTGCCTCCTACCAGAATTGCCGTAATCACGCTTCGCTCCCAATCTACTTCCACTGCAGGGTTTTGGCCAACACGGGGCACGGCAGTACACTGTCATCCGACCGCTATTATAACCGAAGCGGGCGCTGCTACTCAACTGCAGCTGAACACGGTGAGTGTTAGAGTGGTCAGCCCATGCCGGCAGGAGCAGCTGCGATTCTGAGCAGAAGGAAATAGGGGTGGGCAGGGAACACTGTTGCCGGTTCCAGCAGGCCCGTCTCAATCGCACCGCGCAGTAGTGTCAGCAGCCAGTCATCTCCGTCTGCAAACGGGTCCACGTGTATCCGGTTGACAAGCACGTGAGTAACTCCTAATTCTCGATAGCGGGCTACCAGATCACCTGGATTGCGCATCTTCTCGTACTCAAGCAGTCTACTGTGTCCTGGATCTGCCCAGATGGCCAGTCGCTGGAAGTAGTAGCTGCGGGGTTCGCCATAGGTAGCGACAATCGCGTCTTCCGGCAGATATCTGGATATGTAAGTGCTCGGCTCGGCAACATCAAGTTGTCCGCTCAGATAGCTCTCCCATGACATCTGCCCACTGATCGCGGGCCAGGCCATGCTGAGGCCGAGCGTGGGTTCGCCCAGAGACAAAATTGCCCACAGACACACTACGGTGGCCGTCGTTGCACGCACCACTCCTGCCCGTGACAGTAGCATGCTGATCGAATACCCGGCCAGAGGTGCGGCGAGCAGTAGTGACGGCAAGAGGTACCGACTGTACTGCATCGAAAAAAACCACCATAGCCACAGAGGCAGCAGCATCCACATGATCAACCGGACAGGAGGCGGGCGTTTGAGGAACAGTAAAATCAGCAGCAATGGCAGATACAACGGGCCGATCCAGTCAACAAGCAGCGACTGAAATACCAAAGCAGGGTTGACGGCGAAGTCCCAGGGCCGGATAGTGAGCATCAACGGGCCGGCCAGCCACCTGTAGGGCTCTCGAGGGCCCACAAAACGCTTCTGCCACCATGAAGCTTGCGGCTCCAGAGCGGGCATCTCGCCCCATCCGAAGCCCAATTGATGAGCTTCGTACAGCTCAGCTTGCTGTGGGCTCCACAGTTTCCCGCCGAAGGCTTCGTATGCGAATGGATACACCGGGTTGCCAGTAAGCAGGTAGCTTTTCAGATACCAGGGCCCTCCGAGTACTGCCAATACGAGTGCGGCTTGCAGCCAGCCACGTGCCGATCGCCGCTTGCTCACTACCAGCACGACTACAGCAAGCACGAAGACGCCGGCTATAGCCAGCCCTTGCATCTTGACCGTCATCCCGCCCGCGAGCATAAGAGCAGCAGGCAGGAGGCTTGCTTCGTCGCCATCCACTGCCCACTTCAGGAAAAAGTACAGTGATGCCAGCGTGAAAAAAGTCTGGCCAAGATCCACATAGCACACACCGGTTAGCCAGGTGAAAGCCGGGGTAGTCATGAGTATGAAAGCGGCCCACAGCCCAACCGGGCTGTTGCTGCGCCTGCCACCCAGAAAACGGTGCCCGATGAGCACCGCCCATGCCACCGTAAACACTCCCATGAGCCAGTGCAGTAAACGCGCTGTGAAGTAGCCATCCACCAGCATGCCTGCGGTGTACAGCATCTGCATGGTGCACGGGAACTGAGAGTGGTGGTCGTGCCACAGAGGGCGTACACGGCCTTCATGTGCGTAAGTCCACGCCTGCGCGAGGTGCTGGCTAAGGCCATCCCAGTCGCCCGAATCGGGGGGTAGCAGACTGGCGGCCAGCGTGAGCACTATCCAGATTGCCATGAACGCGAGAAGCGCCCGTGCTCCCCACTCGCGACAGAATCGCGCCAGATAGGTCGCAGCAGCGCGAGCACAGGCCGGCACCAGGCGCCACTGACCTATGCCAATCGCGATCATCAGCACCAGTACTGCAAGCAACCACGGCAGTGTAAGCGCTGAGAGCAGCCCTAACGCGAGAATGGCATAAGCTAAAAGCACCACACCAATGCCGAACCCGGCCAGAAAATGGGTACTCGGATCATCAGGTGTGGTAATTCGGAGCCAACGCAACAGTTGTGCTCCGAAAAGAAGCGCAGCCGAGGCCACCAGGATTGCCATGACCACGCCCATCATCGGAGCCAGGCACCTGTGTTCGGCTTTTCACTGCCCCATGTCAGGTCGCCTATAGACTGCACAGGCTGATCACCAACAACTCTAGATGCGCGCGGTCGTCAAGCACCTGATCGGATCGCCCTTTCAGCGCCATGTCGGTCTGGTAGATCTCCACCAGCCCACGCGCCAGTTGATTTTGGTTGAAGTTGCGTGCTTGCTCGGAAAATCGTCTGGCTATGGGCCTTCTGCCTCTCACCGCATCGAAAATGTTGTGTTGAGCAGGCAGGCACTGTTTGATGTGCTCAGGACAATTCTGGGCTGAAAGTAGATTGACTTTGTTGACCTGCAGGTAATGGCATTGCCACAGCAGGCGCAAATGACGGGCGATCATGGCCAGCACCGGTATCGCCGAGCCTCTGGAGGCATGGGCTGGCACTAGTGCTGGGAGCAATGCCAGTGCCGCGCCCACATCACGCTTACCGATTGCGTCCGTCAGGCCGAAGATATCCTGCTCTTCGCCGGGCGTGGCGGCTGCTCGCACATCTTCAGCGCTGATCTCCGCGCTGTCTCCAACATACATGACCAGTTTCGAAATCTCGCCGGCCAGAATGTCGCAGTCGGCCCCCACGGTATCTATGAGCACTTGAGCTGCATCGGCAGCCAAACTCTTCCCCTGACGGATCACTTCTTGCCGTAGCCAGGGGGTCAAATCGTCTTTCCACTCCGTGTAAGTGGGGCTGTTGCAGTCTATGATGAGCCCGGCAGACTTAACCAGTCGCACCAGTGGGGCACTTAAGTTGGGCTCAGAGCTTCTACCGCGTGTTGAGGGAGAGCAAGTTATGACTACGGTAAGCTCTGGGGTGACGTTCTCCAGGATATCGGGTAGCTTCTGCTGCCGCAGCCGCGGCATTTTGTCGAGATCGCGGATGACTACTACCTGCTGGCCAGCAAACAACGACCCAGATGTCAGGGCTCCCCGAATGTCGGGCAGATCAACCTCACCGGCGTCCAGTTGCGAAAGCCCGTATTCACGATCGGCCCCAGGCAAACGTTGATCTACGATGGTCTCAAGTGCCTGGTTTTTCAGCAGTGTTGAATCGCCGCTGAGTATGAACAGCGATCGCCCTTCAAGTTTTTTGGGCAGGTCTTCTGTCATCGTCCACCCATTTCCTACTGCTTGGGCTTGCGGGTGAAGCCGGTTACTCGTGATCGAATTGCGCGAACCTCTCGGCGGAGTCTGTCAACTGTTCGAGCAGACTGCGTTGGGGCGAAACGCGCTTCATAGTACTGTTCCATCAGCTTGCATATGCGCTGTCGCAGTAGATCCGGTGCGGACAGATTCGCCATAGCCGCGTCAAGCATTTCATGTGGCGTCATGGCATCAGTCACCCTGATCTGTGCCCGAACAGCCAAAGTTTTGCACAGCTCTTGAAACTCGCGGCCAAGGCTATCTATCGGATACACCATATGGCGACGCATTCCTGCCAGTAAGCGCCTTCGCAGATCATACACGCCCGATAGAGCCACATACGCTACCAGAAGCACGAGAAGCCAGGGCAGCAGTGTGGCCAGTGCCCTGGACCATGCCATGTGCGCAAAGCCGGACTTGAGCAGCGACAGCACAGTCTGCTCATCGTAACTGTGTTCAGCCTGCACGTCAAATGGCACCCAGCCGACGCCGGGGAAAAACACCTCAGTCCAGGCATGAGCGTCACTGTGCTTGACGATATACTCGTCTGTTCGTGCATCATACTCGCCGACCTGATAACCCACGGCCACTCGAGCAGGTACTCCGGCGAGGCGTGATGTAACAGTCAGGGCAGTTGCAAACAGATCGCATGCGCCTTGCTTGCTGTGCAAGACAAAGTAGACGGCTGCATCTTTCCCCGCGGGCACTGCTGGCGCCTGCGTCGAGTACATGCACCGCTGTGCCAGCATGCCACAGAGCGCCATCACCCGATCGTATGGGTCTGCTAGGCCTGTCACGGTCTCGGCAACCAGGTCGGACAGGTGCGCGCGGGCGGCTACGGTCACCTGTTCAACATATCTCTCAGCAATCTGGGCCGGATAGCCTTCATCCCGTTGGCGCAGGGCGGCGGCATCAGAAGGAGGCATCCACGAAACTACTTCGTAGTGGTTGTCAAGTTCGCGCCCAGTGGTGCCCCAGCCGTCTGGATCAGACCATGTCCGGCTCACACGCATGCAACCGTAGCTATCCACTTGCAACGGCTGTAGAGCAGGGCCGTCAGGTTGTGGTGGTGGCGCAAGGTCAACCGCTCCATGCAGCGTGATCTCGCTCGGAGTGGCGGCAGCGGGCAGAAAGCCTCTGGTATGTGCAGGGAAGCTAAAAGTCTGCTTATTTGGCTTGCCAGGATATCTGGTGACATCAGGAACGCGATAGTGCAGGAAACCCAGGCGCTGCAGATGACCGTCGGATTGCCTCATCTTGCTCCATGCTGAGCCTGTGTAGTAGTCATACGCCTGCGTGCGCCACAGAGCGGAATGCTGCGCTCGGACACGGAACACCTCCGTCTCAGGCAGGCGGACCGGGCCAACTCCCACATAAAAGTCATGCGATGTGCTGCTTTCCGACACGGTCTTTTGTGCCTGACCAGGAAGCTGTCGGATCTGCCCTGCCATGCGCGGAAAAAATCTCGGTACTACCGCATCCAGCAGCTCTCCTCCAGCCATCGCTATGCCTAACACAAGTGACAGCAGTAGTAGCGAAGCAGACAGGTGCCAGCGCCACCATGTACCCAGCGCTGTCCCTGCAATTGGTGCAGATGTTGCTCGATGGACGCTATGGAGTATGTGCTCGTAACCCCAAACAAACACGATCCCGACAATATAGACCCAAAACGCTATCATGAACGGTAGGTTGACGTTGACTGTGGCGAGCAAACCAAGTATGGCCATACCTGCAGCGGCTACAAATATCGAGTTGAACTGGCGTGCTTGCATGAAGCAAAAGCCAGCCAGCATCCAAGCGGCAAGTGTAGCCACACTCGTCTCTTCTAACCCCTGCAAATCAACCGGAAACAGCAGGTCTGTCCATGTACCCAGGTCTTTTCGTACTACTAGCACGACAAACCCAGCGAGCATCACCATAAGGCCAAGCGGAGTGGTGTTGCGCTTGTATACATGCCCTAGAAAACCGGTCAGGATACCGCCAATAGTTAGTCCATGCATCAACAGCCCAAAAGGCAGCGAGTAAGTGGTCACCGTGAGAGCCGCCATAGCACCCGTGGCGGCAATCAGTGCACCCGCATACAGAGGCCAGTCGCCCGCTCTAGGCCTGTAATAGTACTCACTACGTTCGTGCATAAGACCGACCTGTAACACCCAGTTGCGAGGCCAGAGGGCGACGCCAATCAACCACTCGCACCTGACAGCCGACAGCCTGCAGTGCCGTTACGATCTCTGGCGGGGCATGTTCTGAAGCAGATAGTACGACCCATGACAGCCTGTGGCCTCTGCCAATCAGATGTCGAGCCGATTGCACGGCAGTGGGGTCGGTTCGCGGGCTGATGACCAACGCGCTACTACGCGGTGGCAGGGACGCTAGCTGCATCACAAGCGCATCGGGCCAATTGTCGTCAGGGCTTGTCTGCACTCTCGCCAGCGCGTCAAGCAGTGTGTGATAATTGCCAGCCCCAGGTGCGATGGGGACTGAGTAGTCTTCCTCTCCCACAGCAATTAGCCCTATGTCAGCACCCATACTTTGCGCCTGTCGGGCTGCGCTAGCTGCCAGCAAAACGCTCTGCTCCAGAGTGCTGAACAAACCGGTGCCTGTATGATTGGCCTCGAAAAGATCCAGAATGACAACACCCCGCAGAGATTGCTCCCGAGCCATCTGCATAGTCATCAGTTCACCGGTGCGCGCGCTGGTTTTCCAGTGTATCCGCCGCGGGTCGTCACCGGCTACATAGTTCCGGATTCCGTGGAATTCGAGGCCATCTTCTCCCAGAGCGGGCATCGGACGCTGTGCGTGTTGCCCACCGCCGTCCAGCGGCCAGAGCATCGGTAAATCCACGGGTGTGGGGTAGACTACCACTTCACTGACCATGTCACTGGATCGTGTGAACTGAGACAGGCCCAGAGTGTCAGATGCTTCCAGAAGCGCGGGTCCCAGTTTGTAGACCCCTCGGAGGCCAGTGTGCAGAGTGTACTCGAGTTGCGTCGTCGAGCCACCTTCGAGAAGTGGAATCACAAATCGATGCGGTTCACCAGCGGCCTGGGAAGGAATTCGGTCGCGGACTTGCACGAACAATCTCCGGGTGCTGCCGGGATTGGTCACATGTAGACTCACCTGTCCGACTTCACCGGCATGTAGCGACTGTGGGGCTACACGCACCACCTGTAGGCCTCGAAGTCGAGAACGCGCGAGCAGTCGCGAGATCGGCCACAGCACTGCCATAGCGGTAGCCATGTGAAATAGTTGGCGGGAATGGAGGACGAGCGCCACCAGAAACAGGAACAGTGTCGCCCAGAACAGCACTTGTCGTTTGGCACCCGCCATGTGACAACAGTCCCCTAAAATGGTACGCTGACCGAGTCTAGTATCTGGCCGACTACATCGTCAGCCGACAGGCCGCGCATCCGGTGTTCCGGTTTGAGACTCAGTCGGTGGGAGAGAGCCGGTTCGGCTGCCAACTTCACGTCATCGGGTGTCACGTAGTGTCTGCCAGCGAAAAATGCCAGGCCCTGGCTGCAACGCATCATCGCCAGAGAGCCTCGTGGACTTGCTCCGAGCGCCACAGCTTCATGCGTCCTGGTGCTATTGACCACCTCCACTATGTATCGGTGGAGTGAGTCGTCTACATGCACCTGGCGTACCGCGTCCTGCATCTGATGCACCTCGTCAACTCCCACAACAGGCTGGACGGTCTGTATGGGGTGCTCCAGAATTTGACGCTGCATGATGGTGACTTCATCGTCCGGCGTGGGGTAGCCCAGGCGCACCTTCAAAATGAAACGGTCCAATTGCGCTTCCGGCAGAGAGTAGGTCCCTTCGTATTCTATGGGATTTTCGGTGGCGATGACGAAGAACGGATCTGGTAGCTGGTGGGTGGCGCCATCCACACTAACCTGGAACTCTTCCATACTCTCAAGCAACGACGCCTGCGATTTGGGGGTGGCGCGGTTGATCTCATCAGCCAGTACTATATTGCCGAAAATGGGCCCCTGGCGGAAACTGAATTTGCCATTGCTTTTGTCATACACTGTAGTTCCGGTGATGTCAGCAGGGAGCAGATCAGGGGTGAACTGGATGCGGCGGAAATCGCACTCGATGGCCCTGGCAAGTGCCCGAGCCAGCATGGTCTTGCCCAGGCCGGGTATATCTTCTATCAGGATATGTCCCCGACACAGAAAGCCTATGATGACCAGTTCGATGGCATGTCGTTTCCCTACAATCACCTTCTCGATCTCGCCGATGAGCTGCATGGCTAGTTCTCTGTGCTCTTCCACGTCTCTCAATTCTCCTCCGGCAGATCAGTCGAGTTTAGTAGGCTTCCGTGTATAGCTCGATCAGGTCATCCATACCAGGCGTGCGGGGATTGCAGGCGATATGGGCGCTAGGCATCGCGTCCTGGGCCATCTGAGGAATCGCAGCCTCCTCTACTCCAACTTCGGCCATCCGTGTAGGTGCGCCGATAGCCCTGCCTAGCTGTTCGACATGTTCGATCAGGGTGATTGCGGCTTGCGAAGCTGTTAAGCCGGAAATCTCGATGCCGCAAGCCTCGGCGATGTCCGCATAGAGTGGTGCTGCGGCTTCTGCGTTGAAACGCATTCCGTATGGTAAGAGCAATGCATTTGCCACTCCATGTGGGACCTGGAATAGCGCTGATAACGGTAGTGCCATAGCGTGGACGATGCCGAGACGGCTCTTGGAGAACGCCAGTCCCGCAATCATCGCACCTTCTTGCACTTGCTGTTGAGCTGCCATGTCTCCGGGGGCCTCCACAGCGCGCACAAGATGCGGTGCGAGCATACGGATGGCCTCCAAAGCCCTGCGACGGGTCTGTTCTGTAGCCTGCTTACTGACATACGATTCGATAGCGTGGGTCAGAGCGTCCATCCCGGCAGCCATGCGCACCTGGGGTGAGCAAGTACTCAGCAATTCCGGGTCTAACAGAGCGTATTTGGCATATAGTTTGGGGTGGCTCAGCACAAGTTTACGCTTGGTTTCGGTGTAGATGATCACCGAAAATGGCGTCACCTCGGATGCGGTTCCCGCAGTGGTGGGGATCAGGATGGTGGGCAAGGGTTCAAAGTCTACTTCAGTAGGTTGCCCTGGATTGTCTTGTGATTGCGTCCAACCGGCTTGAATCGCCTCCGCGGCGATCGCTTTGGCCGCATCCATACTACTGCCTCCACCGATGCCTACGATAGCCTCTGCGCCAAAGTCTCGGGCTGCAGTACCACCTGCGGCACAAGTCACGTCTGATGGGTCTGGCTCAACCTGATCGAACACTCTGACGGCGCCGTTGGCTTTGGCGCTGTCAGCAAGTGCCTTGGCGGCTGGCAGCCCAGCGACTGTCTGACCACAGACGATCATCACCCGTTGTGCGCCCAAATCAGCCAACAGTCCGGCGGCCTGCCCAATTGCCCCTGGGCCCGAAAACACAGTTACAGGATTTTCATGTTCGGGGAAATCGATACGTTCGATACTGTCAGACACTACGCTCCCTCTTTTCACTGGTAAAAAACGGACCGGCAGCGCAGGACCTGCCTGGGCAAGTCGCATGCTGGCCCCTGTATTCGTCCAAGAATTATCAACAACAGTTGCTGCACATACGTTCCGCTTCGCTGCCAGGATGGGCCATCACCATTGAGTTGCTGGGTATGCAGGTGATGGCCATGCAATGGCGAAAGATGTATACACCACGAAAGGACCCACGGTGTTATGGATCTTGCGCCTGATGCTTATGGCACTCTTATATTGCGGTTGGTAGTAGCGTTCGTGCTCGGCGGGCTTATGGGTTTGGAGCGAGAATGGCACCATCGGCCAGCCGGGTTGCGTACGCACATCCTCGTCTGCGTAGCGTCTGCACTTTTTGGTATCATCTCAGCCGCTGCGGTGACTGGTGTTAGCATCGGCGAAGGCGATCCTTCACGCGTGGCCGCGTCAGTAGTGTCCGGCATTGGTTTTTTGGGTGCTGGTACCATCATGCGCTACGGCAACGTGGTGCGTGGGCTGACAACTGCCGCATCGCTGTGGATGGTGGCAGCGATAGGGCTTTCATGCGGAGTCGGCTGGTATGCACCGGCGGTTTTCACTACCGTCATCGGCATACTCACCTTAGCAGTTGTGGACTGGTTTGCACAAGTGGTTATGTCACGTAGTGGTGTTGTTCAATTGGAATTGGTCACACGAGATAATCCTGAAACTCTGCCCGCTATCCTTGAAACCATACGTCAGCACGGTGCAAACATTAGCAGCGTCAAATTTGACCCCTGCAAGCCGGGACAGTTACGCCGAATGTCTGTGCGTATTCAGATGGCCGACTCTATGCTGCTGGAACCCATGTGCCAGCATCTGGAAGTGCTTGAAGACGTCAAGGAAGTGTTGGTCTCATAAATAGTGTGGGCCTCAGCAACAGTGCCAGAGACGGTTGTACTCCTATTTTCGGTGTTTCGCCACCTGGCAAGATGCAGCAAATGAATCGGGCATCAGCCCGCTATGGGGAGGTGCGACAAGTGCGCTACAGTATAGTCGCAGTCGCTTTAGCTATCATCCTAATTCCATTCCACACAGCCCAAGCCCAACAGAGGGTCTTTTTCACACCTCCGTTGGTCACTGCTCCAGTCATGCCTCATCCTCCTACTATAGATGGGTTGGTCAAGCCCGAAGAGTGGGCCGGCGCTGGGGCCATGAGTGGCTTAATCTTGCTGGGCGGGCAGAGTGAGCCGAAGACCCAGACTGAAATATGGGTTGGATATGATGACGAACAGCTATACATTGGTGCCATCATGCACGATCCTGAGCCCGATAAGATCAAGTCAGAGGCCACCGTCCGCGACGGCCTGGTTTGTGAAGACGACTGTCTCCAGCTATTTTTCGATCCGAGTGACACCGGTGACAAATACATTCATCTTGCTATTAACCCCGCAGGCACACGCTATGATGCTCTCGATCATGATAGTACAGTTGACTACCGTTGGGAGGTCAAAACCGCCACAGTGGAGTCGGGATGGTCGGCAGAGCTGACACTGCCTTTTGAAGGTGCTATTGCCCCATCACCGGGGGCCGTCTGGGGATTTGCTGCAGGCCGATTCGTGCCACATATGGATGAGAAAAGCTGTTCGACCAGAATACTGAGAGATTTCCACGAATTTGAGAGTCTCGGAAAGCTCATGTTTATGCCCCAGTCTGCCAGCATGAAGATGGCCACTATGGGTGTTCGCAGTCTGGGCGAAAATACCGCGGTGCTGGCCGTCAAAAACAACAGTGCTGCGACATTTACCGGCAAGGCAAACGTACGCCTGATTGCGCCGACAAGTTACGGCGATTACTATGGGGCCGAGAAGATCAGCATCACACCAGGTAAGACTGAGACGGTGAGGGTGCCCTATAGAATCGCTCAAGATGGAGCTAATCTGGTCCAGTTTTCACTGACCGATGCCGAGGGTCGAACCATCAGTCGCACTCCGCCGTATCCGGTGATGCTGCCGCCAGTGGGAATGGCGTTGGGGGATTTGGAGACAGCACTGGCTGGCGCCTTGCGTGTGTGGTCAGTGCTGGATGAATCTGCATTCAAGCAGGAGAGCGGCGAACAGTTGACTGAGCTACTGGAGCAGTGGTGGACACTCAACGATAGGTACCGGACGCAGAGGCGGGGGATGACCACTGATGAGCTGGCACAACTGGAGGCCGAACTGCTCAGTGTAACGGCCGATGCCCATCAATTCAGAGAGCAATTGGATGCTCATATTCAGACCCATACTGCCGGGTTGCAAATCCATGCCATACCAGTGCTGGCTGACCCGGACACCACCCCCGGAGCAAGCCGACCGTTCACCCTGGCGCGCCTTCATGCCGCGCGCAACAGTCGGGCCGCTATGCAGTTGGTGATGGCCCCTTTTTCTCGACGGCCTCGCGCCGAATAACAGCCTCTGCCGCGGATATGCACGGCCCTGATGGCCAAAGCCTGGCACGGCGACACGTAGAGCTGTACGAAGTCAGATCTCCGGCAGAAGTTCCGAATGGGCGTGCGGCAACGGCGGTGATGCTGTGTGACATCGGGCCAAAGGGGGTGTCTGTTAGCAGCACGCAGGATACAGTGCTGTGGCTTCGAGTTGCTGTGCCTTCTGATGCCACCCCAGGCGTCTACACAAGTGCCCTCGAGTTCTCTGCTGATGGTACCCCATGTGGTCATTTTCCGTTCACGGTTCATGTCCACGATGTGCTGCTTCCCAACCCGTCTGATTGGTCTCTGGGATTGGAGGTCTGGCAGCCATGGTCTTTGTTAGGCCACAGTCAGGGCGCGGCGCTCTTCACCGAACCATGGTGGGCCACGGCTGAGGCTTACATGATGGCCCTTGCAACCCTGGGAGTGCAGTCTGCACAGGTGGGGCGGGCTTTCTGTGACTGGCGGCGTGTCGCGGATGGGCAGTGGCAGTTTGATTTCACACGACTGGACCGATTTCGAAGACTGTGCCATGACTGCGGAATTGACGGGCCTACCAGTTATCTTGGGATGTTCGGTACTGGAGAGCCTACGCAGGTTCACTATTTCGACGAGGCTGGCGAGCTTCAGACAGTCACGGCTGAGCCTGGTGAGGAGATGTTCGATGATGCGTGGGCAGCTTTCGGTGAGGCTTTGGCCAGGCATTGGCGGCATGTAGCGTCACCGTCCGACATCTACGTGTGGCCGACAGACCGCCCAGCGGAGACGGAAGATGTCGGACGTTTTGCCCACGCTGCAGGACTTCTGCGCTCCCACAGTCCCGACTGTCGCATAGGGGTCACGGTGGACAGTGCGGAGACTGCGCTGGAATTGGCTGACCAGGTGGACCGTGTGGCGCTACCTTTGCAGGGATTGACTGAGCCATCCCCGAAGACCGTGGACAAGTTGCGCTCTATGGGCAAGACTGTGTGGGGTTTTCTGGACCCCGGTGATGACGGCCCCAGCATACAGAATGGCCTTCCCGCTGTCTATTCCTATGCTGCAGGGCCCCTGGCGTACTATCTCGGGCTTGATGGGATTGTAGTCAGCTCATCATTTGGTGATGTCGTAGCAGATGGTACGCAGGATTCGGACGCCACGGGGGACATGCAGGAACAGAGCGCCACGACCAGCCTCTTCCATGTAGGTGAGCAGGTACGGATGTCACTTGCTGCCGAGCGGCTGTTTCTGGGGCTGCAGGACGCACAACTCTTGCAGATGGCCGGGCATGAGTACACCGAGGAGTGGTTCTCAGAGTACTCTCTCCAGGAGGACTGGCGCGCGCTTGCTCGGTGGGATGATAGGCTGCGCCAGCGCGCTTTGACATCAAGCGCGATTAATCGGCAGTAGTCTGTAGCTGCAT
>LSQX01283882.1_pt1 | contig 35532 bp, 29 predicted proteins | sample 654561 | NCBI WGS metagenome assembly LSQX01 (sample SAMN04489861, study PRJNA283612) | anaerobic digester metagenome | isolation source: 4 biogas reactors fed with cattle manure at either 37C or 55C with and... | place: Denmark: Kongens Lyngby | collected 2014 | reverse complement strand
TAATCTGTAAGAAACTCTCTCAAATCCCCCGTTGAAATTCCCCTTCGCAGCTCACCGCCGCAAGCTAAGGAAATCATTCCGTTTTCCTCTGAAACAACGACGACTGCCGCGTCGCTTACCTCGCTCATACCGAGCGCTGCCCTATGGCGCGTTCCAAGCTCACTGTCAAACGCATCATTTTCCGTAAGCGGCAAAATACATCCGGCGGCGCATAGCCTTGCCTCTCTTATAATTAACGCTCCGTCGTGCAGGGCGGAGTTTTTAAAAAATATGCTGTTAATAAGCTCTGTGGATGACTCGGCATTAATTTTTGTACCCGTTGAAATAATATCCTGCAAAGGCGTTGCTTTTTCAAAAACAATTAAAGCCCCGCTCTGCTTTCTGCTCATTGAGGCACTTGCTTTACATACATCATTTATGGTTTTTAGTGTCATTACCGTTCTGTCAGCATCTGATTTGAATGAAAAAAGCGCAATACTTTTTATAGAGCGTCTGCCGACGCTTTCAAGCATTTGACGAAGCTCAGGGCTAAAAAGAATAAGGAATATAATAATTGAGTTGTCAAAAAGTATTTTAAATATGTATTCGCTCGCCTCCATATTTAAAAGCGAAACAACGGCATACACTACGCCGACAATGAAAATCGCTTTCAAAATAAGAAAAGCGCGCGTCCCTCTTAGTAATTTTATCGCATTGTAAATTAAAAATGCAACAAGAAATACATCAAAAACATCAGAAAGAAAATTAAAACTCATAACAGCTTTAATTATTTGCTCAAATAGACTTTTAATTACTTCCATTCTGTCCCACCGCTTTTTTATGATATTCTTGATTTTTCAGGTGCAAAAACACCATCATATCCGTATTATTTACAAATAATAAACATTTCACTAAAGTATAACACAATTAAACGGATTTTGCAATTTGTGAAATGCAATTTATTGCACTTTTTAAATCTTTTTTTTCTGTATAGACAGACGGTGAAATCCGCACCGCTCCAATACTTTCGGTTTTGTAAGTTATATGTGCGGCACATGCGCAGTGAAACCCCGCCCTAACGGCAATTCCTTTACTGCAAAGTATTGCCGCCACCCTCTCGCTGTGAAGCGTTTTTACATTAAAAGGCAGCACGGGCGTGTACTTGTTTTTTTCTAACGACTCTGAGTAAAGAATAACATTTTTTATGCCGGATAAATCATTCATTGCCTCTTTTATAAGACCGTATTCATGCTCATAAATATTAGTCATTCCCTCTTTTAAGATGAAGTCAATTCCCGCCGAAACAGAGCATATGCCCGTCATATTAAGCGTGCCGCTTTCAAGCATATCAGGAAATATCGAAGGCTGCGCAAGCTCAAACGAACGGCTGCCTGTCCCGCCCTCTATAATTGTATTTTTTATACTGCCGTCAAAAAGCAAAATCCCGATACCCGTTATCCCATAAATGCTTTTATGACCCGGCATACAAAGGCAATTAATATTCATATCCCGCATATTTATATGAAGTATGCCGGCACTTCCCGCGGCATCTACAATAAATATAATTCCCTTTCTTTTCGCTAATTCTCCAAGCTCCTTTATTGGCATAACTTTACCGAATACATTAGAGGAATGTGTGCAGATAATAGCTTTTGTCTTAGGAGTTATCGCCTTTTCAAAGCCTGTTAGGATTTCATTGTCACTGCCTTTACAATTTATAATATCATAGCTGATTTTCCCCTTGTTTTTGAGCTTATAAAGCGGCCGTAAAACCGCGTTATGCTCTATTGAAGTAACGAGAACATGGTCACCTTCATTTATTATGCCTTTTATCGCAATATTTAACGCATATGTGCAATTGTAAGTAAAAGCAACATTTTCGGCTCCATAACCGCCAAAGAATGCGTTTATCTTTTCCCGCGTTTCAAAAACCTTTTGCGCGGCGTTTATAGACATATCGTGTCCGCTTCTGCCCGGATTTCCGCCATATTTAATAATTCCTTCTAAAACCGCATTCGTAACAGACTCCGGCTTTGGGTAAGAGGTGGCGGCATTATCAAGATAAATCATAAAAAATCAATTGCGTTTTTTGACACGCCATATATCCTAATACCGTTCTTTTTCAGCAGCTTATATGCCTCTGTGGGGTTACCCTCAATACAAAGCGAATACCCGCATCCCTCGCCCTTATTTGGGTTTAGGTCACGGGTCATATATACTCTAAATCCTCCTTTTAGAAGAAGGTCTTTTCCTTTTAATGCATAACTGATTGAGCCGACTTTTACGGCAACTTTTTCCATATACAGCACCACTTTTTTTATTATAATATGCGAGTATACGGAAAAATGTTTTTGAAACTATTTTTCTAAAAGACAAATTGAATAAGCTGCTATACCCTCTTTTTTGCCCGTAAAGCCCATGCCTTCCTCTGTGGTAGCTTTTATACTTATTCTGTCTGTACCGCATAAAAGAGCATCTGAAATATTGCGGCGCATTTCATCTATAAATGGGCACATCCGAGGCGTTTCGGCAACGATTGTAGCATCAATATTTGTGATGCTATAACCGTTTTCGGAAATAAGCTCTGCTGTCTTTTTTAGTAAAGTCAGACTACTGATATCTTTATATTTTTCGTCCGTATCGGGAAATAGTTTACCGATATCACCTAAAGCCGCCGCGCCTAACATACTGTCAGCTATGGCGTGAAGCAAAACATCTGCATCGGAATGACCGAAAAGCCCAAATTCAAACGGTATATCCGCTCCGCCTATAATTAGCTTTCTGCCTTTTGCGAAACGGTGTGCATCATATCCAAACCCTATTCTTTGCACAGTATCAGCTCCTTTTTACTTCTCGTTAAGCATTGCCTCAAGACAGGCAAGCTTAACAGAAACACAAAGAATTTCCGCCGCCGTTTTAAGCTCGTCAATCGGCGGGTAAGTCGGCGCTATTCTTATATTTCTGTCAAACGGGTCAATGCCGTATGGATATGTAGCGCCTACGGAAGTAAGCTTCAATCCTACCTCCTTGCACAGCCCGCCCACTCTTAAAGCACTGCCCTCTATAACATCAAGGCTTATAAAGTACCCGCCGGACGGTATATTATATGACACAATTCCTTTACCGGAAAGCTCTTTATCAAGCGTATCAAGCACGACGGAAAACTTAGGCTTTAATATTTCCGCATGAAGCTTCATATGCTTTTTAAGCCCGCTTAAATCTTTGAAATACCTTGCGTGGCGCAGTTGATTAATTTTATCATAGCTTATTATTTGATAAAAAAGCCTTTTAGATATCTCTTCGATATTCCTTTTAGAAGTACCTATAACGGCAACGCCCGCCCCGGGAAAAGTCATCTTTGATGTTGAGGCAAACTGAACAACCATATCCTCGTTGCCGTTTTTTACAAGCTCAGGATAAATACTCAACAGCTTATCGGGATTATCCGTAAAATCATGAACACAGTACGCATCATCCCATATAATTCTAAAATCCTTTGCGGCAGGTTTTAGTGCTGCTATTCTTTTTACAACCTCGTTAGAATATGTTATGCCTTGCGGATTTGAGTATTTCGGTACGCAGAACATACCTTTCACGCTTTCGTCTTTAACATATTCTTCAATCATTTTAACATCCGGACCGTCAGCGTTCATATCTATATTAATCATATCTATGCCGTAATATTCGCAAATTGCAAAATGACGGTCGTACCCCGGCGCAGGGCAAAGGAACCTTATTTTCCCCTGTTTGCTCCAAGCAGGGCAGCTTGATACACCTTTAGTTAAACATTGTGTAATGTAATCAAACATAAGCTGCAAACTTGAGTTGCCGCCTACGATTATATTATCAGTATGAAGCTCTAAGATTTCCGCAAAAAGGCGCTTGCATTCAGAAAGTCCCGTAAGAGTGCCGTAATTGCGGCAATCAAATCCCTCCTCGGTCAAATAACCCGTTTCGTCGGTTACAGTATTCAATATGCTCGTTGAAAGATATAGCTGGTCATCCCCCGGCTTTCCCCTTGACATATCAATTCTCAGCTTTTGTGCAGCAAAACGCTCAAATCTTGCACGCTCACGACTGTATTCCTCAAGCAGTGCCGCTCTTTCCATTTCACGGTATAAATTCATAAATAAACCCCTCAGTAAGTCTTTGTAACTAATGCTTTTTTTAATAAATATATAGGCTAAAAATCCGCAAAGCCTGTCGTTCTTGGGAATAAAAGCACATCCCGTATATTTGATATACCCGTAATATACATAACGAGCCTTTCAAAACCAAGCCCAAATCCCGAATGCTTCGTGCCGCCGTAGCGTCTTAAATCAAGGTACCACCAATAATCCTCTTTATGAAGTCCCGTTTCTGCAATACGCTTTTCAAGAATATCGAGCCTTTCCTCTCTCTGGCTGCCGCCTATTATTTCGCCTATTCCCATAACGAGCAAATCCATAGCCGCCACTGTTTTTCCGTCATCATTAAGGCGCATATAAAAAGCTTTTATTTCTTTCGGGTAATCCGTTACGAAAACGGGACGCTTGTAAAGCTTTTCTGTTAAATATCTTTCATGCTCTGTCTTTAGGTCACAGCCCCAATATACTTTGTTTTCAAATTCATCATTATGCTTTTTCAGCATTTCTACGGCATCTGTATATGAAACTCTTGAAAAATCTGATGAAACGACGGCATTAAGTCTTTCAAGAAGTCCCGTATCCACAAATTTATTCAAAAACTCAAGCTCTGCCGCACAGTTATCTAACACATATGTTATGATATATTTTATCATCGCCTCGGCAAGCTCCATATTATCATTTAAGTCGGCAAAGGCAATCTCAGGCTCTATCATCCAAAACTCCGCCGCGTGGCGCTGGGTATATGATTTTTCTGCTCTAAATGTGGGACCGAATGTATATATTTTACCGAAAGCCTGCGCCATAACTTCACCTTGAAGCTGACCCGAAACGGTAAGATATGCCGATTTTCCGAAAAAGTCTTTAGAAAAATCTACTTTCCCGTCATCAGTCTTAGGTATATCGTTAAGGTCTAAAGAGGTTACCTTGAACATCTCTCCCGCCCCCTCACAGTCACTGCAAGAAATAATCGGAGTGTGGGCATATATAAACTCATTTTCCCTAAAAAAGCTGTGAATAGCAAAGGAAACAGCAGAGCGAACTCTAAATGCCGCATTATAAATATTTGCCCTTGGGCGAAGGTGCCCAATTGTCCTCAAATATTCAAGTGTATGCCGTTTTTTCTGCAAAGGATAGTCAGGGAGAGACGCTCCCTCAACTTCTATTGAAGTTGCGTTTATCTCAAAAGGCTGCGCCGCGTCCGGCGTTAAAAGCAGCTTGCCTTTAACAACAACGGCGGCACCCGCATTTAATTTGCATACCTCTTTGAAATTCCGGACCTTCTCATCCTCAAAAACAACTTGCAGACTATTAAAACTGCTTCCGTCGTTTATTTCAAGAAAACCTAATGTTTTTGAATTCCTTTTCGTTCTAATCCAACCGCATACGGTAATATCGTCTTGTGTAAAGCTTTCGGGTGTCTTGTAGATTTGTGAAATCAGCGCCCTTTTCATAATATCTCCTCGTTTATTTTCTGCGCGCAGTTTTTGCGGGTTTTATAATCGGTTTTTTCTCATTTGCTCTTTCCATTTCATTTATGAGCATCTCTTTTAGTATCGTACGCTCCCGCTGATATTCAGGTGACTTTATTAAATTTTTCTTTTGATGCGGGTCTTTTTCCATATCATAAAGATAATCCTCATAATAAACATTTGCCGAATGGCGTATATATCCATTACCCCTTGCTCTTATTGCATAAAGATACTTTTTCGTGCGCACAGCTCTGCCTATTTGTGACTCACTTACCTGAATAAAGGCAAAATCCCTCTGATTTTCACGAAGCAGCGACATACCCATGTAGTGGCTCGGTATCTTTATTCCTGCTAAATCTAAAACGGTAGGCGCCATATCAATAAGGCTTGCCATTCTGTCATCTTTCTTCTTGCCCTTATATGCACCGCCAAATATTACTAAAGGTGTGTGTATAGAGGCATCGTGCGGGCTGCGCTTATACTCCAAATTTCTCGTCTTAAAGTGACAGCCGTGGTCACTCGTATAAATAATAACTGTGTTATCGTATAGATTTCTTTCTTTTAAGGTATTTACAAGCCGCAAAAGGTTTTCATCAATCGCGTTAATTGCTGAAATATAATCGGGATATTCTTCTTTATAATCCCCTTTTAGAAAAGCTAAATCCTCCGGAATAGGGTAATCTCTGAAATTTTCTATTGTTTCCTTTTTTCCCCTAAAATGACCGCTGTTGTTTTGATGGTGCGGCTCAAGCTGTGATATGAAAAGGAAAAACGGTTTATCTGAAGTCTTTTTATCTATAAATTCTATCGCAAAATCATTTATACAATCAACCCTATATCCTGAAAATTCACGCTTTTCATTATGTTCATCAAAAACATAGCCGCCGTATTCATTTGAAGTAAACTCCAACACATCTGCCGCGCGCCAAAAATCTTTATATCCGCCGCGTCTGTCTTCCGGTATAGCCTCTTTCTCAAAATGATAACCGGCTAAAGGAATTCTATCAGAAGCAAGGTGCCATTTTCCAACATAGGCAGTTTCGTACCCCGCTTCGTTCAAATACTCTGCAAGAGGTTTAAAGTCTTTTGACAATGCGACCCCATTCCAATAGCTTTTGTTCTGGCTTGCATAAACTCCGGTTTGAATACATGCCCTTGCCGGTCCGCAAACGGGCTGGCAGGTAAACGAATTTTCAAACATTGTACCGTCTTCTGAAAAATCAGTGAGGTTTGGCATTACTGTACTGTTTAGCGTGTCATGACGCTGTTGGTCGGAAAAATAAAATATTATGTTTGGCTTCATCGTTTTCCCCCTTTTCACAAGTTATATAACACTTGAAAAAATTATCATTAATAATAACATGTACATCTGATTTTTGCAACAATAAAGAACAAATTAGAAGAATTTACGCTGTAATATACTTGAATTTCACACAGTTACATGCTACAATTTCCTATAGGGTGGAAGAAGATGAGAAAAATACGCATAAGTAAAAAAGCTGTATTAATAACGGCTGTTGCCGCAGCGGCATTAACGGCATTTTCATTATGGCAAAATAATGATATAACCGTTTCAAATTATGAATACAAATCGGATAAAATCAATAAAACGCTTGACGGATACAAAATCGTACAAATATCTGATTTACATAACAAGATGTTCGGCAAAGAACAAAACCGTCTTTTAGCGGAAATAAAAGCGCTTTCGCCTCATATTATCGTGATAACAGGCGATATTGTTGACTGCCGCCGTACTGATATAAAACCTGCTCTTGACCTTGTAACGGGCGCCGTTAAAATAGCACCCGTTTATTATGTTTCGGGAAATCATGAGGAGCTGCTTTCCCTATCTGATAAAGAAAGTCTTATAGACGGCATAAAACAAGCCGGTGCAAAGGTTTTAATAAATCGTGCCCTATTTATAGAGCATGGCGGTGAAAGCTTTTATATTTTAGGAGTTAAAGACGGCTCTGAAACGGATGATTTGAAACATTTGCTTTATACGCTCGATACGCCTCATGCTCTCAAGATTTTACTCGCGCACAAGCCGCAATATATGGAGAGCTACAGCGAAAACGGTATTGACCTTGTCTTTTCGGGTCACGCGCACGGCGGACAGGCAAGGCTTCCGTTTATAGGAGGATTAATAGCTCCTGAGCAAGGGCTTTTTCCTGAATACTCGGCAGGCGAATATGTTTTAGGTGACACTGCTATGATAGTAAGCCGCGGGCTTGGAAACAGCATTATTCCAATAAGAGTGTTTAACCGCCCTGATATTGTTGTTGTAAAGTTAAAGTCAGTAGAGTGAGGACATTAAAATGAGCGTATTTGAAACGATTGAAAAAAATTGTGATTTTTGCGTAATAGGCGGCGGACTTTCCGGCGTTGCGGCAGCGGTAGCGGCGGCAAGGCATGGCGCAAAAGTTATTCTTGTTCAGGATAGACCTATGCTCGGAGGTAACGCGTCCTCTGAAATGCGCATGTGGGTTTGCGGCGCTTCCGGCGATAATATGCGTGAAACAGGAATAATTGAGGAGATTATGCTTAAAAACCAATACAGAAACCCTTATAAAAACTACTCCATATGGGATAGCGTTATTCTTGAAACGGTTATGGATAATGAGAATATAACCTTACTTCTCAACTGCTCTTGTATGGACGGCATGGCAAACGAAAGCTCCATAGAATATGTTTTGTGCTGGCAGACTACAACACAAAGGTTTTTTAAGATACATGCCAAAATATTTGCCGACTGCTCCGGAGACAGCGTTTTAGCCCCTATAAGTAAAGCTTTTTACAGGGTAGGCAGAGAAAGTAAAAATGAGTTCGGTGAACAATTCGCAGTCGAAACTGCAGATAATAAAACTATGGGTATGAGCTGCCTTATACAAGCGCGTGAATGTCTTGAAGAGAAAATCTTTATACCGCCCGTATGGGCAAAAAAGCTTACTAAAGACGACCTTTTGCACCGTTTTCCTAACCTTTATAGCGACAGTGAAAACTTTTGGTATTTAGAGCTTGGCGGCGACAGAAATTCTATAAAAGACACTGAAGATATAAGAGATGAGCTGCTAAAGCTTGCTTACGGCTTTTGGGATTTCATAAAAAATGATGAAAGCTGCAAAGAAAAGCATAAAAATTTCGACCTTGATTGGATAGGCATTCTGCCCGGCAAAAGAGAGTCGCGCCGCTATGTAGGCGACTATATTTTAACACAAAACGATGTTTTGACTAAAAGAGATTATCCCGACACCGCAGCATATGGCGGCTGGCCGCTTGACGACCACGACCCAAAAGGCTTTAACCGCTCTGACGGTAAACCTAATCGTGCTATGAAAGTAAACTCGCCCTATCCTATCCCCTTCAGATGTATGTATTCAAAAAACATTTCAAATTTAATGTTCGCAGGCAGGAATATTAGTGCTACTCACACGGCTTTAAGCTCCTCAAGAGTAATGGCTACTTGTGCCGTAATAGGGCAAGCTGTCGGTACGGCGGCGGCGATTGCTGTAAAGAAAAATATTACACCGCGAAAGATTTATAGTGAGCATATCAAAGAACTCCAAAAACTGTTAATGTATGGCGACTGCTATATTTTGCACACAATTCGCCCGCTGACAGAGCTTACAAAGTCTGCTGTTATAAAGTCCAATATGAGTAACCCCGAAAACCTGAGAAACGGGATTGACCGTCCTATTGATGGTGAATATAACGGCAGTGTGGGTAAAAAATCTTGCTTCTTTGAGTATGTTTTACAAAAAGCAGAATATGTTGACAAAATAAGAATTGTGTTTGACAGTGACCTAAACCGAAAAACGCTGCCGGAGCGTGAAAGTAAACTAAACCGCAATATGTTCCATAATATACTCTTAGGCAGAAAGGCATCATATGTGCCTAAAACCATTGTAAAAGAATTTCGGGTTATACTTACTTTAGAGGGCGATAAAGAAAAGATAATAAATATCACGGATAACTACCAAAGACTTGTTTATATTTCGTGCGGTGAAGCGGTAAAATCAGTAAAACTGATATTTAACGAAACACACGGAGACGAAAATTGCCGTGTATTTGCTATAGACCTTGTTTAGGATTTTAGATTGCAGGAAAACGCAAAGCGTTTATTAAATTGAAAATGGAGAATTGAGAATTGTGAAAAAAATAGCTATAATCGGCGGCGGCGCCTCCGGACTTGCTGCCGCGATTGAAGCGTTAAGGCTTTCAAAAAAGCGAAATATACCCGTTTCTGTTACTATATATGAAAAGCTGCCGCGTATTTGTAAAAAAATACTCGTAACCGGTAACGGCAGGTGCAACCTTTGTAATGCCGATATTAAAACAGAGCATTACAGAGGCGATAAATCGTTAATTAGCGCCGTTATTGACAGCGGCTTTTCAGATACTCTTTCTTTTTTTAATTCATTGGGGCTTTTGTTAAAACAGGAAAGCGGCAGAGTATATCCAAAATCGGGAAATGCTTCGTCAGCAGCAGACGCTTTAAGGTTTATGGCACTTTCACTTGGCTGTAAAGTTTTTTCAGATACTGAAATCAATAAAATAGAGAAAAGGGAAAATGGTTTTCTTTTAAATGATAAATATGCGGCAGATGCCGTAATTTTAGCCGGCGGCGGCGCGGCGGCGCCATATTGCGGCACTGACGGGAACGGCTATACACTTTTAAGGTCACTTGAGCATAGGGTGACAGAGGTCCGCCCCGCTCTCGTTCCTGTTAAATGTGAGGACTTGTTTTTTAAATCGTTAAAAGGTATAAGGGCAGACGCTATAGCAACGCTTTTCTGCAATAGCGAAAAACTATACGAGGAAATGGGTGAAGTTCAATTTACTGAATACGGACTTTCGGGAATTCCTATATTAAATATGTCGGGACTTATAGATATGGATGAAAAATTGAAATATAGAATAACTCTTGATTTGTGCCCCGATATGGATTATAACAGCTTAAAGGAGTTTTTAGAAACAGCCTTTTCACGGGGCAAGCCTACTGCGGCAGATGTTTTAACGGGGATTATTCCGAAAAGGCTCGGTGAAGTGCTGTTAAAACGAATTGATATTTCACCTTTAGAAACTCCAAATAATATAACATCGGATGCCATAGCAAAAATTACAAACATTATAAAATGTTTTGATGCCTCTGTAATAGCCACGACCGGATTTAAGAATGCGCAAGTAACAGCAGGCGGTTTATCGGCAGAGGAAATAGAGCTTTCCACACTTTGTTCAAAACATATTGACGGGCTTTATATCTGCGGAGAGCTTCTTGACGCTTATGGCATTTGCGGCGGGTACAACCTGCATTTTGCATGGACTTCGGGAAGAATAGCGGGATATTCCGCCGCTTTGAAGGTAACTGAATGATTAGATTAAATGAAATAAGATTGCCGCTTGAAGCGGCAAAAGAGGATATTCTGAAAGAGGCGGCAAGGCTTCTTAATATAAATAAAAGTGATATATTATCTTTATCCGTTTATAAAAAGTCTTTGGACTCACGAAAAAAGCATGATATTCATTTCGTTTATTCTGTTGATATTGAAACACAGCTTGACGAAAAATCTGTAATATCTTCATTCCCGGAGAATAAAGCCTCTGTTGTTGAAAAGTATAGCTATACTCTGCCCGAGATGCGGCGAAATTCAATTTTCCGCCCTGTTGTAGTAGGCTTTGGTCCCGCCGGTATGTTTTCTGCTTTGCTGCTTGCCGAGGCAGGGCTTAATCCGCTGATTTTAGAGCGCGGCGACGATGTTGACACACGCATAAAAAAAGTCAGGAATTTCTGGGAGAATAAAATTCTTGACGAAAATTGCAATGTTCAATTCGGCGAGGGCGGCGCCGGCACTTTTTCTGACGGAAAGCTTACGACAGGCATAAAAAACCCCTTATGCCGCGAAGTACTTTTACGGCTTTATAAATATGGCGCGCCTGAGGAAATACTATGGAATAAATCGGCGCATATTGGTACGGATGGGCTAAGGGATGTTGTAAAGGCAATAAGAAATAGAATAATTGAGCAAGGCGGCGAGGTTAAATTCGGGTGCCGAATGACCGATATTATTAAGGCAAACGGGTGGGTACACGGCGTTTCTTATATTGATAAAAACGGCAGTAAAACAGATTTTGAAACGGATACAATAGTTCTTGCTATCGGTCACTCTGCAAGGGATACTTATATGTATTTGCACTCTGCAAATATAGAGCTTGAAAGAAAGGCTTTTTCCGTAGGGCTTAGGATTGAGCATCCGCAAGAATATATAAATAAATGCCAATACAGCAAAGAATATAAAAATCCTTTGCTGCCACCCGCTGACTACAAACTTTCAAACCATTCTCTCCACGGCAGAGGCGCTTATACATTTTGTATGTGCCCCGGCGGCACAGTTGTAAACGCCTCGTCTGAAAAAGAATGCGTAACCGTAAACGGAATGAGCGAATTTGCGCGTAATGCCGAAAACGCAAATTCCGCTATACTCGTAGGACTTCTGCCGGAGTTTTTCCCAAGTGAACACGCTCTTTCAGGTATGCATTTACAGCGTGAAATTGAAAAAAAGGCTTTTACTGTAAGCGGCGGATATTTACCTGTTTCTCAACTTCTTAAAGATTTTCTAAATGACGCACCGTCAAAAAAAGCGGGCGCCGTTACACCGTCTTGTCCGACGGGTGTTTCGTTCGGCAACATACGCTCTGTTTTACCGAAATGGGCGTGCGACACTATTTCTGCCGCAATTTATAGCTTTGACAGAAAACTAAATGGCTTTAATTTTTCTGACGCCGTTCTAACTTCTCCTGAAACGCGAAGCTCCTCTCCCGTCAGAATAAAGCGCGACGAGTTTATGAACTCTGTCCGTCTTTTCGGGCTTTACCCTTGCGGCGAGGGCGCAGGCTATGCGGGCGGCATTGTATCTGCCGCCGTTGACGGAATGAAAGCGGCAGAGAAAATTATAAGCGGAGAATACCCGTATTAATAAAAAGATTGGACTGCATCGTTTTTGTGAAATGATACAGTCTTTTTATTTTACAGCACTTTAATTACATTGTACATTGAGTTTAAGACAATCCAATTTTGCGGAAAATAGCTGTTAAGCGTCCAATAGCTTACACCTGCAAGACCGTATTCATTTACGGTGTAAAGCTTCGCTCTTATACTTCGGGCATCCTCAAACCACACAACATGCTCGTTACCGTTATTATCAAAGTAGTTAAAAAACGGTGATTGCGCTTTTAAATCGAACTTAATTTCTGCTCCAACAGAAGAGGCTAAGTTTGCCGCCGCCGTGTTTGACAGCACTCTTGCAGACGAGCCCTGTACGAAAGGCAGCGTCCAGTCGTAACCGTAGTTCGGTATGCCCATCAGTATTTTTTCGGGCGGTATTGCCGTTACGGCATAGTCTAATACTCTTCTGACCTCATTAAGCGGCGCTACCGCCTGTGCGGGTCCATATGTATAGCCCCATTCATATGTCATAAGTATTACAAAGTCCACCGTTCTGCCGTGAAACGGGTAGTCGTGCGCTTCATAAAGCGTTCCCTGTTGGTCTGCTGATATTTTCGGAGCAAGGGAGGTAGTTACAATATAGCCTTGCGCTTTTAATGTTTCTGTCAAACGCGCTATAAATTGATTATAGCTTTCACGGTCATACGGAAAGATGTATTCAAAGTCCACATTTATTCCGTAATACCCTTTAGGAAGGGTTTGCAGTATATTGTTTATAAGATTGTTCTGGGCAGCCTCATTTGTGAGTACGGCATGGGCTATGTCGCCGCTAAAGCCGCCGCCCTCACGGATATTAGTAATAACCATTAACGGCGCAACATTCGCCGCTCTTGCCGCGTCTATTATAGGCTGGTCGTTAAGATTTGAAAGACTGCCGTCCGCTCTTACTTCATAACTGAATATGCTTATAAAAGTAAGGTTTGGTAAAGTTTTTTGCAAAGTATCGGTGCTAATACCGGGAAAAACATAACCGTTAACATAAATAGAGCCTATTTTTTCATCCGATAGCGGTATCGTAATCACTTGACCTGCAAAAATCTGTGCGGGGTTTGTGATTTGCGGATTTGCGGCTGCAATAGCGTCCACAGTAACAGAATACATTTGTGCTATGCTGTAAAGGCTTTCTCCCGCTAAAACCGTGTGCCGTACACTCGTTACGGGTACAACTATTGCCTGCCCCACCATAAGCCTTTCTGGGTTTGATATGGCATTGTCCGTAATTAACCGCTCTGCCGAAACGCCGTAACGCTGCCCAATTTTGTATAGTGTGTCCCCCGGTCTTACAATATGAATTAGCATGTAATCAATCCTTTATGTATATTTAAATATGCCGCTATTAATATATGAGGATTGATATTTTTTGATACAAAAAGGCTGTGACGAAATTTTCATTTTGTCACAGCTTTTATATTTTTTATTATTCTACCACCTGTTATCGGAGTATTCGCAAAACGCAAACATATCTTTAATTTCAAGCCTGCTGCCGTCATCTAATATAACATATCCATTAAAATGACCGAACACCTGATGGCATATATTGCCGACGAAAAGTACGCGTGTTTTCGTATAATTATCGAAATACGGCGTCATAACCATTTCAAATCGTCCGTCTTCTGAGGTGAATATCCAGTCAGACATATAGTCGCCTTCCTTTTCAAGGGATACGCTTATTTCGCCAAGCTTCTCGGCTTTTCCGTCAATAAACATCATATTCCCCGTCGTTTTTGACGCGTCGCCAAAGCCCCATGTAATCTCAAATCCGAACATCTTCCCGTTTGGGAGCAGAGTTGTGCCGTTGCCCCAATACCAATCGCCCGCATAGGGCCATACTCCTCTGCCCCAGTCAAGACAGCAGAATGTGTCGGAGGGGTCGAACTCGATTACAAGGTCACCTATTGTAATAGTGCCGCTGACAGGCATACTCGTAAATTTATTGTTTAAATAGAAATACTTATCGCTAACGCTTGTAAAAGGCGTTGCCGTTGTGATAGTTTCAAGTCCATCCATCATAAAAATATCAAGGTCTGCCTTATATGAAACGCCTTTATGCGTACTGTCTAATGTTATGTGCCTGTGGTTTTTATCAACATTTACACTTAAATCAAACTTTTTATTTTTATAGCTTAAATTATGAGGCTTTATAGCATTAGTTTCCATACCCATATTGCCGAAAGTGAACAGCTTTACAAAAGGCACCTCATACCTGTCGCCCGTTTTCATATCGCAAAGAACTATTGAGGCATAGCCTGCCATTGAAATATCCGCAATAACAACTTGCACAAAATAGCGCTCGTTGCAAAACTGATAAAAATCCCACTCCTTTATCCTTAGCGGATTTGTTTTTATATCAGAGCGGGAATATTCATAAAGATTATTTTCACAGTAACCGGACTTTGTAAGCGTACCGTCCTTTTGCAAAAGAGGAGTAACCTCGGTTATCCTTACCTGTTCATCTGTTTTGCCGCTGTAACCTATGTATTTGTCACGCTGAAAACCCGAAAACGCAATAGTTACTACTGCCGCAAGTAAAACGAATACGAGTGAGACAATGAAAAGACTAATGTATAGATTTTTCATATTTATTCCTCCAAAACCGTTTTTATAATAATATCTTTTATTTTTCTGCAGCTTGATTATAAATAAAAAATCGGTCTTAGTCAAATGATTTTAGTCGATAAACAATTAATCCTCTAAAATCTCGCGAAATCCGTAAACCCTGCTGTACTCTTTCGTTTCTGTATTTTTAATTACAGCACTTCTGTTTTTCGCAAGTAATTTTGTTATAGGGAATACATCAATCCAAATTTCGCTTTTGCAATTCTTTTGCGACTCGTCAAAAATTAGCTGAAGCCCTATGTGTAAATGTGCCACATCAATGTTGTTTACATTTTCTTTTATACTGTAACCCGTTCTTCCAAGGTATCCTATAACATCTCCCGCCTGCACCTCGTCTCCAATTTTTAAGTCCTTATTATACGGGAAATCCTTACGGAAGTGCGCATAGTAATAATACCTTTTTTTATCATGAGTTCTTATCCCCACTCGCCAGCCGCCGTATTGATTCCACCCCAATTCTTCTATTGTTCCGCTCTCAACAGCCACGATTGGAGTTCCGACAGAGCCTATCATATCATGACCTAAATGCACTCTATTAAAGCCGTATGAGCGGCCTGCCCCAAAGTCGTCATACTCTCTGTAATAAAAGCCTTTGGCAAACGGTGAAAATGCTTTTATTCCGTATTTCCTTTCCCACCTTTTGCCCGTTTCAGATAACTCATCCTCAACCTCTATTTCATACTCGCCTACAAGCCCTGAGAGAATAGCGGTGTATGCCTCATAATAAAAATCATAATACTTTAGCCCTGTAGAAAGGCATTCCATAGTTTCTCCCGATTTTATTTTATCAACGAGCGCGTCAAGCTGCGCAGTCTTAAACCCTTTGAAGTTGTTGCCGTTTTTAGCGGCTGTGTAAGCTAAAATCTCTATATAGCTTATAGGAGTATCCGTTGTGCGGTACTTTATATCAAGCTTTACCGCATATTCGAGAGCCTCGTAAGGCACATTAAAATCAACCCATTTTATAAAGTCTTTCTTTTCGTTATTTTCTCCAACACTTTTTATCGCTTCAGCTTTTTTCGGTACACCGGAAATCAGAGCTATTATGATAAAAAGCATAACAAACATAACGGCGCCGACGGCAATATAGGATTGCTTGCGCCCTAAAAGAACGAACATCGTCTTTCCCCCTCGGTATACGGTTATTAAGCGCAAGACAAAAATTCATCCTGCGCTATAAATGTTTTTTTAAGAGCAAAACATTAACCCGCTTCAGTAATAGTAATTCCCTCTGCCGAAATTTTGCTGTTTTTTAAGACTATATCCTTAATTTGAAGTACACTTTCTTCGTTTACCTTGCCCTTTTCCACAACGACCTGAACGGCATCGTTACCGCACACAACAACGCAGTCACAGCCAAGTTTTGCAGAAACGAGCGTTTCAATCGCGGACTCTGTTTCAATATTGGCGACTATTTTGTCGAGTGATGCGGCTACATTGACGGCTAACTTTGAATCTACCTCGGCATTGTCTAAAACGGCGTTTATGTTATCCATCGCATCGCCTCGCGCGTTTTCCCTATTGAGTTTTATTGCCGCGAAGCCTTCGTTTGGGGAAGCGGCGTCCGTGCCTTCCGTCGTATCATTTTTGGTGCCCACAAGCTGCGCCTCGCCAAGGTTCGGCGTCTTTTCGCCCGTTACGCCCGTATTCTCCTTAGATAGGTTTGAATCATAGTTTGTGAAGTACCAGTTTACAAACACCGCCGCTGCAAGCACAACAATCAATGCTCCCATAATAAGCTGTCTTCTTTTAATCAGAACATTCAAGTTCATTCCTCCCTGTTACTTTTCATTTTTGCAACAGACACCTTATTGCCTCTTATCGAAAAAAGAGCCGTTACAGTATCCGTAATTGCCTCTTTAATTAAGTACGAGTCCCCGCCCTCGCAAACAACCGCGACCCCTCGAATTTTCGGCTCCATAACCGTAATTAAAAGCCCGCCTTGTGTAGCTCCGTCTGACTTTATTATTATATATTCTCCCGTACCGTTTTTAATGTCTTTATCTTCATATGATTCTATTTCGGATTTCACATTTTGCGCATAAACCTTTTCAACAGCACTCTCAAGAGTAATCATTACGCGGCATTTGCCCGCGCCCGATATATCTGAAATAATCGTTTCCAGATTTTTTTCAAGCGACTTTGTGTATTCGCTTAAATATATATCGTTTTCGCCCGTTATTACTTTATTTTCCTTTTTTGCGGCAGGTAAAACTTCGCTTAGCATAAGAAGTAAAGAGCCTGCTGCCGCTAATATAAGTATTGCCATTAGTTTTTTATCACTTTTAAGCTTGTTAAAAAAGTTATTTAATTTGTTTTTAGTGTCATTCATAAATAATCTCCGCCGCAAATCCTATTTCTTTAGAAATCGTGTTTTGTATTTCCGTTTCTTTCTTTTTATACTCGTCCTTCAAATATATGCTGACTTTGCTTATGTTTATTCCGTATTCGCCGTATCCGTTTGCTTTCACTTTTACTTTGTGTTTTGATATTCCCATTGTATTTAATAAATCTTCTATTATGTCTTTAACCGCAAGCTCATAATTCTTTATAAGATTTTCATTAAGACGCTTCTTTTCACTGTCAAATCCTTCTTCCTCTGCCTGTTTATAATAGTGAAATATCTCTTTTTTCATACCGCCGTTTGAAATAAACGGAGTTATTATAATTACTATCATCGTAAGGCTTAAAAGCACTCTTAAAGCTTTCCTAAAAGCCTCTTTTTCAACTAATGAAAGCACAATAGCGCTTATTATTGAGCATACCGCTATATTTATAATCGTTTCTTTTAGTATTTCCATATTCTCACACTAACTTTAATATTATTCCGCACGATATAATAAGCACCGTAAGAGTTATCGCCGTTCCCGCTAAAAGAAGCGATGTGCAGGAATAGATGTTTTTTAGGAGTGTTTCTTCCTTTTCGCACCCAAGGGCTTTGGCTATTACGGCAGAAAACTGAAGTAAAATAAGCCATGCAATTATTTCTGTTAATACAGGAAAAAATATAGCAAAAAGAGCCACTATTCCAAAAACTCCAACAGTACTTTTCAGAAGTCCTAACCCTGCCGCAATAGACGCTAACGCTTCGTTTACAGAACTCCCGACAACGGGGATACTTGCACCGATTAAAAATTTAATTCCCTTTGCCCCGACACTATCAGTACCAGAGGCTAAAACGCTTTTTATGGATAAAAGTCCTGAAAAAATAGTAGCTCCAAGACCTAAAATTAATGTTATTCCTTTTTTTATTGCCGAAATGATATTTTCACAGTCAAAAAGGTCTGAAATGCCGCCAACGAGTGCAAGGCAGAAAATCATTCCCGTAAAAGGCGAGTATAAGTTATCAACAAAATAGACAATAAATTCTCCAAGCGCCAAAACAGCAGTATTAAACGAAAGTGCAAGCGTAGGTTTGCCCGATACGGCAATTACGGCGGCATATATCGGAATAAAGACTTTCATAAACCCTAAAACAGAAGAGAACAAGCTTTTTACAATGGATAAAAACGAAATAAACGGTATACCAACAACAAGCGCAAGTATGGAATATCCTATTAAGTCAGTCCCCTTTTTCTTTTCGGCGCCGGAAATTGAGCCTGCGATTGAAATTATGAGCATACAAGCTACGAGTGATGTAAATGTAAAAGCCTTGTCCTTCAATGAGCCTGAAAGCAAGTCGAAAAATGAGCCTAAAACACGGTTAAAGCCTATATTAAACAGCTCGTTAAATTCAACATCTGTTATACCAAGCTCATATAAAAGCTCTTTCGCATCCTCGTCAAGAGATGAATATATCTCTTGTTTTTTCGATGTGTCTAAGTAGCTGTCTATATTGTTAGAAGATGCTGACGCCAATTTCACAAAAAATGGTGTAATCAGAATAAAAACTATTACAGTATAAATTTTAAATTTAATATTTTTCTTCATTTTAATAAAGAGAAGGCCATTTGTAAAAGCAGTTTTATAACAGGCAGTGAAAGTGATATCACAATAGCCTTTACAATAAGCTCTAAAAAACCGGCAAGGGCATTTTCGCCGCTGTCTTTACAAACATCACAGGCAAGGCTGCCCGCTATTGTAATGCCGCTTGCCTTTAGCAGTATTCCCGTGTATTTTATCTGTGAATTTTCGAACTCTGAAATCTCTTTTACGGCGCTTATTATTTCAAAGAAATAGCCTGCGGAAAATGCGAACATAATGCAAATTATTGCAAGCTGTGTGACAAGCGCTATTTCCGGAGAGCTTTTTTTAATAATTGCTGCAACGGCAACACCTATAATTGCAAATCCTATAATTTCCGTAATTCCTATTTTCATATTCCGAACATCTCCTTGAGCTCAGAAATCAGTTCCCCTATTTTCGGCAAAATCATTGCAACAGCAATAAGCAGCCCCGCTATCGTCGTCGCTACCGCATACTCATCCTTTCCCGACTTTGTAAGCACTTGATTGAGTATCCCTACAATAACACCTATTGCCGCTATTTTGATTACGAACTCTATACCCATTGTGACTTCCTTCCTGCTTAAATTAATAGTATTAATATTACTGCCGCACCCGCCGCCGCTAATGTTAAATACAGCTTAGAAAGCCTTGCTTTTTCTGATATGGCAAACTCCCTTTTCTTCAAAAATAGCTCCTCGCATTTTCCACAGATTAAAAGCTGTCCTGCTGTATCCGTAGTTCCAAGGGTTTTTCCGAAAGAGATTAAAGCGCTTATATCATCGGGCAGAAGATACTCTTTTATCATCTCGTTTTCCTTTACAGAACGCTCCCACACAAAGCCAAAGGAATAACCGTCATTTTTAAGCAAGTTAAGGCATTCGCCTAAAAACGAGAGCCTTTTAAAACTTTCATTACCGCAAAGCGATGCTATAAGCTCTCCCGTCGTGGGATTGTCAAATTGCAGACGCATTTTTACGGTTGTAAGCATTTCGCAGATTTCCTGAAAGAAATCGGCTCTGAATTTAAGCCCCTTTAGCTTATCGCCCGAAAGAATTAAGGGTATCAAAGCAAGGCAAATAATTGCCGCATACCTCAATGTTAAAACTCCTAAAGTAATGTTTTACAGTCTATTATTTCTTTTACCTCGCACGGCTTTTCCTTGCCGCAAAGAATAGCCGCCTTCTTAAAAGCTGTACTTTTTATCAGCATTTTTATTTGCGGTCTTGTTATCGCCTCGTCTATTGACGAGCCATGTGCCGTAGCTACAAAGCCTACGCCTGAGTTTACGCCCTCTATAATCTTTTTCGCCTCTATTAAATTCCCTACCTCGTCAAGAATGATAATATCGGGAGAAAAGCACCTTAGCGCTATTTCAATTCCTACCCCCTTTGGATAAAGAGATAACACATCAGTATTTATCCCTAAATCCCTGCCCTCGCCGCCTGCACCATATGCCCCGATTTCATCACGCTCGTCAACTACCGTTATCTTTTTCGGATTTATCGGCTCATTTGAAAAATACCTGCATATATCACGAAGAAGCGTTGTTTTTCCCGACATAGGCGAGCCGATTATCAAAAAACTGTCGCAATCGCCAAGTTGTGAAAGGAGCTTTTTACTGCAACCGTAAAAATCCCGTGCAATCCTTATATTTATTGAGGTAAAGCACCTTACTGCCGTAATTTCACTGTTTTTTACGGATGCCGTACCGCAAATCCCCGCCCTGTGTCCGCCGGGGAGCGTAATATATCCCCTATTTATACACTCCGTATAGGAATGAACGGAGTATCGGCAGAGAGCCGCCGCCGCCTGCTCAAGATTTTCAGCACTCAAAATTATGCCGTTTTGAGGGTAAATTGAAGAAAGGCGACCTCCTGTGCATAAATACATAACCAAACCGTCAACAATAAATGAGACTGCTCTTTTCGACCTAAGTCTTATTTCATTTACTTTAGACATCTTATCTTCGCCGATTGATAAAAGCTCACCCCTTAAATCCCTTGGTAAAAGCGAAACGGCGTCCTTGTAGTTTTTCATATTTAATTTTATTAACACTTGTCCTAAAATAGAACGGATTTTCTTTAAGCCATAACAGAAATACCATCGCGCCATATTTGTTATATATATTGAAATAGCAGAGCTAATATGGTACTATTTGTTATAGTCTAATCTAACGAAAGAAGGTTAATGAGTGGATAACGAAAAAAATGTCGCTCCTCTTACGGCAAAGAGCGAAGAAACCGGTAAGAAAAAAAGAAAGTTTAAGATAGATTATAATTTAATAAAAAGCGCGGCATACGAAAACAGGTTTATGTTTCTTGCCGCACTTTGCACGGCTCTCATTATGCTTGTGGTTTATTATTGCTATAACCTTTTCCCGTTTGGAGAGGTAACTATACTTAGAATGGATTTGTACCACCAATACGGACCGCTTTATGCCGAGTTTTATGACAGGTTGACGAGCGGCGCATCTTTTCTTTATTCATGGACTACCGGCGGCGGAAGCGGCTTTTTAGGTAATTTCTCAAACTATATATCCTCACCGTTTTCACTGTTAATACTGTTTTTTGGGCATAAAAATATGCCCGAGGCTATTGCCGCTATAATTTTACTGAAATCTGCTGCCGCCTCTTTCACATGCTCTTATTTTCTTAAAAACTCGCAAAAGCACAACACGCCGGCAACGGCAGCTTTCGGTGTTTTATACGCGTGCAGCGGCTTCTTTATAGCTTATTACTGGAATATTATGTGGCTTGACGCGTTTTATCTACTGCCGCTTATAGCCCTTGGAATTGAGCAATTGATAGGAAAAAGAAAATCCCTGCTCTATTACATCGCTCTCATTCTTGCTGCTTTAACAAACTACTATATGGCGTATATGCTTGCTATTTTCTCCGTTTTATACTTCTTGAGCTTTTATTTCGGTCATTACTCTTTAGCCGACACATATTTCGGTAAGCTTGCTAAAAACAAAGATAAAAAGCCGTTAAAAAGAATTAGCGGAAATTTTGTGCGGATAATTAGAAACTCCCGTTTTCTTGACAGCGGCATTAGGTTCGCTTTTACGGCTTTAGGCGCCGTGCTTTCTTGTGCTTTTTTACTCATTCCCCTTTATTATATACTGAGCGTTTGCTCCGCCACCTCTGATTCGTGGCCTCAAAACTGGAAAGAATATTTTACTGTTTTTGACTTTTTAGCAAATCACCTTGCGCACCTTGACCCGACTATCAGAAGCAGCGGAGAGGATGTGCTGCCGAATATTTATGCCGGTATTTTACCGCTTATGCTCGTACCGCTATACCTTTTCTCTAAAAAAATATCTATAAGGGAAAAAGCAGCGGATGTCGCTTTACTTGGTGTGTTCTTTGCATCGTTTTATATAAATAAAGTTAATTTTGTGTGGCACGGGTTTCATTTCCCTAATGATTTGCCGTACAGATTTTCAAATATGTACTCACTCCTCCTTATTGCAATCGCATTTAAGGCTTACAGGAACATTAAAGAGTTTACAAGCAGGCAAATTCTCGGCTCCGGTTTAGCTATTGTGATTTTCGCCATTCTTGTACAGGAGATAGGCTCTAAAAACTTTTCTGAGCTGTCACTATGGATAACAATAGCGTTCGTCGGTATTTATGTAGCTTCGTTATATTTAATTAAGGATAAAAGATATCCGGCATTTGCCGCCGCAACCCTTTTACTGTGCGCTGTTTCTGCAGAATATACGATAGCTAACACTAATCACTACAGCATGGACCAGACAAAATCATCTTACGCAGGTGACTACAATGATTTTACAGTATTAAAAGATGTGCTTGACACGCGTGAAAATAATCGGTTTTACAGAATGGAGCTTTCAAAAATAAGGGCGCGCATGGACCCCGCGTGGTACAATTACAACGGTGTTTCAACCTTTTCTTCTATGGCTTATGAAAAGGTGTCTAATCTGCACTATTATTTGGGACTGTACAGCAACTATATAAACAGCCACACATATAATCCGCAGACGCCAATATATAACTCAATGTTTTCCTTGAAATATATTGTTGACAATGCCGATAAACTAAATAACGACACGCTTTATACGGAAGTTGCTTCCTCAGGTGTTTTTAAGGCGTATCGCAATAACTTTTATCTGCCGATAGCATATAGAGTAAACGCTGATATAGCTTTTTGGCAGCATGAGGGCACAAATCCGTTTGCTATTCAAAATGACTATATTAAAAATGCCGCGGGTGTTGATGAGGTGCTTGTAAACATTCCGTCATTCGGCACGGAATATAACAATATTGATTTGTTCACTAACGAGGAGTTTGCAACGGGTATATTTTATTACAATAAAACTGAGGGTGTTGAGGAAGGCACCGTAACGATGAATTATATAACTACAAAGTCTCAAAACCTTTACCTTTTCTTAAAATCTTCCACTTCGTCAGTCAAGTCTATTGAGCTTTCGAGCGATTACGGATATTTTACTACTCAGTCTGTTGATACAAAGCCATATGTCTTTGACCTTGGCATGCGTGAGGCGGGTGAGATTATCTCCGTTAAAGTGCCGATAACGGGAGCGTCTACCGGTATTTTGTACATCCATATGGCAGGTCTTGATATGGATGCGTTTAGAGAGGCATACAGCACATTACAATCTGATGCCATTAACATTACAAGCTTTAGTGATACGAGAATTAAGGGTGATATTAATGTATCTGAAGACGGTGTTTTATATACCTCTATAAACTATGACAGAAGCTGGACTGTGTTTATAGACGGTAAAAAGATAAATCCCGACACTTATATAAAAGTAGGTGATGCACTTCTTTCTGTACCTATAACTGAGGGTTATCATACGGTTGAGTTTAAGTTCTTTCCTTACGGAATGCCAATAGGAATAGCAATTACAGTCATTACGCTTGCTATCGTCTTTGTTTTATATCTTCTTCACAAGCTTCATGCGTTTAAGTTTGACCCGAAAACCGCAAAGCAGGAGCGTAAAGAGCAATTAGCTTTAGAAGAAGCCTTGCCGCCCATAACACTATATTCAGGAGATATTAATACCGAGGACGAGATATTTTACTTTGACAGCGAAAAGTATAATAATTCTTTAGAAGACGGGGCGCAAGAGGAAGATGAAAATCCTGAAACCTGATAGGAGAAAGTAATTTTGTTTGCAAAAGTTAACAGCGTTGGGCTTTTAGGGCTTGACTCTTATATGGTTGAGGCAGAGGTGGACTTATCTCAGGGTAAGTACAGGTTTGATATTGTAGGTCTGCCTGATGCCGCGGTAAGTGAATCGCGCGAGCGTGTTGTCTCGGCAATAAAAAACAGCGGTATGCTTTTTGAGCCTACGCGCCATGTTACTGTAAACCTTGCCCCTGCTGACACTCGAAAAGAGGGCGCTTTATATGACTTGCCTATTCTAACGGCTATTCTTGCCGCAACAAAGCAGATAAATGCTGACCTTTCCCGCTCTGCATTTATAGGCGAGCTTTCACTTTCGGGGGAACTAAGGCGCATAAACGGCGTACTTCCTATGGTTATTGCGGCAAAAGAAAATGGTATGCGCGTTATTTATGTCCCGTTTGATAACGCCGACGAAGGCGCCATTGTAGAGGGAATACAAGTTTATCCTGTAAGAACTATTAGGGAGCTTGTAAGCCATTTGAACGGCAAAAGCTTTATAAAACCAGTACCTCTTAAAAAGTTTACAATGGCGGCGCCTGACCCGCTGTTGCCTGACTTTTCTGATGTTAAAGGGCAGTACGAAGTAAAGCGCGCGCTTGAGGTTGCCGCTGCGGGCGGGCATAATGTAATTATGATAGGTCCTCCCGGCTCCGGTAAAAGTATGCTTGCTAAAAGAGTTTCAGGGATTTTGCCTGATATGACATTTAATGAGGCGCTTGAAACAACAAAAATCTACTCCTTGGCGGGCGAGCTTAAAAGCGAAACACCGATTATAAACAGCAGACCTTTTCGCTCTCCGCACCACACCGTTTCTTCTGTCGGTCTTTCGGGCGGCGGCTCCATTCCAAAGCCGGGTGAGCTTTCACTTTCACACAATGGGGTTTTGTTTTTAGACGAGCTGCCCGAATTTCCAAGGGTGACTATGGAAGTATTGCGCCAGCCTATGGAAAATGGCACAATTACAATTTCAAGAGCTGCATGCACGCTTACATATCCGTGCGATGTTATGGTTATATGCGCTATGAATCCATGCCCGTGCGGATACTACGGTCATCCCGTAAAACAGTGCCGATGTCCGAAAGGCGCGGCAGCGAAGTATTTAGCCAAAGTATCGGGACCGCTTCTTGACAGACTTGATATACATATCGAAGTGCCGCAGGTAGAGTATTCACAGCTTTCAAACAGAGCGCCCGCTGAAAGCTCTGCCGCTATTCGGGAAAGAGTGAATAAAGCGCGCAAAATACAACAGGAGCGTTTTTCAGGCACAGGCATAAACTGCAACGCGAAAATGACTTCCGGAATGACGAGAAAATACTGTGAATTATCTGCTGACGCCGCAAAAATACTTGAAACGGCGTTTGAAAGACTTGACCTTTCCGCAAGGGCATATGATAAAATTTTGCGAATATCAAGAACGATAGCCGATTTAGACGGTCTTTCACATATTAGTACCTCTCATATTATGGAGGCTGTTCAGTACAGAAGTCTTGACAGAAAATTTTGGAGTATGGGCAGAAATTAAAACGCGCCGCAAAAAGCGGCGCATAATTATTTAACACAATATATTTTATAAAAGTGAAGCGGCTTCTTTATCAAGTAAAACAGTCACATCACTATGGCTTTGGAGTATTGACGCGGGAACTGACGGAGTAATCTCACCTTTTATCATATTCTTTATTGCCTTTGCTTTTTTCTCTCCCATTGCAAGCAGTATAATGGATTTTGCTTTGCAAATGTTTTCTACGCCCATTGTCAGCGCATATTGAGGCATTTCCGACTCTGTAAAATAAATCTTATTTGCTTCAATCGTGCTGTCAGTAAGCTTAGTTTTATAAGAGCCTTTTGAAAACTCGTCTGACGGCTCGTTAAAAGCGATATGAGCATTGTTGCCTATGCCGAGAATTTGTAAATCTACTCCGCCTTTTTCCTCCACAAGTGCGTCATACCGCGCACACTCAGCTTCCGTATCGGCGGCGTTACCATCATGAAAATTAACATTTTCTTCTTTTATATCAATGTGATTGAAAAGTGTTTCATGCATAAATGTGTAATAGCTGTTTTTATCATTTTTAGGAATATTGCAATATTCGTCAAGATTAAATGTTGTAACATCCTTAAAAGACAGTTCATTTTGTTTATACATCTCAATAAGTGCCTCATATGTCAAAATAGGCGACGCACCCGTCGCAAGCCCTAAAACACTGTCTGGCTTGCTTTTTATTTGAGTGGCAATCATTTGTGCCGCCTCTTTTGCTATTTGCTCCTTCGTATCAAAAACCTTTATATTAATCGTAATCACTCCTTGATTATTTTTCTTGCTATTGCTATCGGTGTTTGCTCCCTGCCCTGCCCTAATGGGTTGTCCTCAAATATGGCTTTGCACATTTCAACGGATAAAAATTCATCAGAAACGCCAAGTACATCTCTGCCTAAATCGTTAGCATCCATTATAGCGACCATACATCCCGTATACTCCATTAACTCCTTTGCAACCTTTTCTGGATTTAACGGCGCAAGCTTTGCTGCGTGGTTATAAGGCGGAATAGTATAGTCACACGGTCCGTCAATAGCCCTTGCTCTCGTTCCCGCAATCTTATAAAACACTCCTCTTACTCCAAACGGTTTAGTAACAGCAGAGCAAAAGGCGGCAAAAAGTATTCTTGGTATACCTACATCCTTTAGCGCCAACTCCATAGTCCATGGACTTCCAAGTCCGATACCATAGGGTGTTTTCACAACGAACTTGCAAAGCAGTTTAGCAAGCCGCGACGGCTTAATATCATCAATATCAAACGACCTGCCTTGGCTAATAGCAACAATTTTTTCGCTTATAAATATCATATCCCCGTCTTTTATATGCGGCTTTACATACTTGTCCATCATATCTTTAAGACTATCCCCTTTTACGACTACATGCGTTTTAACGGGGAACCTTAAAAAGTCACCATACGGTGTGGATATTTTTAATTCTTTATTCTCATTAGGAACAAACTCCATATTAAATCCTTATCTTTCGTATTATTGTTTGTTTTTAGTATTTTGCGTTTTTTTATACATATTTTCAAAAACCTCTGCGATTTTTCCTGCCGTTTTTACACCGAGTGAGTTAGTTTCCTCATAATGATTGCGCCCGTGAATATCCTTAGCGCGGTTAAGGTACGGCATATCAGTATCAAGCAGAAAGTCATTTGGCGGGATTATATAACCTACCTCGTCATTAGCAAGCCCAAATACTAACAGCTCTTTATCATCGCATATTTCGACTAACGGCTTTGGATTAACTTCCGCTCCTTGACCCGTTGCGCTTTCTTCACTGCTTAAATACCCTCCGTATAAAAGCTCCGGAAAAAGTTCTCCAGGGATAAAAAGCATTTTTAGGCCGTCAAGCTCGAAATAAGTCATCTCCGACTTTAATGCAATCTTTAGCGGTGCATTATGAGAAATATATTTATCTACTTTAAGTATTCCTGCCATACCTGCTAAAATAAGCACAGTATTGTCCGCCTCAAAGTAAAAGCGTTGTTTCATCATACTCAAATTTGGCTTTAGCTTTTTCTCATTTTTAATGGAAAGGGCATATTCGGCTAAATTTTCGCCAATCATTTTAGTCGATTTCGGTCTATCGTCATCAAGCAGATGCATCGTTATCATTCCGCCTATTGCGCCTACAAAATATATAGTTTCCGCTCCCGTTTCTTCAAAAACCTTTCTTCTTAAATAGCACGGAAAATCAGCGCTTACGAGTGAGTTTTTACTTGAAAGTGATTCTGAATGGGCGGCAAAGTTTATAAAATACACCTGTCTGCCGCCGTCTTTGGGAACAAATCGAAGCCTCGTCAGCGTTTTCGAGAAAACTTCCGGTGTTCTAATATCCTTTTGCATATCAGGCACTTCAACTCGCCCCAAGAATATATCTCCGTCTTTTCTGTCCATATATGCCTTTTTAACAGCAGAGCGTACACCTGCTCTTAAGACTTCCATATAGTGCTTATCCCTACCCGTAAAAGGCAGCGGACCCCATATACCCATCGTATCTATTCCTGCATGGCTGTGAGTGCTTAGTATTTCAACAGAGCGGCAGCCTGTTTCACTTATAAACTCTGAAAGAGAGGATTTTATAGCCTCTACATCTTTATTTAGCATACCTACATTATCAATAGAAACGAACACGACGGCGCCCCTGCCGCTATTGTCATCTATCCACACGGCATGTGCAAACGGGGTGTCCAAAACACCCGTTGCGGGGTTGTTTATATTGTATCCCGCAACATAATATTTTTTCTTGTCTAAGTCGCCGGGAAGGATTTCAGTTTTGCCAAATCCCACTGTAAACTTTTTGCCTTTTACATCCTTTATATAATCGAATTCGCTTTCCAGAATAGGTTGTATTTCTTTCGATTTAGATACTGCTTTTGCTCTTAACTTAACGCCCGCTCTTATTAAATCAGATGCTTTCTTCCCTTTGCTCATACACTCACCACCAATCATTTATATTCATAATATTAGCACCGCAGAAAAAAAATGTCAACTTGATATACACAAATCTTAGAATATGTGGTAATATTATTATATTAAGTAGTAAAGGTTGTGTTTATTATGAAAAAACTTTCAATTCTTGCCGCTTCTGCCGCCGTTATCGGCGCTGGTGCAGGGTATATTGCTTATAAAAATATAGATGATGGAAAAAAGAAAAAAGTTAAGTATGACCTTGGCGATAAAGCTATAAGAAGTGCTGTTCGCGCCCTTTTTCACGCTTATCCCGGGGGGAGTTGGCAGCTAAAGCAAGAATATATTCCGCGAAACTTTTTTGAGGGAACAGAAACCTTTATTGACAAACCGAAACCTAACGCGAAGTGGTCTTTAGGCTACGCCTCCGACTCTCTTTTATCTTCAATAGACTTAATGGCAAGCAAGCATTTTATGGGTGGATATTTAGCTTTCCCGCCTAATGTTGTTGATGGTGTTATAGATGACCAATGTGTGCGTGTTATTGCACTTGATGACGGCTCTGGGCGCGGTATAAGCGTTTTTGCCGTAATTGACTGCATAGGGCTTGCAAGTACCGATGTCCGCAGGATTCGTGAAAGGCTTTCTGATTTTACCAAGCTCCACAACATAAACTGCATAAACATCTCCGCTACACACTGCCACAGTGCCGTTGATACACAAGGGCTTTGGGGCGACCTTATCCCCGGTGCTATTATAGAGAATTTTAAGAAGCTCAGAAAAGGTGATACAGATACATTACAGTCCGGCAGAAATCCTGAATTTATGGAAAACCTTTATGCAGTAACGGTAGATACAATTAAAAAAGCCGTGGAAGATATGAAAAAGGGCGTATTATACTGTAGTGTCAGCGATGAAAAGAAGTATTCTCGCGATAAGCGCAAGCCCGATGTTACGGAAGATGACCTTACGATGTTGCGATTTGCGCCAAGTGACAAAAGCCGTGAGACTATTGCCGTATTCGCCGCTGTTCATCCGATTGCTTTAGGCTATAGAAATACTAAGGTTAGTGCCGACTTTCCCTATTATATGGTAGATGAGCTTGATAAAAACAACTATAACGGCATATTCTTTCAAGGTCCTCAGCTTGCCGTTACTACATCTGACGAGGTCGTTGGTGAGGAGCTTAAAAACTCTGAACAGGAAAGATATGCGAAGTTTGGCAGGGGGCTTGCCCGTTATGCTATGTCACTTGTGAAAAGTGATAAGGAAAAGAAAGTAAAACCCATACTCAATGTTAAGATAACAGAGGTTTTCGTACCTTGTGAAAATGAGATTTTAATGCTCGTCGGAAAAGCCGGTCTTGTTACTAACAATATTTTAAGAAACGGCAGCTCATCGTCTGATATTGTTTTCGTTACAGAGGTAGGCTATGTAGAGCTTGGCGAAAATCAGTGCTTTGCTTTAATCCCGGGTGAATTTGCGCCGGAGCTGCTTCTTGGCGGTGCTTATGATGCCGACAATGCGTATAACAAGCAAGATTGGCACCTGCCTGCTATGACATCTATGGTAAAACCCGACTGTAAATTAACCGTAATAGGATTATGTAATGACTCAATAGGATATATTTTGCCCTCAAATGATTACGGCAGCATAATAGCGCCGGAACATTATGAAGAAGCCGTTTCAGCGGGTGCTAAAGCCGGTGAGGTTATTGTTAATGCTTTCAATTTTTTAACAGAAAGGTCTAAAAATGAGCGGTAATAATCAAATAAAATTTATCGTAGTCGCTGATTTACACCACTACTCTCCCACTCTTGGAATAACGGGAAATGCGTATAAAATGAGAAGTGAATCAGACCAAAAAATGCTTGCAAAGACGGGCGCGCTCATTCGTGCGGCGTTTGATGAAATGACTGCTGCTGACATTGACTTTATCCTCATAGTCGGTGATGTTACTAATAACGGCGAAAGGGCGTCTCACGAAGAATTTCGTGAAATGATGTATGAGTATCAACAAAAAAAGCCGATTTACATAATAACCTCTACTCATGATTGGTGCAGTGACAATAATCCAAGGCGGTATGACGGCGACAATGTGTACGACGATGTACCAAACCTTAAAATTGATGAGCTTACAAAGTTTTATAAAGATTTCGGGCTAACTGATGCCCTTTCCGTTTATAAAACATCTGCGGGAAATGCCTCTTACTCCGTAAGACCTTGTGAGGGGCTTACTGTACTTTGTCTTAATGATGATTTTAATGAAGAGGGCGGCTCCGGATTTTCAGACGAACATATTGAATGGATAAAAACACAGTGTGACGAGGCGAAAAAACGAAATGATAATATAATAGGCGCTAATCATCATCCATACCTTTTAACAGAATTTGATAAGCTTATTAATAACAGCAAAACAGTCAAATACAAGAATGAGCTTGCCCTTAAAGTCGCAAAAGCGGGAATGCCAATAGCCTTTGTGGGGCATACACATATGCAGCACATAACAAAGCTTGAAACTGACGGCAACGAATTTTATGAAATTAATGTCGCTGCTCTTTCAGGCTACCCTGCCGCTATGGCTTACTGCACAGTAACGGACAATGAGCTGAAAATTAATGTTAAGCACCTTCAAAGGTTTACATATGACGGAAAAGAATATACGAATGAATACCTGAGAAACCACGCAACAAACTTATTTACAAAGGTGGTAAAAGCTGCCGCAAATAACAATTTAGATGAATTTATAGCTCTTGTAGCATCTATTGGAATGGGCAAAAAAAAGGCGTCAAAACTTTGGAAATATTTGCGGCTTCCAATCAAAAAGCTTGATACGGCAACAGTCAAAGGAACGGCAAAGCTTATAAACGCACTTACATTTGGAAAGGCTATTGATAAAAAAGCGGCTAAAGAAGTTGGCAGCGAGCGCGTCCTTGATGTTGCGCTTCAGGTATTTTTGAATATTCTTGACGGCGGAATAGAAACGGTAAACGAAGATGACGCAAAATTCAAGATAGTACGAGACGCCGTATCTCTGCCTTATAGGATTGTAACGGCTTTCAGAATAAAAAACAGCTCTCTCATAAATACGCTTAATAAAATACAAAATGTAGTAGGACCCATTATGACGGGCGGCGAAATCAACTCTAATAATGCTGTTATTAAATTCCCTAACCAATAACTGATAAATTCATTAAAATTATTGACAATAAAGAGCCGTTGTGCTAACATATCTAAGGTAATGGAGAGATACCGAAGTGGTCATAACGGAACGGTCTTGAAAACCGTCGTGCGGCAACGCACCGTGGGTTCGAATCCCACTCTCTCCGCCAATTCAGATTTCAGACGGCAGATTTCAGATATCAGATTTATAATAAAACATCCGCGCCGCAAACCATTAATTTGCAGTTTGCAATTTGCCATCTACAATTTCAAATCCTGTTACCTATGGAGAAGTACTCAAGTTGGTGACGAGGCGCCCCTGCTAAGGGCGTAGGTCGGGTAACCGGCGCGAGGGTTCGAGTCCCTCCTTCTCCGCCAGAAACTCCAATAAGCGTGTGTATCAACGCTTATTGGAGTTTTTTCGGACTCTCCTTCCAAAAATCACCACAAATCACGCGCGCTAACTGTCGGTTGACTACATCATACGCAATAAAAAGGAGGGCCGAAGCCCCGCTTTAATTTATTTAGTTATCTTACTTTGAGTATTACTTTCCAAGTGTTTAAACCGACCGCTCGGTCTGGAGTTAGCTTATTCGCTTTTTGAAACGCTATAACAGCCTTTTGCGTTTCGCTGCCGAATTTGCCGTCTGCTGTAACGCCTACGGCTCTCTGTACGAGCTTTGTGAGGTTCTTGTATCAAATTGCACTTTGAGGCAACTGGTATTATATGGTGGGCAATTAAACTTACAATCTTCAATTTACAAAAATTATTTACAAAAACAGTTGACTTTCTTACGAACTTCACATATACTAAAGAGTAATCTCTTTGCACTGCATTACATCCCAACCGGGATGCGAGATCACCAGTACAAACTGAGCAGGCGATGAACCTTTGATAGAAGGTCATGGGGCCGGGCCGTTTTTTCGGCAGCAGATAGCATTTATGCACATCTGTGGGAAAGTAGTATGTTCCATAGGTGTGCTTTTTATAGGCGTTTATGGAACACTCGACCTTAAATGGAGTGGCATAGGAGAAATCAAGACACCGCAAAAGCGGGAACGGAGGATTCTTTTATGGCTAATACCGAAAAGTTCTTAGGGCTTTCTACCCCAGAGGCAAAAAAACGGCAAGAGCAATACGGTAAAAATGAATTAGTGCCACAAAGAAAAGAGAGCTTTTGGAAAAAGGTGCTGCACATTATCTGTGAGCCAATGTTTTTGCTGCTTATTGTTGCCGCCATTATCTATTTTATTTTAGGTGAACCGAGAGATGGTTCCATTATGCTGATTTTTGTGTTAGGGATTATCAGCATCCAGATAAATCAGGAGTGGAAAACCGACAAAACCTTAAATGCCCTCAAGGATTTATCTGCACCTCATGTTACCGTTATACGTGATGGTGTAGAACAGCAAATTGCCAGCGCAGACTTGGTTCCGGGCGATTTGATGATGATTTATGAGGGTGTGAAAATTACCGCCGATGGTGTAGTCGTCAACTGCAGCGACCTGTGTGTAGATGAAAGCTCACTGACCGGCGAAGCCGAGGGCGTTTGGAAAATACCAACAAAAGCTGCACCGCCAAGCGAAGATTATTGGCGATGGGATTACTGTTATGCAGGTACCCTTGTCACCCAGGGCACCGCAACGGTAGAAGTTGATAAAATTGGCACCGCCACCGAATACGGAAAAATCGGTGTCCACCTAAACGAAGCACCCCAGGAAGACACCACGCTACAAAAGCAGACTGGCAAGCTGGTCAAGGCCTGTGCCATCATCGCGGGTGTTTTGTTTGTGTTGGTAGGTATATTCACATGGTTCAACCTGCCAGATCATGAGTTTGTTGACCGATTGACTAAAAGCATCTTATCAGGTATCACCCTTGCTATGGCAATGATTCCGGAGGAGTTCCCTGTTGTCCTAACCATTTTCCTTTCCATGGGTGCATGGCGGCTGGCGAAAAAGAATTCCCTTGTCCGAAAATTGCCCAGCGTAGAAACCTTGGGTGCTGTTTCAGTGCTGTGCGTGGATAAAACAGGTACCATCACGATGAACCAGATGACAGTGCAGGACACATGGGCGGTAAACGAAAATCAAACTAAGCTTCTTACGGTTATGGGGATGGCCTGTGAAACAGATGTCTACGACCCCATGGAAAAAGCAATGCTTGCCTATTGTGAGAAACACGGAATATCCACGCAAAGCCTATTTTACGGCAGGCTAATTACCGAATACGCATTTACCAACGAGCTAAAAATGATGGGGCATGTTTGGCAGCAAAATGGCAACATTACCATTGCCGCCAAGGGCAGTGCAGAACGAATTCTCACCATCTGCCAATTAAGTGATACTGAGCGAAATGCGGCGGAAGAACAGGTAGCGGAACTCTCCAATCAAGGGTTGCGCGTTATTGCTGTGGCTGCCGCCTTCCCGAAAAGTGAAGCGGAGGTTCCAGCCAAAATTACAGATTGCAGCTTGACATTACTTGGCTTGATCGGACTGGCTGACCCCCCGAGAGAAAGTGTTAAGGCAGATATTGCCGTTTGTAAAAAGGCGGGCATTCGTGTTGTGATGATTACCGGTGATAGTGGTATCACAGCCGCTGCTATTGCAAAAAAAGTGGGGCTGTCCAATGACGGCAGTACCATCACTGGCGATATGCTGGACAAAATGAGTGATGAAAAGCTTCGTCAGGTTGTTAAAACTGTTTCCATCTTTTCTCGTGTTGTGCCGGAGCACAAAATGCGGATTGTTAAGGCATTCAAAGAAAATGGTGAAGTCGTCGCCATGACCGGTGATGGCGTGAATGATGCCCCGGCGCTTAAATATGCCGACATCGGCATTGCTATGGGCAAACGGGGTAGCGAGGTATCCAGAGAAGCCGCCGATCTAATCCTCATGGACGACAACTTCACCACTATTGTGGAAACCGTGAAGGACGGCAGGCGCATCTATGACAACATCCGCAAGGCAGTGGGATATGTATTTACCATTCACATTCCTATTGCCTTCACGGCGTTGCTTGGACCGCTTCTGGGTATTGCTCCTGCAGCATTGATGCTGCTGCCTTTACATGTTGTGCTTTTGGAACTGCTCATTGATCCAACCTGTTCCATCGTTTTGGAGCGACAGCCAGCGGAAACTGATATTATGGAACGGGCACCCCGTGACCCCGCCGAAAAAATGCTCAATGGCAAAATTCTTTTCAAGAGTGTAATGCAAGGCTTGACTGTGTTTGCCACTTCATTTGGCATCTATTTCTACACGCTGTCAGCAAATCCTGATAACGCTCCTCTCGCCCGCGCTTTGGGCCTTGCTGTTATCATGCTGGCAAATCTGTTCCTCGTGCAGGTTAACAGTTCAGATCATGACTGTTTTCTGCGTTCGGCTTTTCGCCTTGCCAAAGACAAGGTTATGTGGGCTATTAATATCGGTACGGTAGCATTGCTGCTCATCATCCTATATACACCTATTTCGAGTGTGTTAAAACTGGCATCGCCATCTGTAGCACAGCTTTTTGTGGCTTTGGGGCTGGCGGCGGTATCGGTGTTTTGGTACGAGATTGTGAAGTTGTTCGATCGGATTAAAACAAAAGGATAAATTAAAAT
>LSQX01124194.1_pt4 | contig 35545 bp, 31 predicted proteins | sample 654561 | NCBI WGS metagenome assembly LSQX01 (sample SAMN04489861, study PRJNA283612) | anaerobic digester metagenome | isolation source: 4 biogas reactors fed with cattle manure at either 37C or 55C with and... | place: Denmark: Kongens Lyngby | collected 2014 | reverse complement strand
ATCACCGATGCGACTGTGCAGCCCTACGACCCCGCAGGCTTCCCGGCTGATGACCCGCGCAGCAGCATCGACCTGAACTACAACAGCGAAGGCCAGTTGAGCGGCAGCCGGCTGACCATGGACCAGGCTTGCCGCAATATGAAGAAATACACCTGTGCCCCTGTTATGGACCTTTTCAAGATGGCCGCCGGCAATCCAGCCAGAGCGGTCGGCCTGGACGCCGTTGTGGGGTCACTGGAAGCCGGGAAAGAAGCCAACATCGTTCTTTGTGATGAAGACATGAATCTATCGGCTGTTTTTCTGGGCGGAACGCAGGTTCATTAAATCTGCCAAATCATCAAAGACATCACCCGATAAGCATCAGGGCACAAAAATCGAAAGAGAGGCTGCGCCGTGCAAAACCGTCAAATCATCCTGCTGATGACCGATACCCAAAGACATGATATGCTGAGCTGCTACCGTGATACAGGCTTACGTACACCTGAGCTGGATAAACTGGCCGCCAGCGGCCGCCGTTTCACCAAGGCCTACACCACTCAGCCGGTCTGCCAGGCTGCCAGGACTGCCCTGTTCACCGGCCTCTACCCTCATGAATGCAACGGCTGGACCAATTCATCCGCGCTCGCCGACCATGTTCATCATGTTGGCGAACGCCTGCAACGACATGGCATCCATACCGCCTATATTGGCAAATGGCATCTTGACGGGGGCGATTATTTCGGTCTCGGCCGCTGTCCGGCCGGCTGGGATCCGGCCTATTGGTTTGACATGCGCACGTATCTGGAGAAGATGTCTCCTGAAGACCGGCGGCTCTCGCGCCAGGCAAAGCAGATGGAAAAAATGGACTTCCCTTCTGCCTTCACTTACGCCCACCAGTGCAGCGATCGTGCGGTTCAGTTTATTGAACAGCACAACCAGGAAGACTTTTTTCTTGTCGTATCCTATGACGAACCCCATGGCCCGTCGATCTCCCCGCCGCCGTTCTCCCGCATGTATCAGGACTATACCTTCCCCAAATCTGCCAATGTCACCGATTCACTGGCCGGCAAGCCGGAACACCAGCGGATCTGGGCCGGTGACCAGCTGGAGAAAGACCTTTCCGGGCTTGAGATCAGATCCCCGGCCTTTTTCGGCTGCAACTCATTCGTCGACCAGCAGATCGGGCGGGTGATCGATGCCATCCGGCTACAGGTTCCAGACGCACTGATCATCTATACCTCGGACCACGGTGACTTTCTGCACAGCCACCGCCTGTCCGGCAAAGGGCCTGCCGCCTATGAGGAAATCACCCACATTCCCCTGATCATGAGCGGACCGGGGCTGGATGCCGGAACGGTTGATACGGCACCCGTCTCCCATATCGACCTGCCTCCAACATTGTTCGCCCTGATGGGTCTGCCGATTCCCCGGGTGTTCCGGGGTACCAGCCTGCTGCCTCAGCTGACCGGCCAGACCAGCCAGGCCAACGAGCATATTTTCATGGAATTTGGCCGCTATGAAGTGGATCATGACGGGTTTGGCGGCTTTCAGCCTTTAAGAGCCACCTATGATGGCCGCTACAAACTGGTGGTCAACTTGCTGTCCAGCGATGAATTGTATGACCTGGAGCAGGATCCTGACGAACTGGACAACCGCATCAATGACCCCGTCCTGGCCGCTCTGCGCGATCGTCTCCATGATGCCATCCTCGACTGGATGAACCGGACACGGGATCCGTTCCGCGGCTATTACTGGGAACAGAGGCCCTGGCGCCAGGATGCGGCCAGGCCAACCTGGTCTTATACCGGCATGACGCGCCAGCGTGAAGACGAGGACTACGAGCCGCGGCAACTCGACTACGATACCGGCCTGCCCATCACAGAAGCCTCCCGCTCCAAGAACCTCTACTAGAAGGATCTGCCCACCGCGTGCAGACTCTTCTAGAGGCTATTTCGGAGCAATCCTGGAAAGGTCATTCATGTTTGAAGCGATCATCTTTGATTTCGACGGTACACTGGCCGATACCGGCCATATCATGCAAGATGTTTTACAGGTTCTCTGCCGGAAATATGGCCTGCCCGAGCCGGATCAGGCACAAATTGAAAAACTGCGCGGCCGTTCTCTGATGGAACGTCTGCGCTATTTCAACATGCCGCTGCACCGTCTCCCCCTCCTGACACAGGAGGCATTGTCCCTTTATAGCAAACAGATCGGGACAGCAAGTCCCTTTCCCGGTGTTCGATCTCTGCTGGCTGAGCTGGATCACCTTAACATCAACAGGGCGATACTTTCCTCAAACAGCGCGGCCACCATTCGCCTGTTTCTCGATGGGCATGACCTGAACGGTTTTTCTATGATCAAAGGACACGCACCGATTTTCGACAAGCACCGGACTTTACACCGCATGCTGCGCAAGCTGGATACGGACCGGCAGAAAATCCTGTATGTCGGCGATGAATTAAGGGATATCGAAGCCTGCCGCAAAATCAGCCTGCCTGTTGCTGCCGTGTCCTGGGGCTACGATCACCGGGCCTTGCTCGCTGACGGCCAGCCGGATTATCTGATTGACCGGCCTGACCAGCTGAGAGAACTGCTCACCCGAAGGCATTAACCGCATATCCCGAACACGGTTATGGACGCCTACCATCCAGAGATTTACGGTTTCTGCTGGGCAGATGAAGATGCGCCGCGCTTTCAGATGGAGCCGCAGGGCTACCGCGGCTATAGCCGGCCGCCCGGTCCGTCCCATAACAGACAACCGCTGAACAGACAGGGCAAAGGCCTCCGTTTCAGAAAAACGGAAGCCTCTTTCAGCGTTTCGGCTTAATGCCTGGCGTTTGTCCGGGGTTAGCCACCGGAGGTGACCTACACTAAGTGCCTCGCACCGTAACGGGTATGTTGCCCTGTACAGCCTTGGAATAAGGGCAGATGGTATGCGCCACATCGGCGTATTTCTGATTCTCAGCCTGGCTGAATCCATCAATAGCCACGGCGATATCAACAGACAGGGAAAAACCACCGTCATCCTGCAGCAGATCGACCGTCACAGTCACTTTGCTTTCTTGAAAACGGACACCCGCCTGCTTCAGGGCGAGTCTGAGTGCGCCATTAAAGCAGGCGCTGTAGCCTGCAGCGAATAGCTGCTCAGGATTGGTTGACTGGGCCTCCTGCGCCTCCGCCGATCCTGGTGGCGCAATACGGACAGTAAAAGAACCATCCGTTGCCTGGGATTGACCGCCATCACGACCGCCTGTATTGACGACTGTAGCTGTATATAGTTTTTTCATATTCTTCACACTCCTGTAGCTAAGTGGTCCGGTATAACCAACGCACCATCCGGACACGGTTCTTCTTTTCATTCATTATCTCCTGTTTCAGCCATTCCCGCAGTAACAAAGGCAACCGGGAAAAGCATAAGCGATCCCGGTTGATGGCGTTTTCAGATTGCGCCGGTCCGGCCGGCATGATAGGATGAAGGCTGTTGGCAGAAAAGATATGCCGGATATCGGACATAGTGAGGACAAAATGGTTTTGAACGAAAACATAGCGACATCACCATCCCTCTGGCAACAGTTGCTGGAGCCGGTCGGCCAATTGCTCCGCCAGGCCGGCCGCCTGATTCTGGACAGCAGCCAGACAAGGCTGCAGGTGGAAAAAAAGAGCGCGGATAATTATGTCACGGACATTGATCTTGCTGTGCAAAAATACATGCTTGCCAGGCTGGCTGAATGGACACCTGCCTGGCCGGTCATCGCGGAAGAAAGCGCGACCGGACGACAGGAGCTGACCGGACAGACTTGGATTCTTGATCCTGTGGACGGTACCACCAACCTGATGCGTGCCTATCACCATTCCGCAATTTCCCTGGCACTGGCCGATGAGAACCGGCTGTTGCTCGGTTTTGTTTACAATCCCTATACCGATGAATTGTTCACAGCTGTCGCTGGCGGCGGTGCCCACCTGAATGGCTTGCCGATTCAAACATCACGGCATTCTAAGCTGCGTGACTGCCTCGTCGGTTTCGGTACCACACCTTACGACCGCGCCAACGCGCATCTGACCTTTTCGCTCGCGGAAAATATTTTTATGCAGACACTGGAGATCCGGCGTTCCGGGTCAGCAGCCCTTGACCTTGCTTATGTTGCCTGCGGCCGCCTTGACGCGTTTTTCGAGCTTTGCCTGCAGCCATGGGACTATGCCGCCGGCAGCCTGATCCTGCAGGAAGCCGGAGGGCAAGTAACCAACTGGCAGGGGAATGCCCCCAGCCTGCAACAGGGCGACAGCATTCTGGCCACCAACAAGCTGGTCCACCAGGCGTTGCTCGACCTGGTCGGAAACACTGCTGGAGCAGCGGTAGTGCGTGTTCAGCCGCAGGAGCTTTAATATGGCGCCCGCCTCCTATCGCCGCACAACAATCGCCTGTTTCACCGGTATCTTCGTGCAGGCCATTGTGACCAATCTCACAGCCATCCTTTTTGTCCCGCTGATGGGGCTATATGGTTTACAGTATGGCCAGCTCGGGATCCTGGTCGGTGTCAATTTCACCGCACAGGTCAGTGCGGACATCCTTTTCAGCGGAGCCATTGATCGTTTCGGTTACCGGCGCATCATCCTGCCGGCCAGCCTGACAGCAGGCCTGGGGCTAGTCCTGTTCGCCCTGACACCCTGGCTGTTCCCCGGTCGCGAATTCAGCGGCATGCTGCTGGCAACAGTGCTCTTTTCATTCGCGGCCGGCTTGCACGAAATCATGCTTAGCCCGATTATCGCCGCGATCCCGAGCGCTGACAAAAGTCTGGCCATGAGCCTGATGCATTCCTTTTATGCCTGGGGCCAGGTGGCGACCATAATCCTGACAACCCTTTTCCTTTTCCTGGTGCCGTATCGTTTCTGGCCGTTTATCGTGCTGTTCTGGGCCCTGGTTCCGCTGTTGGATTTTTTACTGTTTGTCGGTTCTCCTTTTCCAGATGTTGTGGCGGTTGAGCACCGGCTCAACATGAAGGATTTACTGTTCCAGCCTTTCTACTTATTGGCCTTGCTGGCGATTTTTGCTGGTGCCGGCGCGGAAATAGTCATGAACCAGTGGGCTTCGACCTTCGCCGAAGTCGCACTGTCCCTTCCTAAGCTGACAGGGGATCTGCTCGGCATGTGTTTGTTTGCAGCCATGATCGGCGTCGGCCGTCTTCTGCACGGCCGCTTTGGCTCCGGTGTCAACATGAACAAGCTTCTGACCGGCAGCTCAGTGTTGGCGGCCATTCTTTACCTGGTCGTAGCTCTTTCTCCTTTTAACGTGGTGAGCCTGATAGCCTGCGCGCTTTGCGGCCTGGCAGTAGCCTTGCTTTGGCCGGGTACTCTGGTCATCTGCGCAGACCGGTATCCGTTAGCCGGTGCCTGGATGTTCGCCATCCTGGCTGCGGCTGGTGACATCGGCGCGGCTTTCGCGCCCTGGCTGACCGGGCGGGTTGTGGAACAGTCGCTCCAGGCCAGATCTGTGGCTACTTTCGCTGGCCTTTACAACATAACCCAGGAACAGGCAGCGATTCGCATGGGTCTGCTGGCAGCGATCATTTTCCCACTGGCTGCCGTAGGCATCCACCTGGCATTGCTTAAGCTTTCACCGTCAAAACAGCGACCCGTAATAAAACAACACATGAAAGTGCAATAAATAGGCATAAGATTCAAGAAAAACTTGCAGTGCCGTTGTATGCTGAAAACAACAAAACGATCGGGAAAGGGTGATCGTATGGGCAAGACAACCATCATGCTGATAACCGGCTTTCTGGGAGCCGGTAAGACAACGGTGCTGAACCACCTGCTTCAGCAACTCCCGGCAGGTGACCAGGAAAACGGCCAACCGCTAAAAGTCGGCGTTGTAGTCAATGAATTCGGCAAAGCCAGTATTGACGCTCCTTTTCTGGCCGGTCAGGGCTACCAGGTGACAGAGCTGAACAACGGATCGATTTTCTGCCAGTGCCTCGCCGCCACCTTTATTGACACCATGGCGCATTTGCTGAGCTTTGACCTGGATTATCTGCTGATCGAAGGATCCGGCCTGGCCGACCCGGCCGGCATGAACACCATGATGGATCAGCTCAAGCAAAAAACAGAACGCCCCTACCGCTATGCAGGGTCAATCTGCGTGATTGACGCTCTGTATTACCGCAAATTGAGCCAAAGCCTGGAAACCATCAATCGCCAGATCCTGGCGTCTACCCTGATTGTGATCAACAAAGCCGATCTCGTCGATCCGGCAACCCTTGCTGAAGTCTCACAGAATGTCAGCAAGCGCAATCCACTGGCAGAGGTGGTGACCGTCAGTCATGGGCAACTGGATCCGGCTTATTTGGCCAGGCTGCGTAAATCCCGTCTGGCGCGCCGGCTAACTTCGTTGAACACGCCGGGCGGCCGACCGGAAACACTGCTGCTTCTGACAGATGATGTGCTGGAGGCAAAGCGCCTCGCGGCTTTTTCCGCCCGGATCATAACGCAGGCCTATCGTGTCAAGGGAATGGTACGCCTTGCCGAAGGGCTTTTCCGTCTGGATGCCGTTGGTCAGGATTTCTCGCTGACACCGCTGCCGATCAGCAGCGGCCGCTCTGAAATTGTGGTTATCGCCTATCCAGGCGAGCACCTGCGCGAGCGTGTGGCCGAACTGGCCAGAGATATCCTGCAAGTCGAGGCCGAATTCGCTTGAGCCGGTCTATCTGCTTTCGGCATCATCTTTTTCCAGGTCTGCCGTGATCCTGCCGGACAGGTCAGAAAGCAGTGCCACAATCTGGCCGGTCTGCCATTTTTCCTGTTGTCCAGACGTCAAAAAAGCACCCAGACCGGCCACCACCTGCGCTTTGTGCCATACAGGCACCGCGATGGCAACACGATTATCCGGGCGTGAAAGAACGACAAACCTCTTTTGCTTGATTTCCTGAAGATAGCGTCTGAAATCATCATAACTGGCAAACCGTCTGGGCAAGCCATAGTATTCCAGAATCTCATCCTGCTTGTGTCCTGGTTCATAGCTGAGCAGGATAAGACCCGTCGATGAGTTCATCACAGCGGCATTGGGACTGGCCTGCATGATGACTTCACCCCGGTCGCTGATCTCCATGATGGTGTGCCGGACATGGTTGCGCAGAACAGACAAAGACAGGTACAGCTGATGCTTAAGCGCCGAAGCTGTAATGTGCTGGTGGGCAGCGACCAGCAATTCGCGCCGGTACAGGTCACTGTGTGTCAGCGTGGTGGCCATGATCCCCAAGCGGTAGCCCCGCACCGGATCTTTCTGCAGATAGCCTGCTTCTGTCAGTGTTTTGACAATGCCGGCCACCGTTGATGGTTTCTCCTGCAGCTGGCCAGCCAGTTCGGAAAGACGTACCGGCTGGCCGCCATGCGTAGAAACCATTTCCAAAATGCGCAAACCTTTGATCATGACTTTTATCATGGACCCACTCCTGATTTTTTCTTTTTCAGGACGTCAGCGATGCCAGAATTTCCTGGCGGGTTTGCGCCAGCATTCCGGCCAGCTGCGCCTGGTCAATATCATCCGGATCAATCAGCAGATCCGCTATGACCGGCTGCGGGTTCAGATCCTTTTTGATGTTCAACCGTCCGCCGCCCGTTACATTCAGCATGATCACAGCCTGGCGGTTGATGAGCTTCTTCTCGCAGGCCTCAATCAGGGACGCCAGCGCAACGCCGGCTTCGGGACACACATCACAGCCTTCGCTCGCAGCAAAAAGGTCCCTGGCCTGAGCCAGTGCCGTGTTATCGACGGCATACACGTGTCCGCCTGCTGCGCTCAGCGCATCGAACAGACCCCCGGTTAACCCGTAGGGCGGCTTGCGGTTAGCCAGCACTTTGGCATCGATCGCCTGGCTCAGCCTGCGGGCTTCTGTTGTGTCCATCGGCGCGATCTCACGACGCCTGGTCTGCCATGCCTGGAAAATTGGTAAAAACGGGCTGTTCTGGGAAAGATGCAGCTGCATCAGTTTATGACCATACCGCCCGTCCCCAAGCAGCCGGAGATTAGCTTCATGAGCGGCGATCGCTCCGGTTCCGCTACCGATCGCCTGAAAATAGCAATCCGGTATCTGACCTATGGTAGTCGCGGCAGATAAAAGCGTTGTCCCCATCCCGTCACGCCGGGCGATGTTCCTGGCCCCGCCTTCCGCTTTGAAACCTTGCAGTACGCTGACCTTGTCTGAAATCTGGATGGCGTCAAAGTAGTCGCTGTCTCCCGCTGCAGCCACAATACGCACCCACGGCTGCAATGGTTTTTCCTGCCAGAGCTCATTAAGTGATGACTGGGGCACCACAACCACCAGCGGTACACGGTTTTCTGAAGCGACTTTCAAAAAAGCGCGCGCTGTATTGCCGGCTGACGCGACCACCAGGACTTCTTGACTGTCCTGCGGATAGCGGGCGCAAACCGTGTAGGCTTCACATTCTTTGAAGCTTCCGGTTGTCATGAAGGCACCCCTGGCAGGCCAATAACCAGAAAAGGTGATGTACAGGTTCTCCAGTCCGAGAACAGAAGCCAGGCGCTCGCTTCGGAAAGTCACCGGATAACCGGCAGAAGGCAGGACACGACTGACCGGCAGCCAGTCGGCGAAACGAAAGAGGCCGGGCTGTTCCGGACGGATATTGAGCTGGCTGGCCTGATACTCCGCACGTAACAGTGCCGGCCCGGCAGTGGCTGGGTTTACCAGGATAAAGCCGTCATCAACAAGGATCTGGCTGGTTTCCAGGCAGCGGATACGATAACGCATAGCGGTCCTCCGATGCGTGTATGCGGGCAGCCGGACGGCTGCCCGCGTCAGGTGACAGAAAAATCAGATTAGATCACCACGTCTGTTTTTCTTCCAGGGTTCTTTAACTCGAAAAGTGTTTTTCATGCTGCCGATACCTCGTGCCTCCAGGGCAGCCAGGCAGGTCCGGTTGCACACCGCCGCGAAGCGGTCCGGTTTGCCGCTCGGATGCAGCCGGTTAGCCATGCCGCCATTCGGGCATTTCTTGCACATCTCAAAATTAATCTCAGCCATGACAAACGTCTTGCCGCAGATTGTGCGGGTGACTTTCTTTTCCGTGCTGATCGCCTGTAAAGGGCATGCGCTGACACAGGCGCCGCACTGGTCGCAGACCGTCTGGTCCAGCAATGGATCCGACATCAGGGGGGCATCGGTGATGATCATCTGGAAGCGCTGGCGATGACCAAATTCAGGGGTTAACACATCCTGATTGAGACCTAGTTCACCGAGGCCGCAGGCTACAGCCGCGTAATCAAAGTCCGGTGTGACATTCGCAGCCGGACGTCCTTCAGCCACCGGCACGCCCATGGCCGTTGTCGAAGTCGGATTAGGGAAGATGGGGCAGGCTTCCCATCCGGCGTTCTCGATAAAACGGACCAGGTCATAGGTGACCTGGGCGACAAACTGATTATCCAGCCAGGTGTAGCCAAAATTACTGTAGCTGTTGATGTTGGTGCCCTCTTCGACACCACGCAGTGTACCGCGTGGGATCATCTGGCCGATCAGGATCACCGTATGCCCCTCAGGGAAAATACTGAACGGATTATACTGTGGGTCCAGATCTGCGAAACGCTCTTTTTCGGCAAAACCAATCAGATCGATTTTCAGCTCCTGGGCCTTATCCTTTATTTCTTGCTTAAATGCGTTCATGCCATGCCTCCTTTGTCAGATAACGGTCAGTATTCATTTTCCCGCATTGCCGGATCGCGTTTATCCAGATAGGCTTCACGCCAGGGATTGATGCGCCCGACTTTTTCCTTTTGCTGCCAGGGAAGCATCCACAGTTTGCGCTTGTACAGCGGGTTTTTGAACAAATTCTTGATCGCTTTGCGTTTCTCCAGAGCGTCCATGCAGCTGCAGATGCAGCCGCGCGCACCGCAGAGGGCAAAATAGCCGACATGGCTCAACACATATTTGTAGTAGTGGATGATTGCGTTGTCCGGCTGGTCATAAACTGAACCCCAGGTGGCCAGAGCCATGGTGTAGGTAAGGCGGTAAGCCTCTTCCTCAGTAACATTCATGTTCTGCACGTCCAGTTCCAGATTAGGCAGGTCCTTTTTCAAGAAAGGCGATATACGGTTGTTAAGACCGTGGTGCGTCAGGGTGCAGCGGCCCATGTCGACATCACCCCAGTGGATATCAACGCCACCCACATTGATGTGTATGTCTTTGTCTTCTGTTTTGGCCGGTGGGATCGCATTGCCGGGACAGTCAATGACACAACGTCCACATTGGTTACAAAGCGTCCCGGGCTGAATGATGGGATCCGGATCAAGTTCAGCGTCCGTCATGATCATGCCCAGGCGGACACGTGGCCCGAATTCCGGCGTCATGAAGACTTTGCCATGGCCCATCTCACCCAATCCCGCGCCGACGGCCATGATGCGCACACTCATGGCCACATTGGGCAGACGGCCGGGCACGACTGGTTCTCCTTCGCCCATCCGTTCACTGACCGCCGGGTAATGCGGGATGGCTTCCCAGCCCATGTCTTCGATAAAACAGGACAAGGCATAGGTCAGCTTCGGGCGGAAAAGTGTATTGAGGCGATTGTAAGAATAAAAAGTGTAGTTATGCCAGTGGGTCCCTTCGATGATGCCGCGATAAGAACCACGGGGAATCCGCATGGCCAACATGATGATTGATTTGCATTCTGGAAAATAGTTCTTCGGGTTCATCAACGGAGGCGCTTCCTTGTAACGATCGATATTGCCGATGGCAATACAGTCAATACCCAGTTCTTTCGCCTTGTCTTTGATCATTTGCGATGTCAGTTTCATTGGCGCCCTCCTTCGACGATTTCTACAGCTTCGCCGAACTCGTTTTTACCCCATGCCTGTCGTTTGCGGAAGCGCGCCTCAAACGTGTTGCTCAACACACCGGCCTGCTCCAGTTCGTCCACACAGGTCCTGTTGCAGAGTGCCGCCAGACGATCCACACCATTCGGTCCGTTGACGGCTCCATTTTTGCAGATGGCGCATTGTTGCTCATCGCGAGCGGCAACCTGCATGGTTTTGCCGCAGATACTGATGTTATAAGCCTTTTCCATATCCAGAGCCTGCAGGGGACAGATGCTGACGCAGCGGCCGCAGCGTGTGCAGACCGGCTGGTCCAGCAAAGGGTCTGCCGGCAGACTGGCTTCAGTCAGAATCATGATAAAGCGCTGGCGGGGACCAAAACGCGGCGTCAGAATTTCTCCGCTCAGACCGATCTCACCCAGACCGCAGGCAACTGCGGCATAGTTGAAATCAGGCTGAACCGTCCGGGCTACTCCGGAGACTGAAACCTGCTTTTCCGGAACCAGCGGCATCGCCTCATAACCGCTGCGCTCAATAAAGGTCACTAATTCATATGCGGACTGGGCCAGAAACTCGTCAGCCAGCCAGCTTTTGCCAAAACTACCGTAATCGCCGAAATTGATGCCTTCTTCAACACCACGCAGACTGCCACGGGTGACGCGCCTGGCGATCATAATGACCGTCTGGGCAGCAGGGAACAGGGAAAACGGGTTTTTCTCTGCACTCAGACCGTCAAAGCGGTCACGCCCGGCAAAACCGATCATGTCGACCAGGGCAGTTTTGGCGGCTTGGCGGATCTCCTCCTTGAATTGAAGCATAGACTCCTCCTCTCACGGGACAAAACATTGCTCAATGGACTTTTGCTTGAATTGAATTTTGCGGATCTTAAGCACCGCAGACAGAAGATGATAATGTTCGACATTGTCGAATATGTATGGACAATATTTCTCTATGTCAAACAACCAACATTGTAAAACAGGATGCCGCTTTCGTCAACAAAGTTAAGGACAAAAAGCGCGCGGATGCGGAAGACAGTAATTGAACCGGACATCCTGATTAATCATCTCCTAAAAAACGAACCTGCCACCGTTTACAGATGGCAGGTTCGTTTGCTGATCGTTCATAAACACCAGGTTTCGTCAGCCTGGATAAGTTAAACATGCCCTGGAACCGCAATCCACTTGCCGGGTTCTGCCATAGCCTGCAGGCCGGCATCGCGCATAGCTATGGTCGCGCAGGTTTCCCTGGCTGGAACAGGCGGTTTGCCATCCGTGAAAAAGCGCAGCAGATCATCGATAAACGGTTGCCAGAAATCAGCCTTGATGTCTCTGGCTGTGCCTTGCTGTCCGCTGGCCTGGATAACAAAAGAGAAACCGGTCCAGGGCAGTTGGCTGATCTGACTGCTGCGTCCGTCATCGTAGGTATACAGGATCACCGGTACCTCAGCAGTACCGACGGCCATGGCACGTCTGGCTCCGGGGCCCATCATCCGGACGATCATCTCCAATTGATGAATCACGTAGCTGGAGAACTGTCCCGGACCGCGGGTAGCCATGTATGTGACATCTGCCTGCCCAAGCTTCTGTTCTTCCAACCATTTCAATTCCTGAGCATATCGCAGCGCAGAGGTTGAATAGAGGGGGGTGTGGCCGGCTTCAGCCTGGGCGAAAAGCCGCACGGCCGCAGCCAGGTCAGGCGCGAAAGTCTTATCGATATAGGTCGGTTTTCCTGACTGGAGCGCTACCCGGGCCAGTGTCTCGTGCTGTTCCGGATGATCCGGTGATAAAACAACCAGGCAGTCACTGGCGGCAACCAGGGCCTCGACTGAAGGCATCGGCTTTACTGAAAAGCGCTCGCACCAGGCTTTTGTCCCCAGGCCACCTGGCTTATCCATGGCAGCCCAGGCGTAGGAGATCTCGAAGCCGTCAATTTCCGAAGCGCTGATCCAGGCAGGATAATTGTTGGCATGCCATTCGTCCAGATAGTAATCGATAAAGCCGATCTTCTTCATGAAAAAACGACCTCTTGTCCACTTTCAGCCGACTGGTATAACCCATCCATGATCTGCGCGGTGACCAGAACTTCATCAACATTCGAGCGGATTTTCTTACCCTGGCGGCCACATTCGATGAAAGCGTCGATCTCATCATAGAACATGTCCGCCATGTTCATATCACATTTGGTCTCTGTAAGCATGTCGTCTTTGGTGCTGAACAGCGTAAACTGGCCGCCATACTGCAGCTTGATGCCGGCCTTGTCACCGAGAAACTCAATAAACATGGCCCGTTCATTCAGGTTCTGAGCCCAGGCGCCGTTCAGAGTGATGCTCGGTCCGGCTGTGCGAACAAAACCGGTCACAAAATCTTCCACATCGTATGTGCCTGAATAGTCAGGAGGCCCTGCCCACATTCCGGTGTAGACATAGTCTTCCATGTCGGTACCCAGCTTGCTGTAGGCTGCGCCGGAAACCGACTGTACCGCAGGCGCGTTGATGCAATAGCAGATCAAGTCAATAAAATGGACGCCCCAGTCGATAAGGACGCCTCCACCAGCCATAGCTTTTGTCGTGAACTGGCCTCCGAGACCAGGAATGGAACGGTGTGCCCTGAAAGAACAATAAATATGATAAAGCGATCCCAGTTCACCTGCCTGAATAAGGTCGCGCACCTTGTTTACTGCCGTATTAAAGCGGTTGACGACACCGATATTCAGGATGCGCTGGTTTTTATCGGCCGCTTCCTTCATGCGCAGAACTTCAGCATAATTCACAGCAGCCGGTTTTTCACAAAGGACATGCTTTCCGGCGTTGAGGCAGTCGATGGAGATAGGGGCATGCAGATAGTTCGGCACGCACACCGACACCAGCTCAACAGACTGGTCTTGAAGAAAATCATGGTAGTCTGTTAAAACCTGTGTCTCCGCGTCTCCGTATTTTTCCGCCAGTGCCTTGGCTCTCTCAGGAATAATGTCCACACAGTAGGCAATTTTCGCTTTGGGGTTTTTCGCATAGGATGGTCCGTGGGCGGAATTGGCGATGGTTCCGCAGCCGATGATCGCAATTTTTACCGGTTTCATATGATCCTCCTGATGGCTTGATATCCTCAGCGTTTACGCCGGGTAGGCTTGTTGCCTAAATTTCATTATAACGTAAAGATCCGTTTTTGCGCCTGCTGGTACTGGAAAAAACAATGAGCTTCATCTACCGTGCAAAGCCGCAGGATCGTTTGATCCTGCGGCTTCAGTTACTGTAAAGTCACGTTCTTACAATCTCTTTGCTGGAGGTCAGCACGCATCCCGCAGCCGACTGTTAGAAGCCATAGCGTCCACGGCCTCGGCGACGGGCCAGCGGGCGTCCGAGAATTTCAGCGAAAACAACACCCTGCACCATCGCTGAGGCAGAAATCGACGGCAGAACATGTGTATCCTGCATGTGGCCGGTGGTTTCCATTGATTCTTGCGCAGGGTTCAGCTCTTTTTTATCCTCGAGCATACGTGCGACTGAACCGGGACCAGCTTCGACCGCCTGTTCCGGCTCAGGCGGCTGGTATGAATAACGCGATGGCTGCATCGTAACGCGCGGTCCGGCCTGATGGTCGTCCATGGCAGAAGCCGCGGCAGCCTCCAGGCGGTTCAGCATCTCATTAATTCGTTCATTCAGGGTTGCCATATGGCCCCACCCCCTGTATCGTGCAAAGCTTACTGTTCATTTTTCGCTTTGCTGCTTGCGGAATTGTCCTGCTTGCTGACATCGGCAATTGATGAGCGCATCTGCGTATCAGAAACGACATTCTGCATGTTGTAGTAATCCATGACCCCAAGGTGGCCTTCGCGCAGGGCCTGGGCCATTGCTTTCGGCACATCCGCTTCTGCTTCGACCACTTTAGCCCGCATCTCGACAACGGCTGCCTTCATTTCCTGCTCACGGGCAACCGCCATGGCACGCCGTTCCTCGGCTTTCGCCTGGGCAATCCGTTTGTCGGCTTCAGCCTGGTCGGTCTGGAGCTGGGCGCCAATGTTGCGGCCAACGTCAACGTCGGCGATATCAATAGAGAGGATTTCAAAAGCAGTGCCGGCATCCAATCCTTTGTCCAGCACAGTCTTGGATATGCGGTCCGGGTTCTCCAGGACATCCTTGTGGGTCGTCGATGAGCCGATGGTTGTGACAATACCTTCACCAACCCTGGCGATGATGGTCTGCTCGCCAGCGCCGCCAACCAGTCGGTCAATATTGGCACGTACCGTGACACGGGCTTTGGCTTTCAGTTCAATGCCATCTTTTGCGATGGCGGCGACCAGCGGCGTTTCAATGACTTTGGGATTGACACTCATCTGAACAGCTTCCAGAACATCGCGTCCGGCCAAATCAATGGCGGCCGCCCGTTCGAAACCCAAGTCAATTTCCGCCCGCTGGGCAGCAATCAGCGCGTTGACAACCTTGTCGACATTACCGCCAGCCAGGAAATGAGCCTCCAGCTTATTGATGCTGATATTCAGTCCAGCTTTGGTCGCTTTGATCATCGGGCCGACGACACGCGTCGGGATGACCCGGCGCAGGCGCATGCCGATCAGGTTGAAAATGCCGACTTTTACACCGGCAGCCGCTGCTGAAATCCATAATCCGACCGGGACAAAGCTGAAAAACAAGGACAGTACGATGATGATACCGGCAATAATCAGGAGATAGATAAAGATATCTGGTGGCATAGGTGTTTCGCTCCTTTCGGTTTGCGGGAGACAGGAATTATTCCTGAATCGGTCTGACGACTATTCGGCGCCCTTCGACGCGGACTACCTTGACACGGGTTTGTGACTGGATAAATGTGCCTTCGGCAACAACATCAAGCTTCTCCCCGGCAAAATCCGCAGATCCAGCCGGCCGCAGCACGGTTAAGGTGATTCCTTCACGGCCAACCAGATCAACATTTTCGGAGGTGGACCGGTAACCATCTTCTGCGCGGGCTGCCGACTGCAGGACAACCCGCCTGGCCAGGACCCCTTTTTTGGCCGAACGCAGTATAATGGTTAGGAAAATCGCCAGAATGACCAGCAGAACGAGTACCATCATAAATGCTTCAAAGGCGTTGCGGGCGGTCAAGATGATCCCAAGAATCAAGAGAAGCAGCCCGGTGCCGCCGGCGATGCCAAAGCCGGGCACGAAGACCTCGACAACCAAAAGAACCAGGCCAAGAATTAGAATAATCGCTTGTAGGGTATCGATGGCTTCAACAAAACTGAAAATCCCCGATGCCGCGTTGGCAACCAGCGCCAGCATGTCCATCTTTCATCCACCTCTCTCCGTCTTGATCCCTGCTGCAGATACGGAAGCAGAACAAATCTGTATTCAGTATAGGCACATGCACGCCAAAACTCAATTGCCGCACCGGCTACAGCCTTCATATTTACGAAACAGACATATTTCTGCAGTGTCAGGGGAACACACCGCGGATTTTTTTCGCTTTGACCACCCTGTCAATGGCCAGCATGTAGGCGCTCAGACGCAGGGTTATTCCGCGTCTGGCGGCAGCCTGCCAGATTTCATTGAAGGCACGGATCATGATCTGTTCCAGCGTCCTGTTGACGGCCTCTTCATCCCAGGTCAGCGATTGGATGTTCTGAATCCATTCAAAATAAGAAACAACAACACCGCCTGCGTTAACGAGGATATCGGGGACAACGATGACCCCCATCTGTTCAAAAACACGGTCCGCGTCACTGGTCGTCGGCCCGTTGGCCGCTTCAACAATGATCTTCGCCCGGACGCGAGGCGCAACATCCAAAGTCAATTGATTTTCCAGTGCCGCCGGAATCAGGATATCGGTGTCCAGAGTCAGCAAAGCCTCATTCGTGATGTGTTTGATGCCTTCTCCATTGTAACCGGACAGAAAACCGCCCGGATGATCCTGCATATAGGTCAGGATGTCGGGAATGTCGAGACCGGAACGCTTGTAGAGGCCTCCTGATACATCACTGACAGCAACAATTTTACACCCTTCAAGATCCAGCAGTTTCGCAGTTGTGCCGCCGACGGCTCCCATTCCCTGAATCGCCACCGTTGTGCCCAGCATCGGTCGGCCCAGGCGGTGCAGGGTTTCCCGGGTGATGAGTGTGACGCCGCGTCCGGTGGCTTCCCGCCGTCCCAGCGAACCGCCGATATCCAGCGGTTTACCGGTGACGATACCGGGAACAGTGTACCCTTTGAACATGCTGTAGGTGTCCATGATCCAACCCATGACTTCTTCGTTTGTCCCGACATCAGGGGCTGGAATGTCTTTTTCAGGACCGATCAGCGGCAGGATCATGGCGGTATAGCGCCTGGTCAGGCGTTTCAGTTCCTGGCGGGAAAGCGCTGCCGGATCCACTTTGACGGCGCCCTTGGCACCACCGTAAGGTATATTTACCACGGCACATTTCAAGGTCATCAGGGCGGCCATGGCCTTGACCTCATCAAGTTCAACACCAGGATGATAGCGCAGTCCGCCTTTGCAGGGACCGCGTGACGTCGAATGCTGAACACGGTACCCGGTAAAAACCTGGATGCCGCCATGATCCATTTCCACAGGGATCGAGACAGTTAATGCCCGTTCCGGATACTTCAACATGATGTAATCCGCTTCCTGCAGACCCAGCAAGGCTGCCGCCTGGTCGATTGTGGTCAGCAACGTGTCATAGGTGATGTTCGTGTCCTGCATGCAAAACCTCCCTGATCGTCCTGGTTACTCTTGGAGATGGGGCGAGCTTTCCCTTTTGATTGTAGCATGTTCGACGGCAATCGCCAATTCAATCAGAGCCGGGATATGCAGCATCCTGCTGTATTAAGGCTCATGTTCTGATATGATGAGCTATAGGCAACGCAGCACCCCCACGCTGTGCAGTGGTTTCATGATCAAGTGCTGCTGTTTGACAAGATGAGAAGTCATGCTCCGCGGTCAAACAGCCTGCGCAGCAGGAGAAAGCGTCGAAAGACTTCGGGAACGCTGTGCATAAGTAAATATTGTTCCGAACAATCGCGCTATAGACCTGAAAGGGGATCCACCATGCGGGCATTGATCACAGGCGCCAGCTCCGGCATTGGCCGGGACATGGCAATTCTTCTCAGCGAAATGGGCTACGAGCTGATTCTCGTGGCCAGAACAAAAGAACGGCTGGAGTCTTTGAGTCAAGAACTAAAAACAAAAACTGAGATCCATGTTCTGGACCTATCTATTGCAGAATCCTGCTATGCCCTGCACAAAACGGTCTCAGAGAAGGGGCAGCCGGTCGACCTGCTTGTCAACAACGCAGGCTTTGGCACCTACGGGCCCTTTGTCTCCAAAAATCTGGACACAGAGCTCAACCTGATTGACTTGAACGTGCGTGCCGTCCATATTCTGACCAAACTGTTTCTGCTTGATTTCACCGCACGCGACCAGGGCACCATCCTTAATGTCTCATCAATCGCTGCCTTCCTGCCGGGACCGCTCATGTCCAGTTATTATGCATCCAAAGCCTATGTACAGCGGCTTTCTGAAGCCATCAGCGAAGAACTGCGCCGCCAGAAAAGCAAGGTGCGCATCTGTACGCTCTGTCCAGGTCCGGTCAGGACAGGCTTCAACAAGCGGGCAGGGGTGCGTTTTCTGGTCGACGGCATGGAAAGCCGGGCTGTCGCCGCCTATGCCCTGCGCAAAACACTGCGCGGCAAACTGGTGATTATCCCTGGATGGCCGGTGCGTCTCCTGCGGCTCTCCGCACGCCTGGCCGGCACCAGACTGATGCTGCGCGCTGTATACATGATGCAGTTTCTGAGGAGACCATAATATGGCTCGTGTTGTATTGGTTACTGGCGCTTCGCGCGGTATTGGCAGGGAAGTGGCCCGCCAATTTGCACTTGCAGGTGATCATGTCGCCATCAACTGCCGGCAGCACAAGAGACTTGCAGAAGAGCTGGCAGAGGAACTACGCCAGGCGGGCGGCCGGGCAGAGGTTTTTCCGGCAGATATTGCTGATCGCAGCCAGGTGCTGCAGATGATCGGGCAGATCAGCCGGACATTGGGACGAGTCGATGTGCTGGTGAATAATGCTGGCTTCGCACAGCAAAAGCTCTTCACAGAGATCAGTGAAGCTGAATGGCTGGACATGTTCGCTGTCCATGTTAACGGTGCTTTCCACTGCTGCCAGGCTGTTCTGCCACACATGATACGCAGGCAGTCCGGTCGGATCATCAACATTTCCTCAATCTGGGGTCTGGTCGGTGCCTCGTGCGAAGTGCACTATTCAGCTGCTAAAGCGGCATTGATTGGTATGACCCGGGCACTTGCCAAGGAGCTGGGACCTTCCGGCATCCAGGTAAACTGCATCGCTCCCGGAGTGATTGATACCGAAATGAATCAGGAGTTTGACCAGCAAACCCGCGATGAACTGGCAGACCAGATCCCGCTGGGTCGTTTCGGTACGCCTGGGGACATCGCCAGAACCGCGTTTTTCCTGGCTTCAGACCAGGCCGATTACCTCACCGGCCAGGTGATCAGCCCCAACGGCGGCATGGTTGTCTGAAAAGCTGCGCTACAACCGGAACGGCTTGCCGCAGGCCAGTTAAATAACTATACTGGAAATAGATAAAACACGTATCCGGCGGGAAACTCTTTAACGGGCCGGCCTGATCAGGGGAGGGAAACATAATGCGTTGCTGGTTTTGTGATGTTCGTGATGCGGAAACGGAACATGTTTATCAAGTCGAAATGTATGGAGATGTCGACACCAGGAAAACACCGTCTCAGACACAAGTCGCGTACAATGTCCGTCATGTAGAGGTGCCACGTTGCGCTGACTGTCACAGCCGGCATGTCATCGCCTTCTATGCCCTTGTCATCTCGCTGATCATGGTCATTGCCCTGGCTTTCGCGATCCTGGCCGCGGTCCTCAGCTGGACCCCCCAGTGGATCTGGGGCCTTTGGGCCGGACTGGCAGCCGGACTGTTGCTGGGCACCCTGCTGATTCGCTTCCTGATCCTCAAGGGTATCCGATCGATTCATCAGGCCAGGATAACCCATCCGGAAATCAAAGATCTGCTGGAAAAATGCTATCGTTTTGGCCGCAGGCCTAAAGGCTCGCCGCCGAAAAGTGACAAACCGTGTGACGCTCCTTCCGACCAGGACGCGTCCGGAACAGTACCGTAATCCAACGAACCAACGGGCTGTACCTGTAATGATCAGCCATGGAAACAACTTTCCCACCGCACGCAACAGTCAGCCTTTTCAGACGCTGCTACCTGACGGCCTGAGGCGTTTTCTGTGTCGTAAAACAACCTGATCAACAGGAGAAGGTGCCCAAAAGCCTGTGGGGGAAGTTGTGTTTTCAGTCAACCATTCTGCCGTGGTGAAAGCCGCGGCCATTGCCGGGTCCTCGCCCCAGACGGCGGCAGGCGCCCCAGCAGCTGTGACTGCGGCCACTTTGGGCTTCCATATCTTCCGGACAACACTCCAGCTCCCCTGAAAGGCAGTCGGGACAGCTGATCTGACCATCCTTGTTTTCCAGCCGCTCGATACTTTCTTCCCAGACTTTACCACAGGACAGACAACGGACAGGACAAATACCACGGGTATAGTTGCCGCCTTCTATTCGAATACCTTTCCCGTGAATCAGGCTGTCAGCCACCTTTTCCCGGGCAGCTGTCAGAATGCGTTGAAAAGTCGGTCGTGAGATCTCCATGCGGCTGGCGCAATCTTCCTGTTCCAGTCCTTCCAGATCTTTCAGACGAATGGCTTCAAGTTCTTCCAGCTTCAATATGTTTTCTTCAGAGCGCTGCCCCTGCCCCAACGGTGTGAAATGCTGGAAACGCGGCATGTTTTCAATTCTGCGCCATTTAACCGGTCTGGCCAAATCAGCCACCCCTAATCTATTGTTATTGAATGGGTATCATTCATTTTTTAATTTATCTGATGGTTCATGCACGCTCATCGTATCATCGTGCCAGGGCAGTGTCAAACACGATGCTATGCGGGAACCCCCTGGGTGAAAGCTTCCAACAACACAACATCTCCTCCCGCAGCAGCAGAAACAAGCACCGAAGAGACTGTAAGATTGTTGTGTTCAAAAATTTTTAACTTTATTGTGACGAAGTTACTGAAATGTTCATATGTTCATAATATAATAAAGTCATCGGCAATATCAGCAATGCATGATGCTTTACAGGAGGTTCAGAACATGGATGATAACATCAAACTGCCACTCATCGGTGACCCCGCTCCAGCTTTCAAAGCCAAGACAACTCAGGGTGACATCAATTTCCCAGAAGACTACAAAGGCAAATGGGTGATTCTTTTTAGTCATCCGGCTGACTTCACCCCCGTCTGCACAACTGAGTTCATGACATTCGCCAGTATGCAGGAAGAATTCCGCTCGCTCAATACTGAGCTGGTTGGACTTTCCATTGATAGCATGTATGCACATATCGCATGGCTGCGCACGATCAAGGAGAAGATCGAGTGGAACGGCCACAAGGATCTTGAAGTCAACTTCCCGGTCATTGAAGACATTAGCATGGATGTCGCCAAGCTCTTTGGCATGGTTCAGCCGAATGTCTCAACAACCCAAGCGGTTCGCGCTGTTTTCATTATTGATCCGGCAGGCATTGTCCGCCTGATCATGTACTACCCCGCTTCGACCGGCCGCAACATGCAGGAAATCAAACGCGCTGTCCTCGCCATGCAGAAAGCCGATAAGGAATCAATTGCTACACCGGCCAACTGGCAGCCCGGTGAAGATGTCATCGTTCCGCCTCCCGGATCCTGTGGTGCTGCCAAGGAACGCGTTGAGCAGCACGGAGATGATGTCTATTGCCTCGACTGGTTCCTCTGCTTCCGTCGCGAGAAATAATACTGAAAAACAAAAAGCAACGATACCACCCACCCGGAACCGGCAGGATCACCCCTGCCGGTTTTTTGTATGGCCGCCACAGGGAAGCGGCTCCTGTCGCAGCAGACAGGCTCGTTGCCAGCCGGCGTTGGCTGGCATATAATGAGGTTGTGACCAGCTGAAGCGTCTTTCTTCAGTGCTTAACCCAAGCTTGATCCGGGGCAATGTCCGCTCCTGTCCGACGCTGCTCAGATCCATAGTCATCGGCCTGAACCGATATTGCCCCCGAAACGGAGGAATCAAACCATGGATCTTTTCACCAAACAAAACGTCAATCAATTGCTCAGCATCCAGCAGAATCCTTGTGTCAGTATCTACCTGCCGGTTGATAAAGTCGGCCAGGATACCCGTCAGGGACCCATCCGCCTGCGCAAACTGATAAAAGCGACAGCCGAAGCCCTGCGTGAACGCGGTTTTCGTACACCTTTCATTGAACAGCTGCTGCAGCCAGCTGAAGCCTTATACGATCATGCTCTTTTCTGGGAACACCAGGATCAGGGCCTGGCCCTCTTCCTCAACCAGGACGGCCTGCTGTTGCATCAGCTGAGTGAACGTTGCGTTGAATCGGTAACCATTGCGGAACGGTTCATGATTTTGCCGCTACTCGCTGAGCAGGCAGATGACCGGACATATTACCTGCTCGCCTTAAGCCTCGATGACACCAGGCTCTATCTGGCGACTCACCGGAATTTAACAGAATGCGTCCTGCCTGAACCTCGCTCACTCAAAGCTGTTGTGGAGGCCTACAATCTGGAAAAGCAGTTAAGCCACCATGGTGGATCAAGCGGTTCTGTTGTGCATGGCTCGGCTTCCGGACGTGATCTGGACAAGCAGCGGATAGAAGAGTTTTTCCGTTTGCTGGACAGTAACCTGGGCGACGTCCTGACAGAACGCGAAGCGCCGGTTGTCGCTGTCTGTGTTGATTATATCTTTCCCATGTTCCGAACAGTCTGCAAAAGTAAAAACCTCATGGCAGAGCACATATCCGGGACCATGGACAGTTTGAAAAAAGAAATCCTGCTGGAAAAAGCCTGGCAGATTGTACGGACATTTTTTGAAAAGGACAAAACAGCAGCCCTGCAAAACTACGAAAAGCTGGCCGGTACCGGTCTAGCCCGGCATGATATCGGCAATGTCCTGCCCATGGCCTTCCAAGGCAGGATTGATACGCTCTTTCTGCGGCAGGACCGTCAGCTCTGGGGTGAATGGGATGAGACCAGCGGTCACCTAACAACACTGCTGGATGAACAAACACGGTTCGGCGAACCAGATTTGCTCAGCGAAGCCGCAATATTAACCTTGCAACAAGGCGGTCGTGTCTATATTCTGGATGGAGAGAACATGCCGGTACCAGCTGCCTGCGCCTGTCTGCTGCGCTTTTAGCCCAGTCCCGGATTGCGGTTTCACTATACAACCGACAGCAAGGAAAGGGACCATCAAACATGAAACGTGATAAACTGAGCGCGCGGATTGAACGCGCCATCATCCAGGCCGGTAATCGAATGGCCGACCTGCCGGCAGAAGGGACCGAACTGCCGCTGGACCGTAATTCACGCCTGCTGGCCTGGATTTTGCTGCTGTTGTTCTGCCTGATGGTCTTGTCATCGCTCGTCGTTTTGCTGCTGGAATGGGATAACCCGCAGCTGTTGCTGCACCTTGGCGTCACCATGACCTATGCCGCACTGCTCATGTTTTGCTTTTTGCTCAATCGCTGGCGTTATACCCGTCTGGCAGCCCGCGGCGCTGTCTTAATCGGTGTCGCTGCCGTATGGGTTGTCCTGCTGTTCGATCAGCAAATCAAGACGGACATGGCGAACGTCCCTTTATATCTCGTCTCTCTGGCCATCATGCTGGCGGCCTTTCTGCTGAGCAGCTGGGAAACCGGCCTGATAGCCGTTGCCCAGCTGCTGGGCCTGGTCTGGCTGCTTGAAGCTCAAGAAGCCTGGTCACGCGCCAACTGGCGTTTCCTGTTCGTTTATATTGTATTTATATCTCTGCTCGCGATTGCCACCAGTCACATCCAGCAAACAAACCTGCAACTGATTGAACGGCAAAACCAACGTCTCCTGGAAAATGAAGCGAAGTTAAAAGATATGACCACCCGCGATTCACTGACCGGTCTCTACAATCGCCACTATCTTCTGGAAACACTGCCGCGTGAAATCAGCCGTGTCACCCGGCGCAACAGCAACCTGGGCCTGATCATGATCGATCTTGACCAGTTCAACGATATCAACAGCCAATACGGACACACGGTTGCTGATGATCTGCTGCGGCTGGTTGGCCAGGTTCTTGCCGGCAAGATCCGTGCTTCCGATATCGCCTGCCGTTATGCCGGTGATGCTTTCATACTCATGATGCCCGACGCGACCGGTCAGGCCACTTTTGACCGTGCGGACAGCATCAGGACTGAGGCGCTATCCTGGACCTTTGATGTTGATACACTCAGCCTTAAGGATCTTACCCTGACCTGCGGCGTCGCCAGTTATCCTAAACACGGCACCAACGGGACAGCTTTACTGGAAGCCGCCGCGGCAGCATTGCGCCAGGCACGTCAGGCCGGTGGCAACCGCACCGGGGTCGCTCAATAAGCAGGTTCGTCTGCTTTCAGGAGTATTTTCTCAATCGCTCCGATATACAGTGTATGGTAGTCCTGTTTTGGATAGCACGCTGAAACCAGCGGATCCAGGAAAGCAGCCGGATCATAGGGCTGGGCGAACAGTTTGCGGCAAAGGATGGCGCGATTGGCTTCGGCAAAACAGGGAACGCTGTCGTAATCAACAATAGTCAGGCCGCTTTTTTTAATCTTGTTTTCATCTCTGCCGGATACTGTGCCCAGATAGTTGAGTGTTTTTCGGTACCCTTCCGGAAAAAAGGTCAGGGAAAAATGGTCGGCTGCGTCAACAAAGCCCTTGGTATGGCGCGATTGCCGAATAACCACAAAAGCAACATTCTCGCCCCACATGACCCCCAGGCCGCCCCAGGACGCTGTCATGGTGTTTACCTGACTGCCTTTACGTGCCGTAACCAACATCCACTCCTGTCCGATTAAAACAAAGGGATTAGCGATGAATGCTTCTGGTTTTACTTCCTGCCAGTGCTGCATGTTTCTTCCTCCTGCCTTCTCGTTGTTTTTGACTAATACACGGTTAATCTGCCCTTTGCTGAATCTGAACGGAAGGGCATTTTCGTCGGTTCCCCTGATCGCTATTTCAGCGCGTCGCCTGAAAGGAGGCGCTTAAGAAGGAACCTGACCGGATCCTTTGGCGATGATGGCGGCAGCACATCCATTGACAAGCCTCAGCAGGAAATAGCTTTATAGATTCAGCAGAGACTGCCCTGAGCACAAGACAGTCCCTGCCTGACTATGAATCAGGTCTATCGTGATGACGTTTAGATCTCCGGGATGGAAATCTCAATTTCACGACCAATTTCAGCAGACCTAACGATACCATCGAGAATCGCCTGGTTGATAACGATCTGGCTGCTGGGTACAGGTGCCGGGCCGCCGGTCGGAATTGCGTCGAGGAAGGAGCGGATCTTCTTGTCAAACAGTCCAGGTCCTTTATTTTCAATGACCGGGATTTCTGTTTCAACCTGTTTGCCGGCAACATCATGGTAGATTTTCATCGGGCCGCCTACGGTGCCGTTCCAGCAATCGGTCGAAGGAATGCGCAAACCGCCTTTTTTGCCCAGAATAATCGTGTCGCCGGGGGTGTCAAGATGCATAGCCCAGGCAATACGGAAATCCAGGATAATGCCACCTTCGAGACGGACAAAAGCAGCCGCGAAGTCATCGACATTAAAGCGGGAGGCATTCTCCGGCAGGGAATAAGTCTCACTCTTTCCGAAGAAATCAGACGTATAGCCGGTGATGGTCAATGGTTTAGGGTACCCAATGGCATTAAGCACCATATCCAGTGAATAACAGCCAATATCACCCAAAGCCCCGATACCAGCTGTCTTTTTCTCAATGAAGGTGCTGTTGGGGATACCGCGACGCCGGCCGCCACCAGTCTGGATGTAGTAAATCTCCCCCAGTTCTCCGGATTCGACAATCTTTTTGATCATTTGCATATTGGCATCAAAGCGTGGCTGGAAGCCGATTGAAAGCAGCTTGCCACTCTTCTTTTCCGCTTTGGCCATGGCCACAGCCTCATCCAGGGTAACGCTCATGGGTTTTTCCAACAGGACGTTGACGCCTTTTTCCAGAGCATCTATCGTGCATTGGGCGTGCGTCATATTGTAGGTGCAGACACTGACAGCATCCAGTTCTTCCGCTTCCAGCATGGACTTGTGGTCCGGATAGCAGCGGACACCCTCCACGCCCCAGCGCTGGAAGAATTTTTCTGCCTTGCCGGGAATAAGATCCGCCCCGGCCACGACCTCGACATCCGGCATGCGTTTGTAGGATTGGATATGGGCTTCAGCAATCCAGCCTGTCCCAATCAAGCCCACCTTGAATTTCTTAGCTACATTAACGGGGGTTTCATCAATTTTCTCCTGTTGAAACTGATTCAGGACTTCATCACCTTTGTTGACCATAATGTGATCTCCTTTATGTTTGTTTTCTCGCGACTGGCGGCGCAAGTGCAGATGCTTCAATTATACACCAGAGAAAGGCGCAGTGACGCTTGATCTTGGCTGTGATGTTTCATCTTAAATGGCCATCAGCTGCCAGCTTGTATTGGTGAACCTGATGACGAAGCCTTCTGTCATCCGTCCGTACATTAGCGCAAAACGTGAAAAAAAGGTAAAATAGAACTATAGGTACACGCGGTAAAAGCCGCACCGGTTCAACTCATGCGTTTTGCCGGGCTGTTTTGTTTTTTCTTGGAGTCAGGGGAAAGCCGTTGGTACCCTAGGCAGGAAACGCGGCCGGCGATATGCTGTGATACCGCTGGTGCACAAAACCAAAAGGAGAAACGAGGAAGATCAATGTTTCAAGTTCATGATTATGTGGTGCTTGGCGCGACAGGCGTCTGCCAGATTGTCGATATCAGCAGAGAGGCTTTCGGTGATGATGAGGCAAGGGAGTATTATGTCCTGAACCCTCTGGGCGGCAACGGGTTGACCATCAATATCCCGACAGATAACCAGACCGTTCCGCTGCGTGCGGCAATGACCAGGCAAGAAGTCATCGATCTGGTTGCGACCATGTCGGAAGGCGGGGAAGAATGGGTCGAAGATGACAACACGCGCAGAGCCATCTACAATGACGCGCTGCACGATGGTGACCAGCGCCTGCTGCTGCAGACGGTCAGATCCGTAGCCAAGCAGAAAACGCAACTGGAGCAGGAAGGGAAAAAATTGCCAAGCGCCGATCTTGAAGCCCTCAAAGCAGCCGAGAAAATGCTGACTCAGGAAATCTGCCTTGTTCTGGACCTTGATCCGGATGATGTCATCCCATTCATTATGCGTGAAACAAACCTTTAAAGCCGCCGGTTGACTTCGTGCGTACATGCCGGTCTTTTATTGACGGCAAAGCTTGTGACCGTTAAGATAAGACGCATAGAGCATCGGCCTGAATCAAGCAAGCAAGGAGTATGCGTATGTACCGAGGAGAAACAAGAAACCCTGTGCTGGTCATTGTTCTCAGCATCGTCACCTGTGGCATTTATCAGCTTGTCTGGCTATTTATGGTCAGCAATGAGATCAACAACGCCGCTGGTGAAAAGAAAGTGGACCCGGTCATCTTTTTCCTGCTGGGCATTCTGTGTTTTCCGCTTTTCTATGTTGGTTTCTACAAAATAGATGAATCCATCTTCGAGCTGAATACACGATATGGCCTGCCGGCGGAAAAACATTTTATCCTCTGGCTGATCCTCAGCCTGCTCGGCATCGGCTGGCTTTTTATGGGATATCAGGTTCAGGAACAGCTGAACAACCTCTGGGCCCGGACATCAACCCCCGCCTGACCTCCTTCTCGGATTGAGCAATGAAGAAAAAAGCACTTGACCGCCTGCGGGCCCACATGCGCAAACATGCTGCGCTCTGGATCGGACCAGGTGTTTTTTTTCTGCTTGCCTGGTGGTTTACAGGCACCGGTTGTGTGTTTCACGCAACCATCGGCCTGCCCTGCCCGGGCTGTGGATTGACCCGGGCTTTATTGGCTGCACTGCGGGGTGACCTGGCAGGAGCCTGGCAGATGCACCCGCTCTTCTGGCTGGCACCCCTGATCTTGATCAGCGTTGTTGTCTTGTATCTTGTTGCGCCTGCCCATCTGAGCACACCCGGCATGAACCGTTTCTGGTTGCTGCTGGCCTTACTTTTTCTCGTTGTTTTCCTGGTGCGCATGCTGCTCTATTTTCCAGAGCGTGAGCCGCTTGTCTGGAATGATAAGGCCTTGCTGCCCCGCATCTGGTCTTTTTGGAAAAGCCTTCTTCAAACCGTGCAAAACCGACCGTAATCCGGAATCGGCCTTCAAGCTGTTTCTGTCTCCTGCAGCCGCAGAAGCGAGCCCGCGGAAATCTGTAGATTATTGAAGAAGAGTGTCTGTCCGGAGCGATCAAACATGATCGATGCTTCATCCAGCCAGGCCTGGCTGACCTGAGCCGCTTCCGGAATGGTAAGGGCGCCCAGTTGCAGGCTTCCACCCAGCACAGCCAGTTCAATCTGCCCTTCCCGCCAGCGGATTTCACCCCAGGCTGCGTCGACTGACCAGAAAAATTGTTGCGGTCGGCTCCGGTGCAGCGGCTGAAAGGACAGGTGGCCGCAAGTCATGTCGCAGGTGAATCCGCTGTAGGCCAGCAGCAGTGCATAGGACGCCATGGATCGGGCATAATTGCTGCCGCATTCGAATTCGTTCCAGGGATTGCGTTTCTCACCATCATATCGGTCACGGACCGCCTTGACAACTTTCAGGCCTTCTTCTTCCATGCCGCGCATGATCATGTGGATACCGGCCTGGTACTCAAAGCCATGCATCGTTTCCTCACTGTATGGTGCCGGCACCACCGGCTTATAACGGCCTTCAGGCCAGGCGCAGATCGTTGTGCCACCCTCGTCGTTGAGGCAGTAGATCCGGCAGGGATTAAACAAGTGGCGCATCGAATCATGATAATTGAAGCGAAAGATGCTCTGCAGGGCAGCCTGAACTTTATCCTTGTCAAAAACCTCATCCAGGCCGATCAGGTCGCAATGCCACTGGGCCAGCACCTGGTCAATCGCAGAACCTTCCCCGATCTGGTATTTCAGCTCACCGGCTTCTTCATTCCAGTAGGCATCACGCAGCGAATGACCAATCAGGGTATCGTCAGCGTATAGATCCAGAACAGACACATCGTTCAGGTCGATCTGCTGGAAAAAATACTCACCATTAAAAAGATGCTCGTTGACCCAATGACGGCCGCGTTGAGCGATTTCCCGGTAGAGCGTTGCTGTCTCTGTTTCGTGCAGAGCCTCTGCCATACGGGCGGCAGCCAGCAGAGCAGCCAGGTAAAAACCGCTCAGCCAGGCATTAGGGCCGAAGAGCTCCATATCCAGCGTATGATGCTGTCTGCCAGACAGATAGCCCTTCTTGTCCGGATCCCAGCGGTCATGGTTTTCCGGTGACCAGGCATATTCCAGCGATTTTTTAACAGCAGGCCAGAGTCGGCGCAACCAGTTTGTGTCACCACAAATCCGCCATTCCCGGTAAACTTTGACCACCCCACCCATCTGACCGTCGACACAAGCCCGGAAAGACCAGGGATCACGTCCCAGGGGCAGTTGCAGGCGGAAGGGCATCTCACCACTCTCCAGCAGGTTGTAGCGGTAATCCAGATCACGCATGGAGCGTTCCAGCGACGGGTACAGATACGGCAGGGCATAAGCATAGTTCCAGACATGGGTGCAGGAACCTTCACAGCAGCCGGATGTGGCATGGCAGCCCTCAAAACCATAAAACGAGCCGTCGGTCAGAAGCAGGCAGGTGGGCGAGCGCAGCAGGGAAAGGTTCGCAGTCAAGGCCTCCAGGGCCACCTCCGGCAGGGAGGAGCGGTACAGGACATCCTGAAAACGCTCGGTCTGCGCTGCCAGCCGCGTCCAGTTCTGCTGCAGATACAAGTTGACCGCCAGCGCGTCGGGGAAAAGCAGGGCATAATGGTTTTTCCAGGTATTCTGGCTGATGATCTCCTCAGCGGTAGCCTCTTCTGCTTTCTGTGGCTTCCAGTAGTTGGTCGCGTTAGGAAAATACCAGGCCAGGACAAAGCGTACCTTTGCCTGTTCGCCCGGCTGTAATGTCAGGCGGGCTGTCAGCGTCGCGACAGATTCACCCTGTTCGGTCTGTTTTTCCAGAGGATATCGCCTGTTGCTTAAATCCCCGGATGCCGTGAAATCACGCCAGAAAATACCCAGACTGTCAAACCAGGCACCATGAAACCAATCCTCCTGCCAGGCAACCCGGTCTGCCTGTACAGAAAAAGTCAGTTCACCGAATTGAGGATCATCTGAATCAGCCCAGCTGCTCTGTTGCCGCATCATGTGCACATCACCGGACTGCAGATGCGTGTTGTACCGCTTGCCCTGAGGCAGAGGGTTGCTGACGCTCAGCGCCAGGACAAAATCCCTGACCTTGTCGGAACGGTTGGTGATCAATGGCTCAAAGCAGGCAGCTGGCAGGGCCGAATCATCCTGATTCAGCGGAATCATGGGGTTGAAAGCTTTCAATGAGACATCAGCAGGAAAAGTATCGTCCAGAAAGTCAATCCGGGCGGCAGGATAGCGGGCCGTAAAGACCGTCTGGCGAAAATGCGGTACACCGGCCATCAGATGGCGATCCGGTCCGAAACCATAGTTTTTTTCACCACCGGTGTAGGGCGGCGGGAGGTCGCTGTTCAGCACCCGGGCGTCCACAACACGACCATCTTCCTCGATCTTGACAGCAAAGTGGGAAAAGCCGTTCAGGCTGTTTTTGTTTGGCTTGTTGAAAATTTCCCAGTCAACCAGACGTCCTGTTCCGGACAATCCGATGGTTCCGGTGCCAATGCCGCCGAGTGGAAAGGATATTTCGCGAAGGTACTGGTCACGGTAGACAAATCTGCTCATACGAAGGTCCTCCATTCATGTTTATCGGCAGGCCTGGCAACAGCCGTTTATCCCGGCAGAGCATGCAGCCAGACAAGCATTTCGCCCGGACCGCGGTTCCCCCAGACATAATACGGCACAAAATTCAGACGGACAGGCACCAGTTCAGGTGTTTCTGCAAAACGGTAAAGCGAATCAACGGGTCCGTCCGCCTGCCGGTAACCGGCTGCCTTGAGACCGGGTATGTCGCCCGGCCAGGCTTGATGCCAGTCGAGGTCGACCGGGCTGTTGTCCGGCAGATACAATCGCCACAGTTCCCGACCCTGGTCGGCTTCTTCAAGGCAATAAAGCAGCGGTCCGCGCTGCAGGCAGACCTTACCGATATTTTCCGGTACAGCCGGATCGCAGGTTACACGGCATGGCTGCATGTCAAAGGTCAGGCTGACCGTTACCGGTCCCGCGGGACAGTCGATCTGGATATAACCGTTTTCAATGTCCGGAACAACCTGCCGTCCGTCCTGCATCAATGTATGCTGCCGGCACCAGCCGGGAACACGCCAGGCCAGCCGGCAGGCGGCACCGTCCTTATGCAGCGTCACCGCGCCATCAGCCGGATATCGTGTCCGGCAGGTCAGCTGAACAAGGCCGTTCGCCATTGAAAAAACGGCTTCGCTGTCGATATAAAGGTGCTGGTATATGGTCTGGCTGTTATAGGTGAAGACATAGCGGTCCAGGCTGCTCAGCAGACGTATCAGGTTGGTCGGGCAGCAGGCACAGCCAAACCATTTTTGCCGCTCAGGTTTGACATGCCAGTGATCTGGCTCTTGCTGGCTGGCAGACGGCCAGACCTGCAGGGGATTGACATAGAAGAAGCGGGTACCGTCGAGCTGAACACTGGCAAGACAATTGTTGTAAAGCGCCCTCTCCATGACATCGGCTATGGCTGAACGTGGCTGGACTTCAAGCATGCGTCTTGCCGCAAAAACAAGGGCGATCGAGGCACAGGTTTCCGCATAGGCTGTGCCGTTGGGCAGATGATTGTCAAAAGTGAACGCTTCACCGTGATGGGTTGAACCGACACCGCCGGTTACATAGAGGCGATGGCGTATACAGTTGTCCCAAAGCCGTTCCGCAGTCTGCATCAACTCAGAAGAGCCGCTTTCCGCGGCAACATCGACCAGCCCGGACAGCAGGTACAGCGCGCGGACAGCGTGCCCATCCAGTGTCTGCTGCTCTTTTAATGGTTTGTGAGCCTGATATTGTCTGAGGGGTGGTCGGATATATGGCGGCCAATCTGCCTGCTCCCGGCCAGCGCGCTTTTTTTCTTCTTCGAAATAAAGGGGTTGTTGACCTCGCTCCTCGATAAAATACCGGGCTAGCCGGGCATGATGCGGGTTGCCGGTTACATGGAAGAGTCGCATCAGCGCCAGTTCCAGTTCCGGATGGCCGGGATAGCCCCGGCGCTGGCCGGGTTCGCGACCGAACGCTTCCGCAATACAGGCGACATTGCGTTCCATAATATCGATAAAACGTCGTTTCCCGGTGGCTTCGAAGTAAGCGACCGCGGCTTCGATCAGGTGGCCGCTGCAATAGAGCTCATGCTCATCCCTCAGGTTGCGCCAGCGGTTTTTTCCCAGCACGAGGCTGCCAAACGTATTCAGATAGCCGTCTGCCTCCTGGGCTGCGGCCAGCAGGTCAATCACTTCATCAATGCTCTTTTCCAACTGTTCATCGGGGCGGGCTGCCAGCCGGCCGGCAGCTGCTTCCAGCCATTTGGCCAGATCCGAATCCAGAAAACAGGGACCCTGGTAGGTTTCTCCGGAAGAAAGGCCACGATTGCGGTCTGCGGCCAGGCGCAGGTTGCGCAAGCTGTAAGATGGCGGCGCATCCGACAGGTCATCGTTCAAAGCCCGCCACTGGTGGGGGATCATGGACGAGAACGCAAGATCGCGATAATAACCCCAGAAACCTTTTTCAATCTTTACCTGCTTCAAGGATACCGGCTGTGTATTTTTCATCATAGAAAACCTCTCAACGCATGCTGGAACCCTTCCGGATATGGCGGTTGCGCCTGCATCCGGCAAAACAGCGAAAATCCGCCAAAAGCGGTCGATCGCATCAGACAACAACGACCGTGTTCATTATACTCTGAAGGGTTATCATGAACAAGGAAACACTAAACAATATTGAGCCTGCTACGCTGGTCTCGGTTTAACTGGAAAGGCAGCGTTAACATAATATTAAAAAAAGCCGTGCTTCCGGCTCCGGGCAAGACTTCTGCCATGAGGGAGAATCGTGCTGACACGCTTCTCCTGTTTATCCGGATCAGAAGCACGGCACCAGGCAAAGCTCAGCGAGGCAGTTCCCTTTGCATTGATTGAGCAACACCTTATAATAGTGCGTGAAGAGCCCCGTGCCCAGACAAGCAGAACAGGTTATTGGACAAGGAGGCCAGCAGGCTATGAATGCACTTCATGATCTTTTGTCCACAAGCCCTTCACCAGCAGCCCTTGCATACCGGCATTTTCCCACGCAGCACCAGGCGGTGATCTTTCGCAACTGGGAAATGGTCCCTCCGGCACGACTGGCTCAGATTCTGGCAACAGATGAGGAGACGGTGCTGGCGGCTGCCCGGGAAATGGGACTGAGGGTACCGCCCAAGGTCGATGACCGGTGGCTGGATCGCGGCTATATCACCATCATACGCAACAATTGGCACCTGCTGCCAGTTGAACAATTGCTGGAACTCCTGGGATGGAGCGAGGAAAAACTGGCATATGCCCTCAAAGAAGATGATTTCCTGTGGGTTAAATTGGGCCAACTCAAACCTTCTGTGCCCAAAGCGGTCTACCGGCCGCTGGAATACAAAGAACGTGACCGCACTTCAAAGTTACGCGCTAACCTGAAGGCTTTTTTCCCGGAGGAATCAAGCTGGCAGCCTTTTGGGTTCCTGGAAACGTTCAACCGTCCGCTAAACTGGCCGCGACGGACATTCATCGAACCTGCAGAGGACACCTGTGTCCTGGACGAAAACTGGTATCTGAGCTATACACCAACGCCCTTTATCGGTGGAGTCGTCGGCCGCTTCAAGAAGCACATGGATCAGGCTTTTGGTCTCCGGTTCCAGGGAGATCAAAAGGCCATCACCTTGCGCGTCGTACCGGATAACAACCGTCTCAGCGAGAGCCACGCCTTGAATTTGACAGCAGAAGGCATCGACATCCAGGCGGTTGATGAAACAGGCCTGATGCGAGCACTGTACTGGCTGGAGGATCATTTTGAAAACGAAGGCGCACCTTTTTTCCAACCGGCGCGCCATATCCGCGACACGAAGTTCGACACCCGTATGCTCTATCCCTATGCCGCAGTCTATGGTGATCCTTTCAGCGACCCCGCGGCCGACCCGCTCCCGGACGGTCTGTTGGAACGGTTGTCACGGGTCGGTATCAACGGGGTATGGCTGCAGGCAGTCCTGTACCAGCTGACACCGTTCCCGTTTGACCCTGATCTTTCCAGGGGCTGGGAGCAGCGTATTGCCGGGCTTAATCGCCTTGCCGCTAAGGCCAGGCGCTATGGAATCGGTGTATATCTGTACATCAACGAACCCAGAGCTATGCCGACGGCTTTCTTTGCACGTTATCCCCATCTGGCCGGGTCCGCCAACGGGCCCTACACCTGCCTGTGCACCAGCAAAAAAGAGGTACAGGACTATCTTTACAGCGCCTGCCGCCAGCTCTTTATGCTCGCACCGGAGTTGGCCGGCGTCCTCACCATTACCATGTCGGAAAACACAACCAACTGCTGGTCACGGGGCGCTTGTCTATGTCCCGTCTGCTCCCGGCGCAAGCCTTACGAAGTAATCGGTGAAGTCAACCGTTGCATCGAGGCTGGTGTGCACGACGCGTCACCTGGCGCCAAAGTCATCTGCTGGAGCTGGGCATGGAAACAAGCCAACGGCTGGAAAAATGAAGACGTTCCTGCCGCCGTCGCCTGTCTGCCGGACAAAGCCAGTCTCATGTGCACCAGTGAATCCGAAATGCCCTTCAACATCGGGGGAATAGACGGAACGGTTTCCGACTACACCATGTCCATTCCCGGACCTGGTGACCGGGCCCGGCTTTTCTGGCGCAACGCCCGGGAGCGGGGCATGACCGTCATGGCCAAGATCCAGCTGAACAACACCTGGGAGTGTTCGGCTGTGCCCTATCTGCCAGTCATCGATCTCGTCCGTGAGCACCTGGACAATCTTTACAGCTGCGGTGTAAGCGCCCTGATGGTCAGCTGGACGCTGGGCGGCTATCCTTCCGCCAACCTGGCCCTGGCAGCCCGCTATTACTGGGATGACAAGACGGCATCCGGCACACACGCGTCAAGTGATATCGCTGAAACCGCGCAGACACTTTTCAGCCAGGCTTTCCGCTCGTTCCCCTTTCATGTCGGCGTCCTATATCGCTGTCCTCAGAATTACGGGCCGATGAACCTGCTTCTGCCACGGCCTTCCGGTTACAGCGCTACGATGATCGGTTTCCCTTATGATGACTTGAAATCATGGCGGAGCATCTATCCGGAGGATGTGTTTATCAACCAGCTGGCAAAGCTATGTACCGACTGGGAAAAAGGACTCGATCTGCTGGAAAAGGCTCCTTCGGAACCTCGTCTTGAAGAGCTCAAGCGAGTCGCCCGCGCAGCCTGGATCCATTTTAAAAGCACCCTGCTGCAGGCACGCTATGTGCAGCTGCGCGATGCCATCCCGGACGAAGCCGACGTTGAAGCCTACAACGGCTTCATCAGAAAAGGGTTGATTCAGGATGTGATCCGCCAGGAGGGCGACCTTGCTGCAGCCATGTGGCA
>LSQX01356121.1_pt1 | contig 35566 bp, 34 predicted proteins | sample 654561 | NCBI WGS metagenome assembly LSQX01 (sample SAMN04489861, study PRJNA283612) | anaerobic digester metagenome | isolation source: 4 biogas reactors fed with cattle manure at either 37C or 55C with and... | place: Denmark: Kongens Lyngby | collected 2014 | reverse complement strand
TGGTGCCGATTGGCTCGTATGCTGACGAGATACTGGCAAGAGTGCCCGGTGCGGCATCCGCCAATCGTATTGTTATGGGTGGTGCAATAACCGGTGCTTGCCTTACGAATGCGCACGTGCCGATTATTAAGACTACACAGGGCTTGGCATTAATCCGAAAGAGTGACCCGCCTAAGACACCTTGTGTCCATTGTGGTGCTTGCATCGATGCATGTCCTGTCGGATTACAACCCTATCTCTGTCACAGGCTTCTTGAGGTTGGAGATGAAAAAACAGTTGAAGAATTAGGCGTAGCTCAATGTATATCTTGTGGGGCGTGTTCGTTCGTTTGTCCTGCTGGCAAAGATCTCGCTTTCACAATTTCAAGAGCAGGGCACCGTGCCAGAAGAAGGGGGCGGTCATGACGTTGCGACCGGCACCCCATATTCACCGACATGCAAGCTCACCATACATATATTTGCATGTTTTAGTGGCATTGATACCACCATGTGTTGCGGCTGTTTTTTTCTATGGTGTTCGAGCAATTGTCCTCATTTTATGGTCCGCACTACTTTTTCTTGTCAGTGATCGCATTATCTCGGTATTGCTTTATAAGGATATCCATTATTATGATATTAGCTCATTGATCAGTGGCATCATGATTGCGCTGATGTTACCGGCCAATATATCTATGCTTCATCTTTTTGTCGGAGTCGCTTTTGCATCCATTTTTGTGAAGCAAGTCTTTGGCGGAGCGGGAACCAACTTGTTTAATCCGGCGCTGATCGGAAGAGCATTTATCGAAGTCATCTACAGAGTACGAGACTACGATGTCGTTTTACCCGGCAAAGAAAGATGGGTGATACAAACACTTTTTGCCGGAAGTTCAAGTGACTCCTCGGCATATGCCGCAGACGCCCTCTCGGACTTTACCGAATGGTTCATGGGTGCCGTTCCCGGCTTCATGGGTGCATCGGCAGTCGTGTTGATCATTTTCGGTGGTATTTACTTATTGCTTAATGGTGTTATTCGACCCCATGAGCCGTTGGCAGTCCTTGTTACATTTATTCTTACGTTTGTCGTTTTTTCAGGATACCGCACAGAATCGGTCGGACTGATTCAGGCCATTGCTGAAAGTGGTGTTGTTTTCGTTGCCGTTTTTGCCGTGAATGATTATGCGACTTCGCCGATTGATTCTCGCTTTAGGGTTGTCGCTGCTTTTCTGACTGGTTTTCTTTCGGCAGTTATTTATCTCCTAGGTCAACCGGTTTTTGCGTTGCTATTGCCGGTTCTTTTGATGAATTTTTTGACACCGATTGCCGATTTCTACACACGGCCAAGACTTTTCGCGCAAGATATAGACAATCGGAATCCTAAGGTGTCGAAGCTTGTTGAGACTCATGCTGAAGAGGTGGAGCCATGAATCGATCTGATGCAAGGAAAATTGTTTTAAGCGCCATTATTATGGTGTCTCTTTCACTGGTTGCACTTATAGGGAGTGCGCTGATTTCAAATTATTCGCGGCAAGAGAAAACTCAAAATTATTTCAGACAAAACATGGGGCATTTGATTGATGCCGATCGTTTCGAAGCTTATGAGGTTCCGGAAGCAATTTCAGACGGCAGTGTCAGTGATTTCTATATTGCATATGATATGAATCGAAAAGTGTTGGGGTATGTTCTGACGGTGAGGATTTCGACCGATCAGGGAGAGTTGTCTTCAAGAATGGCGATTTCTGAAACAGGCGATCGATTGCTAGCTATCGAGGTTTTGGATTCATCGATGCAATCCCTTCCGTCTTTGAATGTGATGGATGCACTTAATGGTCAATTGCAGGGCGTTCGTATTCCCGTTGCGTTGCAGCTTGAATACAATAGCGAAGAACTTATATATAGTGAATACCCATCTGTAGAGGGGCTTCATGACGGTGTTTTTTTTGCAGAGAATGATGATTATGACAATTCGGGATATAAGGATTATGTTGAAATAACGGTGAAAGACGGACGAATCATTTCTGTGAATTGGGATGCAGAAGCCAAAGACGGCGGGAAGAATAGAGCTCAATCTTCAGTTGACGGCGAATACAATATGCCCGATGGTCAACAAATATGGGCAGCACAATCTTATTCAATGGAGAACATGCTGGTTAAGGTACAGGATTTAGATAAATTGGCGATTAAATCTGATGGCTATACGGAAATTGTCGATGGTGTAGACATGAAAGTAAATGTGTTTTATCGATTAGCCAAAGAATGTATTGAGAATTCTAGGAATAATGTAATCAAGGAAATTCCGACAGAAGGCGAACGGACGGAAGAGACCGGAACGGAACCCTCTGAAGCGGAAGAGCTTCCGAGTGTGAGCAATGATGCTGAAGACGCGAGCAATTTTCCAGGTGATGAGGTTTCGATTCCCTCTGATACAGCGAAAGTCGAGATTGATAATGGTGGCATTGAGGACGGGGTCGTCGTTCCGGGTGAGGTAGGAGATAATCTTATTGAGAGCGTTGACGGACTGCCCTTGTCTGAGATCCGGACCCAGATTCTGGGCGTGGATTCGGCACCGGAGTTCTCGGCGACATTGGTGAGCGCTGTCAATACCGGATACAAATACATACGTGATTATGTTCTTTGAGGAGACTATGCATGAATAAGACAGGTGAGTTCGGTGTGTTTCGATTTGTGTCGGTTCTGACATTCGGCTTACTGTTGGCGCTAAGAAGCAATAACTTATTCGAATCGATCATGACGATTGCGAGTGTTTTCATCATCCTTCTGTTCTGCATTCCCATCGCGAATCTGATACCTCGAAAACATCCTGTTGCGCATCTGATAGGTGTCATTATTGCCGTTCGTTTTATTACGCTGGCTTTGGGCTATTTGCCGGAATTTATTCGCGTACCGCAGGCGTTTGTCGATGCTTTCGGAATTTCAAAAGGTGCATATTTATTGTTGCTGAGTCCGATGATTTCAACTTATGTATTATACGGACGAAGAAACCGATCTTTTGGACTCCTCTCGTATGCTGCTTTTCTTGTGATGATGTTGTTTTTGGGGGCATTAAGACATGCATGGACATACGAGTCATTTTTGGGAATGACATTATTGCGCATGCCTCAAATATATATATTGATGCATCCCGCTGGCATCTTGATGATTTTGTCTGCCGTAACAGCAGCTGTTGTTTTTATCTACCGGAGAAAAGGTCATTGGACGTTTAAGATGGTTCCGCACTCACACTCCGAATCGACGGTTTATAGCCGTTTTTCACCGGTTGATAATGAGTCTTCATTAATTGGTGGAATGCTTCTTTTTTCATTTTGGACGGGTTTTCTCGCGGGTGCATCAACAATCCTTTTGAGCGTGTTCTCAACCTTGAAACTTCCTTCTTCGATTATGTCGCTTGCAGTTGTTGTGCCGACTGTGTTGGTGTTCTTTTATTCTGAATACACGAAGGCCGGTCGTCTGGTGTTTTCCGATCCACTTCTGAATTTAATCATTCTTCCGGCCCATGTTTTTCTGGTCGTTTTGCCATCTGAAATGATTTCGGTTGTACTTGGGGAGCGTGTATTCTCTCTGTCAAATGTCTTGTTGGTGGCCGTTGAATTTATTTTTGCGGTGTTTTTGATGTTACTTGTTTTAGTACTCATTCGCGTTGCCGCAAGAAAGGCTCTTTTTACTAAGCCGTTTAATTGCATTTCGGGTGGAGCAATGAGTTTTGCTTTACTTTCAATGCTTGCCGTTTTGGGTCAGATTTTTGTTTTGCTGGGTCAAAGAGCGGTTGAACTCTGTCGAACTATCCTTTAACGAATGAAGCGCTTTATAACTGGCAAAGAATTCGAGAACCGGCGTGGAAAAATTGGAGGTATTGCGTTTCAAAAATGCGAAACGCAATACGAAGTTGGTGTTCCCGAGCGGATTCGAACCGCTGGCCTACCGCTTAGGAGGCGGTCGCTCTATCCTGCTGAGCTACGGAAACATTTTACGATGGAATTATATCGTACTTCAAGCCGACTAACAAGAAAAGAAAAGACGGCAAGGAATCGCTCGTGTATCGAAATCTGTGAATTCTTTGAATTAATTCAATAAATGCACGTATTTTGATGCATATTTGCGGCAAAAAACCATGAATACGAAAAAACCTTTGTCAGTACTTCCTATAGGTTATATAATAGTCTAGTTGTTAGGAGGGATTGGAATGGAAAGACGAGTTGGAACAATTTCGCGCGGTATTCGTGCACCGATTTTTCGCCAAGGCGACGATGTGATTACAATTGTCACAAATAGTGTTCTGGAGGCAGCACATGCGGATGGTTTTGAACTCCGCGATCGCGATGTCGTTGCCGTCACCGAGGCAGTCATTGCAAGAACACAGGGTAATTATGCAACAGTGGATCAAATAGCCGCGGATGTCAAAGCCAAGTTCGGTGATGACAGTGTCGGTGTCATTTTTCCGATTCTCTCTCGTAACCGTTTCGCGATGTGCCTTAAAGGCATTGCGCGTGGTTCGAAGAAAATTGTACTGATGCTCAGTTATCCTGCGGATGAAGTCGGCAATCATTTAGTTGATTTAGATTTGCTTGACGAAAAAGGTGTTAACCCTTGGGTGGATGTACTGACCGAAGCGCGTTTCAGAGAGTTGTTTGGATACAACAAGCATACATTTACCGGCGTGGATTACATCAGTTACTATAAAGAACTGATTGAGGCTGAAAATTGTGAGGCGGAAGTGATTCTTGCCAATGATTGCCGCGCTATATTAGATTATACGAAGTCGGTCTTGCATTGTGATATCCATTCGCGTACACGCACGCAGAGGCTTCTGAAGCAGGCGGGTGCGACGAAAGTTTTTGGCCTCGCCCACATATTAAAGACTTCCGTCGAGGGTAGCGGATTCAATGAGGATTATGGTCTTCTGGGCAGCAACAAAGCGACCGAGGAGTCCGTGAAGCTGTTTCCGAGAGATTGTAAAGTGGTTGCCGAAGGCATCAGTCGCAGAATTCTCGAAAAAACCGGAAAGCATGTTGAAGCAATGATATACGGCGACGGTGCATTTAAAGATCCGGTTGGGAAAATATGGGAATTAGCCGATCCGGTCGTTTCTCCCGGATATACCGAGGGTCTTGAAGGGCAGCCGAACGAGGTCAAGCTCAAGTACTTGGCGGACAACGAATTTCCAGACCTCGAAGGCGATGCACTTAAGGCAGCTATCTCTGATTATATTCGCAAGAAAGAAGCGGATATGGTCGGCAACATGGCGTCTCAGGGAACGACGCCGCGCAGATTAACTGATTTAATTGGATCACTTTGCGACCTTACATCCGGAAGCGGAGACAAGGGTACGCCGATTGTCCTGGTACAAGGCTATTTTGACAATTACATTTCTTAATTCGAAGACGTCTTAAGACTTGTATAATTTCTGATTTACTAATAATGACGGCAAGAGATATTGCCAATTTTGGTGCCCAATGGAGGGTTGTATATGGATGTTATAATCAAAGACGATTATCAGGCGATGGGTGTTTATGCCGCAAAATGTCTCGCAGAAGTGATAAAGCGCAAGCCGAACGCTGTTCTTGGCTTGGCGACCGGAACTACGCCTCTTGCGACGTACAATGAATTAATTCGGATGCATCGCGAAGAAGGTTTGGATTTTTCTTCTGTCACAACATTCAACTTGGATGAGTATTTGGGAATTGGAAAGAATATGGATAAATCCTATCTCCAAGATCAGAGTTATGCGCGGTTTATTTACGAATCACTTTTTAAGCATGTGAACATTGATTTGAATCGCACGCATGTTCCGGACGGGCTTTCTCAAGATCCTTCGGCATTTTGTGAAGAGTATGAAGCTAAGATCAAAGCGGCAGGCGGCATTGATATTCAGTTATTGGGCATTGGAGGAGATGGCCATTGGGCTTTCAATGAGCCCGGGACCTCATTATCATCGAGAACACACGTTGAAGTATTAACACAGCAGACACTGGATGACAATTATGAGTTATTCTACAGGAAAGCCGGATTCAGCCGCGACCAAATGCCGCATTTTGCGCTGACGATGGGTGTCGGAACCATTTTGGATGCGCGCGCATTGCTGATGATGGCGTCCGGTTCAAAAAAAGCGTCAGTGGTTGCCAAGGCAATCGAAGGTCCGGTCACATCTCAGATTACTTCGACAGCCATTCAACTCTACAAGGGTCGCGCAATTGTTGTCTTGGATGAAGCCGCCGCATCGGAACTCAAGAACAAAGAGCATTATTTGCACGTTGAAAAGGTGAAATCTCAATTTGTTTGAGGCATGAACCGTTCGGGCAGGGAGAAAATTGACAAAAATTATATTCGTTTGTGGTAGGCTCTGCTCCGGCAAGAGCACATATGCCAAACGTCTTAAAAACCACCATTCAATCATTTTGTCTTCGGACAAGCTCATGCGCGATGTTTTCGCGCATGAACGCTGTCTGGAGCACTTTTCTAAACTTGCGCGTGCGCAATCTTACTTGTATGATTTAGCTGAGTGCTTGCTTGATATCAATGTGGATGTAATACTCGATTTTGGCTTTTGGAACAAGAGTGACAGAGACTCTTTGCGCTCACGGTTTTCCAAGCAAGGCCATATTGTGGAAGTGCATTATACCGACGTGGACGACGTCACGCGGGCACAGTGGATTAATGCGCGAAATGAGCTCATCGACGCAGGGCTAAGCGAAGAGTATTACATTACGGAGGAAGCATTCCAAAGACTTGATCCGATGTTTGAAGTTCCGGATCCGCAAGAAGTTGATGTTCACGTCAAACATCAATGACCATTTGAAAGGACATCATTATATGTCTGATCCCAAAAACGCAATCGGAGAAGCGCTCTCGCTTCCCAAACTCAAGTTGGGTCAAGCCGTCAAGAACAGCGAAATTAGGGCCGGAAAACATCGGTTTGGTCCGGATAACAAACAATATTTTCTCTATTTCAAGCCGAGCGGCGCCGTCAAGAGACGCATTATCGTCTACATTCATGGCGGCGGTTGGATGGCGGGTTCTCCAAACAGATACAAGTATATCGGTAAAGTTTTCTCAGACATGGGCTATCACACCGTGTCTCTCGGGTACAGACACACGCCACTCTACAAATATCCGGCGCAAGCAGAGGATATATTCACGGCGTATGTCAAAGCTATCGCCTTTCTCCAGAAAAACGGTGTGCGTACGGATCGCGTCGTCGTTGTCGGTTCATCGGCGGGCGGTCACCTGGGTGGTATTCTCGTCTACGACAAACAAATGCAACAGAAGTACGATATTAACCCCAACGTATTTAAGGGTCTTGTTTCTCTCGGTGGAATACTCTCTTTTGGTGTAGAATACGCTCCGACGACGCAACTACTAATCGAATCCTTGTTTGAAAAAGGTTATGATCGAAAAAAGGCGGAGCCGATGTCTTTGGTTGACGGTAGCGAAAAAGTGAAAGTCCTTTGCATCCATGCGCAGAATGATCCGGTCAGCGAGATTGAGAACGAGGCAAAATTTGTGGCTCATGCCAATGCACTGCGTCCTAAGTCCGCAGACTCGATGATTATTACTGACGAGAACGTCTATCATTCAAATTTAGTCATGGGCGTTTTTTTCGATGACCCTGAGAAGTCAGAACCGCTGAAGGTGTTGTTTCGATGGGTGGAATCCCTGGCGGACTAATTAATAGATTTATTCGCTCGAATTAGTTCGGGCATATCTGGAGGTAAATGACAACATGGAAATTATCATTACGGCATTATTCGGGCTTGAGAGTCTTGTGCGTCAAGACTTAGAACATATCGGTTATGATAAGTCGGACATTCAAGTTCAAGACGGACAAGTGATTCTCAGTGTACCGAAAAACAAGGTGGCGCAGGCAGTTGCACGTGTCAATCTTTGGGTCAGGCACGGAGAGCGCGTTCTTTTATCTCTGGGCACTTTTCGAGCAACGACTTTTGACGATTTTTTTGAAGGTATCGAAAAAATGCCTTGGGAGGAATGGATTCCTGAGTCATTTGCTTTTCACGTGAACGGATATTCCAGAAAATCCCAGTTGTTTGGCATCCCGGCTTGCCAAAGCCTATGCAAAAAGGCAATTGTCAAACGTTTGATTGAAAAAGGTAGAGGCAAGGGAAGCCAGTATATTTCGGAAAATCCAGAAATTGGGCTTCTTAATGTTCGCTTCGGAATCGTATCTGACAATGTTCGCATGATGATGGATACGTCGGGAGATGGGCTTCATAAGCGTGGGTACAGGCCGTTGCGACACATTGCCCCGATCAAGGAAACGCTTGCTTCTGGGCTCGTTATGTTGTCTAAATATCAGCCTTTCGGTTATGAGGCTGTTGTGGACCCGTGTTGCGGATCGGGAACAATCGTCATTGAGTCTGCTTTGGCCGGACTCAATATTGCACCCGGGCTGAATCGCCCGTTCGATGCCCAGAGATGGCCTTTTGTCGGCGCTCGAGTTTTTGCCGAAGCGAGGGAAGAAGCGAAAGATATGGTGATTAAACCCACCAAAGATGGCGCATTCTATTTTGGCTCTGATATTGATGGGCGAGCTGTTTCGAATGCGATACAAAACGCACGAGCTGCAGGGGTTGAGTCTGTCACTCGATTTAAGACGGAAGATCTTCGGAAACAAGATCCTGAGGCGCTAGCCGCTTGGACGGGCTTGGATCGACAACTTGTTGTATGCAATCCGCCATACGGTGGTCGAATGATGACAGAAGAAGAGGCGGTCGAGCTGTTTGGGTCGATTGGCCACACGTATCTTGATCGTGACGGTTTTTGCAAAAAAGGTATACGTCTGACTGTCATTAGTCCGGATGATTCATTTGAGAAGGCTGTCGGTCGAAATGCCGATAAGCGCATTAAGCTTTACAACGGAAATATTAGGTGTCAAATGAATCACTATTTTCGTATGATAAAGACGATGTAAACGCATTATAAATGTCACAAGTGTTGTCCGCGAGTGGTGCACAACAAACGCTTTCAATACAATGCATTAAAGAGAAAAAACGACCGCAGTATAGGCTTTTTGACATTAATAATATTGCGCAAGTGTTTATTACAGAAACGTTACATAATTTGTAAAATCCGTATTATCAGGCTTTGACTGGGCCGAAAACCTTGAAACCCTTGTCATTAAGTTATGCACAGAGTTTTCCACACCTTCCACAGTCAATACTAGTGGAAAACCATTGGGAAAAGTGGATTTTCAACTGCGACATTATCGACTCTCTTTGGTATAATATGAAAAAGTCTGCGGAGGTTTTGTGACTTATGTCATCGATAATCGATCAAGCTAAGAAGGCAAAAAAAGCGTCTTATACGATGTTTTCAATGTCATCTGAGACCAAGAAAAAAGCGTTGTTGTCAATTGCTGAGGCACTTGATAATCGTAAAGCGGCTATTTTTGAAGCTAATGCGAGAGATATGGCGCTGGCACAGCAGACGAATTTGGCAATGCCACTTCAGAAAAGATTACTTTTCGACGAATCAAAGCTCTTAACGGTCTGTGAAGGTCTTGTTCAATTATCAGGTTTGGAAGATCCTGTCGGCAAGAAGCTTCTTGCGACTGAGATGGATGACGGGCTTTCGCTCTATCGCATCTCATGTCCGATTGGCGTAATCGGCATTATTTTTGAATCCCGTCCGGATGCTTTGGTGCAAATTGCATCTTTGTGTCTTAAGACCGGAAATGCCGTTTTTCTTAAGGGAGGCTCAGAAGCAGCGCACACCAACCGCATACTTGCGCAAATTATTACTGATGCTGCAATCTCTTCCGGTTTGCCGGAGGGCTTCTTGACGCTATTAGAGTCAAGAGAAGAGGTCACGAGCATGCTCGCCCTCAGCGATTACATTGACTTAATTATTCCCAGAGGTTCGAATGCGTTCGTTAGGTACATCATGGATCACTCCGATATCCCGGTTCTCGGTCATGCGGACGGTGTTTGTCATCTTTACATCCATGAGAAGGCCGACACAGATATGGCGCTATCAATTGCGGTCGATAGTAAGACGCAGTATGTCGCCGTGTGCAATACCGCAGAGACGCTTTTGGTGGATGCGTCTGTCGCAGACACAGTTTTACCTCGGATCGCCGAAGCGCTGAAGCAGAAGGGTGTCACTCTTTTCGGTTGTGAGAAGTCCGCGAAGTTGTTATCCATTCCGGTGGTTTCAGAATGGCACCATGAGTATTTGGATTATCAAATGTCTGTGAAAATCGTCGACGGCATCGATGAGGCAATCGACCATATCAATCAATTTGGCTCCGGTCATACGGACGCGATTGTGACTTCCGATAAGTCTGTTGCAGAGAAGTTTATGAATGATGTGGATTCAGGGAATGTTTTCTGGAATTGCTCTACTCGTTTTTCTGATGGATTTAAGTATGGTTTTGGTGCCGAGGTCGGTGTCAGCACCTCTAAGATTCACGCGCGAGGTCCTGTCGGACTCGAGGGAATGGTCACATATAAGTACAAACTTTTTGGAAGTGGCCAAATTGTTGACGATTACGCATCGGGGCGCAAGACCTTCAAACATCGTCCGATTACCGACTGACTCGATTAAGTTTATTTTTTAGGAGGCACACATGCTTATTTCATTAGGTTCTGATCACGCCGGCTTTGCAATGCGAAGCTTGATAGCAAACCATCTTCGTAATAAAGGGTTTGAGGTCATTGAGCATGGTGCTGTGAGCGAGACAGAACCTTACAGTTATGTTAAAGCCGGACTTGCGGTGGCCAGTGACATTCAGACGCATCGTGTTGAGCGTGGAATCGTCATTTGTGGAACGGGAATAGGTATTTCGATTGCGTGCAACAAGAAGCAAGGCATCCGTTGCGCACTATGCGTCAATGAGTTTATGGCTAAGATGGCAAGACAACACAACGACGCCCAGATTCTCGCATTGGGCGCACGTGTATTAGGCACCTCTTTGGCCATTTCAATTGTTGATGCTTATCTAGACGGTCTATTTGAAGGCGGTCGTCACCAAGAGCGTATCGACGAGATAGCCCATCAAGAGAATCCGAGCACGAAGTCGTGATCTCGGATTTTTTATGCACGCGCGACGATTGTTACATGATAGAATAAAAAGCAAGATATTTTAGGAGGGCCGTTCATGGACAGTAACGTATTCATTTTTGATCATCCGCTTATTCAACACAAGATTTCCCTACTGCGCGACAAGCGTACGACCACCAAAGAGTTTCGTGAACTGGTCGGTGAGCTCGCCATGCTGATGGCTTATGAAGTCACCCGAGATCTTCCTCTCAAAGAAGTCGAGATAGAGACCCCTGTCGCGATTGCCAAGACAAAGGTTTTGGCCGGTAAGAAGCTCGCCATAGTCCCGATTTTGAGAGCCGGTCTGGGAATGGTTGACGGTATGCTTAATCTGATTCCGATGGCTAAGGTCGGACATATTGGTCTTTATCGCGATCCCAATACACTTGAGCCTGTCGAATATTATTGCAAACTTCCCGATGATGTTACTGAGCGTGAAATCGTCATATTGGACCCGATGCTTGCGACCGGTGGGTCGGCATCTGCTGCAGTCAGTTTTTTGAAAGAGCGCGGCATAAGTCACATCAAATTCATGTGCTTGATTGCTGCGCCTGAGGGTATAGAGCGCTTACAACGGGATCATCCGGATGTCCCGATTTTTTGTGCTGCCAAAGATCCTAAGCTCAACGAGCATGCGTACATTGTTCCGGGTCTCGGTGATGCCGGAGATCGTCTGTTCGGGACTAAATGATTACTCTACCGGAATCGGACTAGTCGTGTTATCTTACTCGAAAATGCAATCTGTTATCTTTATAGTAGCGATAATTGACAAGATTTGACAAATAATCAGAAAAATCAGATTGCACTAATCTAAAATCAGGCGTAGAATCTCAAGAATATAAAGGATAATGAAGTCCGGAGTCAATACCGGGCTTCGTGTTTTTTCAAAAATGACAATGTTCATTGTACAGATTTACAGAGGGAAGACAAATGGCAGTTCAACAGTACCTATTATCAGCCGCCGGGTGGCTCTCGGCTTATTGGGAAGCACTCAAACATGAATTCATCAGTGAGTTCAAAATCGAAGATATCGGGTCTGAGATTCGGCACGCTATACTGCCTTGGAAAGAGTTTTTTACCGTTGGCGGACAGTCTTTTTTGTTGACCGACGCTATAATTGTCACTTGGATCGCTGTTATTCCTTCAATTCTTTTATGGATATGGGTTGCCTCGAAGCGTGATCGTATTCCAAGCGGCAGACAGCTTCTTGGAGAGACGCTCGTCGGGTTGTTTATTAGTCTTTGCAAAAACAATGGACTAAATCAGAAACAGTCCGAACAGGTTGCGCCTATGATTGGCAGTATTTGTTTTTTTCTGGTTTCGTGTAATCTCGTCTCGGTTTTTGGCATTAGCCCGCCGGCGAAGAACATCGCGTTTCCGATTGCATTGGCTCTCTTTACAATCATCTATGTTTTATTTACGGCCATTCGTTTCGTTGGAATCAAGGGATTCTGGGGCTCGCTTATATATCCGACAAAAATTATGTTGCCGTTCAAAATCATTGATTACATTATTAAGCCAATGTCTTTAGCTTTGCGTTTGTTTGGTAATGTATTCGGTGCTTTCATTTTGATGGAATTCCTACATCTCATTATTCCCGTAGTTGTGCCTGGTATCTTTGGGCTCTGGTTTGATTTGGCAGATGGCATTCTGCAAGCAGTTATTTTCTCCTATCTTACCGCACTTTATATCGGTGAAATCGTCGAAGGCGCACATTCCGCGCACGAGCAACAACTTGCGAAAATTCAGCCTGGTGCTTGACTATAAATAAACGCATTCATTTTGGAGGGTATACAAATGACAATTTCTTTAGCTATGTATTATGTATTGCAAGTGGCAATAGAGTCTAAGGGCCTTGCTGGAATTGGCGCCGGACTAGCTATTGGTTTGGCGGCTTGCGGTGCGGCCATCGGTATGGGTATTGCGGCGGGAAAAGCGCTTGAATCGGCGGCAAGACAGCCCGAGATTTACGGTCGACTTCAAACGATGCTGTTAACCTCCATCGTGTTTATGGAATCTGTTGCCATTTATGCTTTGGTTATCAGCTTGTTATTGATTTTCACTTTCTAATCTCATATTCTCTCGTTTTTCGATTGCGCCTGACGCGACCGAGAGGTTTTCGAAAAGAAAGGACATGATCTCATGTTTATATCGTCAATTATTCAACCCGTTCTGCTTGATATGAGTCAAAGAGTTATGCCGTTAATATTGTCTGCAGAAGCGGCCGTAGAGGAGCCGGGGCTCATCGCACCGGAGCAGATGGCCGGATATACGGTGACGGTTCTGTTTACCGTCATCAACATCATTGCGGCTTACCTAATCTTGAAGCGATTTGTATTTAAGCCAATTATGTTGCTTTTGGCAACTCGTCGTCAGTGCATCGAGGACGAGATCAACCAAGCCGAGGAGGCAAAAAAACAAGCGCAGGCTCTTTTTGCCGATAGCAAACGGGCATCGGAGCAGACGCGTTCTGAAGCAACTGATATTTTATCAGAGGCTCGAATTCAGTCTGAAAAACAAGCGCTGATCATAATTGAGAAGGCCAAGGAGGATGCTGAGCAGATACGATTACGTGCTAAAGAAGACTCCGACCGATTGCATGCAGCCATGCTTGAGCAGATGAAGGATGAAGTCGCCGATTTGGCGGTCAAAATCGCTTCGAAAGTCGTTGGAAATGTTATCGACGAGAGTCAGCAAAAGGCACTCAGCGAGAGAATTCTCATGGAGTCCTTAAATACAGAGGTGAAAGACATTGACTGACAGAGCAAAAAAGAAAGAATTTCGAGTCATTCGCGTCGTCACGGCATCTGAAATGCCGCCGGAGCGCGTCAATTTGATTGCGCAACGCTTTGCGGAGTTTTTCAAAATCACAAGTTATACCTCGTCACATGAGGTGGATAAAGACTTAATTGGCGGTTTCATTATATTTGCCGCCGGGTACCGATATGATTATTCTGTCCGTGGACAACTCGAACGTATCGGCCATCACTTAAAAAGCACGCACCATTTTTCTTCTGAAACGGTTTCAGGAGATGATGCGCCAGCTATCGAATCCGAGCAAATTCGCGAATCTATTGATCAGGCTCTGGCGAGCTTTGATGAGAGTCCGACAGCGTTATACGGCCAAGATTTACTCTTTGACCAAGACGGAAAATCGGCATGTCTTTCGGATGCACAATCTGCAAAACTACTGGTGGATCAGCTTCGTGAGCAGGCCGCTAGTGCTTTTTCCGAGGCGACTACTGTTGAAGAGATTGGCTACGTGCTACAAGTCGGCGACGGTGTTGCTTTTGTCAAGGGAATGCAAAACTGTCTCACCAATGAGCTCATTATGTTCACACCGTCAATTTTCGGGATTGCGATGAACTTAGAAGAAGAACGGGTCGGCGTTGTGGTTCTCGGCGACGAAAGATATATCAGAGAAGGTTCGATTTGTAAGCGGACCGGTCGGACCATCAGTGTCACTGTCGGCCGAAAACTTCTCGGAAGAGTCGTTGACCCGCTTGGTAATCCTATCGATGGAAAAGGCCCGATTCGCTCAAGTGCCTGTCGCCCGATTGAGAGCGGAGCGCCTTCAATTATCGACCGATCACCTGTTAACGTATCATTGGCGACCGGTATTACTGCAATCGATGCGCTCACGCCGATTGGACGTGGCCAACGAGAACTCATCATCGGAGATCGACAGACCGGAAAAACGGCGATTGCCATAGATACAATTATCAACCAAAAAGGGAAAAACGTCCTGTGTGTCTACGTCGCTATTGGTCAAAAAATGGCCAATATTGTCCAAACGGTAGGTGTTCTGGAACAGAATCACGCGCTGGACTATACGGTGATTGTGGCGGCAGGTGCTGCGGATCAAGCATCACTTCAGTATATTGCGCCTTTTTCAGGGTGTGCGATTGCCGAATATTTTATGTATGAAGAGCACGAAGATGTTTTAATCGTTTTTGACGATTTGACTCGACATGCTCAGGCTTATCGATCGATATCGCTCTTATTGCGTCGTCCTCCGGGACGCGAAGCTTTTCCGGGCGACGTATTCTATTTGCACTCCAGACTTTTGGAGCGCGCGGCAAAACTTTCCAAAGAAAAAGGCGGCGGTTCCATTACAGCGCTTCCGATCATTGAGACCCTTGCCGGCGACATTTCCGCGTATATTCCTACCAATGTGATTTCGATTACAGACGGTCAAATATATCTTGAATCCGAACTATTTTTCTCGGGGCAGCGGCCGGCGATCAATGTTGGACTGTCGGTATCTCGTGTTGGTGGTGCTGCACAGACTAAAGCAATGAAAAAAGTTGCCGGTCCGCTTCGAATTAATTTGGCGCAGGCCAGAGAGATGGCTGCATTTGCACAATTTGGATCTGATTTAGACGAGAATACCCGCAAGCAGCTTAAGCGAGGCATCGTACTCAATGAAGTTCTTAAGCAGGAGCAATATGCGCCGCTTTCTATGGCTGAGCAAGTCATCAGCTTGTTTTTGGCAACCGGCGATTACGTTGAAATCGTAGAAAAAGAAGATGTCAAAGACTTTGTTAGCGACTATATCGAGAAAATTCGAACAATATACCCGGAAGTCATCACTGAAATTGAGAATACATCCATGCTGTCCGATGAGGTTGCCGAAACGCTAAAACGAGTCGCAAACGAGCAAGCAGACGGATATACGGCCGACCGACCTGACTATTTGGAGACAGAGAGATAATGGATCGATTAGAAGACATCAAAAAACGGTTGAGGAGCGTCAACGAAATTCGACAACTGACGCGTGCAATGGAGTTGGTCAGTGCTGCGAAAATGCGCAAGTCCAAAATCCAGCATGATCTGGTCGGCCCGTTTTTTTCACTGTGTGCTGAGAGTATGCTCGAGGTCCAAAGACACTCGCCAGATATCAATGATCCGTTTTTTCGATTGAGAAAAAAGGAAAAGGGCGAGACATGGAAAATTGGCTATTTTGTACTGACCGGTGACCAAGGGCTTGCCGGAGCGTACAACAACAATGTGGTTCGAATTACTCAAGAACACATCCAGTCGAAGATTCTCGATAATGCTGAGAAAGGTCTTCAAACAGAATATACACTTTATGTGTTTGGCAATGTCGGACGCGAGAAACTCATAAGAGACGGATATATTGTTGATCCCGAATTTTCATTTCCGATTACGAATCCGACGTATTATGAGGCCAGAAGTGTGGCCAATATAATTCGTCGTAAATACCTTGCCGGTGAATTTGATCTCGTGTATCTCATTTACACTAAGATGGAATCTGCGGTCAAAATGAGTCCGATGATTGTTCGTGTCGTGCCGGTCAATACAAAGGCATTGACGGATATTTTGCCTTCAGATATTAGTGACGCAGGTATAGCGGTCGAGAGCGGTGCAACACTTGATTATCATCCGAATCCAAACGCCGTTTTTTCATTTCTCATTGATACCTATCTTAATGCGATGCTGTACGGCGCTCTAGTCGAAGCCTATGCCTGCGAGCAGACAGCGCGTATGACTGCGATGAATAATGCGACAGACAATGCGGATGAAATGATAAAAAATTTGACACAAAAGGGTAATCGGGCGCGCCAGTCCAAGATTACAACAGAATTAATCGAAATCATTAATGGTGCCGAGCAAACGGCAGAGAAATAAGTGAGGTTATTATGTCAACGGGTTATGTTGTTCAAGTTATTGGTCCGGTCATCGATTGTCGTTTCCCCGATAATGAGTTGCCTGCTATTAATGACGCTGTTCGTATCAATCGAGGTGTCGGTTCTATCATGGCAGAAGTGCTTCAACACAAAGGTGACGGTGTAGTTCGATGTGTTGCGTTTGAGGCCGCGGAAGGCTTATCCAGAGGGGCAAGTGTAGAGTCGATGCAGTCTCCGATTATGGTTCCGGTCGGCCCGAATATCACCGGGAGACTCTTTGATGCATTGGGACGGCCGATAGACGGGAAGGGCCCTGCAGACGCTGCGGACCGTTGGCCGATTCACAGAAAAGCACCGACTTATGCTGACCAGTACCCAACCGAAACGGTTTTTGAGACCGGTATAAAAGTTATTGACCTTCTCGTTCCATTTTGCCGAGGCGGCAAAATCGGCCTTTTCGGTGGTGCCGGCGTTGGTAAAACGGTACTCATCCTTGAACTAATTCGTAATATCGCAGCCGAGCACGGCGGATATTCTGTTTTTACCGGAGTCGGAGAGCGTTCGAGAGAAGGCAATGACCTATGGCTCGAAATGCAAGATTCCGGCGTCATTGATAAAACAGTCATGGTATTTGGACAGATGAATGAAACGTCTGGTGCGCGCATGCGTGCACCGCTTACCGGGCTCACGATGGCTGAATACTACCGTGATGAAATGAAGCAAGACGTGTTGTTGTTCATCGATAATATTTACCGGTTTGTTCAGGCAGGTTCTGAAGTATCTGCATTGCTCGGCCGTATCCCTTCGGCGGTCGGATACCAACCGACTCTTGCAAACGAAGTGGGTGATTTGCAGGAGCGAATCACATCAACGAGAAACGGCTCCATCACCTCAATACAGGCGGTATATGTTCCTGCCGATGATATCACGGACCCAGCGCCTTCAACGACATTTGCTCATTTGGATGCCAATATCGTTCTTTCGCGGTCCGTCGTTGAGCTGGGTATATATCCTGCCGTTGATCCGCTTGAGTCATCTTCGCGGATTCTCTCTGAGCGTGTCGTCGGGAAAGAGCATTATCATGTCGCCAGAAAGGTTCAAGAAACCTTGCAGCGTTATAAGCAATTGCAAGACATCATCGCGATTTTGGGCATGGAAGAATTAAGTGAAGAGGATCGCAAAACCGTTTCTCGAGCGAGAAAAGTGCAACGCTATTTGTCTCAACCTTTTTTTGTAACGGCAGATTCAACGGGTTACGCACCACGATATGTCTCTATCGAAAAAACAGTCCGTGCATTTGGAGAAATCATCAGTGGCGGATTGGATCACATACCTGAACAGCATTTTTTCATGAAGGGTGATATTGATGACGTCTACGCATCTTATCGCGGCGAAAAAGCATAACTTAAGTAACCTGATAGTTCCGTTTGGAGAGGGATAATGGCTGAGAATAGCAAAGAAAAAAAGAAGAATAAAATAATGCTGGAAGTAGTAACCCCTTATCGTCATTTTTATGAGGGGCAGGTTTCAGGTGTCGTTATGCCTTCTTTAGATGGTGATTTGGGCGTGCTTCCCGGACATGCACCTTTGGTCGTCGCATTAACGCCCGGACATCTTGAGATAACGATAGATGAAGATAAGCGTTATGCAGTTCTTACCGAAGGTTTTGCCGAAATCGGGCAGCACCTGGTTCTTGTTGTATGCAATGCGGCTGAATGGCCGGAGGACATCAACATCAAGCGCGCATTTGACGCCTATCATCGCGCTTACGCTCGTTATCATTCAATCAAGTTGAGTAGTGAAGAAAGCCTATATGCTCGGCACTCAATGAAGCGAGCCAGAGAGAGAATGAATTTGATTTTCCATCATGGTACGGATTCACAGAAAGAGCAACTCAATGCATTAACGGGAGGCATGTTGCCTCAATCCTTTGATGTGCCGGCCGATAACCGCGTCTAGTCTTTTTTTCCGCTGAAAGAAAATATAAAGCGATATTTCCCGATTTTGATCTGGTCATTTTCGTTCAGCGGCGTTTCTTCGTTAGAATATAGCCTCTGATGACCAATCCACGTTCCCTTCTCGGAGCCCAAATCAACCAGATAATACATGTGGCTTCGCTTAATGATACGAGCATGCAAATAGCTGATTGAATCATCGTTGAGATACAAGTCGCAAAGTGATTTGTCGGCTCCAATGAGGTAGTCGTCAACCCAGATCAAGAACGATCGACACCGCTTGTGTTCCGCACTTAGCTTCCCATAGTCTTCTTGCTCAATTAAAAATGCGGGACGGATTTTTTGCTCGTAGTCATCGCTTAATCCGACATTTGTTTCCGTGCTGCGATCGGGGAAATATATGTCTGCTTGTACCTGACGCCGCTCTTTAAGTTCATAAGGATTAATCTGCTTTTTCTGACCGTATTTGTTTTGCGCTTGAAATAGAAAGGCTGCACATATAGCGATTGGAATGAATAGAAAGAAAAGCGATTCAAACGAAATCGAATCGGGTGGCTTTCTGGCATCGGTTAAAATGAGTCTCAACTGAATTATGCCGTATATGAGCGTAATGAAAAGCAATGCTATCCAGTATTTTGTGTAGGCTGTTATCGGTGACCGACTCGGCGTCGTCGTTGTAACAAGACAATCCAATTGAGCAATAGCTTCTCTAAATGCTCTCTCATCATTGCTTTGACAGGCGCAAACTAGTTTTTGTCTAATTGATGTCGGAACAATTTGCGAAATGATAGGATGTCCCAGAAAACTGTCAAATGCATCGGTATCAAGTGCAGTCAGGTTGCATTGGTCTGAGGACGTATCTCCTCTAATCGGGAAATAGGTCAAATATACTGACTTATTAACGGGGTCAATCCAAGCATGATTAGCGTCTAATAGTATGCCGGATGGGGAGAGACAGTAATCCAGAGAATCCAGCAACGACAACAGAAGATGCCTTACAGATGCTCTGAATGAATCGATATCATCGGTTGCCAAAACATCGTATTCGCATAGATTTTGTAGGCCGGTGCAATCATAACAAATTTGAAGTTGTCCGAACTGTTCTCTGATGTTTGCTTTTAAAAAGCAGGGGCAAGACTGGTTCTGCAATGCTTCTACAGCATGCAGAACCAGTGTCTGATTCAAATCAATAACAGCTATTTTGCCATATGGTCCGCGCTCTATTTTCATTTTTCTTAATTACCTCAATGATCCGATGACTTGTCCGTCGTTGAATACAAAGCTCATTATGTTTTCTGCATAATTGGTCAGCCCCTCGCGAAAGACGAGTGCCAAAGATACAAGAATTGCGATAATTATTACGATTTCGACCGTGCCCATGCCTTTGCGATTTGTAGGAATCTTTTTTTGAGTATTGATGTGTTTCATTTTTGCCTCCTTGGTAATTGTGTGTTAGAACTTCAGAGATATTAGAGCCGGAGTTATGGCAACAATAAGAACAGAAACGAAGTCCAGCATCATTGGAAAAATCATTGATAGAGCCTCTCTTTCTCGTTTTTTTCTGGACGCGTTCCGACTCAGTGACCAACAGGAATTCGATTGAAGAGATAGAAGGGATAGTACTTCTGAGCCGCCAGATAGTTCATATCTTGCGGCTAATAGCAGTGCAGATTGTGCTTCGGGAATCGAAGTCCTTGCAGAAAAGGACTCAATGGCGTTTCCGGCAGAAACGCCTGATAAAATGTGAGCTTTAATCATCCGCAATTCACTTCCGAGAACGGAACTTTCGTGAAAAGCAGCAGAGCAAGTATCGATGGCTTTTGGCAATAGCATTCCGGATTGCAAGAGCGTGACAAGCATCGAGAGAAAGAGTGGAATCTCTTGCATAATGCATTCTCGTCGCTGTACGATTTTGTTGCGAAGATCTTGATGCATCAGCACGACAAATAGGATAGCAAAGCACGGTGAGAACCAAACCGGCTGTCCGATTGAATGAAGTATGAACATGCTGAGGGGTGTGGTGCAAACAATGACAACAAGTGTCTTTGCGACGAATTGTGAAAATGCCAACTGCGGCTGCTGTGACAACTCGCTGAACAGTTCGTGTTGCCGAGTCAAATAGCCTTGTGGTAGATGATTTGAGGCCCATCTGCCGAGTCGATCAATGAGTCTTTTCATTTGATCGGAATAGTGTTCTTCTCGAATCCCTAAGTTTAATGGCTTTGCGTCATTTTCTCCGATGATTCGGAATAGAAGCGCACAAGAAATGATCGAAATAATGAATGCTAAAAGCATCATAAAATTACCCAGCGGATTTGTTTTTACCACAGACATGTATCCGGATGAAAAAGAAGAGAGTGCGAATGTGATGCCGAATGGCATAAGGCAGAGGATGAAAGCCTCTGCATTTTTTCCGGAATTGTTTGCCTCAACTTCACTACGTACAGCCATTAACTCTGAAAGCATCTGGCAACTGTTTCGTAGGATGGATATGACTCCGGTGCCGACCACTCTGGAAATTGATAATGCGTGCATGACGGGTAACAGTTCAATGTAGTCGAGTCGTTTACACATGTCTATCAGGCAATTTCCCATCGGCTCGTGAGCAGATAACGACTTCTCAAGGCGAAGTAGCGAAGCACCCATTAAGCTTCTTTGCCCAAAGGCTTTTTCGATATTTCCTCTTGCACACATAAAAGCACTTTCCAGAGAATAGCCACCTGACACGGATGTACACAAGGATTGCAGAAGAACTTTACTTTGTGCACGAAGTAACATGCTTCTCTTTGAATAGAGGACTCGCACTACGGCCAGAAAAGGAAAAATCGAAAGAAGAGATGACATGAGAAGCCGAATAACAAGGATATGAAGGAATGGGTCAGACAGAATAAACGTTATACCCAAGCACATGGGATATACGTATAAGTGCCGGATCAAAAATTGGCGACGCGACAATCGACTCGGATCGATAACTTTCTTTTCTTTTGTTCTATTATGTAGAAAGATCCATTGGAGCCTCTTATTCATTGAGTGTGATGCATTTTTCAAGATTATGCTCCTTTCTTATGAAAACTGGCAGAGCGACTAATCTGTCGCTTTCCGATGGACCCATTTGACATATCTCGTCTACCACGCGTTTCCCGTCCGAGTTCCTTCGGATGTGGACCAAAATATCGATTCCCATTTCAATTTGACGAATAACTGCATCGAAAGGCAGAGAGGAACCCGCCATCACCATCGTTGCCAAACGGTTAAGCATTTCAGTACATGAATTGGCATGCCCGGTGCACAATGAACCGGGATGACCCGTATGGAGAGCGTGGAGCATTTCTGCGGCTTCTTCACCTCGAACCTCTCCGACGATTATTCTGTCAGGACGCATTCGAAGAGCAGTTCGGATTAATTTGCCGATGTCAATTGATCCCTGGCCATCCGGACCGGGAAGCCGCGCTTCAAGGCGTACCAGATTATCGATGCCCTGAAGGCGCAATTCTGCAGAATCTTCAATGGTTACGACACGCTCGTTTTTAGGAATAAATGAAGAAAGTGTATTCAAAAATGTTGTCTTTCCCGAACCGGTACCGCCACAAATAAAAATTGTTTTTTTCGAAATAACGGCAGAGGAAAGGTATTCAGAAGCCTCTTTACTCACGAATCCTTGGCGGATCAATGTCTCCATATCCGGCCGAACACCGGTAAATTTGCGGATTGTGAAAATCGGTCCATCCGGAGCGACCGGAGGCAAGACTGCATTAGCGCGAGATCCGTCGGGAAGACGAAGATCTGCAATCGGAGACGACTCATTTAATGGTCGGTTCGCCCTAGAAAAAAATGAGGTGATGACTGACTCAAGGTACTCAGCATCTTTAAATTGCAGACTGCTCTGAAAGAGTCGCCCTGATTTTTCGAAGAAGATGCAGTTGGCGCCATTGACCATGATCTCGGTGATTCCCGGATCATCCATCATTGGCTGAAGGATATCAAGACGCCTCATTTTATTAAACAAGGAAGCGGCCAGATTGCGTTTTTCGCTAAGTGTCAGACGCATTGAAAATTCATCATTGGCAATGACATCCGCAATGACCTCGCGAAATGCATCGTCACTGATTTCATTGTCCTCGTGCATCTCTTGAAGGATGTGCAGGCTAAGCCTTTTCCGCAATAGATCCATGTCCACTTGAGATTGACTATTGTTATCAGTGCCGCCGTCAGCGGTCGCAGTAGATAAGCGTCGATTATCGCTTGCTTCAACAGCGCTATCTTTATACTTCGACCTCATATCGATACCCTTTCTGAAGCGTTGACAAATTTCAGTTGATGGGGAGGCATGTGAGAAAATAATGACTCGATCTCATTTTTGAAAAATGGATCTTGAGATGAAGATTCATCTGGAAGAACCATGTGAATCTCATGAGCCATTGGGCAAATTGATTCGATTTTGCAGAAAGGCAGACCTTCCACCACAACAACTGCTGAAGCTTTATTTGTCGGCTCATCAACTTCTTTCCTCAGTAACATAAGCAATGAAGACAGGACAGATATGTCTGATTCCATGATGTCGTCAGAGCGAACCGGCCGCCCGAAGTTGTGGAACCCCATTTCGTCAACGCACACATAAGAAGATAGTTGAAATTCCGTATTCGTGTTGCCGGAAAGTCTCAGCAACAATTCACTGATTCCGGAAGCGGCTCTTTCAATCCCACGTGTTGTGCTGTTCTCGAATTGACTGCGGGGCATACGAATACCGGGCATCAGATTGAGGCGATACACAGTATTCATGGTATTCCTAAGCATTGTCGTGTTTGCTGAGATATAGGTTTCTCGTTTTGAAAAATCTGCCAGGGAAATGAAGAGTATTAACCGACCGCGATGATTGGACTGGCTTGGAAATGTGCTCTCGTCCATCGGCTCTGACAAATGAAGTTCGTTGCGAATAGCCTTTGATAGAGTGCGTGCACTTCTTCGGAAACTGTTTTGATCTCTAAGACAAATTGATGTCGGATGACCGATTGAAGCAGTCCCGGTGACAATCGATTTCTCTTTACAGTCTTTGGAATCGTAAAGAATGACATCATTTTCACAAAAGGTTCGATTCGGCAATTCATCTATGCGCACAGCTTGAATGGGAATACTCGGTAGGTGGATGTTTAAGCGACCCATCAGCAGGCGCGTGAAAGCGGGATCAGAATCAATAACGTGTACAGTTGATTGCATATGGCACCTCCGTTTCGTTTGTTGAAAGAATATCGCTAATGCCAATGCCAAAGCGCGTAATTTTTCGACAATTGGGCTACGAACGAACTAATGTCGGATACGCCAATTGAAAGATGTTCATATTATGTCTGAAGGAAAGGAAGGTGTTCATGTTTGACAAAAACGATAATGGATATCTGCTATTGCGCGTCGATAGTGAAGATGGTATTATCAAAAGACGATTGAAATAATTTCATTCTTATCAAGAGTGGCAGAGGGATACGGCCCTATGAAGCCCGGCAACCGCGGAAAGCAGCGGTGCCAATTCCGGCAGGGTAACCTGGGAGATAAGGCTATATGGACTGTTGGTGCCTCTCCTTTCCGGGGGAGTTTTTTTATTTTCCGGTTTTGACCGGTTACAATTGACTCAATTATTGGAGGTTTTTTATGAGTTGTTCGAATCAAGGGAAATGGCTTTTTACTTCAGAATCGGTTACCGAGGGTCACCCGGACAAAGTCTGCGATCAGATATCAGATGCGGTTCTTGATAATATTTTGTCACAAGATCCCACGGCCAGAGTAGCGTGCGAAACGGCTTGTACTACCGGAATGGTTCTTGTCATGGGCGAGATTACGACGTCCGCATATGTTGATATTCCGAGTATTGTGAGGAATACCGTGAAGGAAATCGGATATGATGGAACCGATTTTGGTTTTGACTACAAGACCTGTGCCGTCTTGACGACGATTGATGAGCAGTCTTCGGACATCGCGTTGGGCGTGGACCATTCTTTGGAGTCGAAGACCGGCCAGATTGCGGATGACATGGACAACGGTGCCGGTGATCAGGGGATGATGTTCGGCTATGCCTGCAACGATACCGATGATTATATGCCGCTCCCGATTCACTTGTCACATCGTCTTTCCGAGCAACTTGCTCGTGTCAGAAAGGACGGTACTCTTCCGTACCTAAGACCGGATGGCAAGAGCCAGGTCACTATTGAGTACGAAGGGCGTCGCGCTAAGAGGATTGAGGCCGTTGTCATTTCATCACAACACTCAGCGGATGTGGACATCGAGACGCTTCGCGAAGGAATAAGAACGCATGTCATTGATCCTATTCTTCCCGTCGAGATGATGGACGAGAAGACCAAGATATTTATTAATCCTACCGGCCGCTTTGTTATTGGTGGTCCTCAGGGAGACAGCGGATTAACGGGACGTAAGATTATTGTAGATACGTATGGTGGCTATGCACGTCACGGCGGCGGAGCATTTTCAGGGAAAGACCCGACTAAGGTTGATCGCTCTGCAGCCTATGCCGCGCGATATATCGCGAAGAACATTGTAGCTGCCGGCTTGGCAGAGGAATGTGAAATTCAGTTTGCTTATGCGATTGGTGTTGCACAGCCGGTTTCTGTTCGAGTAGATACATTCGGAAGCGGCATCATCGCTGATGAGAGCATAACGGACTTAATACGCATGCATTTTGACTTGCGGCCGTCGGCAATTATTAGAGATTTGGATTTGAGACGTCCGATCTACAAAGCCACAGCGGCGTATGGCCATTTTGGCCGTAACGGATTGGAATTTCCTTGGGAGAAGACCGACAAGGTCGATATTTTGAAGCAGGCAGCCGCGCGATAAGTGCTCTCTTTGGAGGGCAAAGTTCTCGCATTGTTCATAGTCATTGAAGGAGGGTTGCTTTGCAATCGGATCCGTATTCGGAGAATCATATTGACGGCGTGACGGAAGCGAAAGTTGCCTCGAGCAATCGCGAAGAAGTTAAGCAGCGCATCAAAGCGGTATGTTTATTTGTTCGTTTTAGCAATGACAGCAATGGATTTAAAGTTGCTGCCTTTCAAGACACTGAGAGCCAAGAAGAGTTTTTTGGTGTCGGTGTTATGCCATTTTTGGATGTTGATGATCGAGTTGTTCTTGATGGCGTCTGGGGTGAGCATTCTACATATGGTAGACAGTTCAAAGTGCTTGGGTTGGCGCCGCACATTCCAAGAACACAGCAAGATATTATCAGCTACTTGTCGTCCGGTTCGGTCAAGTGGATTGGCCCGAAGCTTGCCGAACGAATTGTCCAAGAATTCGGCGAAAATTCGATAGATGTAATGCGAAATCAGCCTGAAGCGCTTTCGAAGATTAAGGGCATCTCTGAGAAGAAAGCCGCAGAAATTGCAATGGCTCTTCGCGAAACGGGTGCTTATCAAGATTTGGCTCAGTTGTTGACTCCTCTTGGAATCGGAACCGGACGTGTGATGGCTATTTTCAAGATATATGGTACGGAAGCGATCTCTATCATCAGTCACAATCCATATCGACTCGCGTCAGATATTGACGGGATAGGCTTTTTAACAGCAGATCGCATCGCGATGCATCTTGGAATCAAACGCAAGTCATTTGATCGGATTGCTGCGGCGATAAGATTTGTCATCAGTGGAATGGATGCAGATGGCCATACTTATATCACTCCTGACATGCTCTTCAATAGACTGCTTTCGGTTGTTCCGGACTTGGGCACATCAGAATCGGAAGAATTATTTTTTCAATCGAGTGCCGGTTATTCTTCGGATGCGATTGAAGATTTATATGAATTGGATTCTTTGGGTTTGGACAGTTCCGCCATAGAAGTTTCTGATATCAATCAAAGCGATCCAGAGAATCAAGAGAGAATAGAAATAGACGAGTTGTATCGCGCTGCTGTTGCTCAATTGATTGAGTCAAAGGAGATTGCCGCTTATACGATAACCGAGGAAGGCGAGTTCCAATTTATAGCAGATGTTTTTTCTGCGAAAAATGTTCGAATAGCCGCATTACATCATCTGACCTATGAGATTAAGACTGCTCAACGTTTGACTGACATCCATCACGCCGGGCGCACGATTAGGAATGACGTATTTTACAATTTTTCTGACGAGGCCTTATACCGAAAAATTGATGAAACTTCTCGTGATACCGGTATTATTTTATCAGATGAGCAAGCGGATGCGCTTTTCATGGCGCTTCGGTCGAGATGCTGTGTCATCACCGGCGGACCCGGAACAGGAAAAACCACTATACTGTCTGTATTGGTTCAGCTTTTTGAGCAACAGGGGCAAAAATTGGTCTTGTGTGCGCCGACCGGAAGAGCAGCTAAACGACTCTTGGAGGCGTGCAATCATCCGGCCGGAACGATTCACAGATTGCTCGAAGTCGGCAGAAGTGAGCTCGATGGCGTGTATATGCCGTTTGCGCGTAACGCAGATAACCCAATTGATGCAGATGTTTTTATTGTTGACGAATCCAGTATGCTTGATGTCTCTTTGACAGCGGCACTATTGGATGCCATTCCGTCAAAAGGAAGAATTGTTTTTATCGGTGATAAGGATCAACTCCCATCTGTAGGCCCCGGAAATGTTCTCGCTGACATCATCGCGTCGCAGGTTATTCCTTGTGTTTCACTAAAAAAAATATACCGCCAGGCGGAAAAGAGCCGAATTGTTCTTTCTGCGCATAATGTTATCGCAGGTAAGGGTCTTGTGTTTGATCAGACCATTGATAGTGATTGCATGCTTGTCAGCAAGTCAGGAGACAAAGAGATTGCTGAAGCGGTCACGCGGCTTTACTCCGATATTCTTCCGAATCGATATGGCATTCACCCCGTGAAAGACGTTGTAGTGCTGAGTCCGACTCGAAAAAGCGCAGCCGGCACGCGAGATCTGAATTTGCGACTTCAAAGTGCGTATGGGTTACCCACAGATAAATCAATTCTCTCAAAGGGTTTTAATTATCGCGTCGGTGACCGTGTGATGCAAATTCGAAATAATTACGATTTATCTTACTCGTTTCCCGGTGGTGCAACCGGAATGGGGATATTTAATGGCGAACTTGGCATCGTCTCACAGATTGATACCGAAGTGCAAAAAACAGAAGTCATTTTCGATGATTCAAGAGTTGCTGTATATGAATATGACAAAATCGCAGACCTAGAACCTGCCTATGCGATGACTGTTCATAAGAGTCAGGGCTGCGAATTTCCGGCGGTCATTTTGGCGGTCCCTCCGGGTTTTTATAGATTAAACTATCGAAATTTACTATATACGGCTATTACAAGGGCAAAAAAACATCTTTTTGTTGTTAGCGACAGGAAGACTTTAGCTGATATGATTGCCAATACGTCTCAGGCAAAACGGTTGACATCGCTTCGTGAATTTATTCTCGCATATCGAATGGAATGAAGATATCATGAACGCTTTCGAATTTCTCTCCAATCTTTCTGCGCCCGTATGCTTGTTTTGCGGTCGTGTTCTGGCACATCAGAAATCATCGCCTTCTGAGTATTTTTCATTTGCCTACCATGTATGTCATTCGTGTCTGACTCGGTTGCCCTATAAACCCTATTCTGAACAGATCTCGTCGTGCGTCCAACATGACGAAACTCCTAATCCGATACTCGCTATCACAGCGATGCGCTATGAGGAACCGATTGCATCTGCACTTCGAACTCTTAAGTTCCGAGAAGGCTTGCATTTCGCACCGATTCTTTCGTTCATTATGTATAAAGCATTGCAGGCATCAGCGGCAACATTTGACGCAGTGATTCCGATACCGCTATCTCCAAAGCGCCGCCAAACGCGAGGATATAATCAAGCTGAAATTCTGGCAAGTCCGATTGCACGTCGCCTTGGCATACCGCTTTTAAACACATTTTTAGTTCGATCGAGAAACACCGCTCAACAAAGTCGATTTCAAGATCCGATGAAGAGAGCCCAAAATATTTCCGGTGCATTCGAAGTCCCAGATGAATGTTGTGTCGATGGCCTGAAGATATTGCTGGTTGACGATGTGTTGACGACAGGGTTTACACTTCAAGAAGCAGCGACGACTTTGCTTAGTGCCGGCGCTACTATGGTTGTTGCATTGACAGCTGCATCGCGACGTATACTAGAATAACTCTTGCTACGCGCAACTTTCGAGCCGGCGAATATGAACGTTTTTTAAAAGATCAAAGAAGATTCCGATTATCGACGAGAATAGGCGAGGTTTACAATTCATCGAGTCTGTACTTGCCTTGTTAGCCAATGAAAGTATTGTTATAATAAAGATGCCTGAATGACCGAGACTCATGTTTTTGAACCTTCATGACTTAAAAGGGAACCCGTAGTCAGTGCAGAGCAGATCAGGCCTTGACACTTTTTTAAGTGCTCCCGGGAGGAAGATCCAAGACTGCCGCAGGGTACCCACCTGGCTTTTGCTAGGTGTCAAAAAGTGAGAATCGGCATGCAGGTTTTATTCTGTGAATGATAGGCGATAATATGGGATTGTTGTATGATGCCAGACAAATAAAGAAACGTGACCCCGCTGCCCGAGGTATCCTCGGTGTTATTTTTTTGTACCCAGGCTTTCATGCACTGATTTATCATCGCATCGGCCATTTTTTTTATCGTCTTAAGTTGTATGCGGTTGCGAGATGGGTGTCCCAGACCGGACGACTCTTTACGGGGATTGAGATTCATCCCGGAGCCAACATCGGAAAAGGCCTTTTCTTGGATCACGGCATGGGTATCGTCATCGGAGAGACGTCCGTTATTGGGAATAATTGTACAATTTATCACGGTGTAACATTGGGCGGAACCGGAAATGAAAAGGGAAAGAGACATCCTACTATTGGCAACAATGTTCTTATTGGCGCCGGTGCTAAGCTTCTTGGTCCGTTTACAGTTGGAGACAACGTGATGATTGGTGCGAATGCGGTTGTATTGACGGATATTCCGGACAAGGCAACCGTGGTTGGCATCCCGGGCAAAGTCGTTCGCATCGATGGTATGCCAATCAGTCATGCTCAGGAGTTGGATCATGCCGTCACCGCTGATCCGGTCGAACAAGAGATATGCAAGTTACTTCATCGCGTGATGTCGCTGGAAAAGGCTGCGGGAGTGAATCCGGAGCAGAGACACTTGCCGACGATGTGCGATCCGGATAAGTATGATTCTGACGAAAATTGCAATAAACTCTCATAGTGATTCAATATCTCGCGCTTTTTTGTTTGCTTGCGAGCATAAGAGCGCGTATAATGACTTGTTCATATAGCATGATAGAATTATCTGCGAATGATATGATCTTTTCGGAGGCGTTATGAAGATATACAATACCCTATCAAAAACCAAGGAAGAATTTATTCCGATTGAGCCCGGAAAGGCAAGTATTTATGCGTGTGGGCCGACGGTATATAACCTTTTCCATCTGGGTAACGCTCGACCGTTTGTGACATTTGACACGCTTCGCCGCTATTTGGAATATCGCGGTTATGAGGTTCACTTTTGTCAAAATTTTACCGATATTGATGATAAAATTATTCAGAAAGCCAATCAAGAAGGGGTTTCGATTGAGACCATATCTGAACGTTATATCAAAGAGTATTATATAGATGCGGATCAACTCGGTATTCTTCGTCCGACTTTTCAGCCTCGCGCCACAGAGACCATTGATCAAATTGTGGACATGATATCAGAGTTATCGGATAAAGGATTTGCATACGATTTAGAAGACGGCGTTTATTTTGATGTCAGCAAATATGAAGAATATGGCCGTCTCTCACACTATCACTTGGACGATTTGCTTGCCGGTGCCGGAGAACGTGTATCTGCTACTGACGGTTCAAGCAAACGCAACCCCGGAGATTTTGTCCTTTGGAAGAAGAAAAAGGATAATGAGCCGGCGTGGCCGTCACCTTGGGGAGAGGGTCGTCCGGGTTGGCATATTGAGTGTTCGGCGATGATCAGAAAACACTTGGGGGAGACCATTGATATTCACGGCGGTGGACAGGATCTGATTTTTCCGCATCACGAAAACGAAATCGCTCAGAGCGAGTGCTCAACCGGCAAACCACTCGCACACTATTGGATGCATAATGCATTTGTCAATGTCGACAACGAAAAAATGAGCAAGTCCTCCGGCAATTTTTTCATGATTCGCGATATCGTTCAAAAGTATAGCTATCGTGTCATTCGGTTTTTTATTTTGTCCGGACACTACAGGATGCCCATCAACTTCTCTGACGACTTGCTGTCTGCCGCGACCAATAGTTTGAACCGAATAGTTGAATCTGTTAGAAACCTTGAGTTTGTCGGATCATATCGAGCCGAGCATTCTTTTTTTGCAGACGAAGCCGAGAGCAAGGCTCTCGAGAGGGCTGTTGAAGACGCTAAAGAAGATTTTATTCGTGCGATGGATGACGATCTCAATACTGCGGATGCCATAACCTCAATTTTCATGCTGGTTCGTTCGGCGAACAGCGCTGCGTCTCAAAACGGAAAAGCATCACCGGCTGCGATAAGAAAAGCGCTTGACATGATGCTCGAACTATGTGGGGTTCTCGGTATTGATTTATCCCAGGAAACTGAAGACGATGGCGTGCCTCAGGAAGTCATGGCGCTGGTTGAGAAGCGTTCTGAGGCCAAAAAAGCGAAGGACTATGCGGGAGCAGATGAGATCAGGGATCGGATATCTGCACTTGGTTATCAGGTTAAGGACACGCCGTCCGGACCACAGGTTACCAAGCAATGATGATTCCGGTTATCAATGACGATATAAGAGAGGTGCCTGCTTCCGTCCTGGCGTATGTCGGAGACGCAGTCTACGAACTTTATTTTCGCCTTCGAGTGGCTGCAAGGTATGCGGGGAAGTCCGGAGAAATCAATAAACGAGTCATCGTATATGTCAAGGCGTCATCACAAGCCTCTGCCGCTCGGACGATATTTGAGATACTTTCAGAAGAAGAACAGGCGATTTTCAGAAGAGGCAAAAACAGCAATCCCGGTAGCATGCCAAAAAATGCATCTCCCGCCGATTATAGATATGCAACCGGCTTGGAAGCGCTAGTCGGTTACCTCTACCTAACAGATCAAAATGAACGCCTGGACACGCTTATGTCCGGGGTGGCGGATGCCATAGAATCGGGGAGGACCCAATAATGAATAACAATGATTCAAATCGATCGCGCTCAGGCCGACCGCCGTCAGGCAGTAGCCGAGGCGGCAGTGGCGCAAAGCGCAGCGGGGGAAGTTTTGACAAGGGCGGCCCGCGCAAGAGTTTCTCAAAGGGCCCTGCGAGCGGATCTTCTGGAGGATCCAGAGGCGGATCTTTCCGCGGATCGGACAGAGGACCGAGCCGATTCAACCGAGATGAATCCAATCGTTTTTCGAGTCAACGTGCTGAGGATAAACCGAAAAAGGCACCCAGTGCGTCTTTAAAGGGTCCGTACAAGTTTTATGGCACTGATAGCAAGGGTGCTGATCGTCGCGAAAATAGAGAATATGGCAGTTTGAATCGCGAGACGGATTCAGATAATCTTTCTGATCAAGAAGACTTATATCAGGATGCGACAGATGTAACTGAGTCCGGTGGTTTTTTGAATGAGGAAGTAATTGAGGATGATGGGTTCTCAAAGGAAGATGCCAACGACAGGCTAGAAGGCAAAAATCCGGTTCTCGAAGCTTTTCGAGCGGGTCGAACCATAAACAAATTATGGGTCGTCGCTCAGGACACCAAGAAGCAAGACCCCATCATTTCCAAAATCATCAGCATGGCGAAAATGGCGCAAACGCCAGTTTTGGAGGTTCCTAAGACCACCTTAGATCGTATGGCGTCAACGAACGCGCATCAAGGCGTTATTGCCCAAACGGCCAGCCACGAGTATGTTGAAGTCGATGCTATAATCGAAGCGGCCAAGGAAAAGGGTGAGGAGCCATTAATAATCGCTCTTGACGGATTGAAGGACTCTTATAACTTAGGTTCTGTTCTCCGTATTGCGGATGCGGCAGGCGTCCACGGGGTTATTATTCCTAAGCATCGTTCAATCGGATTGGACGCAATGGTAGCCAAGGCATCGGCAGGTGCAATCGAACATGTTCCGGTCGCTCGTGTTAACAATTTGTCTCGTACTTTGATCGAGCTTAAAGAACAGGGCTTCTGGGTATACGGTGCTGACGCTGAAGGCCAAACGACTTACGACAAAGCGGATTATAAAGGTTCTGCAGTTATCGTGATCGGCAGCGAAGGTGAAGGAATTAGTGCTAATATTAGTGATAAGTGCGACATTCTTGTTACTATTCCGATGTCAGGAGAGGTCAATAGTTTGAATGCGGCAGTTGCAACAGGAATAATTGTTTTCGAAGCACAAAAAAATCGTCGAAAATAAGATAGAATAAATATATAAAAGTCTCGGAGGTTCATCGTTTTGTATCACGATCGTCGTATCGGGCAAAGTCGTACAGCAGTTGTGGTTCGCTATTGCAACACCAAAAGGTTTTTGGCCTTAATGTGTGTGATTGTTTTAGCGGCCACAACGCTACTGTCGGCTTGTGCGCCTGTTGACGGCGTTCTCCGGCGTCTGGGCATAGCAAAAGGTGCCGGTGTCGATTCAGGGGATGTCCTGTCTGAGAGTAACTTTGTTCGAGTCATTACTTCTTGTTTGCTTATGGATGATTCAGAGGATATTAAAGCGGCATATGAGACCATTCCCTCGGTTCAGCTTGATAACATGTCTCTTTCAACGTTCACCAATTATGTTCAAATGCTTTCGGGTTTGACCGAAGGCAGAGGACTGCTCAGTTCTTTCAAAATTATCAGCTCGGAAGAAGCAATTCCGGTTCAAGATGCCATGGTCGAGAGTATTCCCAATCAAGAGGATCTCATTCGATTGAGCATACCAGTCGAACTTGTTTTTTCGGATCAGAGTCAGACCGATCCGGTATTCATTTATTTTCAGCGTGCGGAAGACGGTATGCCATACCTTTCAAAGAGTTGGGTGGATCAGTGTCTGATTCTTTTTCAGTACGCCGATCATTATTTTCAAGCCGTTAATTCACAGAACATTAACGCAATCTATTCAATGATTTCGAACAGTTACTTAGACGCGTCATATTCTTTGTCGGATAAGAGTATTATACTCAAGGCCAGAGAAATCAGTCGTTACTACCTGTCCAGAGTTAAGTCCGAGCCAAGCGAATATCGTGTGGTTGCGCTCAATATATCCCGGGTGGAATTTAATCAGCCAAGCGTTCTTACTAACGATTTGGAAGATTATGAGAGCAGACGGGTTGGATTTTTCATGAATTCGGTCGGCACGGTGAGCGTTGATGAACACATAATAAACACGCTTTCCACCAGAGATTATTATTTGTACGATGACTATAGTCGCACGATTCGAATTGGAGACATTGCGACTTCCGGACATTTTAACTCGTTATTCGGTAGTCCCAAATTAACGACGATTGGTCGTCTTTTGGACGCGTCTGAATCTGGTGATTCAGAGTCGATTCGCAGAATTATTGTCGAGTATGCTGAGGTTTCTTTTGTCATTGTCGGGAAGGTTTTGTCAGATGACAATTGGGAGGGAACCATTTATCAAATTCGTATTTCAGAGCAAAGTGAAGATTTTTCGTTGGGCAATTCGATTTACGTCGGGATGTCCAGAGATGAATTTATGAAGCTTTATCCCTTTGCAGATGAAACCGATTTTTATATCGAAAATATCACTGATTCTCAACGATATATGCTACACGCTGATTTTTCGCAAGACGAAAGCGACACTCTTGATTCAGTGACACTTGAACTCGTCGACTGAGTCATAAGCGGATATATGTCGTGTTTGGTAAGAAACGTAAATTAGAATAGTCTTTTTTCTAGTCGATTAATCTCATCAGAAGTTAATCCGATAGTCGTAAAATAGCCGCGAATATCAGCATTATATTTATCATTAAAATGTTCGAGCAACATAATCATATTTGTCGCGTCAGAACGGTACATGTGATGAAAGCTTTTCGGGTTTGCTTCAATCAATGGGTCAACCAATGGGCGAATATAGTTGAAAGAGGAAGCATAATCGTCAATGATGTCGTCGTTTGAGGCTCCTGCGAGCAAATAGAGCAATGCCGCTACAAGTCCGGTGCGATCTTTGCCGTGCATACAATGAAAGAGAACAGCGCCATCGTCCGGTGATGAGACGATTGTTCTGAAAACATTCAGAATGCTTGGTTGAGAATGATCCATCATATATACATAAAGATCTCCGAGTGTGTTATCGACGACTAACTTCATAGTCTTATCAGTAACGTTAGCGGGATCAGATGCAAAAAGAGGTATATTGGCATAAAATACGCTCGGCTCGTGTATAAAAGGATTGCCGTTCCGCAATACTTCGCTCTCGGACCGCAAGTCAATCACAGTATGAACCGGATAATCTAACAATGCTTTGATGCTTGCTGCGTCAAGAGCAGAAGGGGCATCTGCACGAATAAACCGCCTATAGGCGGTCACTTTTCCAGAAATCGTCTTCATGCCCCCCATGTCTCGTGCGTTGTAAATATCAGGAAGTATAAGACGGTTTGTATTCGGCTCAATAATCATGATTAACCTCACGCACAAAAAGAATCGGTTGACGTGTTACGACTGTTATCTCTCGATTATTATAACGCATTTTGAGATGCGTAAATGTATAAAGCTGTGTATATATCATTAACAGTGACGTAAGTTTTTGAAAAGCCGAATCGACTGGATTTGCTTGAAGTACAGCTTTGTCACGAATCAGGTTCTGAAACGTAATGATTACTGCTTTCTTCATTGTGAAGTTATATTCTCACAGTCTCATTCGATTGGCGCTTCAAATAAAGAGAAATCATCTGTTGCAATATCTGCGTGAAATAATTACAGGATTGCATCAGAATAT
>LSQX01060840.1_pt3 | contig 35577 bp, 25 predicted proteins | sample 654561 | NCBI WGS metagenome assembly LSQX01 (sample SAMN04489861, study PRJNA283612) | anaerobic digester metagenome | isolation source: 4 biogas reactors fed with cattle manure at either 37C or 55C with and... | place: Denmark: Kongens Lyngby | collected 2014 | reverse complement strand
CAAAAAGATAATCTAGACATCCTTTCAAAAATAGAATAAGAAAAAGAGGCCGTCTCATCATATTGATTTGAGACGGTCTCTTTTTTTTTATTTGTTCAATTAGCTTCGGCTTGGCCTTCTTGAATGGTCTTGGGTTCTTCTTGCCAAATCCAATTCCTTCAGTCAGAATCTGCTTCTCCCTTTTTGCCTTCCTCAACCCTGAAAAGGTTGATTGGTTTCCCGGGTTCAAGGGCCAATTGTCCAAATTCCAGTTTCGTTACCTAAATATTCACCCTTAAGCCTTTTATTTCAAATTTTCGCTCCAAGGCGCCCTTGTTCAAAAAGAAAGTATCCGGAAAAACAAAAACTGAATAACAGGCTTGCTATGGCATATAACGCTCTCTTACCGCCTTAAATTCAGATCCTTCCTTCCATTGCGGCCATTCTTCGCTCCTGGCAAGCTTCCAGGACATGTAAAATGCCAGTCGGGCATCTTCCACAATGCCTTCCATATTCCAGGTCTCCGCATCATATTTATCGGCAGGCTTGTGGTAGTTGTTGGCCAGCCAGTCTTTTTCTTTTTGCGCCATCCAATCGCGGCCGTGTTCACGGTGCTCCACATTGCCTCTGGCAAAAAGGGCAGGCACCCCTGCCTTGGCAAAGGCGAAGTGGTCAGCCCTGTAATACATCCCTGTTTCAGGCGTGGGGTCAGCTACCACATAACGGTCCTGCCTGGCCGCAGCTTCTTCCACCAGATCGTCAAGGGTCGATTGCCCGAAGCCTGTGATCATCACATCGCGCATACGCCCCAGGGGCAACATCAAGTCGTTGTTGAAGTTAGCCACTGTTTTCTCAAGGGGGAAGGCAGGATGGCTGACATACCAGTGGGCACCCAGCAAGCCCTGTTCTTCAGCTGTCGGGGCCAGTATCATGATCGACCGCCGGGGCTTTTGTTCCAGCTTGCCAAAGGCCCTCGCTATTTCAAGCATCCAGGCTATGGAGGTACCATTGTCGACGGCCCCACGATAAATGGAATCTCCATCGATGATGGGGCCAATGCCAAAATGATCCCAGTGGGCCGAGAAAATGATCACCTCATCGCCAAGGTCGGTGCCTGGAAACACCCCTGCCACATTGCGCGAGACATCATAGGTGAAGCGACTTTCCATCTCAAACCACATCCGGGTGTTCAGCTCAACGGCCCTGAACCCCACTTGTGATGCCCGGGCAACCAGCTCATGAAAATCCATTCCCGCACCGGCAAAAAGCTTTTCCGCCGCACCGGTGGTGAGCCAGCCTTCAAGGTCGGCAAATTCTGCATTGCCATTTTCATCCTGCAGATAAAGCTTTGGCGAGACCCCCCCGTTGACTACCACGCTCCACGGATAGCCTGCCCCACGGGTGTTATGCACGATCAGCAAGCCCAGGGCTCCCTGGCGCGCGGCCTCTTCATACTTATAGGTCCAACGCCCGTAATAGCTCATGGCGTTTCCCCTAAACAAACCCGGATCCCCTGTTGCAAGGCCCGGATCATTGACCAACACCACCACGATCTTCCCGCGGGCATCCAGCCCTTCATAATCATTCCAGCCATACTCGGGGGCCACGATCCCATAGCCTGCAAACACCACAGGGGCATCCTCGATTTTTGTGCGGGGCTGAACTTTGCGTGAAAAGGCAACAAACTCGCTAAGGTTCTGAAGCTCCAGCAACCCTCCCGGAGTTTGCATACGAAGCTCATCAGCAGGCTTTACTTCCACTTCCATCAGAGGCACCTCCTGGAAATAGCTGCCATCAAAAACAGGCTCCAGGCCCAGCTCAATGAACTGTCCCTTCAGGTAATTTATTGTAAGTTCTTCACCTTCAGTAAACGGGGCTCGGCCCCGGAACTCATCAGAGGCCAACACCTTGATGTAATCCACCATCGCTTCTCCACTGATGACTGCTTCTGCCTGCGAGAAATCCCTGTCTGCTGAAGACACACATGCCGTTAAGCCCAGCACAATGGCCAGCAAACCATTAATTCCTGTCTTTTTCATGATATTAATTTTGATAGTACAAACCTAGCACATTCATCTTTTCATTGGGCGAAATCCTTGATTTTTTTCACAATAAGCCATCAAAAAACAGATATAACTAAAATAATTGTTTTTTAAAGGGATGTCCTGTGGCTTTTTTTATAATTTTGACATCAACCCACCTGGGTAATCACTTTTTTCCCAACAAAACAATAAAAACCAATATCATGCAGGATTCTAAAGTAACGGGCAATGCCGGTCTTAAGGCGCCCGATTTGAGCCAGTATGGCATTCATGATGTAAAAGAGATTTATTACAATCTTTCGTTTGATGAGCTTTTCCGCCACGAGACTGACCCCTCACTGGAAGGTTACGACAAAGGGTTTGTCACCAACCTTGGCGCAGTTGCCGTCGATACAGGCATCTTTACCGGTCGCTCCCCAAAGGACAAGTACATCGTTCGCGAAAAATCCTCACAGGATAATATCTGGTGGGCTGACCCGGGCAATAACCGCTCCGACAACAAACCCATCTCTGAGGAAGTATGGAAGGAACTCAAGGAAAATACCATCAGCGAATTCCAGGGTAAAAAACTCTACATCCAGGACGCTTACTGCGGGGCCAATGAGAACACACGCCTGAAGATCAGGATTGTAACCGAGGTGGCATGGATGGCACATTTTGTAAAGAACATGTTCATTCGCCCTACGGCTGAAGAACTGAAAGATTTTGAGCCCGATTTCGTGATGCTCAACGCCTGCAAGACCATTAACCCCAAATGGAAAGAGCAGAACCTCCATTCGGAAGTTTATGTAGCCTTCAACCTGAAGGAAAAATGTGCTGTGGTTGGCGGCAGCTGGTACGGGGGCGAAATCAAGAAAGGTTTCTTCTCGATGATGAACTATTACCTGCCCCTCCAGGGCATAGCTGCCATGCACTGCTCGGCCAATATGGGCAAGGATGGCGATACAGCTATTTTCTTCGGGCTTTCGGGAACAGGGAAAACAACCCTGTCGGCCGACCCTGGCCGATTCCTGATCGGCGACGACGAACACGGATGGGACGATGAAGGCGTGTTCAATTTCGAAGGGGGTTGCTATGCCAAATGCATCAACCTCAGCAAGGAAAAAGAACCCGATATCTATAACGCCATCCGCCGCGATGCCCTGCTCGAGAACGTGGTCTTTGATCCCAAAACCGGCGAAGTGGACTTCGACGATACCTCAAAGACAGAGAACACCCGGGTCTCCTATCCCATTTACCACATCAACAACATCGTCAAGCCCGTTTCAAAAGGCACCCACCCTAAGAATATCATTTTCCTTACAGCCGATGCTTTTGGGGTTTTCCCACCGGTGTCACGCCTGACCCGCGACCAGGCCATGTATTATTTCCTCTGCGGATATACAGCTAAACTGGCCGGCACCGAGCGGGGTATTAAGGAACCCTCGCCCACCTTCTCCGCAGCATTTGGGGCAGCCTTTCTTTTGCTTCACCCCACCGTATATGCCCAGGAGCTGGCACGCAAAATGGACGCCCATGGCTCAACAGCATACCTGGTCAACACAGGCTGGATCGGCGGCGCTTATGGCGTGGGAAACCGCATAGACCTGAAAAGCACCCGCAACATCATCACCGCAATCCTGGATGGTTCCATCAACCAAACCGACTACCTGGAAATGGCTCCCTTCGGATTGATGATCCCTAAATCAGTGAATGGCGTGGATCCGCTTATCCTCAACCCCCGAAATGCCTGGGCCTCAGGACAGGATTACGACAAACAAGCCCTGGGGCTTGCTAAAAAGTTTGTTGAAAACTTCAGCCGTTTTACCGATACCGAAGAAGGAAAAAGACTGGTTGCCGCCGGGCCCAAAACCAGCATCTGATATTCCTTTCCCGAACCCCGGCAGCCTTGCTGTTCCAAATCAACCTCTCTGCTTGCACAGGATGGAACTTCGGCTGCCGGGTTTTTTATGCCTGAAATGAGATTTTTCCCTCCCAAAGAAATAAATTTATACCTCTTATATGCACTTTTTATGTAATTCCCTTGTGAATGATTCAGAAAATTGTATTTTTGAATGTTAATTTTTTCATTATCAATTAATTTTTGTGTTATGGAAACCGGGACTGTTAAGTTTTTTAATGAAAAGAAGGGGTATGGTTTTATTGTCGATGACAAAACCGAAAAAGATGTTTTCGTTCACCACACGGGACTCCTCGATCCAATCACCAACGACGACAAAGTCACTTTCGAGATCGCTGAAGATGAAAGAGGGAAAAAAGCGGTGAACGTAAAAAAAGCCTGAAATTTCATTTTAATGAAAGAGGAACCCCGCCCCCCACAAGCGGGGTTTTTTTATTTCCCAAACAACAGGCCATCATTTGCCTTCCCTTTACAAAAGGCTCCTTCCTCTTTTCCGGATCATTCCAAAAACCCGCTCCATAGAACATTTTTAATAATATTATCTCCCCAACTTTTCAAGCACGACAACCCCGACAATATGGACAATATGAACAATATGGACAATAACGACAACAGCGACAACCCCGGCAAGAATGTCAAATTCTAACCTCCTTTTTCATTACCTTTGCACTCCGGTAAAAACAGAAAAAAAGAACGCCTCTTGAGCTACTTCCAGGCACAACAAATCACCAAGGCTTATGGCGAGAAAGTCCTGTTCGAGGACCTCTCGTTCAGCGTGGCGCCTGGTCAAAAGGTAGGTCTGATTGCCCGAAACGGAACGGGCAAGACCACCCTGCTCAACATCATTGCGGGTCTTGACCAGCCCGACAGTGGCCTATGCACCTTCCAGAACGGCATCAAGCAGGCCTATCTTCAGCAAGAGCCTTATTTCGAGCCGGGACTGAGCATCTCACAGGCCCTGTTGAACTCCGATAATGAGATCAGCCGCACCGTCAGCGAATATGAAGAACTTACCTCTGCCGGGCTTTCAGGAAACCACCCTAAGCTCAACGAACGCCTGCACCACTTGGTGGAACGGATGGATGCCCTGCAGGCCTGGGATTATGAAAGCCGTGTAAAACAAGTACTTACCCAGCTTAAGATCGGGCGCCTCGATGCACGAGTGGATGAACTCTCGGGCGGCCAGCTTAAACGGCTGGCCCTGGCACGTATCCTCATTGAGGAAGCCGACCTCATCCTGCTTGATGAGCCCACCAACCACCTCGACCTGCAAATGATTGAGTGGCTTGAGGCTTACCTGGCACGGAAAAAACTAACAATCCTGCTCGTCACCCACGACCGTTATTTCCTCGATGCAGTATGCAATGAGATCATTGAGCTGGAAAACGGAAAGCTGTACAACTATCGCGGAAACTACTCCTATTTCCTTGAGAAAAAGCAAGAACGCCTGGAGACGGAAACGGCCTTTGCCGACCGTGCCACCAACCTGCTCCGCAAAGAAACTGAATGGATGCGGCGCATGCCCCAGGCCCGCACCACAAAATCAAAGGCCCGCATCGATGCCTTTTACGATTTGAAAGACCAGGCAGTGCGCAGCAGCGAAAGCGGCGTGGGCGAGATCAAAATGGAAATGGCACGCCTGGGAAAAAAGATCCTGGAGCTCGAGCACATCACCAAACGCTTTGACAGACAGCCCTTCGTGAACGACTTCAGCTACGTCTTCAAGCGGGGCGAACGGGCAGGCATCGTTGGGCCCAACGGCAGCGGCAAATCAACCCTGCTCAACCTCATCACCGGAAGCCTGAAAGCCGACAATGGAACCATCACCACTGGCGAAACCATCCGCTTCGGCTATTACCGCCAAGAAGGCCTGCAGGTGGACGACAACAAGAAAGTCATCGAAGTCATCACCGACATCGCCGAAACCATCAGCCTGGGCAAGGGAAAGATGTTTACCGCAGCGCAGTTCCTCTTTTATTTCAACTTCCCCCATCACGTCCAGAACGATTATGCAGGAAAACTCAGCGGGGGCGAAAAACGCAGGCTCTACCTGATGACGGTACTGATGCAAAACCCCAACTTCCTCATCCTCGACGAGCCCACCAACGACCTCGACATCGCCACCCTCAACGTGCTTGAGGACTTCCTCGAAAACTTTGAGGGCTGCCTGCTCATCGTGTCGCACGACCGTTATTTCCTCGATCGCCTCGTCGATCACGTCTTCGTTTTCAGCGAGGAGGGGCGCATCAGGGACTTCCCCGGAAACTACACCCAATACCGCCTGAGCCGCAGCAAGCAAGTGCAGTCCGAAAAAAAAGCGGAGAAAACAGAAGCCCCGCAGAAACCCCTTAAGCCCAAAGAGAAGACCAAGCTTTCTTTTAAAGAACAAAAAGAACTTGAAGCCCTGGAAAAAGATATTGAGGCGCTTGAAGCCCAAAAGGCTGCCCTGCTCCAACAGATGAACTCAGGCCAGCTCCCGCCCGATGCCCTGCTTAAGGTATCCCAAAAATACGCCGAGACTGAGCAAGCCCTCGAAACAAAAACCGACCGATGGCTGGAACTCTCCGAATGGCTCTGATTTCAGCCACCTTAAATCCCCCTGAACCCTGATCCACTGGTATTTGCTGAACAAGTTTTTTTTTCATAAACCTGCCAAAACTTTATTAGCCTTTTCCTGTTTAAGGCTTTTCTTTATTCCTGCCTTCTATAAGCTGACATCCAATTCGCAATCTGCAGGGATCGTTACAGGGTTTTCAAAATTCAGGAAAATATTGTTGCAGAAAATTCAGCCCTGCTGACGATATCCGCCATATTCGCATAAGCCCAAAAGACAAAATCATCTCCAGAAAATTACGCAATACGTATTTTGACCGTATTTCGACCGTATCTCGACCGTATCTCAACCGTATCTCGACCGTATCATGACCGTATTTTTACGGTTGAATCACGGTAGAGATTTGGTTGTAAAAGAAATTTGTTTAAATTTGAATATAGATTTGACCCTGAGTTCATAACACCAAACAACAAAGATCATGGCATACGCAAAACAAGGATTGGTGGGCGAGTTCAAGGGCAGGCTCGGCAATACGGTGCTCTACGAGGTGTATGGGCAAACCCGTATCCGGCTCAAGCCCGTAGGGAAACCCGCCCCTGCCAAGGGAGCAAAGAAGCAGGCGCAGGACGATTTTAAGCTGGTGATGCGCCTGATGCAGGCCACCAAGGCAATGGTCAGGATTGGTTTCTATGACCAGGCCGAGGGGCGATCGGCTTTCCACGAGGGCCTTTCGGCCAACCTCAGGCGGTTCAGGGAAACAGAAAATCAGGATCTTCAGGCCTGGCTGCAACTGAGCAGCGGCAGCCGTGCAGGGGCACAGGATCTGGCTGTTCAGCGCGATGGAAATAAGGCCATCGTCACCTGGGGAGCGCCAGAAGAAGGCAAGGAATCGGCTGAAGACGACTCGGTATTATTGCTGGCGCTGAGTACCGCCAATTTTGACAGCAACTGGACATTGGGCGGGTTTCGGCGAAGCCAGCACCAGGCCGAGATCCTCCTGCCCCCAATAAAGGAAGGGACCGACTTCCTGGTCTTCGTGGCCTTCCGAAAACAACTGCCGCTGAAGAAGGACCCTGGAAACATATCAAACAGCCAGGTGGTGGCTTAGGTCTGGAGATCGGGGTTTCAGTTTCTTATACCCCATGCCCCAAGCTCCATGCTCCAAGGCCCGGGCCGGTTTTGGGCAGTGCGCAAAAAAATACCGCCCCCGGATTAGCAGGAGCGGTTCACATATGAATTCCCTTTTAAAATTTATGCGTTGAGCATCACGGGCATCACCAGCATCAGGATGTCTTCGTCCTTGTTTTCGTTATCCACGGGGATGATAAGGCCGGCGCGGTTGGGTTCCGACATTTCGAGGCGTACCTGCTCGGTATCGAGGTTCTGAAGCATTTCGACAAGGAATCGGCTGTTGAACCCGATCTCGAGGTCCTCGCCCTCATAGCTGCAAGCCAGGCGTTCGCGTGCTTCATTGCTGTAGTCGAGGTCTTCGGCCGAGAGGGTCAGTTCACTGCCTGCTATGCGCAGTTTCACCTGGTAGGTGGTCTTGTTGGAAAAGATAGACACCCTGCGGATACCGGTCAGGAAGGGATTGCGGTCGACAGTCATCTTGTTGGGATTTTCCAAGGGGATGACAGCGGAGTAATTGGGATATTTTCCATCAATAAGGCGGCACACCATGATGATGTTCCTGAAGGTAAAGCGGGCGTTGGTATTGCTGTAGTCGACCTTCACGGTGTCGTCGTCCTGTGCCAGGATGTGCTTGAGCTGGTTGAGGGGTTTCTTGGGCAGTATGAAGCTGGCTTCGTCATTGCTTTTCACGTCGAGACGGCTGTACCGCACCAGTTTATGGGCATCGGTCGCCACAAAGGTAGTGCCTTCCTGGCCTATCTCGCAGAACACGCCTGCCATCACGGGACGCAGGTCATCATTGCTGGCGGCAAACAGGGTTTTGTTAATGGCCTGGAAGAGTACATCCGACTCGATGCTGAAGGTGGAGTCGCTCTCAATGGCGGGCACCTTGGGATATTCATCACCGTTCTGGCCGGCAAGTTTGTATTTCCCTTCGCCCGCAATAAGGGTAACCCCATAATTAATTTCATCGATATCGAGCGTTACGGGGATATCGGAGAAGGTCTTCAGGGTGTCGAGCAGGATCTTGGCGGGGATGGCCACGCTGCCTTCACCTTCCGACATATCAACGTTGATGCGGGCAATCATGGTGGTTTCCAGGTCAGATGCCGATATTTTGATCTCCGTATCGGTAAGTTCAAACAGGAAATTATCCAAAATGGGCAGGGTGTTGTTGGTGCTCAGTACCCCGCTAATAGCCTGCAATTGTTTAAGCAACAACGAACTGGATACAATAAATTTCATACGTTACCTGATTTTTAATTATGTGTAGCAAAGATAGTTTTTTATTAATGATATGCTTTAAAATGCCCCAAATTTTTGGCTTCAGCCATCCTTCGCAGTTTCAGGCTGAAGCAGGAAAAAAGAAAAGGGCCGAATGATACGGCTAAAGACGAAATACTGGGCCAGGGCATAAGCGCCATCGTTGACCCGTAGGAAGAAACGATTGGGGTCGACATCCGAGTCCGCGGCAAGGTCTGTAAGTTCCTCCTGTGGAAGGACACGGTAGAAGAAACGCATCCGGGTAATCCTTGCCTGTTGGTCGGTGACCTGTACCTCAAGGAAATGAGGGCTGCGCATCCGGGTGGAGAGCAGGCTTTCAGCCGCATCTGTATAAAGTCTTTCATAATGCAATCCCGTAAAGGAATCGAGGAAACGCCTGATCTTTGGCCAGTCAAGCAAGGCTGAATCCACCGGCTGCCCGCCCTGCAAGCATTGAACACTGCCTGATTGGAGGTTTAGGGAAAAGGATTCGTTTTCCCTTTCGGGGAATGTCACCTCGATCTTTTTAATATGATCAGCCGTCAGGTCGAGGACTACGGGGTCGCGCCAGGTGGACACTTCCGTGGAAAAAAGGTCTGCCAGGCCCCCTTCTATCCCGGGCACATGGACGGCAAAAGGCATATCGGAGCGGACCAGGCGCATATAAGTGCTTTCCCCATCAGGGGTATCTTCGCCCGTGAGCATTTGCCTGACGCGCTTGACGCGGGGGATGAGCCTGATGTTGCCGGGCAATTTGATCCAGTGGGATCGGGCATAAACACGCACGGCGACGCCTTCCTGCTCGAGGGCAGCGTTGACCTGTTCCTGTTCTGAAAGTGCCACAGGCAGGCGGACCGTCAGATGACGCAGGATGCCCAGCAGTTCTTTCACGGCTGATTCGTTGGCCATGAACTGGTTGTTGACCTGCCAGCGGGCAGAAGCCTCTTTTTCCAAAATAAGCAACTCGCCATTCCTGCCTTGCATTTCAACACGGACCACCTCCAACTCTTCACCCGGAAGGCGGAAGTTCTGATCGCGCTGGTTCAGGGAGCCTTTTTTTTCCGAAAGGGAGAAAAAAAGCCAGAAAGCCCCCAGCAACAGGGCAAGGATCAGGAGTAAGGTAGCTGTTCTTTTCATGGTTTACAAGGTTTTGCCCGCGTAACGGCGCTTGCGCCAGATGAAACGCAGGGTGCCAAACATGGCCAGCAGCAAAACAGGCAGGAGAAGGTTGGTCAATTGAATGCGTATTTTGTCGCGATTGATGCGGGTACGATCGAGCATGCGCAGGCGGACCTCCTTAACGCGTGCTTCGAGGATGCCTGAGTCATCGGCCAGATAATTGACGGCATTCATGATAAAGTCGAGGTTGGCGAAAGTTTCGCCCGAATAGCGGTCGTAGCCCAGGGGCAGGGGCTGCCCTCCTTGCCCAAACTGGTTGCGCACCAGGTCGCCATCAGCAGCAACAATCATGGCTGTGGGCAGGCTTTCTTCGCGCAAGGTCATCCCCTCGGGCAATGTTACTTCAGGCTTTAAGCGGTTGCGGAACACCGACTGGAAGCTGCCTTCCAAGAGCACGGCCACGCTGCGGGGCCCTGCTTGATATTCTTGTTCATCGGGCTGTTGCTGTAGCAGCTCGAGGGCCACTCGCGCAGGAGTTGGCACCACCCGGGTATAGGGAGAGGTTTGCAATAATATGGTCTTTTCGATCCCCCCGGCGCTTACCGTATCGAGGCTGCTGATAAACTCGCTGCGGACCAGGTTGAGGTTCTTCACGATCTTATGATCGCCCACGGGATCGAGTAGCGGGAAGAAATACCAAGGCAGCAGGCTGATTTGAGGGCGGTCGCCAACCATTCCGGTGGTGACGGGGATGGGCGCGGCCCGCAGGTCCATCAACAGATCGGTGTTGAGCCTTACCCCATAGCGGAAGAAAAGATCTTCGAGGTTCAAGGGCCAGGCCATGCCAATGGATTCGAAGGATGGGGGCACCAGGCTGTCCATGGTGGCAAAGACAGGGTCGACGAGCCAAAGCATTGAGCCCCCCTGCATGATGTATTGATCAAGCAGGAACTTTTCTTCTTCGGTGAAGGCGATCTGGGGTTTGGCGGCGATGAGGGTCTTGAACTCCAGGAGCTCTGCCAGGTTGTTCTGCAAGGGCAGGCGTTCAACCTGGTAAAAGTCGCTGAGCGAATTGGCGAGGTCGGCAATATAGCGGTTCTCCAGCTCGCCGTGACCTTCCAGGAAGGCCACCTTTTGCCGGCTTGTGGCGGTGAGCTGCCTGATGGTGTTTGCCAACTGGTATTCGAGAGCCTGGCCCGAATTGTTGAGCACATCTTCGGCAGGTTTGCCCACCTGATCCTGCAATAGCTTCAGGGGCACTTCCTTACCGCGGTAGCTCACCAGGGCGCCGGGAAAGATGATCTGCTGGGAGGTGGCATCGTCTTCACGCACCTGCAGTTGGGTAGGCTGGAGGCCTTTTTGCACAAGCATATCCATGAGGCCGTCGCGATCGGGGGCCTCCAAGGGATTGACAAACGCGTATTGCAGGTTGCCGGAATAGGCTCTGAACTCATCAAGCATCTCGCGGGTCTGGTTGCGCAGGCGCTTAAATCCTGCGGGGAAATTTCCCTCGAGGTAAACGCGGAAGAACACCAGGTCATCGAGCTGCCTGAGCATAGAACGGGTGCCTTCGGTAAGGGTGTATCGCTTTTCGGATGTAAGGTCAAAGCGGGCAAACTTCACTGAGCCAAGGGCATTAACGGCCAGGATGATTGCAATCCCCAGCAGCAACTGCATGATGTTGCGGCGCTTCACATCCCTTCGGGCAGAGATGGGGATGGCTGAGTCGGATTTGTTTATTTTACTGAATATCTTCATTTCATTGCATCTCCTATGCTGAAGGGCTTACTCCGGTCCTACCATTTCCTGCTTTCGAGGCGGACCTTCGTAAATATGATGAACAAAGCCGTGAGGCTCAGGAAATAGATGAGGTCGCGGGTATCGATCACCCCCCTGCTGATGGAAGTATAGTGGGCATAAATGCCCAGGTTGCGGATAAAGAGATCGGATTTGCCAAAGAGTTCAAGGGTATAGATCATTTCAAAGCCAATGAAAATAAACCCGCACAGGAAAACGGCCACAATAAAGGAAACAATTTGGTTCTCGGTGATGGAGGAGGCAAAAAGGCCGATGGCCACAAATGCCGCCCCGAGGAACAGCAGGCCCAGGTAAGAGCCCCAGATGCCCCCCATGTCGAGGTTACCGGGAGGAAGCCCAAAGCGATGAACAGTGATCACAAACACCAGGGTGGGAATAAGCGAAAGCAATACCAGGACAAGGCCTGCAAGGAACTTCGAGAGGATGATTCCCAGGTCGGTAATGGGCTTGGTGAGCAGCATTTCGATGGTTCCCGAGCGGATCTCATCGGAAAAGAAGCGCATAGTGATGGCGGGGATCAGGAACAGGAATACCAGGGGCCCCATTACGAACAGGCCATCGAGGTTGGCATAGCCTGCCCTCAGGATATTATAATCCGTTGGGAATACCCAGAGGAAAAGGCTGATTACAATAAGGAAAACGGCAATGACGATATAACCAATCAGGCTATTGAAAAAGTTATTGATCTCTTTCTTGAAAAGTGTGAACATATCCTTTTAGGGTTCCGTATAGAAATCTATAGAGACGGTTTCATTCAGGTTAAGGCCGAGCAGGCCAGAGGCTTTTCCGCGGTTGATGGCTATTTCGAGGAAGCCGGTAGAGCCAAAGAGGGCGAGTTTTTCACCATCCACCACATCGGCGTAGGATTGAGAAAGCCTGTCGATGCCGGTGCCCACCGAACGGAAGTTGATGAAGAAGGGTCTGCCCTTACCCACTTTTCGGAAGGTTGGCTGATCGATATTGACAAAAACGTTTTCGTATTCATCGATGAAAATAATCTTCCCGATGATCTGGTCGGGATGAACCACGGGCTTAAACAGTATCCTTTCCTTGAGTTGAGGGTGAGGGGGGCCCAGTTCGCTGAGGGGCCTTCCTGAAGCAATCATCGAGGCTGCCCTGGCAAAGACATCACGGGTAGAGAAGGTAAAGTAGTCACTGTCTTGCAGAATGTCAATCTCCACGACCTCCTGGGGGTTGTGGTCAAAGAGCAGGCTGAAGATGCCATTATCAGCCCCAATGAAATACTGCCCCTGGTGCTTTATGGCAATGTGGGGGCTGTCCAGTCCCCCTTCGGTGTTAATGCCTACCAAGTGAATTGTCCCTTCGGGGAAATTCATATAAGCATTGCGAAGGACAAAACTGGCGTGCATAATGTTGAAGGAAGGGATCTGGTGAGAGATATCGATGATTTGCACCCCCTGGATGAGCTTCAGCAGCGTTCCTTTAACAGCACCAATATAATGGCTTCCAAGGCCCCAATCGCTAATGAGGGTAACAACGGTCATTCAGGGTCAATTTAAAATGCAGGAGCTCGCCTGTTAAATAAAGGGCAAAATTAATGGGCTTGCCCGAAAATTCCCAAATTTATTGTTATTTTGCAGCAGTAAAAATACAGAAATAATATCAGGCTGCTGAATTTTTAAAAGGGCTTTTTGATAAATAATTTTCTGTTAAAAAAGAACGAGACCGCCTTTTATGGGTGAAAAGACATTAAAACTGGAGGACATTCATCCGCCCGACATCTTTGGACTTCGTGAGGAGAAACTCCAATTGCTGCGCAACATTTTCCCAAAACTCAAGCTGGTAGCCCGCGGCGAAGACCTCAAGCTCATCGGAGATGATTGCGAGATTCAGTACTTTGAGCTCAAGTTCGGGCTGATGGTAAATCATTACGAGCGTTACGGCAAGCTTACCGAGGAAAATATCCTGGAGGTGATGTCCCATGAAGATGGCAGCATCCGGGAAACCTCAGGCGATAAGGAGGAAGGGGAGCTGATTCTCTATGGCAAGAACGGGATGTTGATCAAGGCCCGCACGCCCAATCAGAAGCGCATGGTGGAGAGTTTTAACAGGCACGACATGCTTTTTGCCATTGGCCCTGCAGGCACCGGCAAGACATATACGGCAGTGGCCCTGGCCGTAAGGGCATTGAAAAACAAAGAGGTCAGGCGCATCATCCTGGCGCGGCCGGCTGTGGAAGCAGGCGAGAACCTGGGCTTCCTGCCTGGTGACCTGAAAGACAAGCTGGACCCATATCTTCAGCCTTTATATGATGCCTTGCGCGACATGATTCCTCCTGCCAAGCTCGCTGCTTACCTGGAGGACGGCACCATCGAGATCGCACCCCTTGCCTTTATGCGCGGACGCACCCTCGACAACGCCTTCGCAATCCTTGATGAGGCCCAAAACGCCACCGACAGCCAGCTAAAGATGTTTCTGACACGCATGGGCAAATCTGCCAAGTTCATCATAACAGGTGACATCACCCAGATCGACCTGCCTCGAAACCAGGTATCGGGCTTGATCACGGCCACGAAAGTGCTCAACAAGGTTGCAGGCATCGATTTCATCTTCCTGAACGAGAAGGATATTGTGCGGCATCCCCTGGTGACCAAAATCATTGATGCCTATGAGCGGACCGCCCCAATGCCTAAAAAGGAAAAACAGGAAAAGGAAAATAAGTCAGAATAAACCCAAGATCCATTTTCTATGAAAGCTGTAACCGAAACCAAATTCAACTTTCCCAAGCAAACAGGATTTTATAAAGGTAAGGTACGGGATGTTTACACAATTGATGACCGCCTGATGCTGATGGTGGTCAGCGACCGCATTTCGGCCTTCGATGTAGTACTTCCCGAGGGCATTCCTTATAAGGGACAGGTGCTCAACCAGATCGCGGCCCGTTTTTTGGATGCCACTGCCGACATTGTTCCCAATTGGAAGATCGCTACGCCCGACCCAATGGTCACGGCAGGGCTTTTATGTGAGCCCTTCAAGGTGGAAATGGTCATAAGGGGATACCTGTCTGGCCATGCCTGGCGCGAATACAAACAGGGCAAGCGAAGCATATGTGGCGTGGCCATGCCCGAGGGGATGAAGGAAAACGACCGCTTTACCGAACCGCTCATCACCCCTACCACAAAGGCCCTGGTGGGCCATGATGAAGATATTTCGCGCGAAGAGATACGCTCCTCAGGATTGGTAAGCCCGGAAGACTACGAGCAACTGGAATCATTTACCCGGGCGCTTTTCAAGCGTGGCACCGAAATGGCCGAAGAAATGGGGCTTATCCTGGTAGATACCAAATACGAGTTTGGCAAGTCCAATGGAAGAATATACCTGATTGACGAAATCCATACCCCAGACTCATCCCGTTACTTTTACAAGGAAGGCTATGAGGAACGCCAGCAGGCCGGCATGGCCCAGAAACAGCTTTCCAAGGAATTTGTAAGGGAATGGCTGATGGAGCATGGCTTCAATGGGCAGGAAGGGCAAACCGTACCCGAAATGAATGAGGAATATGTGGCCAGCGTTTCAGAAAGATATATTGAATTGTACGAGAAGATAACAGGTGAAAAGTTCATCAGGACCCCTTCCGATAATGTTTTAAAGCGCATTGAGGACAACTGTCTGAAGTTCCTGCAAGAATATCAGGAAAGATATTAAGCCTTGTGTGAAAAATTGCTAAACGGGAAAAGGCTGCTTCAAAAGGGCAGTTTTTTCCCGTTTTCTATAACCCTTTGGCCAATGCTTGCGTAAAAACAAAGAAATGCAAACAGGTAAACCATTTGGGCCCGTTGTTTTCTGCCGGGTGAAAAGACCCGGAGAAAACAGGTGTTTTGTTTCAGTTCTTAACAAACAAAACGGATTTCCAATGGATTACTGGTTTTTATATTTGCAAGAATATTGTTAATCAGCAATTTGGCAACCAAGACCCTATGAAAAAAAACCTGCCGTTGTTCTCCTTTTTCTTGCTGCTTTGGCTTCCCCTGATATTGGCAGGCAACCCGCCGCTTCCTTGCCGGATCTCGGTTACTGGTGGCGAATCCGGCATCTGCCAGGGCCAGCCCCTGGTGCTTATTGCAAAGGTGGACGATGGCTTAAGTGAGCTAAAAAGACACCAATGGGAAACGGATGGAATGCTTCTTTCTGCTCCCGACCAGTCTTTTGTGAAATTTGACACGGAGCAGGCAGGGGTGTTTCTGGTCAAGTATTTTGCCTGGGATGAAGAGGGAAAGCAGGCACAATGTGCGCTGAGTATTGAAGTGAAAAATCCGCCCGAGTTTGAAATTGTGGAAAACTTTGGGCTGTTTCAGCGTATTTTGTTCAAAAAACCCAAACTATTGATTCAAATTAATTCATTGGAAAGTCATACCTTTCAATGGTTTTTAAATGGAGAGCCCATTATTGGTGCAACAGGGCCCGAGTTTAAGCCCTCAACAGGAGGGAAATATCACGCAAGGGTCACCAGTCCGCAGGGCTGCAGTACCTTTTCGAAAGAAAAAGTTATTGAATAACGCCATATTCGAAAAATAATCGCGAAGCAATGAAAAGTCAGATTCGCCACGGACACAAGAGAAGAATATCCCGTTTTGGGATTTTGCCATTGATCTACCTGTTGTTTCATGCAGGTTCATTGATGGCCCAGCCCATAACTGTCATCATACAAACGCCCGATGGGGCGCGTGAGGTTTGCCAGGGTTCCGGGACCTTTATCCTTACGGCCTATGCTGAAGGGGGTAATCAGAACTTTGTGTCCTATGTATGGGATGCAGCCCCTGGAATGCTTATTGCGGAAGGAGATTATGCCATATTCAACAATGAGTTCTCGACCCCTCCAGGCGTTTATCCTGTTGGCGTGACTGTTACGGATAGTGAAGGGAACACTGGTATGGCCATCGTAAACATAACCCTGAAGCAGACCCCAACGGTAACCATAACGGCAGACGGGCCAACGGCCTTCTGTGATGGGAACTCGGTAAATCTGATCGCCAACCCGGTCAATGGCTTCAATTTTGTCTGGAGGCGCGGCAGTGAAGAAATTTCCGGTGCAACTCAACCCATCTACACCGCCTACGAGAGCGGGAACTACCGTGTAAGGATCATTGCTCAAAACGGATGCTTCAGTCTTTCGAACGTAATCCCCGTCACCGTTTATGAATTGCCACCTGTAAGCGCCGGCAACGACGGCCCTGTTTGCGAGGGCAGCGATGTACAATTGCAGGGCGGCCCTGATGGCATGGTTTCTTACGCCTGGACCAGCCCGTCCAACCCCGGGTTTTCTTCCACCTTACAAAACCCCATCCTCCCGAATATAGGCCCTGATGAGGCTGGAGAATATATCCTAACCGTGACCGATGACAATGGTTGTGAGGATTCAGCCTCCACCTTAGTCGTTGTGGATGAGATCCCTCTTGCCCCGATTTCTGCAAGCTCCAGCGATCCTTTTGTTTGCAGCGGTACAGAAGGCACCATGACCCTTACTGCCACGGGTGGCAGCGGGCAGGTGCTCAAGTGGTATACGGGAAGTTGCGCGGGAGCCTTTATTGGCCAGGGCAATAACCTCATCGTTCCGCTTCCAACCGAAACCACTACTTATTATGTCTTATGGGAATCGGGCACATGCGGACAGTCGTCATGTGCCTCGGTAACAGTTACCGTTACCGAGGCCCCGGTGCTAAGCATTACCTCCACACCCATCAGTTGCAGTGGGGAAGAAGATGCCACGGCCACGGTTAACATTACAGGCGGAACGCCTCCCTTCAATGTTCTTTGGAGCACAGGGGCCACCGCCAACACCATCGAAAACCTTGGTCCGGGCTCTTACAGTGTAACTGTAACTGATGTTGCGGGATGTGTTGCCAGCGAGGAGATTACCATAGTTGATCCAGAACCTATGGTGGTCACCATTACCAACATAGTCAACCCGGAATGCTATGGTGAAGCCAGCGGTGAGGCCACAGCAACAGTTTCTGGAGGCACTCCTCCCTATTCCTACCTATGGAGTGACGGCCAAATCACAGCTTCGGCCACAGGACTTGCAGCAGGAACTTATCAGGTGACCATCACCGATCTTGGCGGATGCACGGCAACGGCTTCCGTTACCCTTACAGACCCGCCTCAAATCCTTATTGAAATCGTTTCTCAAACCAATCCTGCATGTTACGGCGGAAGCGACGGTTCGGTAACCGTTGCTGCATCAAATGGAACAGAACCATATACCTATGAATGGAACCATGGCGCCACAGGCCCGACTGCAGATAACCTGAGCGCCGGCGAATACCTTGTAACCGTTACTGATCAGAATGGTTGTCAGGCTACTCTAAACGTCCAGATCATTCAACCTGACCCTATAGAAGCCAATGCAGGCAACGACCAAACTATTTGCCTGGGGCAGACGGCTACCCTGACGGCCTCAGGAGGTGACGAATACCTCTGGAGTACAGGCGAAACAACAGCCACCATAGTGGTATCACCGCTTGAGACCACGACATATACTGTCACCGTTTCTGATGAATGCGGCGAGGACACCGATGAGGTCACCGTCTTTGTTGAAGAAGGCCCCGTTGTGGATCTTGGCGAAGACATTGAGGTGTGTGCAGACGAAGAGGTCATCCTTGATGCAGGCTTCTTTGCCGACAGCGAGTATTTTTGGTCAACGGGTGAAGATGCCCAAGCTATTGTCGTTACTGAAGGCGGCACGTACACAGTGACGGTTACCAACACCGACAACGGCTGCAGTTCAAGCGACACCATAGAAGTGGTCATTAACCCCCTGCCCCCTGCAGAGACAGGCCCAGACCAGACCATCTGCCTAGGCCAGGAGATCATCCTCGGGCCGGAAGACCCGGTCCCCTCTCCCACCAGCACCTATCTCTGGACCAGTATTCCCGGGGATCCAAGTCTTACCGAACCCACCATTTCCAATCCTACGGTAAGCCCCACGGTAACCACCGTTTATACCCTTGTGGAAACCTATCTTGACACAGGTTGCCAGAATGAAAACTCAGTAACCATTACCGTGGTGGGGGAAGCCCCGGATCCAGGTGAAGATCAGACCATTTGCCAGGGAGAGTCGGTAGCCCTTGGCCCTGAAAATCCAAACCCGGGCAGCACCTATTACTGGGCCAGCACCAACCCGGAGGAGGAGTTCGATGACCAAGTGCCCAACCCGGTGGTAACACCCCAGATCACCACAACCTATACCCTTTATGAAGTGGTTGGTGAATGTACCTTCTTTGCCTCGGTAACCATTACCGTCAATCCTTCGCCTGAGGCAGATGCAGGAACCGACAAGGAGATCTGTTTCGGAGAAGGCATAATGATTGGTCCTGACAACTTTGAACCCAATCCCGCAAGTACTTTCTTCTGGACCAGCGTACCCGAAGATCCAAGCATCTCTGATCCGACCATTTCCAACCCAATAGTCAATCCACAGGTCACAACCGTATATACCCTTACGGAGACCTTCATACAGACGGGATGCTCGAACCAGAACAGCATCACCGTGACGGTTCACGAACTGCCTGATGTCGTCATCGCTGAAGACATGATCATTTGTGAGGGCGAAGCCGTTGCCATTGGCGATCCTGAAGCCCCCGAAGGAAATACCTACGAATGGACCTCTGAGCCTGAAGGTTTTGAGAGCACCGACAGCAACCCCACTGTCAGCCCGCAGATTACAACCACCTATTTCGTGACCGTTACAAGCACCTTTGGCTGTGAGGCCAGCGGCCAGGTTACCATAAGCGTGTACCCTGCACCCGTGGCACAGGTTTCGGATGACATCGTGTTCTGCAGCGAGTCAGAGATTGAGCCTGTTTTTATCGGCGGGGAAGCAGTGGATGGTTACACTTATTCCTGGACCTCAGACCCAGAAGGCTTCACCTCATCAGAGGCAAATCCACTGGTCCAGTATACCGGAACCACGCCCATCACCTATTTCCTCATTGTTACAAGCGAATTAGGCTGCACTGCAGAATATTCCGTCACGATCTCATTATCCGACCTAATCCTTACAGTTGACAATCCCGAAATCTGTGATAACGAAGAAACGCTTTTCCTTGGCGCATTCATTACTGTTGAGGGTGGCAGCCAGCCTTATCAGTATCAGTGGTTTGATGACCAGTCAGCCCTTCTTAGTGAATCGGCTGACTATGTGGCATTTTCACCCTTCCTTGAAAATTATATCGTGGTGGTCACCGATGCCAACGGCTGTATGCGTATGGAAACCATCCACATAGTCCTGAAACCCACTCCACAGGTTAGCCTTGAGGTGACCCCCCCAGATAGGGCTTATTTCGGGCAGACCATTACCTTTACCGCCCTTCCCGGAAATTACGACAACTATGAATTCTTTGTGGATGGCATTCCGGTTCAGAACGGAACTTCCAACATATTCCGCAGCAGCGAATTAAAGGATGGACAGGTGGTTTATGTGGTTGCAAGCCTTGATGGGTGTACTGGACAATCTGAGCCTTATACAGTAAAGATCAGCGGACTACCCAATGCATTTACCCCCGACAATGACGGAATCAACGACATTTTTGGCAAAGACCATAAGCTCATCATCTTTAACCGCTGGGGCCAGGCGGTATTTGAAGGAACCGAAGGATGGGATGGCACCCACAACGGAAGAAATGTAAGCCCGGGCACCTATTATTACATCCTGGAGATCTTTGATCACAACAACCAGAAAACCGTTATTAAGGGCTCAGTAACCGTTATTCGACACAGGGAATGATAAGAGATTTGTTTTCGGGCGTGTGCCCGAAAAATACCAATGAAAACAAAGTAAAGGAAGTTTCCATAAATGATTTTCAGCAAAAAAATGAAATATCCCAAGCATATGAAAAAGATACTGATATACGGTTTGCTGGTCTTGCTGGCCATGCCCCTTTCGGCCCAAAGGGTGCTAAAACTGCTCGAAGCCGGGGATGAACATTTTCGCAAGGAGGAATATACCCTGGCCAAGGATGCCTATGAGACCATCCTGAAACGGGACCGCTCGGCAAACATCAGGCGTGAGGTGTCGTTTCGTCTGGGTCAGACCTACCGCCAACTGCTCAATTATGCCGAAGCGCGGAAATGGTACACCCTGGCCATGAACGTGGGTTACGACAATCCTGAGGTCTATATGCACCTGAGTGAGATGAACCTGGGGCTGGAAGACTTTGACCTAGCCATTGAATTTGCCAACCGTTTCCTTGAGAAGGTGCCCGGCGATCGCTTTGGCCGTAAACTACTCGAATCGGCAAAATTCAGCAAAGAGAATTATTTTAAGGAAACTTTATTCGAAGTCGTTAACGAAAGGCCCCTCAATACCTTAGGACAGGAATGGGGTGTGGCCTTCTTTCCCGACGACAGGATCCTCTTTGCTTCGACCTTTACCGAGGATGGCCGGCTTGACACCAGAACGGGTACAGGCTTCTCAAGCATTTATGAATCGACGCTGAACCGAAGTACGGGGGAGTGGACCGAACCTGCCCTCATCAAAGGGGAAATCAATACCATTTTTTACGAGGGCTTCCTCAACTTTGACCCCGCAACCCAGACAGGCTATTATATGAATTGCGGCGGCCGCGACGGCACAAGGGAAACTTGCGACATTTACACCTCCAAATACAATCCCGAAACCAACACCTGGGGTGCTCCCCAGATTTTCTACCTCAACAGCGCACAGTACAACATCGGCTACCCCTCCATCAGCGATGATGGACAAACCCTCTTTTTTGGCGCTGACATGCCTGGTGGATACGGGGGTTACGACCTGTACAAGATGACAAAAGACCCTGAAGACGGAAAATGGAGCGAGCCAGAAAACCTGGGACCACAAATCAACACCAGCCTCAACGATTCCTATCCATTTATTGCAGGAAACATTCTGTATTTCTCCTCTTTTGGGCATCCCGGCTTCGGCGGGTTCGACCTGTTTTATGCTGAAGTCAATGACGACGGCAGCTTTTCAAAGCCTGTCAATATGGGCTCACCCATTAACAGCAGCGCCGATGACTTTGGCTTCATAATCAACAAGGAATATACAAGCGGATTTTTCACCTCCGACAGACCAGGCGGCGTGGGCAATGATGACTTGTATTCATTCCGCATCGTTTCGAGCACTTTCGATCTGAAAGGGATCATCACCGAAGCAGAGACCGGAGACCCCATGCCCGGAATCGAGGTTATTCTGTATGGCGATAACGACAAGATCCTGAAGGTAAAATCAAACAGCGAGGGCCAATACCGTATCCCCCAGCTCGATTCAGAAGTGAACTACATCGTCGAAGTGGTGGAAGATGGCTTCAGTCCCTTCTCCGAATCCCTTTCGGTCAAGGATAAGCTTATTGCCAGCCGCTTCCTGTCGGTTCCCGAATTTCAAAAGAACGTAGAAATGAGCCCCGCTCCGATGATGGCTGCCCGCACAGACGATGAGTTAGGTCCTGATGGCAGCTTCCCTACCCGCCCGGCCATTACCGGTATTACCGAAGGCTTGCCAACAGTTCATTTCGATTTTGCACGTTTTGACCTTACCAGCTTTGCCCAGCTGCAACTCGACAGCGTGCTCTCCTTCCTCGACACCCAAGCCGGCGCCGGCTTGGTGGTCCATGCTCATACCGATGAGGTCAGCGGCTATCTGTTCAACTTTTACCTCTCGCAGAAAAGGGCCCACACCGTCATCGACTACCTGTTGAGCCGCGGCATCAGCGAAGACCGCTTGTATCCTTTTGGACACGGGAAAATGAGTTTGGTAGTGGTCAACGCCAGGACTGCTGAAGAACACAGACTAAACCGCCGGGCTACCTTCGAGGTGATACCTATGCCCGATTTCACCACCTTCCTGGCCGATGCGCCCCGTCACAGCTTCCGTTACCTCAACTCCCTGGAGAAAGAGGCACACTATGCCCGTGGCATTGAATTCATGGTACAATTTGCAGCGACACGAAACCCGGTTCACCCCCAATATTACCGCCGCATTATGGAGGCCTTCCCGCAAATGGATATCCTGTATTATTACGACAGGGACCGTTTCCACCGTTATTCGGTGGGGACATTCAGACAACTTAACCAGGCCATGGATGTTCACCGCCGCTTGCGCGAACTTGGTTTTGATGCTTTTGTAGTGGCATTCCGCAACGGTGAGCGTATCAGCCTGAGTGAAGCAAATCAATTGTTGGAAAACCAATAAAACAAAATCTAAATGCAGGCCCGTTCCTGGCAAACAACTAACGAATCTTGGTCATGAAACGAACAGGTTTAACCCGCATGAGCACAAAAAGCACCCGACTTTTGCGCGTAAAGAATGGCCATTTATTTAAAAGCTCTTTTGGCATGAAAAAGACCCTGGTATTCATCCTGGCCCTGAGCCTTTCGGGAATGGCATCGTTTGCCCAGAACGATCCCAGTTTCAGCCAGTATATGTTCAATGAGAAGATATTCAACCCCGCTTCCCTGAAGCTGACCAATACCTTCGACTTTTCACTGGTGGCACGCCAGCAGTGGGTTGGCTTCGACAAAGCCCCTTCATCGCAGGTATTCAATGCCAGCACCTACCTCCAGGATATTTACGGAGGCTTAGGAATTAACGTCATCAATGATAAACTGGGGTATGAAAACTTTCTGACCATTCGTGCCAATTATGCCTTCCCCGTTCAGGTTGGCGTGGTGTCTCACCTGATATTCGGCCTGGGCGCAGGGGTGGTCAACCGCACAATTGATGGCACCGACCTGACTTATGAGGACCCCAACGATCCCAACGGGCTTTTCTCCAGGGAAACCTATACAAAGCCTGACTTCTCTTTCGGGATGGAATATACCGATCCCAACCTGAGGATGGGCTTTGCCATTACCCACCTGTATCGGTCTGTTGAGCATTCTGGCATTGATTATGCACCCAGGCATTATTACATGTACGGGAAATACCGTTTTGACAATGTATTCCCAAAAGTAGACCTGGAGCCCTACCTGCTGATTAAGAGCAACCAGCGCAGCACCCAGTTTGACCTGAACATGACAGCCTATTATGACAAGTTGCTCTGGACCGGATTGTCTTACAGGCTTGGAGATGCCGTTTCGGCCATGCTGGGTTATACCATTACCCCTACCATCCGCGTAGGTTATGCCTACGACTACAGCATCGGGGTCAACCGAAAGTACAGCGGCGGCTCGCACGAGATCATGATCCTGGCCTCATTTGGCGGGTTCAATAAGGAAAAGGTCTCTCCCAATACTCCGAGAATATTTAACTAATCCGGTTTTGACTTCATCCCTTGAGGCTGTCACAGAAAAAACCCTGCTGACAGCTTCCTTTTTTTGTCCCGAGGAAAAACTTTTTTAAGAATCCCTTATTCGAAAGCAACCGCCATTAGTTTAGGTTGTAGATAATAACAAGGACAAAATCCTTGCTTTTTTGAGTCCTGGCAAATAGTTTAGATGGTGTTTACTCGGTTTAAACCGAATAAACACCGTTTAAACCTCCTCCCTGGTCCGGAAATACAGGCGTTTTGAAATGGATGAGGGGCCTGTAATCCATACCTCCAACCTTATTTACGGATTAGCCTTCATCCACTCCGTACTTTGCTAAATATTTTTTTGAAAAATTCTTTTCAATTTTTCTTTTGGAAATTTATCATTTTTTCTATTTTTACTTGATAATCAACAAGATCAACCTATGAAAAAAGAGGAAAAGCCGGAAAAAGCCCCCGTAAAGGATAAAGCCTCAAGAACCCTTCTGCAGACGCGCATCATCGATGATATATTCACCGATGCCGTCGACAGCGTTAAACCCAGGTTTGAGGTAGACATTGAAGCTTACGTGAACCGTTTATGGGAGGCCAATCCCGACATCTTTGTCTTATTGAAGGAGGCGGCCACAGCGGACGAAGCCAGGGAAAAGCTCTACGCTTTCCTGGAGCGGTCTGAGCGACGGATCTTTGAAGTGGACAATGACCTGCACATCCTCGAGAAATCGACCGTCAGGGAGGCCATCAGGGTTTTTAAAAGCATCATTGGGCCAGTGAATGAATACAGGACAGGGGTCTCGGCTTTAAAATTCCTGTTCAGACTTTCCAAAGGTGAAGTAGATGCTTTGAAACACGAGATATCGGCAGGCTTCCTGCTCGAGTTCATTAATTTATTCAGGGGGGTTAACGGGCGTTCAAATATTTATTATGAAACGAAACAAGCCAAGAAGGGCATTCCTGACTTCCTGCAGATGGAAGGCAGGCAGGCTTCAGAAGTTCGGGCAGAAATGCTCAACGAACTTTCGTCGAATATGAGCAAATATTTGCGCAAATACCCCAGCGGGCTGGAAGAAGAAGTCATCACTTGGCGAAAGGGCAACAAGAAGCGGATCCTTCGCTATTTCAACGCCACGGATACCGACTGGAACAACTACCAGTGGCATCTGAAGCATGTGATCAGGGATGCGCAACCTTTGTTCGATCTTATTGAATTGACGGAAGAACAAAGTGATGCCATAAGCCTAGCTGCGAAAAACAAGGTGCCCTTTGGCATAACGCCCTATTACCTGAGCCTGATGGATAATAAGCTGAACATCGGCTATGATCACGCCATCCGTTCCCAGGTGATTCCGCCCCTTGATTATGTTCAGAAGATGGTGGAGAACCGTGAGAACCGCGGCCTTCAGTTCGACTTTATGGGCGAGCACGACACCTCACCCGTTGACCTGGTCACCCGCCGCTATCCAGGCATCGCCATCCTGAAGCCTTACAACACCTGCGCACAGATCTGCGTGTACTGTCAGCGCAACTGGGAGATCGACCAGGTGCTCGATCCCCACGCATTGGCCAAAAAGGAACAGATACGCAGGGCTCTCGAATGGATGGACGAGAACCCTGCCGTGGGCGATGTGCTGATCACGGGCGGTGACCCTATGGTGATGCGTGATGACGTGCTGAAAGGCATACTGGAAGAAGTCGCCGCCAAGAAGCACGTGTACCGCATCAGAATCGGCACCCGCACCCCGGTGGTGCTGCCCCAGCGCCTGACCCAGAAAACAATTGACATGCTTGCGTCGTTTGTGGAATATGGAAAACTGCAGATCAGCATCATTACGCATTTTGAACATCCCTATGAGATCACTCCTGAAGCCATGGCTGCTGTGAAGCGTATCCGTGAGGCGGGTATGATGGTGTACAACCAGGAGGTGTTTACTGTGGAGAACTCACGCCGTTTCGAAACGGTAAAGCTTCGCCTCGACCTGAAGAGCATCGGGGTAGATCCCTATTATACCTTCAATATGAAGGGCAAGGAGGAGACCAAAAGGTATATGGTTCCAATCGCCCGGATACTGCAGGAGCGTAAAGAAGAAGCGCGTCTGTTGCCGGGCCTCGACCGCACCGATGAGCCTGTGTTCAATGTACCCAAGCTGGGCAAGAACCAACTGATGGCCTGGCAAGACCACCGCCTGGTGATGATATTGCCCAATGGAGCCAGGGTTTATGAATTTCATCCCTGGGAAAAGAACATACAGCCCATCCCGCCCTATAACTATGTGGATGTACCCATTTACGATTACTTGGAAGAGCTGGCGGCAAGGGGCGAGAATATCCGCGACTACCGCAACATCTGGTTTTATTATTGATCCAGCGGGTCGGCAGGAAAGGGGAATGCAGGTGATGGCTGACGGGCTTCAGAAAAGATCCTTTCCATTTCGCTCACAACATCGGGGAACCAGCCTGCAAGGTCATGGGTTTCAGCGGGGTCGTTTTCCAGGTCATACAATTCCAATGGAGCATTGCCTGAGGAAAGATCATATTTCACGCCTTTCCACTTCCTGTAACGGGCAGCCTGACGGCCTCCCAATTCATGGAACTCCCAGTACAGGAATGGGTGTTCGGCTTGTTCTCCCTTTCCCGTAAGGGAAGGCAAAAGAGAGATCCCATTGATGTTTTTGGGGGCTTCCAGCCCTGCCAGTTCAGCCAGAGTGGGAAAGAAATCCCAAAAGGCGGAGATGTGACCGGAGACCTTGCCACTCGGGATTTTTGCAGGCATCCTGGCGATCATAGGCACGCGAATCCCTCCTTCATAGAGATCGCGCTTGACCCCTCGCAGGCCGCCACTGCTGTTGAAGAATGCAGGGTCGTTGCCCCCTTCGACCGCGGGGCCATTGTCGGAAGTGAAGATTACCAGCGTATTTTCATCAAGGCCCAGTTCTTTGAGCAGATTCATCACTTTTCCCACATCGGCATCAAGATGAGATATCATTGCTGCCAGAGCTGCACGGGGAAAGGGCTGGGCGCCATAATGCTGCCCTGCAGGCCAGGGCCTGGATTCGGGATAAAGACCCTTAAAGGGCTCCAGGTATTCTTGGGGGAGCACTAGCTCAGCATGGGGTATGGCATATGCCATATAGAGAAAGAACGGCTTTTCGCGGTTCTGATGGATAAATGCCAGCCCCTGGCGGGTGATCTCATCGTGGCTGTATATCTTCTTCTCATAGAAAAGCTTTTGGCGGTTTTCCAAGAGATAATCCACAAAATAATGATGGGCGTGGCGCTGGCAGTTCTGCCCAAAGAAGTAATCGAAGCCCATGTCGAGGGGTTCGCTTCCCGAGCCGGGGTAACCGAGCCCCCATTTCCCCACCAGTCCATTGGTATAGCCTGCCTCGCTGAGCAGATGGGCAATGGTACGGGTTCCCTCAGGCAGGGGTTGCTGGCCCTCAGGCTGAAACTCTTTATTCCCGCGAACGGGCGTTTGCCCAGTATGCAAACCCGTAAGCAAAACACTCCTGGAGGGGGCACACACCGTGCTGCCGCTGTAGTGTTGCGTAAAGCGTATGCCTTCCTGGGCCAGGCGATCAATATTTGGGGTTTTGAACTTGGTCTGCCCGTATACGCCCAGATCACCATAACCCAAATCGTCGGCAAGGATAAAAACAATGTTAGGGGGCTGACCGGAAGGAAATCCCTGCTGAGAGCAAGCCCCCAGTGACAGCAAGCCCAGGGCGGTGGCTGAACAGATAAAGGTGTGTTTTAAATTAAACATGAACGATTCATCTTTGAGGCAAAATCAATCGGCAACAACTTTCATAATTTCATCCTTAGAAAATACCTTCCTGATGGGGTCGTCGTATTGTTCCAGGAGTTTCAGGAGATCTTCCTTTATTCGGGCAATTTCATCTTGGTATGCAGGGTCCTTGATCAGGTTATGCATTTCCGCAGGGTCCTTTTCCAGGTCGTAGAACTCCCAGGCATCGATATCCTGGTAAAAATGGATCAGTTTATAACGCTGGTCCCTGATGCCGTAATGCCTTTTCACCATATGTTCGGCGGGGTATTCCTGGTAATGATAATAAATCGCCTTTCGCCAGGTGCTGGGATTCTCACCTTTCAATAAGGGAAGATAGGATTGTCCTTGGATATCGGAGGGGATCTCCACCCCTGCCAGCTCAAGGAAGGTGGGCGCATGGTCGATGTTCTGGACCAGTTGCGTAACATCGCCCCGATAATGGCTGAAGCGATCTGGGAGCCTGACCAGCAGCGGGGTACGTAATGATTCCTCATACATGAAGCGCTTGTCGAACCAGCCGTGCTCACCCACATAGAAGCCCTGGTCAGAGGTATAGACAATGATGGTACTTTCAAGCAATCCGCTTTCCTCAAGGTAATCGAGGAGGATACCGATGTTGTCATCCACTGATTTACAGGTCCTGAGATAGTCTTTGATGTAGCGTTGGTACTTCCACTCGGCAAGTTCCTTACCGGAGCGTTCACGGGCGTAGAAATCGCTTACAACCCCTGAATAATACCGGTTCCATTCAGCTTTTTGTTCAGGGGTCATCCGCCCATATTGGCCAAGCGAGTCACCTACATCATAATTTCCCCTGAGGCGTGAAGATTGGGTGCCATCATAAACCTTCAGGTCGTTGAGTGGGTCCATGTCGTGGTTGCTGGCAATGCGCATCTCTGCTGCCCGGGCTGCTTCCCGGCCTTCATAGGTATCGTGAAAATTTTCGGGCAGATCAAATTCCCTGTCCTCATAGACACGGAGGTCGGGCAGGTTGGGCATCCAGTTGCGGTGAGGGGCTTTGTGGTGAATAAAAAGGGAGAAAGGTTTGGATTGATCATAGTGTTCCAGCCATTCAATGCTCAGACTAGTGATAATATCGGTGGCATAACCCATCCGCTGCACTGTATCCTGATCATTGAAAAAAACAGGATTGTAGTAGTCGCCTTGTCCAGGAAGAATTTCCCAGTGATCGAAGCCAGTCGGAGTGCTTTCCAGGTGCCATTTCCCGATCAGGGCGGTTTGATATCCCCCCTGCTGTAGCAACTTTGGGAAAGTTTGCTGGCTGCCATCAAAGGCAACTTCATTGTTGATTTTACCATTCTTGTGGCTGTGTTTGCCTGTCAGCAGGCAGGCGCGGCTAGGGCCGCAAATGGAATTGGTCACAAAGCTGTTGGTGAACCTCACCCCTTCTTCAGCCAAACGGTCAATGTTGGGCGTGTGCCCATACTTGCTGTTGTAGGCGCTGATCATTTGTTGGGCATGATCATCGGTCATGATGTAAATGATATTCAGCCGCTCAACATAAGGCTTTTCCCTGCCGGCGCAGCCCGACAGCATGCTGCCCACAGAGGTGATCATGGCCAGGCTTCCTGCCTTTATACTTAATGCATTGTTTTTCAGCATAGCTCAAAAGGAACATGGGGTTTGTTTTTACAAATGTAAGTATCCCGATAGAATCGTCAAGGAAAAGGAGTTCTTTTCGCCTAATTTAGAATGGGAATGAATAATGAAAATATACCCGCTGATTTCCCTCTACAGACAGGTTTTTTTTGTTATGTTTGCCGTGAAATTTCTAAAAAACAAAACAAACCAATAAAAGCAATAGCTATGAGTGTACGTGTTGGTATCAGGCATGAAGACAAGTATGTTATGGAACGCAGGGTAGCCATTACCCCCAGACACGTTGAGAAGCTGATGCAGAAGGAAAAGTTGGAATTTGTTGTTCAAAGCTCACCGAAAAGAATCTTCACAGATGCCGAATTTAAAGCGGCAGGAGCACGCGTTGAAAACAACCTCAAGGACTGCCCGGTAATCTTCGGAGTAAAGGAAATCCCATTGGATACCTTTGAAAAGGGTAAGACTTATGTGTTTTTCAGCCATGTAATCAAGGGGCAGCCTTACAATATGCCCATGCTGAAAAAGATGATGGAAATGGGTTGCAACCTCATCGATTATGAGCGCATCGCGGATGAGCAGAACAAGCGGCTGATCTTTTTCGGCAAGTTTGCAGGCCTGGCAGGGATGATCAACTCGCTCTGGAGTATGGGCCAGCGTCTGAAAGAACTGGGGATGAAGGATAATCCATTCGTGAAATTAAAGCAGTCGCATCAATACACATCGCTGGAGGAAGCCAAAAGGTACATCGCAGAGGTTGGTCGTGAAATTGCTGAAAGAGGCCTCCCTGCAGAGCTTCAGCCCTTCACCATTGGTTTTACGGGTTACGGCAACGTTTCTCTTGGTGCCCAGGAAATTGCCAACCTCCTTCCTTCGATGGAGATTACCCCTGAGGAGTTGCTGAAACTGAAGAATGAAAAGAATCTTGCCAACAACGTAATCTATAAGGTAGTATTCAAGGAAAAACACCTTTCGAAACGCAAGGACGGCAGTACCTTCGACTTGCAGGATTACTACCAGCATCCTGAAAAATACAAGAACGATTTTGAGCAATACATCCCCCATCTGACCATCCTGATGAACTGTATGTATTGGGATGCAAAATATCCCAGAATCGTGACCAAGGACTATATGAAAAAGGCTTTCCAGGCAAGCAGGCCCAAACTTACCGTTATAGGTGATGTTACCTGTGACCCTGATGGTTCCATTGAGTTCACCCATAAGGGGACCGAGATTGAAGACCCGGTTTTTGTGTATAATCCGCTCAGCCGTAAGCCCACAATGGGGTTTAAAGGCGAGGGTATCCTAGTAATGGCCGTTGACATTTTGCCCAGTGAGTTACCCAGGGATTCATCGGAAGGATTTGCTGACGCCCTGTTCAATTTTGTAGGGCCCATTGCAAAGGCCGACTACCAAGCCCCTTACCAGGAAATTGCACTGCCCAACCCCATCAAGAAGGCCCTGATCCTTTTGCAGGGCAAATTGACGCCCGACTATAATTACATTGAGCAATTCCTCAAATAGTTAAGCAAAATATAAACCCCTTTTAATCTATCACTTATATGAAAAAAGTTCTGATTCTTGGTGCCGGAATGGTTGTTAAGCCCATCGTCACCTATCTGCTCGACAAGGGTTACTTTGTCACAGTGGCCACCCGTACAAAATCAAAAGCGGACAACATGATCCACGGTCATCCCAATGGCAAAGCTGTTGCCTGGACGGTGGACAATACAGAGGCCCTTGATGAATTGATCGCATCGCACGATCTTACAGTAAGCCTCTTGCCCTGGATTCACCACATCATGGTTGCCAAGCATTGCATCAAACACAAGAAAAATATGGTAACCACTTCTTATGTAAAACCGGAAATGAAAGCCCTGGACCAGGATGCCAAGGATGCAGGCATCATCATCCTGAACGAATTGGGCCTTGACCCGGGCATCGACCATATGGGCGCTATGCGGATCATTGACCACGTGCACGACCGTGGCGGAAAGGTAGAAGAGTTTTACAGCCTGTGCGGTGCACTTCCAGCACCAGAGGCAGCAAATAATCCTTTCAGGTACAAGTTCTCGTGGAGCCCAAAGGGTGTAGTAATGGCAGGGAACAACGACGGAAATTTCCTCAAAAAGGGGGAAGTGCATTACATCCCTACCCAAGATCTGTTTAAGAACCCCTTATCGGTTGACTTTCAGGAAGTTGGAAAACTGGATATCTATCCAAACCGCGACAGCCTACCATATCTAGAACTCTATGGAATTCCAGAAGCAAAGACAATTATGCGCGGGACCTTCCGTTACAAAGGCTGGTGTGAGACCCTGGATGCCATGAAAGCCATGAAGCTCATTACCAGTGACAACTATGATTTTACCGGAAAAACCTATGCTGAGATGGTTGCCATGCTGATCGGTGAGGCCGATGGCTCCAATATCCGCTTAAAAGCAGCAAAATTCCTGGGGCTACCCACAGAAGCCTATGCCCTGGAGGCGATAGAATGGCTGGGCGTTTTTGACCAGAAGCCCATGAACCGCCAGAACGATACCCCCTTTGAGATCGTCTCCGACCTGATGATCGACAAAATGGAGCTGGGGTCAAAAGAACGCGACATGGTAGCCATGCAGCACATCTTCCTGGCTTCCTATCCCGACGGGAAGCGCGAGGTGATCCGGTCGTCCATGCTTGATTTCGGCACCCTGGAAACCGACACGGCCATTGCCCGTACGGTTGCACTTCCTGCAGCGGTAGGCGTGGAAATGATCCTTAAAAACGAGATCGGCGTTAAAGGGGTCCACATCCCTGTAATCCCCGAGGTATATCAACCCGTACTGAATGCACTGGAAAAGATGGATATTCGGATGGTTGAGGAATACGGCCTGCCTGAGAGTGCAATCTTCTGATTGCTTCCTTGATCAAAAAACCGCCTCAATCACCATTTTGAGGCGGTTTTTTTTTCATTAAAGCTAAATCGTTTTAGCAAATGTTTATTTTTGCAAAATGACAATTATCTGATTGTACTGATCACAGCTTTTTCACTCAAGGAATTAACCAAAAACATGAGACATGTCTAAAAACAAAAGTTTCCCGATTTTCCTTGCATTTTTGTGTATGGGCTTTGGTGATGCCGTAGGCCCTTTTGTCGGACTTGCCAAGGAGCAATTCAGTCTTTCCAACTTTGAGGCCCAGATTATTGCGTTTATGGGATTCATCATGTTTGGAATCTTGTCTGTTCCTATGGGTATTTTCCAGGATCGGAAAGGCAAAAAAACCGTTTTAATGTTGGGTTTAGTCCTGGCTCTTGTGGGTTTAGTGATTCCTTTGTTCGGCCTTTCGAGCTATTCCCTGTTTCTGCTGACAATCCTTTTGCTGGGAGCAGGGGCAGCCATTCTTCAAGTAGCAGGAAACCCCATCATGCGCGATGTGTCGCCTGAAGGCAAGTATGCGCGCAACCTTACACTGGGTCAATTCATTAAGGCCATCGGTTCGCTTTCAGGCTCCCTTATTCCTTTTGCGGCTGCGAAATGGTTTGGTTTGGATTGGAAGATCCTGTTCCCGATTTACAGCGCTGCCCTTTTACTGACCCTTGTAATCATAGGGTTCACCCGTATCTACGAGAAAAGGGAAGGGGATGCTGCACCTGCAAGCTTTGCCTCCAGCCTTTCCTTGCTACGCAACCCCTTTATTGCCATGATGGTATTGGGTATTTTCCTGTATGTAGGTGCCGAGGTTTCCATTAGCTCAGGGACGCCCATCCTGCTCAGCAATAAATTCAATATCGATCTTCAAACATACGGACTGCTGGGAAATGCCTTTTTCTTTATCTCAATCCTTATCGGGAGGTTCTTAGGCTCAGTAATCCTCAATTACCTTCAGCCCAAACGTTTCCTTTTGATTACGGCATTGTTGTCCATTACAGGTCTTGTGCTGATGCTTTCCCCTGTTCAAAACCTTGTATTTCTGGGAATCTTCTTTACGGGTCTTGGTTTCGGAAATATTTTCCCGCTGATCTTCTCCATTACCGTTGATGCCATGCCTGAGCGGAGCAACGAGATTTCTGGGCTCATGGTAACTGCCATTGTTGGTGGGGCCATCATTCCGCCCCTAATGGGGTTTGTGGCGGACATGAGTTCGGTGACGGTTGGGCTATTGGTTCCCCTAGCTGCCATGCTTTACATTTTATATACCGCATTCTTTGTTTCCCGAAAAATTCATTCGGCCTAATGGACTTTATCAATGATAAACGAATCGTACTGACCCTGGACGGAGGAGGCACCAATTTTGTTTTCTCCGCCATACAGGGAAACAGGGAAATCATCCGCCCCATCACCTACCCTTCCCATGGCCATAATTTGCAGCGCTGCCTTGAGACCATCATGAAGGGCTTTAAGGAAGCCAGCCAGCAGCTGGACAGCAAACCTGAAGCCATCAGTTTTGCCTTTCCAGGCCCCACCGATTACCCCAACGGGATCATTGGTGACCTGGAAAACCTGCCCGGTTTTCGCGGAGGTGTAGCCTTGGGCCCCATGCTGGAAGAGACCTTCCAGGTCCCTGTTTTCATCAACAACGACGGGGACTTGTTTGCATACGGGGAAGCTATTTCTGGTTTTCTGCCCATGGTGAACCAGATGCTCCATAAAGCAGGAAGTACCCGCCAGTATAAAAACCTCATTGGCATCACCCTGGGCACAGGCTTTGGTGCAGGGCTGGTACGCAATAACGAACTCATCATTGGCGACAATGGGGCAGCAGGCGAGATTTGGGTGGTGCGCAGTAAGGTCCACCCCCACTCCTTCTCGGAAGAGTGCGTCAGCATACGTGCTGTGAAAAGGGTGTATGGCGAACATTGTCCTGACTGTGCTTCCCAGGACCTCTCCCCTAAAGATATTTTTGAAATTGCCACTGGCGAGCGTTCTGGCCACCAGGAAGGCGCCAGGGAATCCTTTAGGCAGATGGGTGAGTCCATTGGAGAAGCACTGGCTTCGGCACTGACCCTTTTCGATGGGCTGGTAGTGATAGGCGGAGGGCTGGCCAATGCATGGCCCATGTTCCTGCCTGAAACTATTCGGGAACTGAACAGTACCATCGAAAAACTGGACGGACGGCGGGTAGGCCGAATGGAAATAAGCGCCTACAACCTTGAAGATGAAGCCCAAACACAGGAATTCATTGCAGGGAAAGTCAGCAGAATAAAGGTTCCCTTCTCGGAAAAAACGGTTTTCTACGACTCCCTAAAACGCACCGGGGTGGGCATTACCCGTTTGGGTACCAGCAAAGCCGTTTCAATAGGAGCTTATGCCTTTGCCCTCAACGAAATAGATAAGAAAAACATAACAGAATCCTGAGACCCGTTTTAACAGGCCAAGGATTGTTTACAGAATATCAGGCCATTTCTTTTTGAAATGAGGGGGTTCTACTGAACAGTTTTAGCAGAAGATAAAAACAAAGGCTGAATATCAAAGCGATACTCCAAAAGTCGAATTTCAGGTCCATCATGCCCCGGCGAATGGAGTCCTGAAGTAAGTCGAACAGAAACATTACGGAAAAAACCGCCAGTAGGCCGGTTTTTTCCTTTTTCAGGGCCTTCTTCCAGTTAAACTCCAATACAGGTTTTCTCCATTTCCTGAAATTTGGAATAAATGCAGGCGTCTTACGTGCCCATTCCAGGTATGTATCACCAAATTTTTGCCTGAGAAATTGCTCTTCGGCAAACATGATCCTTTCGTAGTACACCCAATAAAGCAGAATAAAAATCAGGATAAACCACAGGTTCATGGTAAGCACAGCAACCCCAAGCCACATAAAAAAGTTGCCAACATAGAGGGGATGCCTTACGATGGAATAAACTCCTGAAGTGTTGAGTTCATCGGCCACCTGTTTGGCTGTATTCCTCCCTGAGGTATTAGGCGGGGAGTGTCCTACGGTATATGCCCTGATAAAAAAGCCCAGCAGGCAAAAGAAAAGAGCCACAACCTGGTCAAAGCGATCAAAGGGAAGCGCAGGATCCCCGAAAGTTTTTCTCCTCCATTCGGAAAAGGCAAAGAATACCATTCCGAACAATAAGATAATAATGGGAAGTGTTCCACGGTGACGAAAGAGGAAGCTCCCCTGCTGTTCCATTTCTTCAATGAGTG
>LSQX01209440.1_pt1 | contig 35578 bp, 27 predicted proteins | sample 654561 | NCBI WGS metagenome assembly LSQX01 (sample SAMN04489861, study PRJNA283612) | anaerobic digester metagenome | isolation source: 4 biogas reactors fed with cattle manure at either 37C or 55C with and... | place: Denmark: Kongens Lyngby | collected 2014 | reverse complement strand
ACATGTGTATTAGAGACAGTGGCAAAACCGCGCAGGCCGACATGGCCCGCGGCGCTGCCAACCGCGGCTACATCTTCGCCTCACAGGACGTGCGCGGGCGCTACGAGTCCGAGGGCGAGTTCTACCCCTTCGCCCACGAGGGCCCGGATGGCTATGACGCCGTCGAGTGGCTCGCCGAGCAGCCGTGGTGCAACGGGAAGATCGGCACGATCGGCCAGTCCTACGTCGCGGCGGTGCAGAACGCGCTCGCCTCGCTCAGGCCCCCGCACCTGTCCGCGATGTGCGTCACCTACGGCCCGTCGAGCTACTACCACCACGCGCTGCGCCACAACGGGGCGCTGGAGATGCGCTTCTTCGTCTACGCGTTCACCATGGCCAGCACCAGCCGCGAGGCGCTCGCCGACCCGCTGCTGCGGGTGGCGCTGGAGGATGCCTACGCGAACGTCCGCGAGTGGATGCGCCACTGCCCCATCCAGCCGGGCGAGACGCCGCTTGCGCTGGTGCCGTCCTACGAGCGCTGGCTGCTCGACATCCTGCGCAACGCGAAGTACAGCGACTACTGGCGGCAGCCGGGCTGGGGCCCGCTGCCGTGGTATGACCAGCACGCGGATGTGCCGACGCTCTACATCGGCGGCTGGTATGACAGCTACACCCGCGCGACGATACAGAACTTCAGCGAACTCTCGCGGCGGCAGAAGGAGCCGGTGTATCTGCTGATGGGCCCGTGGCACCACGGCGGGGCGGGCGTGGCTCGCACCGGAGACGCGACCTACGCGGGAGGCAGCCTCGACGACTACCTCGGCCTGCGCCTGAGCTTCTTCGACCGCTACATGAGGGGCGACGAGAGCGCCGACTTCGGCCAGCAGGCGCGGGTGCGCTACTTCATTATGGGCGGCGGCGAGGGGCCGACCGGCGAGGGCCGCGAGATTGAGCGCGGCGGAGAGTGGCACGAGTCGGACGTCTGGCCGCCAGAGGGTAGCCGGCCCACCGCGTTCTACCTGCACGCGGATGGCGCGCTCTCCACTGAAGCGCCGGCGGCTGAGGAGGCCGCGACTTCGTGGAGCTTCGACCCGGCCAACCCGGTGCCGACCATCGGCGGCAACCTCTCCGCGCTGGGCGTCGAACCGGGCGCGTACGATCAGCGCAATGACGAGCGCTTCCCATTCACCCAGGGCACGCTGCCGCTGTCGGCACGCCGGGATGTGCTCTGCTTCCAGACCGAGCTGCTGGAGGAGGACGTCACGATCGCCGGGCCGATCGAGGTGGTGCTGCACGTCTCAACCGATGGCCCGGACACGGACTTCACCGCGAAGCTGCTGGACGTCCACCCGCCCTCGGAGAGCTACCCGGCGGGCTGCGCGCTGAACCTGTCCGACAGCATCATGCGGCTGCGCTTCCGCGAGGGCTTCGAGCGCGAGGTGCTGGCCGAGCCGGGCGAGGTCTACGAGATACGCTTTGAGCTTTACCCGACAGCGAATCGCTTTGCGGCGGGGCATCGCATCCGCGTGGACATCTCCAGCAGCAACTTCCCGCGCTTTGAGCTGAACCCGAACACCGGCGGGCCGCTGGGGAGTGATCGCCGGCGGCGCATCGCGCAGAACACGCTGCACCATGACGCGTCGCGCCCATCGCGGGTGGTGCTGACGGTGATTGACCGCTAGAGGCGCCCTCCGCGCGNNTTGCCGTTGTCGTTTGGAGCGACGCATCTCGTCGCTTAGATGCGTCGGCCGTTGCCGTCCGTTGTTGTCGTTGTTGTTGTGGCCCCGGCGCCCTCGCCGGGGGGCGGGCCGCAGGCCCGCGAGGCGGTTGCCGTTGTCGTTTGGAGCGACGCATCTCGTCGCTTGATGCGTCGGCCGTTGCCGTCCGTTGTTGTCGTTGTTGTTGTGGCCCCGGCGCCCTCGCCGGGGGCGGGCCGCAGGCCCGCGAGGCGGTTGCCGTTGTCGTTTGGAGCGACGCATCTCGTCGCTTGATGCGCCGGCCGTTGCCGTCCGTTGTTGTCGTTGTTGTTGTGGCCCCGGCGCCCTCGACGGGGGCGGGCCGCAGGCCCGCGAGGCGGTTGCCGTTGTCGAGTGACCGCAAATAAGAGGCGAACGGGAGGCGATAGCATGTCCACGGACTGGCACGCGGAGGCGCGTGAAGCCCTACCCATCCTCATCAGATGTGCACGCCGAGGCGAGACGATCACGTATGGAGAGTTGGGTGAGCAGATAGGCGTTCATCACCGCCAAGTCGGTCGCATCCTCGGGATCATCCGCGACGAGATCTGCCGGCGAGGCGAGCGCGCGCCAATGCTGAACGTTCTCGTCGTCAGGAAGGACCAGGGCGTGCCCGGAACCGAGGTCCTTGCAGAGCGAAGTCGTTATCTGCCGGAGGACAAGCTCGAGGCCAAGGTCGCCGAGCACCAGCATGATGTGTTCAGCTACGACGGCTGGGACGAATTCCTTGCAGAGCAGGGCCTGAAGCCCGTCGAGTAGCCGGTCCCGAACGGCAACGACAGTGGCCCTTCGGGCCCCCCCCGGCGAGGGCGCCGGGGCCACAACAACACGGCAACAGCGACGGTAACGGCCGACGCATCTACACGACAGATGCGTCGCTCCGGACAACAACGGCGGCGGGGTACAAGCCCCCGCCCTACAACGACAATCACCCTGAGGAGGTCACGATCATGCACCTCATGGGACTCGACGTTGGCAGCACGGGCGTGAAGGCGGTCGTCTTCACGCCCGAGGGCGCGATCGTCGGCTCCGCCTATCGCGAATACCCGGAGGTCTACCCCGCGCCGGGCTGGATCGAGCTTCGGCCCGATGAGGTCTGGGAGGCCACCCGCACCGTCATCAGCGAGGCGGCGGCGCAGGCCGGTGGTGGCGTGCGCTCGCTGGCGATCTCCGCGCTCGGCGAGGCATTCACGCCCGTCGCCGAGGACGGAAGCTTTCTGCACAACACGATCGTCTCCCCCGACACGCGCGCGACCGCACAGGCCGACCGATGGCGCGAAACCCTCGGCGCAGAGCGCGTCTTCGCCATCACCGGCATGCCCCTGCACGCAAGCTTCACCCTCAACAAGCTCATCTGGATGCGCGAGGAGCGCCCGGATATCCACGAGCGCACCTCGAAGTACCTCCTCTGGCCGGAGGTCATCCAGCAGAGGCTCGGCCTCAAGCCGCGAATTGACCACTCCCTCGCCGGACGCACAATGGCGTTCGATGTGACGCGGCGCGAGTGGTCGGCCGAGATGCTCAATGCCGCCGGGATTCCGCGGAAGATGCTCGCTGAGCCGATCGCGCCCGGTGAGATCATCGGCGAGCTTTCGGCGCAGGCGGCGGTCGAGGTCGGGCTTGAGCCGGGCTGCCTCGTGGTCGCGGGCGGGCACGACCAGCCGATGAACGCGCTGGGCGCGGGTGTCATCCGCGAGGGCATGTGCGTGGATGGCATGGGCACCGTTGAGTGTATCACCGTCGCCTTCGACCGGCCGGTGCTGACGGACGCGATGCGCGAGCACAACTACGGCTGCTACCCGCATGTTGTGACGCCGATGTACGCGACCATCGCCTACAACTACTCCGCGGGTTCGATCCTGCGCTGGTGGCGTGACCTCTTCGGTGCGGCTGAGGTAGCCGAGGCCGAGCGGCGCGGAGTGGATGTCTACGAGGTGCTGCTGGCGGACCTGCCCGAGGCCCCTAGCGGCCTGATCTGGCTGCCCTACTTCGCCGGTTCTGGGACGCCATGGCTCGACGCGCGCGCGAAGGGCGCCATCATTGGCCTCGCGCTCGACACCGGCCGTCCGCAGCTCGTCAAGGCGCTGCTGGAGGGCACCTGCTTCGAGATCGACCTGAACATCCGGGCGCTGGAGGAGGCCGGGGTGCCGATTGACCGCCTGCGCGCCACCGGCGGCGGCTCGCGCGGCAATACCTGGCTGCAGCTAAAGGCCGACATCACCGGCAAGCCGGTGGTGCGCCTGAACGTCAGTGAGTCCGGCTGCCAGGCGGGTGCGATGCTCGGAGGCGTGGCGCTCGGCGTCTGGAGCGACCTCGCCGAGGCGACGGAGGCGCTGGTGCGGGAGGGCGAGGCCTTCGAGCCGCGCGCCGACCGGCAGGCCGCGTATGCCGAACTCCGCGAGACCTACGCACAGGCATGGCCGGCTGTGCGGGAGATCGCGCACCGCCTCTAAGGCTCGCGGGAGTCCGGAAAGGAACAATGCTATGCCAACATGGACACTTTACGCTCTGATCGCGGTGATCGCGTGGGGGCTTGCGCCGGTCTTCGACAAGCTGCTCGCGCGCGAGCTTTCGCCGTGGACAATCGTGCTGATCCGCACCTTCGCGGCGATGATCATCATTACCGTCTACGCGGTCGCAAGCGGCTCGATCGCCGAACTACGCGCGCTGCCGGAGAAGAACATTTCCCCGTGGGTGATTGTTGGCGCGGCGGTCGCGAGCGCGCTGCTGGGAGGGCTGGTGGGGCAGCTTGCAAACTACCAGGCGCTGGCTATGGCGGATGCCTCGCGCGTGGTGCCGATGACCTCAACCTACCCGCTGGTGGCTGCGCTGGCGGCCGTCGCGATCTACCGCGAGCCGCTTACGCCCTACAAGGTGGTCGGAACGCTGCTGATCATCGTCGGCGTGATCATGGTGTCGGGCGTGCTGTCGGACAGAACGCAGTGATTCTTCTGGGGGGAATGTGATGAACCACGACAGTTTCCCGCCGATCACGGTGCGGGCCGGGCATCTGGCGGCAGCAATCGCCATCGATCGGCAGACCTGGGATGGACACGTCGCGGTAAGGCATCCGGAAGTCTCCCCCTACCTCGATTGCGTCATTGGCACCATCGAGCAACCTGAGATTATTGCACGTGACGCAACGCATCCTGAGCGGGTATACTTTCTGAAGCACTGGCCCGATGTTCCTCATTTCCGTAGGAACTGGCTTCAGGTGTTGGTGCTGCTTCCCCTCGGGTGTCCGTGAAAGTAGACTCCTCAGTGCCTGGGCGACTCGCCGGGTGGGAGGAAAGGAGATCATATGGCAAACCGATCGGACCTGAAGTGGGATTACGATGAAGCGTCCGACATTCTCTACCTCAGCTTCGGCGACCCTGTGCCGGCATATGGCGAGAATCTCGACGATGATATCGTGCTGCGCCACGCAATCGAAGATGATGCGGTTGTGGGTCTGACAGTTGTGGGTTTCCGCGCAATGGGTGGGATCGACGCGCTGATCGATCGCCTGAACAGTCTTGTGCAAGGCCTGCGCATTCCGTTACTCACCGCCTGCGCACCGGAACTGCGCGCGAACGCAGAGATCGGCTCCGGCTCCGGGTAGGCTGCCCCCGCATGACCTCCCGCCAGCGCATCAGGGCCGCGTTTAGTGGCGAAGCAGTGGATCGCGTGCCGATCTACTGCGCGGGCGTGCATGGCCGCGTCGCCGATCACATCCTCGGGCGCGATGCCTGCGTCGGCTTCGGCCGCCAGGGCTACCGCGAGGCGATGTCGCTGTGGCGTGGCGAGGATGCCCACGCCGAGTTCCGTGCGCAAACCCGGGCGGACATGATCGCGTGGAGCGAGGCGCTCGACCTCGATCTCATTTTCACCGGCGGCGGAGGCTACGGCGCAAAGCCCACGCGCCTGATTGACGAGCACACCCTCCTCTTCGGCGATGAAAACGCCACCTGGCACGTGATGCGCTTTGACCCCGATACCGAACTCTTCCAGCGCGTGGCCGGCTCGCCGATCATCCCGCCGGAGCTTGAGGACCTCGATGTGATCGTCGAGCGCGCCGAGGCCGATGCAGAGGCCTATTCCCCCACTCCCGACAGCTTTCCAGTGCAGAAACACGTGGTGGAGCAGGTTGACGAGCACCGCGAGGTCTTCGGCGCGGGCATCATGGTCTATGTGCCGCGGGAGAAGGTCTGGCTGGAGGCGATGCTCCTGCGGCCGGAGCTTGTGCTGCGCTGGACGATGGCGCTGGCGAAGCGGGCGGTTAAGAACGCGCGCGTCATGGCGCAGATGGGCTTGTGGGTGCTCTTCGGCGGCGGCGACTTCGCGGGCAAGAACGGGCCGCTCTACAGCCCCCGCAGCTTCAAGCAATGCATGTCGCCGGCAGTCCGCGAGATCTCGCGCGGCTGCGAGGAGGCCGGCGTGCTGCACATGTTCGCCAGTGATGGCGACCTGTGGCCGGTGGCGGATGAGCTTTACGGCAACTGCGGGGTGCATGGCTACCACGAGATAGATCGCCGCGCGGGGATGGACCTCGCGCGCCTGCGCGACCGTTTCCCCGACCTGCGCCTGATGGGCGGCATTGCCTCAGAAACGCTCCACCTCGGCACGCCGGAGGATGTGCGGCACGAGTGCCTGACCGCGCTGGAGGTGGCGCGCGAGCGCGGGCGAATCATGGTTGGCGCGTCCAACACAGTAGTGGCGCCGACGCCGCTGGCGAACTTCGACACGATGATCGAGACGCTGCACGCGGGGCGCGGGTAGGGGCAGGCTTGCTCGACTCGAGCGATCCCCAGTTCGTGGCGCGCCGTGGCTTCCGTAGAGCGGGCGCCCACTGCCCAAAGGGTCGCCGCGCCGCAAGCGTTACCCCACCGGATCTAAGTCTAAGTCCCGTAGAGCGGGTGCCCTCGCCCGCTCTACCTGATGAAAATCCTACACGATCCACCAGGGTGAGACCATGACCGGTAAAGAGCGCGTGATGGCGAGCTTCGTGGGCCGCGAGACCGATCGCGTCCCGGTCTACTGCGCGGGCGTCTCCTGCCGCATCGCCTCGCACGTGCTGGGGCGCGAGGCATTCGTCGGGGCCGGTATGCAGCAGTACCGCGAGAGCGTCGCGCGCTGGGAGGGGCGGCATGAGGAGTTCGTGGAGCGCACCCGCAGCGATGTGCTCGAACTTTCCGAAGTGCTGGACCTCGACCTGATCCGCCCCGCCTACTGGCGTTACCCCCACGAGCCAATCGCGAGGGTTGACGAGCACACCTTCAAGTTCGGCGCCGAGGGCGGCTACTGGTGGGTGATGCGCTTCGACCCGCAGACCGAGCTTTTCCAGGAGGTTGACCGGGCGGCGCGGCCGGAGCCGACGATTGAGGACGTGCGCCACGCGGCGGATCAGGCAGAGGCAGGTGCTGAGGCCGCGCAGACCCCCTCGCCCGAATCGTTCGTTGACCTGCAGGCCGCGATCGCCTACTACGGCGACCGCCGCGCGATCCCCGGATACGGAACGGGCGTGGCTGTCCTCCGCGAGCGCCACTGGCTCGAGGCGATGGCACTGGAGCCCGACACCGTGCGGCGCTACCTGATAGCCCGCGCGAAGATCAACTGCACGACGATCCCGGTCATGGCGCAGATGGGGCTGCGAATCCTCTTTGGGGGCGGGGACTTCGCCGGCAAGAACGGGCCGCTCTACTCACCGAAGGCATTCCACCACTGCATGCTCCCGGCGTTGCAGATCGTCTCGGAGTGCTGCGATGAACACGGCGCGTGGCACTTCTTCGCCAGCGACGGGGACCTGTGGCCGGTGGCCGAGGACCTGTTCGGCAATTCGGGCGTGGATGGCTTCTACGAGATAGATCGCCGCTGCGGGATGGACCTCGAGCGGTTGCGTCAGACCTTCCCGGAGTTGCGACTCTGTGGCGGGATCTCCTCAGAGACGCTGCACATGGGCACGGTGGAGGACGTGGTGGAGGAGACCCGGTCGGCGCTGGATGCGGCGCGCGAGCACGGGCGCATAGTCGTGGGCGTTTCAAACCAGGTGGTGCCGGCGACCCCGCCGGAGAACTTCGATGCGATGATGCAGACGCTGCACGATCAGCCGTAGCGCCGGCGGCAGTCTGCCAGACCGCGCCGCCCTCGGGTGCCGAGGCCGCCTTGACGACCACAACGTCTATCGCGCGTGGGCCCTTGGGGCTCTCCTCGATCTCGAACTCGACCTCAGAGCCCTCGGTGAGGCTGCGATAGCCCTCTCCTGCGATCGCTGTGTAGTGCACGAACACGTCCTCGCCGGTGTCCTGCTCAATGAAGCCGTAGCCTTTCGCATCATCGAACCACTTCACAATGCCGCTGGGCATGGGTCCCATCCTTCCTGTAGTGGTGCGCAGCCGTTTCAGCTTCACTCTCAATTATATCGAGGATGCCGCAAAACACAAGAAGTCGGGAAACTTGTTGATTATCCGCGGCGGCGGGGGCCGCGCGGGCTACGACTGTCATTCATCGGCCGACTGCTGCTCCTCAATGACCTGCTCGCGCTCCTCCGCAAATTGCTCGGCCTGGACGTTGATGGCCTTCATGGAGATGTGCGTGATCCAGCCCATGAATGCGAGGAACATCACGGTGCCGACGAAGGTGAGGCTGGTGCCGCCGCCGAGGTACATGAGCACAACGGCAGCGAGGCCGAAGAGCAGCGCGGCCACGAGGGCCACCTTGTTCACCGAGGTATGCAGATCGTGGGCGCCCCATTCCTCCTGAGGCAGCAGGATGCCGTGTTCACTGAGGTCCTTAAGAGACATCTCTATCCCTCATAGTCTGCTGTTAGCTGATTTCCTCTTCGGTGTCCCAGAAGAACTGGAAGAACTGGGACACGTTGAACTGCAGCTTGCCCGCGCGGAGGTTCACGAGCATCAGCGGCGTGTCGATGCGGTTGGCGACGCGGGAGGTCTTGTCGCCCCAGACCTTGCGGCGCACCCAGCTTTCGCGCGAGGCACCCATCATTACCAGGTCGAAGTCGCGCGAATGCTCGACGATCGTCTGCGCGATCTCGCCGGTCTCGATGCGGATGCGGAAGCGCTGCTTGCGCCGGCCATTGGTGGTATCCCCGCCCGGCTCCATATCGAGCGAACTGATCGCTTCGCGCAACTCCGCGGCCCGCGCAGCGCGCTCTCTGGGGCTTAGATCCTCGCTGACGACGTGCATCAGTTCGATGTAGGAGCCCTCCACGGCCGCCATCGGCGCGGCGAGCCCCGCCATGAGGTGGCCATGGCGCGGGTGCTGGATGGGCACCAGTACACGCGGGGCGGGCAGATCCACGTCACCGCGCACGACCACCACGTTCGCGTTCGAGTCCTTGACGATCTTGTCGATCGTGCTCCCGACGACAGTTCGCGGGTCCTGGCTGCGGCCTCGCCAGCCCATGACGACGAAGTTACAGCCCTGCTCCTCCACGGTGTCAATGATCGCATCCGCGGGCCGGTGTCCCACGCGCACAAGCAGGTTCGGCGTCATGCCAAGCGCTTCCGCCTTGAGGGCGGTTTCATCGAGGATCGGGCGCGAGTCGGCGATGAAATCGCGACCGACGCTCACCGGGAGTGTGTCCGGCACGGTGATGACGTGCAGAAGGATCAACTCACCGGGTTGGGTGGCGAGGATATTGCGGGCGACCGCGAGCAGATTGTCCACCGTCTCGGGGTTGGCTACCGGTACCAGTACCGAGAAGCGCTCGCGATCGATCTTCATGCGTTCCTGCACAAGCACCGGCGTAACGTCGTCCTCGCGCTCGCGCTTTGAAGCGTAGAGACTGTAGATGCCATAGCCGCCGGCCAGCCAGACGGCGGTGACGTACCAGGCAATCGGCGACACATCGAAAAGCTTCACGGCCAGCGCCAGTTGGAGGACGATGGCGACGATGGGCAGGTAGGGGAAGAACGGCGTCAGATAGCCGTAGGCGAGCTTGTCACCGTACTTGCGCCGGATGGTGATGACCGCCACGTTCACCTGCATGAAGAGCAGCAGGAACATGATGTTGGCGGCGGCGGCCACATCGTCTATTTTCGGGATGAAGACGGCCATCCCGATGATCAGCGCCCCCGACAGGAGCAGCGCGAGATAGGGTGTGCGGGTCCGCGAGTGTATCCTGCCGAACACGTCCGGGAGATTGCGGTCTCGGCCCATGGCGAAGGAGACGCGCGTTGAGGAGTAGGTCGTGGCATTGAGCGCGCTGGTGGTCGAGAACAGGGCGCCGGTGAGCAGCAGGATCGCGCCCAGCGGCATGAACTGCTCGGCCGCGCGCAGCAGGCCCAGCTCACCGGCCTGTCCAAGCCAGAGATAGCTGGGCAGCGCAACGCCCGTCGCCGGATCCACCGGCGGCTGCACGGCGCCGATGCACACGACGCCGACAAGGACATAAAGCGGCACGACTATCAGCAATGCGAGGAAGACGGCCCGGGGGATATTCCGCCGCGGGTCCTTCACCTCTTCACCCGTCTGAACGATGACCTCATAGCCCTCATAGGCGATGTAGGTGAGGCCCATCGCTCCGAAAACGCCGCCCAACCCCTCCGGCGCGAAGGGGACGAACGATGCCATCCGCTGGGGGTCGCCAAAGATTGCAGCCAGGCCGCTCACCACGAAGATGCCAATGATGAATATCTTCCCCATCGTGATGATATTGCCCGCGAGGCCGGTCTCTGATGCGCCCCTGTAGTTGATGTAGATGAACACGAGGGCGATGACGACCGCAACCGCCTTCTCGGCGATTGAGGGTGACATGGAGATGGTGCCGATCAGCAGGCGCTCGACGTCAGGGGCGATCTCCACCACCCTGACGACGCCTGTCAGGCGCAACGTCTCAACCATATAGGCCGCGAAGCCGAGTGCGTAGAGACTGCCCGCGACAGCATGTGCGAACCAGCTCATCCAGCCCGCGAAGAAAGCATTGCTGCCCGGGAGGCCCTGCCGGACCCAGAGGTAGCCTCCGCCCGCTTCGGGGATGGCGGAGCCGAGTTCTGCGTAGATCATCGCAGTAAGCAGCGTAACCACGCCGTTGAGCGCGAAGGCCACGATCAGCGCCGGTCCCGCGGTGCCGGCCGCTATGCCGGTAAGGACAAAGATGCCGGCGCCGATCATTGCAGCGACGCCGACCATCGTTATGTCGAACAGACCGAGGTCACGGCTCAGTTGAGTTGCAGGTGCTCCCTGTCCGGCCGCGCGATTCGCGCTCATGTTGAAGCTGATCTCCTGTAGACCTTCATCTCCCCGCAGTCCATCGCGAGCCCGGTGGCGGCGGTCCGGCACCGACCTCGTTGGCTAAGGGAATGTACCATTCAGCAATATCTCGTGTCAAACGGATTCGCAAGTGGCGGGCTGGTGGACAGGAGAAGGGCCCCGGGAAACCGCGCGCAGGAGGCATCAGGGCGCCCGAAGGCGCGAGTTTGCTTGCCGGGGCTGAGGCTATATGCTACACTTGTCGGTGGTTTGAGCAGCACGGACTGGAGGGACGACGCCCATGCGTCCAGATGATCAGAGCCGGGAGATCCGGCGCAAGCTGCTGATCGCCGCCATGCTGTTCGCGTTCATCGCATTGGTATACCTGATCTTCAATGTCAGCCGCTTCGAGATGCTGACGGATGTTAATGCGTTGGACTACGCGCAGGTGGCGCGGCATGTTGCACGCGGCGAGGGCTTCGAAACCAGCTTCATCAAGCCTCTCGGGCTGACCTACGAGACGAGCATCGAGAACCATCCTGAGCTGACCTACCCCCCACTCCACATAGCGTGGACGGCGGCTCTCATGCGCATGCTCGGCGAGAACGACCGCGCCGCCTCACACAGTTCGGGCCTCGCGTTCCTGCTGACGATGCCGCTGCTGCTTCTGCTGGGGCTACGGCTCTTCGACTGGCGGACCGCCGTTCTCGGAACCTTCCTCTTCGGCACACAGGTCGCCAATCTCGGCTACGCGATCACCGGGCTGGAGACGTGCATGCTCGGGCTCTGGATCGCCGGCCTGCTTTTGTTGCTCTACCAGGCGTCCGAGAACGAGACGCGCGAGCTGTGGTGGGTGGGCGCCGCCGGGCTGGCGATGGGCCTCATCTACATGACCAAGTATGTCTGGATCGCCGCCGCGATCCCTGTCATCGTGTACCTGATCGTGATGCGGCCCAAGAACCGTCTTCTACGGGTGATCGTCTTTGTGGGTGTGCTTGCGGTGGTCTCAGCCCCGTGGCTCTACCGCAACTATGTCATTACCGGCAACCCGTTCTTCACCCTGCGGGTACACGAGCTTGTGGGGCAGACTCGGGCCTACCCGGCGAACACCATCTACCGCGTGTTCACGGAGGAGATCCCGAGCTATATCGTCTTTGTCGGCGGCAATCCGCGCGCCATCTTTGAGAAGATCCGCATGGGCATAAACACCTCCTACGGCACCTTCCACAGTCTCGCCGGCGTCTTCGTGACGCCCTTCTTTCTTGTTGGCATCATGGTGCGTCTTGGAAACGAGAAAGTTGAGCGGCTGCGGTACGTGCTCTACGGGATGCTGGTGATAGTAACCCTGGTTCTGGCGCTGTTTATTGCTGCGCCACGGCTGATCGCGCCGCTGAGCGGCTTCGTCACGATTCTGTCGGCGGCGCTGTTCTGGCGACTGCTCGACGCGCGGACGCAGATGCTGGAGCCGCAGGTGCAGACGCGCTGGACGGTTATCGCGGTTGCAGCGCTGATTATCCTGCATCTGCATCCCTTCGTGACCTCGATCACTCCCGATGAGCCTGGGGGCATCATCGGCGAGACGCCGCTTGAACTGGCGATGACGCAGGTGTCACAGACGGTGGACGGGCCGGTGCTGACGGACATCCCGTGGACCGTCTCATGGATGGCCGAAGTGGATGCGGTCTGGGTGCCGCAGACCGAGGGTGACTTCCACCGCATGGAGGACGCGGTGGGGCGGTTCGAGTGGCTGCTGCTCAGCCCGACGGTCGCGCGCATGGCGGCTCCCGAACGGCTGGAGATGTGGGCGAATGCATGGGTTCAGGCACAACAGGGCGAAGCCGAGCACCTCGGCTTCGTGATCTCCGCGCGGCTCGGAGACGGCCGCTGGATTCTGATGCGCCGCGAGGGAAACGGCCCATCCGCGGAGGTAGCACCACCCTCATAATACTGCGTGGTCAACCGGATGGGGTGTAGCGTGTATTCCAGTGGCGTGGCGAACACACCCACGGAACGGACTGATGGTGATAAGCCGGACGAGGAGCTAACCTGCCCCACCTGCGGCACAACGGTGCCCGAGGGTTCCAGGTCCTGCCCCGTCTGCCATCGCGGGGTACTCCGCACCTGTTTCTGCGGCTGGCAACTGCCGGCCAACGAGCGCATCTGCCCCAACTGCGGCGCCGACTGGTCACAGAGCAAGCGGGTCGCCCGCAAGTCGCGCAGCCGCACACCGCGGCGTAGCGGCATTCTGCGCTACGCACTCATCGGCTCGGTCTCGGGTCTGGCAGCCGTGGTGGTCGCCTACGCATTGATCACCGGCTTCGCCCTGCTGGGCACCGAGGGCGGGCGGGACCTGCCTGTGGCGCTGGGCTCTCGGATGGCGTTGGCGATCGAGGGCGCGGCGCGCCTGATGCACTTCGCCGGCCGGGTGCTGCTGCGCTATGTAGTCCCGGTACTGCTGCTGTTGCTCGTTCTCGGCATCGGTGCGGCCGCAGGAGTCGGCGTATATCTGCTCAAAGTGCGCGCTCCCCGCAAACCCTCCCGGCGGCCGGCCCGACGCGAAAGACGCAAGAGGCGGAAGTAGAGCACCCGAATGAATGATGTCCGACCCCAGATCCCCGAGCAGTCGCCCCAGGCGGAGGATGAACCGCGCGAGCGCTTCTTCACGCCACTGACTGCTGTGGTCGCGCTGCTGCTTGTCATCTGCTTCGCTCCCTACCTGGCATGGATGTGGGAGATCTGGATGCGCAGCGACTACTACGGCCACGGGCCGCTGATCCCGCTGATCGCCGCGTATCTCGTGTACGCGAGGCGTAAGGATCTGGCGCAGGCCGCTCGCGGCTTCAGCTTCTGGGGCATTCCACTGGTGCTGCTGGGGCTGGCGCTTTATGCGCTGACGGTCTACCGGAACGTGAACTTCCCGCAGGGCTTTGCGATGATATTGGTGCTCGGCGGCCTCGTGCTGCTGCTCTGGGGACGGGACGTGGGCAAGCTGCTGCTCTTCCCGGTGACCTATCTGGTCTTCATGGTGCCGGTTGACAGGCTCCTGGTGACGAAGCTTTCCCTGCCGCTGCAGACCCATGCGGCGGCCATAGCCGCCACTGTGGTCTCCTTCGTGGGCATGCCGGTGCATCTTCAGGGAACCACCATCGTGATCCCCGACTACACCTTTGAGGTCGCCCAGGCATGCAGCGGGCTCAAGTCCAGCATCGCGATGACCGCGCTCGCCGCGCTCTTTGCGTACCTGGTGGCGGCGCCTTTGTGGAAGCGCATCGTGCTCTTCCTCTCCGGCCCACCCGTGGCTCTGGCGGCGAATGCCGTGCGGATCACTCTCACCCTCATACTCGGCCGAGCCTTCGGACAGGCCGCCGCGGAGGGCTTCTTTCACACACTCTCGGGCCTGCTGGTCTTCGTGCTGGGCCTGGCCGGGCTCTTTGGCGTAGCGAGGCTACTTCGATGCGATCGAATGCGCGACGACATCTGGTAGCGATCGCCCTTCTGCTCGTGGGCATCGGATTGACATACGCGGCACGCAGAGCGCGTCCGGTTGACGTCATCTACCACCCCGACTTCGACGCGATTCCGCTGCAGATCGGCGAGCTCGAGGGGCGGCCGATGGCCACCGACGAGGAGGTCCGGCAGTATCTCGAGGCCGAACTGATGCACACGATTGCCTACGGCGATCAGCCGCGGGAGGTTATCGCCAACGTCATCTACGGGACCAGTTGGCGGTCCGTGCACAGCCCGGCCCAGTGCTACCCGGCCTCCGGATGGCATGTGGCATGGCAGCGGCCGATAACGCTGCCACCGGCCGGGGATGCTCCGCACGAGGAACCGATCACGGCCGAACTGATGCGCGTGGACAGGGGCGGGGAGTCGCTGCTCGTGCTCTTTGTCTTCGCCCACAAGGGCGGCACGTCCACGGATTACGTCAGTCACTCTCTGGCGGTGGCGACAGGGCCGCCGGGTGCCGGAGGGCTCTCGCTGATGCTCAGCACCAGGCTTTTGGAGGAAGAGGAGCAGGCACGCGAGCGCCTCATTGAGGTGGCGTCGGGAATTTATCCGCACGCAGTAGCGTTCTGGTATAAGGACTGGGAGCCTTCGCAGAGCCCCGGCAGTTAACTGGAAGCGGCTGCCGCCGCATGAAGGCCGTCAGTAGCGCTAAAGGCACCTTTGAGTTTACGTCACCGATGTGCTATACTCGGCGCGATTTTCGTCATCGATACGCTTCCCCGCAAGATATGGAAAGGGGCGCATGCTGTTGACTCTCCGCGCTGTAGCATTGGCTGTTGTGAGTGTTGCTCTGGTTCTGACGATTGCCGGCTGTGGTAGTAGCCCGGTTGCTGTTGTAGGCGGCGTTGAGATTACCGAGGCTGAGCTGAACGATTTGCTCATCAAGCGTTTCGGCAATGACGCGCTTGGGAATCTGATCGACCGCGAGCTGCTCCGGCAGGCCGCGGCCGAACGTGGTATAGAAGTGACTGAAGAAGAGATGGCCGAGGAGATGACCCAGGCGCGCTCGCAGTTCCCGACCGAAGAGGCGTTCACTGAGTTCCTCGCGCAGACCGACCTCTCCCAGGAGGAATGGGAGGAAGAGGTGCGCCTGTCGGCGCTGGTGCGTAAGCTCGCGCTCGGCGACGTCAGCTATACCGATGAGGAGCTGAAGGCGTTCTTCGAGGCTAACAAGGATGGCTTCGCGCAGCCGGCAACCGTCGCCTTGAGCGAGATTGTGGTCGGCAGCCGCGAGGATGCTCAGAAGGTAGTCGAGGAACTCGAGAGCGGCGCAGCGAGTTTCGAGGATCTCGCCGGGCGCTACTCACTCTCCTACACGCGCGAGACCGGTGGCGAGCGGCAGGAGATGCCGATCAGCCAGATGCCGATCCCGTCGCTGCAGGAGGCTGCGCAGACGCTGCCTGTCGGTGAGGTCAGCGATCCGATCGCGGGCCCTGAGGGCCCCAACGGCGAGCAGCAGTGGTTCATCGTCAAGGTCCGCGACCGCAAAGAGGCCCGCGAGGCGACGTGGGAGGCCGATCGGGAGCGCATAGAGGAGCAGTATCAACTGCAGAACGCGCGCGCACCCCGTGATATCCTCCAGGAGCAGATGGGCAAGACGCGCGTGCAGATCACTGACCCGCGTTTCCAGCAGCTTAACGAGATGTACACGCCGGTACCGACCGAGATCCCTGAGTTCGGCGCCGAGGGCACCGAGGGCGCTGCGCCGGTTGCACCTGAGGGTACCGGCACAGATGCCACCCAGGGCGACAGCCAGTAGCCGTCGCCCACGGGGGGGATGAGCGAACCCGTAACCAGACGCTCGGCGGGGCCTGCGGCCCCCATGGTGGCTGATGCAGTCATTTGATGAACTGATTCGGGTGATGGCGCGACTGCGCGCACCCGATGGTTGTCGGTGGGACAGAGAGCAGACGCATGCTTCTCTCCGTCCTTATCTGCTCGAAGAGGCCTACGAGGCGCTGGAGGCCATAGATGCCGAGGCGTGGAGCCGGTTGTGCGACGAACTGGGCGATGTGCTGCTGCAGGTCGTCTTTCACGCGCAACTTGCGTCCGAACGCGGCGACTTCAGCATCGAGGACGTCTGCGCGACTATCGTGACCAAGCTCAAACGGCGACACCCGCACGTCTTCGCCGACTCGATCGCCGACACTCCCGACGAGGTCATTGATCGCTGGGAGAAGCTCAAGCGGCAGGAGCAGGGCTACGAGGATCGCGAGTCCGCGCTCGATGGCGTCCCGCCGGCGATGCCCGCGCTTCAACGCGCGCATAAGCTGCAAAAGCGCGCAGCGCGCGCCGGTTTCGACTGGGAGGACGTCTCCGGCCCCAGGGCCAAGGTGGACGAGGAGTTGCGGGAGGTGGATGAGGCGGGGCCTGAGACGGTGGAGGACGAAATCGGCGATCTGCTCTTCGCGGTAGTGAATCTCGCGCGCTTTGTGGACGTGGAACCCGAGGGCGCCCTGCGACGGGCGACGGAGCGTTTCGGCAGGCGGTTTCGCTCCGTCGAACGGGCCGCCGGAAGTGAGGAGCGTCTGCGCGCGATGAATCTTGCGGAGATGGACGTTCTCTGGGAGCAGGCGAAGGCGGAGGAGAGATAGGGCGAGAGGTGCCCGGGGCACGGCGGCGAAGTGATTGACAGGTGGATCACGCGGCCGCAGGGGGTAGAGCCTCCGAGGCAGAGAGCCTGGATAATGCGACTGGACAAGTACCTGAAGAACGTCGGCATCGTCAAACGCCGCACCCTCGCAAAACGCCTCTCTGACGAGGGCAACATACAGATTGACGGCCGCAGGGCAAAGCCCAGCAGCGAGGTCAAGCCGGGGAATCGCATCCGGATACAGATCGGCATGCAGATCGCCGATTACGAGGTGCTGGCCCTCGTGGAGCGGCCGGTACCGAAAGCCGACCGTGACACATACGCGCGGCTGCTCCATTCTGAGCGCGCACGACCGCTAGGTGACCTATGAGCGGCCGCCTCAGTGAGGAGACATGTCGTAGAGGGGTTTAGATAGACGCATCTGCAAGAACCACAATACGCTAGATTGGCGTGCAATTCACAGGGAGGACAGACATGGGTCTTGACAAGCATGTATTTCTGTTCAATGAGAGTGTTGAGGCGCTGGACGCTGAGATGGACAAACAGGGGCGCGAACTGCGCGACCTGCTCGGCGGGAAGGGCGCTAACCTGGTCCGGATGACCAACGCTGGCATCCCGGTGCCGCTCGGCTTCAGCATCGACACCGACAGTTGCATCGCGTTCATCGAGAACAACAACCAGCTTCCCGATGGCCTCGAGGACGAGATTGATGCCGCGCTCGCCTCACTCGAGGAGCAGGTCGGCAAGAACTTCGGCGCCGATGAGAACCCGCTGCTGCTTTCGGTCCGCTCGGGCTCCCGCTTCTCGATGCCCGGCATGATGGACACGGTCCTGAACCTCGGGATGAACGATCAGGTCGCCGAGGCGATGGTGGCCCTCACCGGCGATGAGCGCTTCGTCTACGACGCCTACCGCCGCCTCATCATGATGTTCGCCGACGTAGTAAAGGGCGCCGAGCGCGACCACTTCGAGGAGCTTCTCTCGGAGGTCAAGGAGCAGGAGGGCGTCAAGGAGGACGTGGACGTCTCCGCCGCCGGCCTGCGCAAGGTCGTCGCGATGCAGAAGGACCTCTACCGCAAGGAGGTCGGCGTGCCGTTCCCGGAGGACCCGCGCCAGCAGTTGCTGGAGGCCGTTGAGGCGGTATTCCGCTCCTGGAACATCCCGCGCGCGATCGCGTACCGCGAGATCCACGGCATCTCCCACTCGCTGGGCACCGCCGTCAACGTGCAGATGATGGTCTTCGGCAACCTCGGCGATGACTCAGGCACCGGCGTCGCATTCACCCGCAACCCCGCCAGCGGCGAGAAGGAGATCTACGGCGAGTTCCTCTTCAACGCACAGGGCGAGGACGTCGTGGCCGGCATCCGCACCCCGCTGCCGATCAGCGAGCTCGAGCGCGAGATGCCCGCGATCTACAAGCAGTTCACCGACATCTGCGAGAACCTCGAGGCCTACTACCACAACATGCAGGATGTCGAGTTCACCATCGAGCAGGGCAAGCTGTGGATGCTGCAGACACGCGACGGCAAGCGCACCGCGCAGGCCGCCATCAAGATCGCCTCTGACATGGTCGAGGAAGGCCGGGTCAGCAAGGAAGAAGCGATCATGATGATGGACCCGTCGCAGCTTGATCAGATCCTGCACCCGCAGTTCGACCCCGAGACCAAGCCCGCGTCGATCACCAAGGGCGTGGACGCCTCCCCCGGTGCCGCATCCGGCCAGGTCGTCTTCACCAGCGAGGATGCAGATGCGTGGGCCAAGCAGGGCAAGCGCGTCATCCTTGTCCGCCACGAGACCTCACCCGAGGACATCCGCGGCATGGCCGCTTCGGAGGGCATCCTGACCACCACCGGCGGCAAGACCTCACACGCCGCCATCGTTGGTCGCCAGATGGGCACCCCGTGTGTAGTAGGCGCGGGCGCGGTTGACCTCGACTACAAGAACAAGCAGTTCCGCGTGGGCAACGTGATCGTGCACGAGGGCGACTGGGTCAGCATCGACGGCTCCACCGGCGAGGTTATGCTCGGTCAGGTCGAGACGATGCCGTCGGACGTCATCCAGGTGCTGGTCGGCGACAAGCAGCCCAGCGAGTCGGAACTCTACACCATGTTCGACAACCTCATGACGTGGGCCGACGAGGTCCGCTCGCTGCGCGTGCTCACCAACGCCGACACTCCCGAGGACGCCACCACCGCCCGCCGCCTCGGCGCGCAGGGCATCGGCCTCACCCGGACCGAGCACATGTTCTTCGGCGAGGAGCGGCTGCTTAACTTCCAGAAGACGATCGTGGCCGACGATGAGGACTCCCAGCGGAAGGCTCTCGACGCGCTGCTGCCGTATCAGCGCGATGACTTCGAGGGCATCCTGCGGGCCATGGACGGCCTCCCGGTCATCATCCGCCTGCTCGACCCGCCGCTGCACGAGTTCCTCCCGAAGGATCCCGAGGACCAGCGAGTCATTGCTGAGGAGACCGGCAAGACGGTCGAGGAGATCCAGGAGATGGTCGCACGGCTGCACGAGATGAACCCGATGCTCGGTCATCGCGGCTGCCGCCTCGGCATCACCGACCCGCTGATCTCCGCGATGCAGGTCCGCGCGATCTTCGAGGCCGCCTGCTCCCTCAAGGCCGAGGGCCTCAGCCCGAAGCCGGAGGTCATGATCCCGCTGGTGGGCACCGAGGGCGAGATCAAGATCCTCCAGCAGCTCGCCGAGCGCGTGGCGCAGGAAGTCATGGCCGAGAAGGGCGTCGAGGTAGACTACATGATCGGCACCATGATCGAGCTGCCGCGCGCCTGCCTGGTCGCCGATCAGATCGCCAGGCACGCCGAGTTCTTCTCCTTCGGCACCAATGACCTCACTCAGACGGCGTTCGGCTTCAGCCGCGACGACATCGAGGGCAAGTTCCTGCCCGCCTACATCGAGCAGCGCATCTTCGAGCAGAGCCCGTTCGCAGTGCTCGACGAGGACGGCGTCGGCGCGCTGGTCGCGACGGGCGTGGAGAAGGGCCGCGCGGCTCGCCCGGGCATGGAGATCGGCGTCTGCGGTGAGCATGGTGGCGACCCGAAGTCCATCGACTTCTGCCACCGCGTCGGTCTCGACTACGTAAGCTGTTCGCCGCTGCGCGTTCCGATCGCGCGGCTCGCGGCTGCGCAGTCGCAGGTTCACAACCCGCGCTAAGGCAGCGAAACCCGCTTTGGCGGGCCTGTAACTACGCACCCAACAGGGGCGGGCGGCAGTCGGCTGCCCGCCCCTGTCGTTTGAGAGATGACGAACACGGAGGTCACCCCAATGACGACAATCACATCCGTTCACGCCCGCGAGATCCTCGACTCACGCGGCAACCCGACAGTGGAGGTCGAGGTCGGGCTCGCCTGCGGCGCATGGGGCCGCGCCGCCGTCCCCTCCGGCGCCTCCACCGGCGAGCATGAGGCCGTCGAACTGCGCGACGGCGACAGCCGCCGCTACCTCGGCAAGGGCGTGCTCAACGCCGTGGAGAACGTCAACACGAAGATCGCAGCCGAGATCGTCGGCCTCGACGCCACCCGCCAGCGCGAGGTGGATCAGGTCATGATCGAGCTCGACGGCACGCCGAACAAGGCCAACCTCGGCGCGAACGCGATCCTCGGCTGCTCGCTCGCCACCTGCAAGGCCGCCGCCGCCGCCGCCGAACTGCCGCTGTACGAGTACATCGGCGGCGCGAACGCGTTCACGCTCCCCGTCCCGATGATGAACATCATCAACGGTGGCGAGCACGCCGACAACAACGTGGACCTGCAGGAGTTCATGATCATGCCCGTCGGCGCGCCGACCTTCGGCGAGTGCCTGCGCTGGTGCGCGGAGATCTTTCACTCGCTCAAGAAGGTCCTCGCGAGCAAGGGCCTCAACACCGCCGTTGGCGATGAGGGCGGCTTCGCGCCGGACCTCGGCTCCAACGAGGAGGCGCTGCAGGTCATCGTAGAGGCGATTGACGCCGCCGGCTACAAGCCCGGCGAGGAGGTCCGCATTGCCCTCGACCCCGCCTCCACCGAGTTCTACCACGATGGCAAGTATGTCCTCAAGGGCGAGGGCCGCGAGCTTACGCCCGACGAGATGATTGACTACTACGCCGACCTGTGCTCGAAGTACCCGATCATCTCGATCGAAGACGGCCTCTCCGAGGACGACTGGGAGAACTGGCCTCGCTTCGTCGAGCGGCTGGGCAGCCGCCTGCAGATCGTCGGCGACGACCTGACCGTCACCAACACCACGCGGCTCTCGCGCGCCATCGAGGAGGGTGCGATCAACTCGATCCTGATCAAGGTGAATCAGATCGGCTCGCTGACCGAGACGCTGGACGCCATCGAGATGGCGAAGCGCGCGGGCATGACGGCCGTTGTTTCGCACCGCAGCGGTGAGACCGAGGACACCACCATCGCCGACATCGTGGTGGGGACGAATGCCGGACAGATCAAGACGGGCGCTCCGTCACGGACCGACCGCGTCGCGAAGTACAACCAGCTTCTGCGCATCCAGGAGATGCTCGGCGAGATGGCGAGCTATCCGGGGCTGAATGCCTTTTACAATCTCGCGGAGAAGTAGTATACTCCGACGCGATCGTAGATGATCTACAGCAATGCCACGCGCGCCTGAGGGCGCCGGAGGAGTGGCCGGGCGTGGCCGATTTGCAGCAGCAGATGCAGCCGGACAAAAGCCGCTTCATCAGGCGACGTCGCGTGTCTATCATCGTCGCCCTTGGGCTCGCCGCCATCATCTGGGGCCCAAGGGCGACGCTTGTACTTGTTGAGGGATGGAACTCGTCCCTGCAGGTGATGGAGCACCAGCGGCGGATCGAGGCGGCCGACGGTCGTCTTGCCGCCCTTGAACGCGAGGTCGCATACTCCGCAACGGCCGAGGGGCGGGACGTGGAGGCGAAGCGGCGCTTCGGCGTGGGGCCGCGGGATGAGATCCTGATCACGGTGGAGGTAGAGGCCGCTCCGCCGCCGAGGCCTGTGCCGCAATCGATCGCCGAGCGGGTGGATGTGTGGCTGGGCAACGTGGGCTCCGGCTTCATCGATCGCGGGCGGCAGACGGCTGCGGTCTTCCGCTACTGGTTCGGCATGGATGAGATCGAGCAGCCCCTGCCGGTGAGGATCATTGATGAAACTGAAGGGCTCACCGATCCCGGGCGAGACCCCGCGGACGCCGAGGCTCCCGATCCGGTGGCAGATGCGCCCGGGTGATGAGATGACGGCAACCTTCGGCCGCGGAAGCCCTCTGAGCGAGGACCCGCGGCCGTTTCCCGTTCTACGCGCGGTGTTGCTCGTCGCGCTGACCGTGGCCCTGGCCGGCTGCCCGCGTGCCGCAGCGCCGCCTCCGCCCCCGCAGACGGAGCTTGAGCCCGCGCTTGTGACACGCCTGGCGGGTCTACAGACACCCGATAGTGCGCCGATCCGTGCGGCTGTCGGCCTCGCCGATGACCCGGAGCAGTTTCTCGCCGCAATCCTCACAGGGGGCCGTATGGACGGCTTGCCCGACGGTGTGCCTGCTGAGGACCCGCCGTGGCTGGTGAACGCCGAGCTTCGGCTGGTCTGGGGAAGCGACGGGGCTCTGCAGGTGGGCGAACCCGAGCCGCCGAGTGGCTGCAGCCCGTTCCGCCTGCGCACCGGTCGCTTCGCCGGTGAGGAGAACCTGCTCGTGCTGGTGTATGCGGCGGCGCCCTTCGACGCGGTGATGCGCCGCCGACCCTGGATATACCGCGTGGTGGAAAATGATGACGGTCTGCCGCACCTCGAGCCGCGCTGGCGGGGGACTTCGTTCGCGCGGCCATTCCGCGACGCGACCTTCGGCGACTTCACCGGGGAGGGCGAGGGCGAGATCGCCGCGCTGGAGGTCGGCCGCGATGGCAATCGGCTGCTCACCGCCTACCGCTTCGAGGGCTTCGGACTCGAAGGCCTCGCGCCGAGCCTCCCCATGCCGCGGGTGGAGGAGCGGCTGGAGGCAGTTGCTCGAACCGCCGCCGGTCGCGATGAGGCGCTTTTGCGTGCGCTGGATGGCCGCTTCGTCTGCTACTCGCTTGAGGGCGATGCCCTGCAGGAGACACTAAGCATCGCCGGGCCGCCGGAGGTGCTTGAGTGGTCGGTGACGGACGCGGCGGAGGACGCCCCCGCGCGAATCGAGTGCGTGCTGCCCGATGGCACCAGGTGGGCGCAGGCGCTCCAGGCGGCTGAGGCGTCACCTTAGTTCGGGCAGCAGCGCCGTCCACCGTCGGCTCTGGCGGTTGCCGCGCGCGAACCACGGGATCATCCTCGCCACGCCCGAACGAGCGACTTGCGGGCGCTCCGACTGATAGGGCCACTCGCCGCTGGCCTCAAGTTCCGCGGCCTCAACACTCAGCACGGGCAGACAGCCCGGGCCATCCTCAGCCGCCACCTCGATGCTCTCAGCCCTCGCCACGAGGCGGGCAAGCTCCCGACCTCCCGCATCATGCTCCTCGATGCAGTAGAGAAGAGGCCCGCGCATGATGGCGAATTGCCCGTGATTGCACGTGATCTCAGGCCGCGAGATGACGAATCGGGGCGGCATCGGCAGGCTGACCTCCATCCGGTCGCCTGAGGTCCAGACGCGATCAGCGGTGGCGTAACTGCCGCCATCCACCGCCTGCGCGGGCTCATCAGCCGTCTGCACCAGCGCACTCTCGCACCAGCGCGGGATGCGCAACTCAAGCCGCATCCTCACCGGTCGCCGGGACTCCACCTCGATCGCGATCTCACCGTCGGCGGGATAGCCGGTGCGCATCTCGACGTTCACCGGCACGTCTTCCACCGCCGTCCGCAAGTCAGCGTCGGTGAACAGGTTGATCTGCAGCGCGCCGGGCGTTTCGACCGCGATCCACTCCGGCAGCGAGGCCAGCATCCGCCAGGCGTTGGGGGAGCAGCAGGAGGTGCGGTGGAGCTTCGGCAGGCGCATTCGCGCGCCGGGCAGGTCCTGCCGACCCTCATCCCCCGGGTGCAGCATCCGGAGCGGGCTGAAGTAGAGGATGGCAAGCTGATCCTCGCTCAAGGCTCCGAGGAAGGCGTTGTAAAGCGTGTGCTCGATGAGGTCGAACCACCGGCTCTCGCCGGTGATGGCGTGGATGCGGCGCGCGAACATCATCAACGCGACCGAGGCGCAGGTCTCGGCGATGCTCCCGGCCTGCGGCAGGTGCCACGGGTTGCTCGGAATGATCTCGTCTATGCCGATCCCACCGTGGATGAACAGGCGGGTGCGCTCCATCTCATCGAGCAGCGGCAGCAGCGGCTCCAGCCAGCGCTGCTCGCCGGTCTGCAGGTAAAGCTCCGCCCAGGCGCAGAGCGTGTAGAGCGCGCAGACGGCGTGGCGGTCATGCGGGCCGCAGCGGAGGTCGGCGACGCGGCCGGTGACAGTCGCCCGCGAGGCGAGATCGGCGGCGAAGCTCAGGTAGCGTTCATCGCCCATTGCGCGGAACAGTCGCACCAGCGCAAGCTCCGCCTCCGGGTGCTCGCGCTCGGGGACGCCGTCGAAGTAGGGGTGCCCGGCGGTGAAAGCATCGTGCAGCATGGTTGCCCAGCGTCTGGCAACGTCGAGCAGCGCGTCCTCCCCCGTCACACGATGGTGCGCTACCGCGGCCTCAAAAAGATGGCCGGCGAGATAGAGCTCGTAGCGGGAGTCCGGGTTGAGGCCCTCGGTGCGTGAGCGGTTGGTGTGGACGAAGCCCGACGGGTGGGCGGCGGAGAGGATCGTCTCGGCGACCTGCTGCACGTCCGCGAGCGTCTGATCGCCGCCCCCGAGGGCATAGCAGGCCGCCTCCAGCCACTTGTACAGGTCGGTGTCGGCGGCCCCACGACGGCGGTAGTCGGTACCGATCCAGCCGCCTCCGCTGGCGTCGGCCGCAAAACCTGCGAGGACGGGGCTGTTGAGACCGGCGGAGAGGCTGGCGGTATTGTTCCGACGCACGCGCTCGCCGAGGAACCCGCCGGCAGATATGCGCGTCAGTGGCAGAGGCAGGGAGACGCTGTGATCGGCGGGCCAGTCGCCTGAGAGCGCGGGGACCTGATGCGCGGACAATTCAGCCACCTCCGGGGCGGTCTTGACGCCGGCGCACTTTCGCCGCGCCCGCGACGGCCTCCTCCGCCCGGTGGAGGTTTGCGGCTCCTGCTCAGCGAACGATCCAGCGCAGAGAACGCAGAGCAGCACGGTGAGGCAGGGAGATCATCATGACCGGAACAATCGTTCTCATCGGCATTCTCATGACAGCAGCACTGGCGGGAGCGCAGGGGCACCAGGCGCTTCCGCATGGCGATCTTGAGTACATGAGCGGCGCTGCCGAGGGGGACGCCGCGTGGGCCGTCTGGCCGCGCGTGGGCGAACCATCTGACACCGCTGGCTGGACCGTCGCCCGCACAGATCCCGCCGATGGTGAGACCTGCCTACGCGGCGAGGGTGGCAGTGGCGAGTTCATCATCGGCGGCGAGGGCAGTGGGCGCCTCAGCGGCTCCGTGAGCCTTCGCGCCGAGCAGCCGACACAGGCCAACATCCGCCTGACATGGTTCAACCGCTGGAATCGCACGAGCGAGGAGCAGACGGTAGAGGTTGGGCGGCAGTGGCAGACGTATGAGTTGATGATCGCCCCCGACCGAAGCGGCCCCTGCGAGCTTGCAGTGGCCCCTGCGGGCGATGTCGCGATCTTCGCCGACAGCTTCTCTATCCTTACTGAGGGCCCGCCGGATGGAGAGCGCATCGAGGATCCGACGCCGGTGGCGCACGCGCCGATCGACCTCGCGCCGCTGCAGCCCTACGCCGGTGACGCGGAGGAGATCGCCGGGGCGGTGCAGTTGACGCTCAGCATCCCCGATGGCGCGCAGGCGCTGGTGCCGTTCGTCAGTGGCGGCGTACCCTTTCCCAAGGGTGCTCTCTTCCGCCGCGAACATGCCCACGTCACTGACGCCGCGGGCAACCCGGTGCAGGCGCAGCTTGATGTGCTTTCGCGCTGGGACGACGACAACTCGATCCTCGGCCTGCTGGTGACGGTCCCCGCGGACGCCCCGGACGGCCTGCGGCTGGAGTGGGGGCCGAATGTTGAGGCGACGGCGGTCGAGGCGGTCGCCATGCCCGAGGCGCCCGACGTGCGCCCCGTGGTGCTGGAGCTTGATGGCAGCGAGGGCGAGCCTGCCCGGCGGCTGGAGTGGACGACGGTGGAGCGCGAGGGGCCGCTCGCACGCGTGACCTGCACGCGCGAGCGGGTCGGCCCGCTGATGGTGGAGACGCGCGTCACCAGCTTCGCGGGCTCTCCAAGGGCGCTGGTGAGCGCCACCTTCGTCAATGAGGGTGCGGGCACGGCCCTCAAGGGCTTCGGTCTGCGCCTGCCGCGCGAGGGCGCCGCGCCGATCCTGATCATGACCGACGATGGCAGCACTCCGCTGCGGGGCGCGGAAGAGATCTCCTGGGGCATCGGCGCGTCGAAGACCGAGCCGAACCGGTGGGGACTGGCGAACGGCGATGAGCCGACCGGCGCCGTAGCGGTGCCCTCGGGCGGCTCAGGCATCGGCATTGCCATGCGGGACTTCGCTGAAAATCGCCCGAGCGGCTTTACCTGCACACAGGACGGCCTGACGGCGTGGGCATGGCCGCCGGAGGCCGGTGGCTTCATCATGAGCCAGGGCCTCGCGCGGACCGTGGATGTGCTGGTGGATGCGCAGGCGACCGGCGCACCGGCCGCCTACCGGACCGCCGACCTGCCGCTGCTGACTGCCGACGCGGAGTGGATCTGCAACAGCGGCGTCTTCAACTTCCTCATGCCGCCCGACCCGGAGAGCTTCCCGATCTTTGAGCAGACACTCGGGAGCTTTGAGACACTCGGGCGCTTCTCCTTCGAGCAGAAGCAGCGCGGCAACCTGATCGGCCTTTTCGACTACGGCGACGCCCCCGGCGATGGCGGCTGGTCGAACCTCGAGACGATGGCCGACCACGAGATCTTCCTGCACTTCTACCGGACACTCTCGCGCGAGCACTTTGATGTGGCGCGACTGGCGGCCGAGCATTTCCGCGACGTGGACATAGACCACCGCTTCGGCTACTGCCACACGCACTGCGCGCAGCACACGGCCTCCGGCGAGGGCTGGTCGCACTCGTGGATACAGGGCCTGCGGGACCTCTACCTGCTGACCGGTGATACCCGCGCCAGGGCGGTGCTCAACGAGGTGGGCGAGCGCCTGCTAAGCAAGGAACCGGGCTTCACCACCGGCCGCGACTGGACGCGCCCGATTGACAACCTCGTGGACATCTACCAGGTCACCGGCGATCAGCGCTACCTCGACTGCGTGATGGCGCACATCGAGGTGCTGGGCGAGCGGCAGATCCCCGAGGAGAGCGTCTGCGGCGCGGAGAACGGCTCGTGGTATCACAACCGCTATCAGGCCGGCAGCGCTTTCACCTGGTACGGCTGCCTCGCGATGGCGAAGCTGCATCAGAACGTGGGCGGCGACGAGCTTGCGCGCGTCTTCCTGCAGGAGCTTGACCTGTCGATGGACGTCGAGACGAAGGGGAAGATGGCGTTCAACTACTACCCCAACGAGGAGATATCCGAGGACAAGCGGGCGGAGGAGATTGGCGTTTACACCCTCGGGCGCGGCTCGGTGCTCTTCCCCGCGATCGGCTACGCGTACCGCCTGACGGGCGATGAGAAGTATCTGCGGCTGGGCATGGATGTGCTGGCCCACTGCCTGCTCAAGCAGCGCAGCGGCTCTGACAACTCCGCCACCTCGTTCATCACCGCGTTCCTGCGCGAAGCGCGAGACGGCGGCTACGGCCCCGAGCAGGAGCGCGAGGCGTTTGAGCGCGCCCGCGATTTCTCCTGGGCGCAGTATCCGCGCGAACTCGCCAACGGTGGCTTCGAGGATGGCTTCCGCCACTGGGGCGTGAAGAAAGTTCCCGCCGAGGACTTCCGGGCGTATCAGGACCCGATCGTCAACGTCGGCTACTTCCTCGACAGCGAAGTCGCCATCGAGGGCAGCAACGCCCTTCGCATCCACTCGGACAACCGCCTCCGGCACATCTCAGTGACCGGCCAGGCGGGGCTCCCGGAGGGACGGCGCTGGCGGCTGACCGGCTGGATGCGCGGCGATGAGACGATGAACCCTGGCATGTCTTACTCGCTGCGCAGCTTCGATGACGACTCGCGCAGCAGCGGCGCCATCAGCGCGACAGATGAGACGCGCGATGGCTGGACGCGCCACGAGGCGACCTTCATCACTCCCGCGCGCATGGTCATGACGATCACGCTGGTGAACCGGCAGGGCACCGGCGACGTGTGGTTCGACGGCTTCGAGCTTGAGGACCTCGGCTCTGTGGGCAAGCTGTTGACGGAGAACGGCGTGGGGCGCGACCGCGCTCCCGCGGACAACCTCCTCATCCGCACCGGCGGAACCTATCTGCCCGACGCGCCGATGACCGGTGAGGCGAAGATCGAGGGCCCGATCCCGTTCACGGAAGGCTCGCTGACCGACGGTGATGACGGCTACGACTACTCCCGCCAGCCCTGCAGCTACGGCTACTGGCAGAGCCGGCCGATGGGCGAGTTGCTCTTCGACTTCAAAGGCACCTACCGGATCGAGCGCGTGAGCATCAAGGTCAACCAGGATGAGAACCGCCACGCGCACGGGACGTCGAAGATCGAGCTGCTGCCGGCCGACAGCGACGATCCGATCGCGGTGATTGATGAGCCGCTCAATGGCTGGAACGAGTTCGAGGACCTGGACTTTGAGGCACAGCAGTTGCGCCTGCGCCTGCACCAGATGGACGGGCGCACTTACATCACCATCGCCGAGGTGCAGGTCTGGGGAGAGGACGTTGACCGGCCTTGAAGGAGGAGACCGAAGCGACCGGCGAACAGCCGCCTCGAGTGTCAATCGTAGTTCTCAGCTACAACACTCGCCAGGTGACGCTACGATGCCTTGAGGTCCTCGGCGCGGCCGAGCCGCCTCCGGACATGCAGTTCATCGTCGTGGACAACGCATCGTCGGATGGCTCCGTTGCTGCTGTGCGGGAGCGGTTTCCTGAGGTGGAACTGGTAGCCAGCGACCGGAACCTCCTCTTTGCGGGAGGAATGAACCTCGGGGCCTCCCACGCGCGTGGGGAGTACGTTCTCTTGCTCAATGCCGATACAGAGGTCACGGAGGAGCAGGTGCGGGAACTCGCGGGCTACCTCGATGCACACCCGGAGGTCGGCGCTGCGGGTCCGGCGCAGGCAGATTCTGCCGGACAGCCGGAGCGAGCGAGGACGCACGATCTTTCACCCGCCAACCTCGTGCTGTCGATGCTCGGAAGTCACGTTTCGGCTGGCAGTAGATTGAAGGATAGCAATACCGGTGCAGTGGCGTATCTATCGGGTTCCGCAATAATCATTCGGCGCGAACTCGGCGAGCGGATAGGCTACTACGATGAGGGATTCCCCTTCTACTGGGAGGACACCGACCTCTCCCAGCGTATCCGCGACATGGATTACGAGGTGCACCTGGTCACCGCAGTCAAGATCCTTCACCATCATGCTGCCTCGTCACATCAGATCGACCGCGCGCAGCGGAGAAGGTGGGCCGCACAGGGACTCGTCCGATTTGCCAACAAACACTGCACGAGGACCGAGGCGGTCGTCATCTTCGCCATCCGTCTAACGTGGTGTCTGGCTGCAGGACTGCTCGCCCTGCTCCTGACCGTCCTGACTCTCGGGCAGGTCCGTGTGGTCCGCGACCACATGTGCGCAACCTTCGCAGTTGCGGAGGTGCTCTACCGCAATGGACTGCTGCGCCACCCCACAGCCAATGACCGCCGTTGCGACACGGAGGAAGCGGATGTCACCCAACAGGCTCCGCCGCAGGGACGCTTACTTTGGCCTGCACTTCGACCAACACGCCAACGAAGGCGATGAGGCCGTCGGGGCCGAGACGACCGCGGAGAACATCCGAGAGTTGATCGAGCGCGTGAAGCCCGACTGGATCCAGTGGGACTGCAAGGGCCACCCCGGCTACACAAGCTGGCCGACCGAGGTCGGCTGGACCGCGCCGGGGCTGGCTACCGACGGGCTGGCGGTGCTGCGCGAGGTCACGCGCGAGATGGGCGTGGCGCTGCTGATGCACTACTCGGGTGTGATCGATCAGAAGGCGATCTCCGAGCACCCCGAGTGGGCCGCAGTCAACGCCGATGGCGAGCGGAATGAGCGCTCCTCCAGCACCTTCGGTGAGTACGTGGAGGCGCTGATGATCCCGCAGCTTCGCGAGGTCGTCGAGCGGTACGACGTGGACGGACTGTGGGTGGATGGCGACTGCTGGGGCGCAGTGCTGGACTGGTCGCCGCGGGCGGTCGAGGCATGGCGGCGCGAGACCGGCAGCGAGCCGCCCACCTCGGCCGAAGATGAAAGCTGGGAGACATGGAAGGACTTCCACCGCGACCAGTTCCTGCGCTACCTGCGCCGCTGGGTGGACGCGCTCCACGAGACGAAGCCGACGCTGGACATCACGAGCAACTGGATGTACTCCACCTACGCGCCGCTCGAGCCTGAGATTGGCCTCGACTACCTCTCCGGCGACTATTCGCAGTCAAGCTCCTGCGATCGCGCCCGTATTGAGGCCCGCTATCTTGCCGGCACGGGCATGCCGTGGGACCTCATGGCGTGGGGCTTCAACCGCTCGGCAGGTGGCAGGCAGCACAAGCCCGCCATCCACCTGATGCAGGAGGCCGCGTGCGTCCTCTCGCAGGGGGGAGCGTTTCAGTATTACTACCAGCCCACGCGCAGCGGCCACGTGCCGAAGCAGTTCATCGAGACAGCGGCGCAGGTCGCATCTTTCTGCCGCGAGCGACAGGCGCTCTGCCAGCACAGCGTGTCGGCGCCCCAGGTGGCGCTGCTCTTCCCCGCCGATGAAGTTCTGCGCCGCTCAGACCGCGTCTTTCACACCGGAGGCCCCGCACGAGCAGATGTCGAGGGCGCCCTGCATGCGCTGCTCGACCTGCACTACTCGGTGGACGTGCTCGCGGAGTGGAGCCTGCTCGACCGCATCGAGGAGTATCCCCTGCTGGTCGTGCCCGATCTTGAGGACCTGGTCGATTCGGTGCGCAACCTGCTGTTGGACTACGTGCGAGGCGGTGGCGCGCTGATGGCGCTGGGCGCCGGTGCCGCGAACATCTTCCGTCGCGAGCTTGGTGTGCGCCTTGATGGCAACCCGGTTGAGACATCGGCGCATCTGAACTCGGCGGCGGGAATGGGCGCCGTGCCGGGGCTGTGGCAGTCCGTCACGCCGGTCAGCGCCGATGCGGCCGCCTTCCGCTATCAGACCTACCATCCGCGCCACGGAGTGCCCGCCGCCACGGTGGCCACGCTCGGCGAGGGGCTGATCGGCGCCGCGTACGGTCCTGTGGCGCGCGACTACGGGCAGACGCACCATCCCTCCGCGCGCGAAATGATCGGCGAACTCGCTCGGCGGCTCTTCCCCGGGCCGATGGTGGAGATCGAGGCTCCGGTTGACGTGGAGCTTACCCTGCGACGGGATGCGCGGGGGCGCCTTTGCGCGCACCTGCTCAACCTCACGTGCGCTCAGCGTTCGGAGCAGTTCCTGGCGGTTGAGAGCATACCGGAGGTCGGCCCGATTGAGGTCAGACTGCGTGCTGGCGAGCGCCCGGCAGCGGTGACGTGGGAGCCGGCTGGCGAGGACCTTGCGTGGACGCATGAGGATGGAGTGCTGAGGGTGACGGTGCCGCGCCTGCACATCCATGGCGCGGTAGTGGTTGAGTAGCTGTGCCGGGAGTGACCCGCCACTCCGATGATCTGCCTCGGCGACAACGCCGCCTCGCGCCAGCCTCACCGCTGGTGACCTGCCGCGAGATGGCTACCGCATCCGCACTACCGGCGGCAGCGTGTTCATCTGCGGCCGGGAGTTCCCCGTTGACAGGCCCGAGTGAATCGGCTGGACCAGTCGCGGCACCCTCTACGGTGCATACGACTTCCTCGAACGAATGTGGGAGGGCGAGTGGTCGGGGTAGCGCTCACAGCTCCAGCCGCATCAACTCGTCGCCGAAGATGATCTCACCATCGTAGACCTCGGCCATCTCCGCCGCGGCGCGCTCACGATCGTTCGCGAGCCCGGTTGACAGATGCACCAGCACCAGGCGCTGCGCACCGGCATCACGCGCCAGCTCTGCAGCGTCCATCGTCCCGTAGATGCAGGTCGCGAGGTCGTCGTGTAACTTCTCCTGCCGGACCGGCGCATTCGCCACCACGGTATCAACGTCCGAGGCCAGCGCCGCGACATCCTCACACGGCGCCGTGTCGCCGGTGAAGCAGATGCTCCCGCCCTCCCAGTCGAAGCGCCACGCCAGCGGCCACAGCAGCGGCTGCATGTGCTGCGAGCGCGTGCAGGTGGCGGTCCATCCGGGACCCTCGATGGTCGCGCCCGGCTCAACGTCACGGGCCTCGTAGCGAGGGCCGGGCCTCGGCAGCGACCCTCCGCGCTGGAGGTGGCAGCGCTTGCTGGCGATGTCCTCGATGCGCGCGTGGATGTCATTCGCGAATGCTCCCTCGGCGCCGAAGAGCCTGTGCGTGATCTCCTCGGTCGGCGGTGGGCCGATGACCTGCAGCGGCGGGTGGTTGACCGTCTGATCCCAGCGGAAGAGCATCAGGCAGGGGTAGTCGCAGTTGTGATCGGAGTGCTGGTGCGTGAAGAAGAGCCACTCCACGTCCGTGAGCTTCATGCCCGCCCGCACCAGCTTCTGTGAGGCCGCGGGCCCGCAGTCAACCATCACCACGCCGTCTTCGAACTGCAGCGCGTATGATGAGCCCCAGCGGTCGGCAGTCGGCTGCGGCGTCCCGGCTCCAAGGATGTGCAACGCAGGCATCAGGCTTCACCTCGCAACTTCGCTCTCTGGCCGAGACATGTTGACCAACCGGCACGAGTTATCCTCTCCGCAGACGTCATCCGCAGGAAGTTCCGCGTAGCGCAGCGAACCTGCCGCCATCAAGTGTCGGGAGGCGATGAGATGCGAACGCTGCTGATCTGCACGGTGATGATGTGTGCCCTGACGACCGCCGGGATGGGCGCGGAGACTATCTTCAGCGCCGACTTCGCGGGACAGACTACCGCCGAGGGCTGGCAGTTCGCCAACCAGCGCGGGCAGGCTTCGGGCGAGTTCGACGCGACCGAGCCACCGGAGCAGCCCGGCTCGATTCGCTGCGACATCCCCGCGGACAACTCCGCGCGCACGACGTGGGTGGCGCCGAGGATCGAACTGAAGCCGAACACCGCCTACCGCCTGCGCTTCCGTGTGATGCTCGGCGACATCGGCAACGGTAGCCGCGGCGCCTACGTGATCCTCTATGAGAACCACGTCCAGGACGCCGAGCACTGGCACATGACGCCCTACATGCGCGGCAGCCGCGACTGGCATGACCGCGAGATCGTCTTCATCACGCGCGAGGACGCCACCTGGGGTCGGCTGGAGTGCAAGCTCTGGGAGGTCACCGGGCATGCGTGGTTCGACGACATCGTCCTCGAGGAGATCAGCCGCGATGAACTGCAGCTTGAGGACGCGCGCGGTGGCAGGCTGGTCCTGCCCGAAGATGATGGCTTCGCGCTGCAGACCATCTTCTACCCCGCGCACCGCCGCGCCGACAGCACGATGCACCTGCTGCCCGAGCGCCTCAACCCGATCGCGATGTTCCCGTACGGCCGGCCCGATGAGATCGCTGACCCGGCGATAGTGATCGAAGCGCCGGAGGCCGTCACCGTCAGCGGCCCGGTGGTGACGGGGCGAGAGCCGCTGCCGGAGCCGATCGAGATCACGCCTGAGGCGGTCCAGCGCGACGGGCAGGCCTACCTGCGCTGGCGGCTGCCGATCCGCGAGGAGACGCTGCGCACCGGCCTGAAGCCCGATGGCCCCAACTGGACGCGCTACCACTTCGTCTACGCCCTGCCCGGCGAGGGCTGCCCGCAGCAGTTCGAGTGTTACTGGCGCTTTGAGAACGCCGGCGAGCAGGGCCCCGAACACAGCATCTCCGCCGCGCTCGTGCCCAACGAGGGGCCGAACATCGAACCCGTCGAGGGCTTCGACCTCTACGCTCAACACTCGGATGCTCTGCGCCTGCCGACCTCGGAGGGCCGCAACGCGCTGCTCGACTACCTCTACTACTCGGGCATCCGCGGCGGCCTCGCGCTGAGCTACTATCAGCCTGAGCTTCGGCCGATTGACGATGAGATGGGCGAGCGCGGTTGGTTCACCTGGACGTGGCGCTGGTACGGCTACGGCGGCGAGCCTGCGGAGGGGCAGGAGATCGTCTACGAGAGTGAGAGCGCGCGCAGACGCGGCACCGTCTGCCCGCAGGTGCAGGTGGAGATGCTCGAGCCGCATGCAACGTGGCTGCGCGAGTTCTACGCGAACGCCCTCGCGATAGAACGCGACTGGCTGATCATGAACTATGAGCCGCCGGTCTTCAGCGTCTGCTTCTGCGAGCGCTGCCGGAGGGAGTTCGCGCGGCAGAGCGGCCTGAACGTTGACGACGTGCTGGCGATGACGCCGCAGGAGATCCAGGCGCTGCCCGACCACGCGTGGGGCCACTTCCGTGCGTGGCAGAACGAGCGCATCATCAAGAATCATGCGGCGGTGATCCGCGAGATCGACCCGGACTGCCTCTTCGGCGTCTGCGGCCCGCCGTGGAACCAGTGGACCGCCGACCGCGGGCAGGACATCAGGCGCTTTGAGCCCGACGTGGGCCTGCACGCGCCGATGATCTACCGCGACCCGGCGGACTTTGAGCCGCAGATTCGCGCTACCTGCGAGAACACGAACGCGCTGGTGATGCCCTTCACGCTCGGCTCTGACATCGCTGTGCCAGCGACCTTCCCGGATGCGTGGGACCAGTGGGCGAACATGATGGCGACCGCGCTGTCGGGCGGCGATGGGGTCATCCTCTGGGTCGGCATCGAGTCTCTCGACGGCGAGATCATGAACTCGCTGCGCCACAGCATGGAGCAGATCCGCGTGCTGCGCCCGTACATTGACGGCGCAGAGCGAGGCGCGGGGATCACAATCGCAGCCGAGGTCCGCGATGTTCGGACGGTGACGGTGGGCGACCGCGAGATACGGGTAGGCTCGGAGAACTCGGAGATCCCGGTGCGCGACTGGCAGTGGAGCGGCCCGCGCGGGAGGATGCTCGCGCTGATCAACTACGACCGCGAAGCGAGCCACCTTGTGCGCATCGAGGCGCCCGGAATCGAGGGTGCTCGCGCGTTGCTCGGGCCTGCAGGGGCGATGGAGGGAGATGCGTTGGTGATCGACCTTGCCCCGGGCGAGCTTGCGGCGGTGGCGTGGGAGTAGCGAAGCGGGGGAGGCGCCGTTAGTCGTACGTCGTTTGCCGTTGGAGAGGTCGGCCCCCGCGCCGACCTGTGCCGTTGCCGTAGTCGTTTGGAGCGACGCATCCGCCGTTTGGATGCGTCGGTCGTTACCGTCGAACGACAACCGACGGTCGAAACTGTCTCTCTCAGCGAAAGCGTCCGCGGGGGAGGCGCCGTTAGTCGTACGGAGGGGCCGCCGTCGCGAA
>LSQX01131131.1_pt1 | contig 35587 bp, 25 predicted proteins | sample 654561 | NCBI WGS metagenome assembly LSQX01 (sample SAMN04489861, study PRJNA283612) | anaerobic digester metagenome | isolation source: 4 biogas reactors fed with cattle manure at either 37C or 55C with and... | place: Denmark: Kongens Lyngby | collected 2014 | reverse complement strand
ATTAATGATTACCGACTAAACGGAGCATTTCAGCGATTTGGTCGGTATTCGAGCGGTACGCGGGCTCGTTTTTGAAGTTGGGTCCGTACCACCAATATTACCGAATCACTGCAATTTCGCTCCGGCGAAAGGGTCGGGAGGGGAAAAATACCTGCCAACCCCACCATTTCAGTGCTTTTCACAGGCATTTTTCTTTTCTCTCGACCCGACACATGTCAAATCCGCGCAAAAAACGACCCATGATCGATTCTCATCAATCATGGGCCATATTCATCTGATTCCGGATACAGACAGATTATTCATCCGTCCGACTCCCGCACATGCGATGCGGACAGACTATTCATCCATCCGTTGTCCCGATTACTTACGGGACTGATAACAATCCTTGCAATAAACAGGTTTGTCGGGATTGGGCTTGAACGGGACCATTGTCTCCTGGCCGCATTCCGCACACGTCGCGGGAAACATCTCACGATCTCCGCGCGATGCGGAACTGTTTCTGGCCAGCTTCTTGGCGCGTCTGCAATCGGGACATCTCTGCGGTTCGTTCTCGAACCCCTTCTCCCTGTAAAAATCCTGCTCCGCTTCCGTAAAAGTAAATGTTGATCCGCAATCTTTGCATTCCAGTGTCTTGTCCGCCATGTTCTTTCTCCTTCATAATCTATATCGGCAAGATGTATCATCTAAATGCCGGCATCTCTGGTAGCCGCTTTTCGAAGGTTATCTTGAGGATACGATCTTCGAGATTGGCGATGGGTGAAACTCAGTTAAGTATAATATCATTTTGCCCAAGCTTCAAACGAAATTTTCAATAAACGGTGATAATTCAGTTTTTTCCGGATTTACCCGCTGTTTTTTCCGCTTATGTCGCCGCAACGCACTCTCGATCACGCGCTAAATGTACTCCTCTTTATAGAACGCCGTTTTCAGCAGCAGGAGGCTCTCGATCAACTCTTGCCTTATGGAGTCCATATGCGGAAGGGCCTCCTCCGGTGTCATGTGTCGGTAGAGTTCATAGTACCGGTTGAAAATCCCCTCGGTGCAAGCCAGAAGGAGATCGACCGCCCGTTCCTTGCTGACCGAGGGCTTGAATTTGCTCTCGTCCACGAGCCTTAGCACTTGTGCTCTTTGTTCGGCATAGGTGTTTCGGAAACTGCGTTTCATCTCCGCGGAAAGCTCGTCCGGCGTCGCCAGAAAAGCCTCGTAGATCAGCCGATACCCCTCCGGCATCTCCGCACCGACGCGCATTTTCGCCAGCGAGGTCTCAGTGATCAGGTCGAAAAGGTCCGTCTTCTCACGACCGACGTACTCATAGAGCCTTCGGGTCATCTCCTTCATCACATCGTCCAGAAGGTACAGGTACAGCGCCTTCTTACTTCCAAAATAATGGAAGAGAAGGCCCTTGGAGATCCCGGCCTTCTCGCAGATCGTGTTGGTATTCGCTTTATGGTAGCCGCGTTCGGCAAATTCGGACAGCGCAGCCTGAAGGATCGCCCTCTGTTTCTCCGCGCCGATCGCCAAAAATTTCTCACACATGCCGACTGCTCTCCTCCTGATGATTTTCGAAAAACCGCACGCCCGTTTGCCTCTCGAAAAGCCGTATGCCGCTCGATCGTCTCTTAACAAAGCGGTCGCTTGCTTACCCGAACCCTCGCGACTCTTGATTCGCTCTTCGGATGCTACACGAAGTCTTTTCGCGTATACAAGACTCCGGTCAGACCGGCGCCGCCGACGATGATCGCGATTGTGACCGCAAGATATGCCGGCGGGAACCCGCTCTCCAGGATCTCGATCCCGTCGTACCAGTGATACGGCGTAATGTGCAGCATCGCCCCGACATCCTCGCTGATCTTGCCCATGATATCCAAAAAGAAAAATACAAAGACGATCCCGAGCGCGAACGGCAATCTCCGGGCGGGCTTCACGATGAAGTGCCCGAGCAGGAGTCCGATCGCCGCGAACAGGAACATAAAAAGGACGATTCCGACGCAAAGCAGGACCAGCCCATAAAAATCGTATTCGTTCGCCACGATCTCCAGGATCCCCCACGTTCCCAGGAAAAACAGGACCGCCGTAACCAACATTTGCGCGAAAAGCGCGGCGATCTTACTTGCGGCAATATACACGCGCGTCACCGGTTGAGCGTACAGGACGTCGATCGTCTGGTCCGACTCCTCCTTGGAAATGATATTGCCGCCCGAAAGAATCGCGAGCGAACCCATCGCGATCAGGAAATAGGAGAACATGTAGCAGATGTAGTCCATCGAGTCCGTAAAATCGATCACGTCAAACCGGAAGGCCTTGACCATCTCCGGCGAAAAACCCGCCATCATATCGTCGAGGGAACTGCCCATATCCGCAAAGGACGGGAACATCGACATCGCGAACACCATGAAGCCGACGATGCACACATTCCAAACCAGAAGCGACTTCCAGGCGCTTTTCATTTCAAAAGCAAAAAGTCTCATTTCTCATCCTCCCGATAATAGTGCATGAACACCTCTTCCAAATCCGGCTCGGTCACGGAGAAATCCGCGATCTCGTTACTCGCCAGAAGCCTTGTCAGATCCCCGGCATTCCCCTGATAGATAAAACGCACCTCGCCGCTTTTCTCGGTCAATTCCGTCAACTCGGCCTCTCCCGGCCGGAACGGCGTGCCGTTTTGAAGTTTGATGAAGACCTTCTTATACTGCGTCTGACGAAGCTCTTTGACGTCCTTTTCGTCGATCAGCCGGCCCTCTTTGATGATACCGACCCGATCACACAGGCGCTGAACTTCCGAAAGGATATGCGACGAGAAAAACACCGTGGCCCCGCGCGATTTTTCTTTGCGAAGCAGGTCATAGAAGTGATTTTGCATCAGCGGATCAAGGCCGACCGTCGGCTCGTCGAGGATCAGAAGTTCCGGCTCATGCATCATTGAAAGGACGATGCCGACCTTCTTCTTATTGCCGAAGGACAAGTCTTCGATCAGGCGGCTCGTATCGAGCGCAAGGATCTCGCACAGCTCCCGGATCTTCCCCGAGCAATCCTTCTTCCGATATCCGGCCGCGTACTCGAAAAGCTCTTTCACGCGCAACCGGTCGTAGTAGTGGTTTTCCGACGGCAAATATCCGATGCGGTCTTTGACCTCCGAAAGATTCCGGTCGGTGCACGGACGCTCGAAAAGAAGAAGCTCCCCCGAGGTCGGCTTCAGCATGCCCAAAAGCGACCGGATCGTCGTTGACTTGCCGGCGCCGTTCGGCCCGACAAAGCCGTAGATCTCCCCGGCCTTCACGTGTAGCGTCAGATCTTCGACGCCCCGATGCTTGCCGTAGTATTTCTTGAAATGGACCGTCTGGATCATGAGATCACCTCGATTCAAATCGCGCGGATCCGCGCGTCCGAGGCGACACTTTTCGCCCCGATGAGGTGAATATATCACAGATTGACCCGTGGGTCAATATCTTTAAATGCACTCGATCCGATGAACTTTGTGGACTATATCGCCCGCTCCACTTACAATAGGAATATCCGGGACAGGGGCGAAAACTCGTTCCGAAGACCGACCCGAAGGGAGCGTGATCCGATGGAAAAGATAAAAATACTCGCCGTTGTCGGTTCTTTTCGAAAAGAATCGTATAACCGTAAGCTGGCCATGGCGGCCAAGGAACTCATCGGCGACCGGGCGGATTTTACCATTCTGGAGTACCGGGATGTTCCGTTCTTTGATCAGGACATCGAATTTCCCGCGCCCGATGCCGTGAAAAGCGCACGCGACGCCGTTCGAGTCGCGGACGCGATTTGGTTGTTCACACCGGAATACAATCATTTCTTTCCGGGGGCCCTCAAGAACCTCATCGACTGGCTGTCCCGCCCGGCCGGCAAAAACGAGCCGCGCGTCCTTCCCGGGAAGCCCGTCACGATCAGCGGAATCTCTCCCGGACCCTTTGGAACCGTTCTGGCGCAAGATCATCTGGTGACGCTGATCAGCTACCTGAACATGGATATAATGAACGCGCCCCGAGTCGCCATCCCGAACACGAACAAGCCGCCTGACGGCAGCGACACGCCGGCACCGCTCACGGAAAATCCTTTTCTGATCGCTCAGGTCGACGCGTTCCTCGAATTCATTGGTAAGCGTGTGCGCGATCAGTGATCACTTGAATGACCGGGTACCCACGGGTTCATACATACAACAGTTTCTCCGCCCATTCCTCCTCTCGAAAACCGACCAGCACGAAATCGTCGCCGATCAGTATCGGGCGCTTGACCATCATGCCGTCGGAGGAAAGGAGGTTGAACTGCCCTGCCTCGGTCATTTCCGGGAGGCGGTCGGCGAGGCCTCCCGCGCGGTAGAGCCGGCCGGAGGTGTTGAAGAACCGCTTCAGGGGCAGATCGCTTTTCGCGTGCCAGGCGACCAGTTCCCCGCGTGTCGGCCGGTCCTCTTTAATGTCGCGAAATTCGAAAGGGATCTTATTCTCGTCGAGCCATTTCAAGGCCTTTTGGCAGGTGGAGCATTTCGGGTAGCAGATAAACAGCATGGGGAGCCTCCTTCATGAGGAACCGTTTGATTCAATTATATACAAAGACACTGTTTTCGTTAACCGATCATTCTCATTCTTGCGTTCCGGCGTGATAAAATAACATCATAACAATATGCTTATAATCCGCAACTCACCCCTCTTCGGAGACAGATCGATTCCTTCCGAACTCAAATGGTTTTTGCGCTTCACCCGTCAGGAGGTTCCCCCATGAGGAGAAAACAAGATCCTTCCTCCCCGAAAACACCGACTGAAAATAGCCTGATAAAAGATTCAGGCTCACCCGACACAAATAAAAAGAAGAAAATGACATCATCTGACAAGCGTAAAAACATCCAGATCGGCGACATCGAATACGAGTCGTTTACTTTTCACGGCCGGCCGATGTACCGGATCACCGATAAGTCCTACTATAAGGAGCTCGAGCGACTTCAGGTCGAGCTGGTGAAACTTCAGGAGTGGGTCAAGGCCAAGGGACTTCGCGTCGTGGTGCTTTTCGAGGGGCGGGACGCAGCCGGGAAGGGCAGTGTGATCAAGCGGATTACCGAGGCGATGAATCCCAGGATCTGCCGGGTCGAGGCCCTGCCGGCGCCGACGCCGAAGGAGGAGTCGCAGTGGTTCTTCCAGCGCTATGTCGCCAAACTGCCGTCGGCCGGGGAGATCGTGCTTTTCGACCGGAGCTGGTATAACCGGGCGGGCGTCGAGCGCGTGATGGGCTTTTGCACCGAGGGGGAGTACCGGGAGTTTTTCCGGTCCTGTCCCGAATTCGAAAATATGCTGATCCGCTCGGGGATCATCCTGATCAAATATTGGTTCTCGGTATCGGATGAGGAGCAGGAGAAACGCTTCGAGGACCGGATCGAGGATCCGGCAAAGCGCTGGAAATTGAGCAAAATGGATCTGGAGTCGCGGCGACGCTGGAGCGACTATTCGCGCGCCAAGGACGAGATGTTCGAGCACACCGACACGAAGGAATCGCCGTGGTATGTCGTCAACGCGGATATCAAAAAGCACGCGAGGCTCAACTGCATCGCGCACCTTCTGAGTATGCTCCCCTATGAGGATCTGACACCGGAGCCCTTGGAACTGCCGCCGCGGCAGGAGGACTCGGGCTATGTGCGTCCGCCGATCAATAAGCAAAATTTCATACCGGAACGATATGGAAGCGCGATCGCGTCTAAAGAAATTTAGGATCAGTAACCGGGGTCTTTCAAATGATCCTTCACCTCTATCTTCTTCTTCGGATCGCCAATAAACGAAGTAATGTGATGATCGCGGAAGCGGCGGCGGCGACATAGGTCATGGCGGCCGCCCGAAGGACTCTCTTAGCGCCGACGAGCTCTTCGTCCGTAAGGATATTGGTGTCCGCAAGAATCCTCAGCGCCCTCTTGCTGGCGTCGAATTCGACCGGCAAAGTCACCAGATAGAAAAGCACCGCAAAAGCAAACAGTAAAATGCCGATATTCGCCATAATGATACCCGCCTGGCCGATATAAGCGGTGAAGAGAAATCCGAAAATGGCCATATACGGACCGAATCTCGAGCCGATATTAGCAAGCGGAACCAGAAACGCCCGGATCTTATTCGGAAGAAAGCTCTTGGAATCCTGAATGGCATGTCCGCATTCGTGCGCCGCGACTCCGATCGCCGCAACCGACGAACTGCCGTAAACCGATTCGGAAAGACGAAGCACCTTCTCCTTCGGGGAGTAATGATCGGTCAGGTTTCCGGCGATCGGTTCAACAACTACATCGCTTCCGACGCCGCTGTTATCCGACAGGCGGGCGGAGCGCAGAATATATTCGGCCGCGTCCTTGCCGGTGATCCCGCGCGCAGACATCACCTTGCTGTATTTGCTGAACGATACCTTCGTCCATATACTCGCGAAAAGCGACAACAAAACCGTGCCGATCATCAGGAACAGGCCGTAATCGTAGAAAAAGTCCCAGAGTCTTTCCGTTAACATATACGTTCACTATCCTTTCCGTTGACATCCCCGATCTGCTCTGCTTCCGAAAAACAAAAGACCGACAGAGGACACAAAGCCTCTGCCGGTCAATATAAAGCAAACGATCAGGCCAGACAAATCGTCGCGAAATCCTCTGCCTTCAAAGAAGCACCGCCGACGAGTCCGCCGTTGATGTTCTTCTGCGCAAAAAGCCCCGCGGCATTCGCCGCATTGATCGAGCCGCCGTATTGGATCTTCATGTTCGCGGCCGCTTCCCCGGAATATAATTCTCCGATGGTCTTTCTGATAAACGCGCAAACCTCTTCGGCCTGCTCGTCGGTCGCAACCTTTCCGGTACCGATCGCCCAGATCGGCTCATAAGCGATCGTAATCTGGCAAAGCTTCGACTCGGGAATTCCGGCAAAAGCTCCTTCGATCTGTCCCTTTACCCAAGTGAAGGTCTCGCCGGCTTCACGCTGAGCGAGAGACTCGCCACAGCAGACGATCGGACGAACTCCCCATTTCAAAGCTGCATTGATCTTCTTGTTAACGGTCTTATCCGTCTCGGCAAAATACTCTCTTCGCTCCGAGTGTCCGATGATCACATAGTCGACGCCCATTTTCGCGAGCCACATCGGGGAAAGCTCCCCGGTATATGCTCCCTTATCCTCGAAATGGCAGTTCTGTGCCGCTACCTTGATGTTAGTGTATGCGGCCGCCTCAAGCGCCGCCGGCAAAGCAGTAGCGGGAACGCCCACTGCAATCTTGGACGTTGCGTCCTTGACCAACGGCTTGAGCGCATCGATCAGTTTGACCGCGTCGGCGGGGATGCCGTTATTCATCTTCCAGTTGCCGGCCGCGAATGTGCGGTCGGGATCTTTATCCTGCAGACAATCGATGCCGGGCAGAACCTTTCCCTCAATAAATTCGAGTGAAGCACCTCCGCCCGTCGAGATATGCGTTACCTGATCGGCGAAACCGAGCTTCTCGACCGCCGCGGCGGAATCTCCGCCGCCGATGATCGAAACGGCGTCAGACTCGGCAATCGCTTTTGCGATCGCGCGGGTTCCTTCCGCGAATTTATCAAACTCGAAAACGCCTGCGGGGCCGTTCCAAACGACGGTCTTTGCTTTCTTGATCGCTTCGGAGAAAATCGAGATCGTCTCCGGACCGATATCCATGCCCATCCAGCCGTCGGGTATATGTTCACAGCAGACGATCTTGGATTCCGCTTCGGCAGAGAATGAATCGCCGACCACATTATCCTTCGGAAGCAAAATCTCTACACCCTTCGCCTCAGCCTTCGCGAGAAGCTCTTTGGCCAACTCCGCCTTGTCCGGCTCGCAGAGTGATGCCCCGACATTGTAGCCTTTGGCAAAGTCAAAAGTATAGGCCATGGCGCCGGCGATGATAATCGTATCGGCCTTCTCAAGAAGATTCTCGATGACACCGATCTTATCGGAAACCTTGGCGCCGCCGAGAATTGCGACAAAAGGGCGCTCCGGAGCGGTCAGGGATTTACCCATGATCTCGAGTTCTTTCCCGATCAGATACCCCGAAGCACTCGGAAGGAAGTTTGCGAGTCCGGCAGTTGAAGCATGAGCACGGTGTGCCGTACCGAAAGCGTCGTTAACATAAAGTTCCGCAAGCGAAGCCAATTCGGCGGCAAACGCGGGATCATTCTTAGATTCTTCTTTGTGGAAGCGAACATTCTCAAGCATTAGGATCTCGCCGTCCTGAAGAGCAGCGGCCTTAGCCTTGGCATCCTCTCCGACGACATCTTCGGCCTGAATGACCGGCTGACCGAGGAGCTCTGACAGGCGTACGGATGTCGGCTTCATCGAAAAAGCCGGCTCCGGTCCGCCCTTCGGGCGTCCGAGGTGAGAAACCAAAATCACTTTCGCCTTGTTGTCCACAAGATACTTGATCGTCGGGATCGCACCCTTAATGCGCTTATCGTCGGTGATTTCACCGGTCTTTTTATCCAGCGGCACGTTAAAATCGACGCGCACGATAACCTTCTTACCGGCTACTTTCAGATCTTCAACATTTTTCTTGGGAACCATTGCCATGATGCTCACTCTCCTTAATCACTCACTCCCCGAAAGGGAGGTATTCAAACGGAAAAAACTCGATTTGTCGGATGATCCGGCAAATCAAGCCATATCATTATACAGAGAAAAACTCTCCGTTTCAATGAAAACCTTATATTAAGCCCGATTTATCGGACTTCGACATCGGCGGAAGCCAGGATTGTTCCGTCGACGAGTGTCAGAGTGAGCCGATACGACCCCGTCGGGATCGTCACCGTATCGGTTCCGACCAAGCAGGTCGAGAATGTCGTATCGGTTTTTCCAAGAACCCGCTCAAATTCATGGATCGGCCTCATGCCTCCGTCCAGATAATAGGCGCCGTATATTTTTGTATCGGGCCATGCGGAGCGAAAAGTCAGCAGATACTTGATCCCGTTGGATTCCGCCGCTACATAATCGCTGACCGGCTGTTCCGTCTGCACATCGACCCAGTCCTGTGAAAGAATATCTTCTGTGATTTCCGTGTTGACCGGATCCAATCCGGTCCGTCGCAATATATCCTTATATGTTTTCTCGGTGATCTCTTCTTTGTCCAGCATTTGTTCCAAGGCTTTGTAAAAAGCCGCGATATTCTGTTTCTCGCCGCTTTCGTCAAAGTCGTAATTTTTCTCCGTTAACACCTCGGGCAACCCGGAAACCATCCATGATTTTTCGCCTGCCGCAAGAACCAGTCGAAAGCTTTGTTTCACTGTCAGATGAGGCGTATCGGGATCCAGGAGAAACTCGACGCCCTTTTGGTCCGCCAACCGGTCCGTTTCGCTCAAGTCGACCGGATCTCCGGTCAAGAAATTGAGGATTGCGGCCCGGTGCATAGACATAAGGATCTCCTGGTCGCTCGCCAAAATCGTATTCACAAAGTATACGTCCGGGTAGTCGATCTCTGTAAGAATCACGCACTCGTCGCCGTTATAGGAAACCTCGATCACTTGATAGCTCGTTGCTTTAAAAAAGGCCGTTTCGAATTTCGGAAGAGAATCTTCCGGATAGAGTAACTCCCATTTCGCCGGCTTGGCCAGATAAAAATCGTTCTCATACACTTTGCCCTCTGCCAGAGTTTTCGTAAAGTCAAGCAGAGACACAACGGGATCGACCCGGACATACTCATGCGCTGTATACGAGCCGATCAGGAGTTCAATCAATTCGTCCGCGTCTGAAACTTCCCACGAATTACTCTCCCGGTTCTTCGTCAGTAAAATCGCGCAGTCCGAAGTCCGTAAAATCGCGTCTTCCTTCGAAATCAACGTCTTCGCATCGTTCGCGGGGATTTTGGGGCCGGAAAATCCGGACAGCATGCCTTCGGGATCCACATCCGTAATACTCAAGCGGCATCGCGCCGACAGCCCGTCTTTTTCGATCGTCATTTCCGAAATCGTAAAGGTTACCCTCTTCAGTGCGGCATTGACACAGGACAGGCCCTCTTCCGACAACTGCTCGAAGCCTTCATTTCGATCAAAATAAGCTCGTATTTCCGCGTCTCCGTCGGTGAGAAGAGCGGTCGGCAGCTTTGACATAAAGGTAGTGACGGCAAACTCCGCTTGCTTCCGGTCTGCCGTATTTGTTTGTTTACTCGCGTCCGTATTACCTGTTGCGCAAGAACCGACAGACAGAGCAATTACAATCAATGATATGACCAATATCAAGACAACATTTCTTTTTCTCATATCCGTTTCCTCACCATTACCGGCTGATCAACAGCTGTGCTTCGACCGACATGTTCACTACGCGCATTAATAATACCATAATGATTTTCTTTTTTCCATTGACAAACCTCAAAAACGGCGATATTCTTATCTGGTTACCGACGACTTATCGTCAATCAAATAGAGAAAGGAGAGCGGCCGATGCGAGTACAGAATAACGGATCCATGCGGTTTACTACCGCCAAACGCAAGGTCTTTGCAAGTATTTCAGGCGCAATCGCCGATTCCGCATATATCCATGCCGCTCCGCCGACGTCTTTCTGATCGAATGAATCGAAGAGAAATCGTTGTCCCGGAGGGTATCGCCCGACGGGATTTTTTATTTGCTCATCCCGCCGAAAAGAACGAAATATCAAGTCCCGGAAGGGATGCGAACCGAAATCAAAGAGCCGCGGTTGCGGCGGGAGTAAACTATGAGTCCGATCCAAAAATTCAAGAAATTCCTTTTCCCCGAAAAGGACCGGGAATTCAATAAAAAACTTGTAAAACTGACCATCCCGATGGCTCTTCAACAGTTGATGATGTGCTGTGTCTTCCTGTTTGACACGATCATCGTCAGTGGACTGGGCGACGAGTACCTCGGCGCCTCCGGGCAATCCGGACACCTGACCTTCCTGATGTGGAGCGGACTTTTTGCCATATCCGGCGCAGGCTCGATCTACGCGGCTCAGTACTGGGGTAAGGACAAAGATATTGTCGGAGTACGCAAGGCCTTCACAACGACCCTCCTTTTCGGAGCCGGCATCGCGATCCCGTTTTTTATCATCGGCTTCTTTTTTCGCGATCAGGTGATGCTCATCCTCTCTCAGGATCCGCGAACTCGTGAGCTGGGATCTGAATACCTGTCGATCGTCAGCTTCGCTTATCTCTTCTGGTTTATGACCGCGATGTTTTGCGGTGTCCTTCGCTCGGTAGGAATCACCCGGATCCCGATGATCGCGTCCGCGGTATCGATCGGGATCAACGTACTAATGGATAGCGTGATCGTCTACGGTTTTCTGGGGTTCCCCCGATTGGAGATCAAGGGCGCCGCTCTATCCACCGTGATCGGATCGCTTGTTGAGCTCATCCTGCTCATTGTTCTTGCACGAAAATCGAACGTACCGATCACCTTTTCGAGAAAGGATATCGTCCGTCCGGATCGGTTGCTTCTCCGCAAATTTACGATCGCGGCGCTTCCGATGATGGCTAAAGATCAGTTATGGGCGCTCGGCGTCACGGTGTACAGCATCTGCTTCACATATTTGGGGGTCGCGCAGACCGCCGCATACAATGCGTACTCGAATCTGGGCGAGTTCATGAACATTGCGTTTTGCTCTATCGGAAGCGCAGGCGGCATCATGATCGGGCACGAGCTCGGGAGCGGAAAAATCGATCGCGCAAAAAACTACGCGTGGCGCCTTCTGCGTCTTATTCTGATTACGGGTCTGATCCTTTGCCCGGTCTTCATCCTTCTGAGCAAAGTGTTACTGCTTCCGTTCCCGAATCTGACCGCGGACGCATTACGCTACGCACACCAGGCATTGGTGATCATCTCCTTTGTCATTTGGGCCAGAGGGATCAATTTTACAAACATGAACGGGATCCTCCGCGCAGGCGGTGACACGATGGGTGCGGCGATCATCGAAGTCAGCACGCTCTGGCTGTTCGGAGTACCGCTCGCGTTGTTGGTTTGTTTCTACTTCGGCATGCCTTTCTGGGCTTTGATGATCGTCATATGCCTGGAAGAAATCCTGAAGGTCGGAATCAGCATCGCCCGGGTACGAAGCGAGAAGTGGGCAAGAAAACTCGTATAATCTCAAAATGTTCCGGACAGCGTTAGTGACTGATAATCATGTCCAATTAAGCGGGCGGCGAATACTCGCCGCCCGTGTTCTCTTTCAAATTTTGCCCGGGATCAGTTCTCCCGAATCCGCTCCTGCATCGCCTCAATAGCTGTCTGCATTTCAAAAATCCTTTGCGGGTTGTCCGGAAGAAAGCGATTGATTTGTCCTCCGGCCTCGATCAACTCGATCGATTTGCCGTAATTGAGCTTTAAGCCGCGCAAACGGTCGACCGGAAACTCCTTGACAATTTTCTCTCCGCGGCGAAAAGCATCCGGTAAGATCTCTTTCTTCGCCGCCTTGTTTTTCTTGATATCGATCCCCTCTTCCACCGACCGCTGGGTGCCGACATAAACGGCTTTCCCATCGGCGATCGTCAGGACCCCGACTCCGACCAAGCGGAATTCATGCTCGTCAAGCGGAAGCATCAGGCGAACATTCTCGGCAATTCGGAATTCCGGATCGCCGACGCGCTCGCGCATCCGTTCCTTTTCCCAATTGACCCAATGATGCATATCCGGAAAAGCCTTATCGGATTCACCGTCGGCCCGGAAAAACCCGGTCGGTTCCATCCGCACCCGATTCCCGCAGGAAGAGCAAATCAAGAGATCCTTGTCGCATTTCATTACATTGTCCCGATTACAACGCGGGCAAGCGTGCGCGACGTTTTGCGCGCCGGATGCGATCGCCTTGTTGCGAAAATTACGGGGGTTATCCCTGAAATAATCATATTCGCTGTAACTCAACTGCTCGAGGAGATACTCGTGAATTTCCTCGATGCTCATTTCTCCGACCCGCTCCGAGGAAAGGACCGACTTGATTTCGGCAGTGATCCGACCTCTTCTGAATCCGCTCTTACTCCAGCGCGGCCAAGTCATATACGCACCGTGCGTCGTCATGACGGCGATCGCGCTGTCGGTTTTTTTAATCATTCTGGCCAGAGCATCGTCGAAATGAATTGACGTTCCGTCGACCAATCGGGTCGCTTCCGGAAAAATGCCGAGCGTTCCGCCGCGCTTCAAAGCGGTGAGCATACCCTTAACCGCCCTGGAGTCTGACCGGAACTGAGTCTTGGGGATTGCTCCTCCGCGCGCAAATACAGGCCCGACAAGCCGATTGCGGAAAATGAACGTTCCGGCAACAAAATTGATCTTTCTTCCGTAAAGCATCGCCGCCATAATGATCGGATCCAGAAACGACGGATGATTCCCGACGCATACCAACGGCCCTTTCATTTTAACAACTTCTTTATTTCTTCGAACTCTGATTCCGAAGACGATGCGTGACAGCGTCACCGCGATTCCGAGGCCGATTCCACTGTAAAAAAAGGTGCTCGGGACCCGGCCCAGGCCGGTATCGTGTTTGTCGGACATAATTGATCTCCGTTCTCAACGTGTCACAATATACAAGTTTCACGCATTTTTGCGACTGCTTTGCGACATAATTTGATAACATCTATTTCGTATTATACAGTAGACACCCTGATTTGGCACGACAAGACACCTAATGTGCCTTACCCCCTTTTTCGGAGGTCCTTACCCGAATGGCAAAATACTGTTTTTATTGCGGACAGGAGCTGGCGCCCGGCGAAAAATGCAAATGCCGGACCGCAAGCGGCAATGCTTCGCCGAAAGATTCGACTCGCCGCGACAAAAGAGCGGATTCTCGCAAAGCCGGAGAAAAAGCCTCGACAAATCATTCAAAGGCCGCTCCGGAGCCGGGCCCGCGCGTGCGCCGGAACCGCAAGGATCGCCCTCTGCGTCCTGGTTTTCGTTTCGGAACACTCGCCGATCAATTGCGTACGATATTCCCCACTTTTACAAGCGGAGTCATGTCGAGCGCCGGCTATATTATGCGGCCGGCGACAAAGATCCGTCAGGAATCGCTTCGCGCGAAGCGTCCGTTCTCTCTGGTGACTGTCGCAGTCTTTTCTCTTCTGACCGGACTTTTGGGCGTGTTACTGGTTTACGCAAACTCTTTTCTGTTCACCGGGATGATGGAATCAATCTTCGGGGAGAAGGCCGTCGAGTACTGTCGCAAATATCCCGCACCGGCCTTCGGGGTGCTGGCTCTGGTGACCTTGATTTTTATAATGCTTCTTACGCTCGGCTTTTTCGCGACATCACGCTTCGGTAACCGCAAGCCGACTTTTCGCAAAACATTGGATCTCATCTCCGTGTCTCTGGTCTATATGCTGATCCCGGAGTTCATTCTTCTTTTCATGGTCTTGCTCGGCAGCAGTAGTTCGATCGCGTTTCTTTTTATCGGATTGATTCTGATGGGGTTGGCCCAGATCCTCGCCTTCCGCAATGCGCTCGGTCTCTCGGAAGACTCAATCTTCCTGATGATGATCTCCGTTTATACAGTCACCTATTTGGTTTCCAAACTCTTGGTCCTGCTTTTGGTTTCGCTTATATTCCCGACATAAAGAAACCGGTCCGGATCAACGATCCGGACCGGTTCTCATTTGAACGTATTATCGATTAAACGTCAGGCTCCTTGGCTTTTCTTCGCTTGTTCTTAGGCTTGATGCCCTTGGCTTCAATTGCGATGTCTCCGTCTTTAACGTCGATCACCGCGATATCGCCGACCGAGATTTTCCCGTCCAGGATCGCCTGCGAAAACTTATCCTCGACAAGCGACTGGATCACCCGTTTCAGAGGACGCGCGCCGTATTGCGGATCATAGCCCTTTTGCGCAAGAAGCGCCTTCGCGGAGGTCGTCATCTCGATCCCGATCCCCATCTCGGAGATTCGGGTCGAAAGGTTGGTCGTAAGAAGATCCACGATCTTCATGATGGAGTCCTTGTTCAGCATCCGGAAGAAAATGATCTCGTCTACACGGTTGATGAACTCCGGATTGAATGCTTTCTTGAGCTCCTCAAGCACCAGCTCCTTCGCTTCGTCGTATGTCTTTCCGCCGTACAGGCGCTCGTTCGAAGCCTCGTCAATCGTAACAAAACTCTTGCCGGTTTCTTCATCCACCTGCTTTGTCGGAATCGAGAACCCGATCCTGCGACCTCCGGACGTCGTGAGCATCCGTGCACCGATGTTCGAGGTCATGATAATGATCGTATTCTTGAAGTTCACGATTCGGCCCTGCCCGTCCGTCAGACGACCGTCGTCGAGGATTTGAAGCATCGCATTGAATATCTCGGGGTGAGCTTTTTCGATCTCATCGAAAAGCACCACCGAATACGGTCTTCTCCGGACCTTCTCAGTCAATTGACCGCCCTCCTCGTATCCGACGTAGCCGGGCGGTGATCCGATCAGCTTGGAAACATCGTGCTTCTCCATGTATTCGGACATATCGACACGGATCAGAGCATTCTCGTTTCCGAACATGACATCCGCCAACGCCCTTGCCAACTCGGTTTTACCGACGCCGGTCGTTCCCATGAAGATGAATGATCCGGACGGCCGCTTCGGATCCTTAAGTCCGAGCCGACTTCTGCGGATCGCTTTCGCGACCGCAGTCACGGCTTCATCCTGGCCGATCACTCGTTTCCGGAGTTCATCCTCCAGACTCTTGAGTTTCTCGGTGTCACTCTCGTTGATTTTTGCAACCGGGATACCCGTCCAGCTCGCGACGATCCGGGCGATATCATCCGGCGTGAGCTCCCTATTGCTTTTTCGGTGATCCTCGTTGATTTTCCTTCGGATATCACCGAGTTTCTGTTCCAATTCGACCTCTTCATCCCGAAGCTTCTGAGCGGTTTCATAGTCCTGTTTTTCCACTGCTTCGCTCTTCAGCCGAATGATCTCGTGGATGCGCTGGCCGATCTCTTTCCCTTCGTCCGTCTCTTTCGTACAGCTGATACGCAGGCAGGAAGACGCCTCGTCGATAAGGTCGATCGCTTTATCGGGAAGAAAACGATCCGTGATATAACGGCTCGATAAGATCACCGCCGCATCGATCGCCTCGTCCGGAATCTTGATGCCGTGATGTTCCTCGTATTTTTCGCGAATGCCCTTGAGGATCAGAATGGTGTCGGTCGTCGAAGGCTCCCTCACCATCACCTGTTGAAACCGCCGTTCCAGAGCAGAGTCCTTTTCGATATGTTTCCGGTATTCATCAAGCGTGGTCGCCCCGATAATTTGCATCTCGCCGCGCGTCATCAGCGGTTTTAAGATGTTCGCGGCATCCATTGCTCCCTCCGCGTTCCCTGCGCCGATGATGGTATGAAGCTCATCGATGAACAGGATGACGTTCCCGGAGGTGCGTGCCTCTTCCAGTCCTTTTTTCAGTCGCTCCTCAAAATCGCCGCGATACTTGGTACCTGCAAGCATGGAGGCCAGATCCAATGACAGCAACCGCTTACCGCGAAGGATATCCGGTACGTCGTCACCGACGATCCGTTGCGCAAGACCTTCTGCGATAGCGGTCTTGCCGACGCCGGGCTCGCCGATCAACACAGGGTTGTTCTTCGTTCTCCTTGCAAGGATCTGCATGACGCGATTGATTTCTTCCTCCCGTCCGATAATCGGATCGATCTTTCCTTCCGCGGCGATGGCAGTCAGATCCCTCGCGAATTTGTCGAGCACACTCGTTTTGGATCCTTTCGTAAAGGCCGTTCCCGCTTCTCCGGTCTCGGATGAATCGTAAGACATGCCTTCCGGTTCTCCCGATCCTTCCGGCGGAGAGGTTCCCTCCCCCTCCAGGAGGTTCATCAGGGCGCCGACGGCTTCGTTCGTCGGTAACCCGAGTTCAACGAGTACCCGATATCCCGTGCATTGACCGTCGCGCAAAATCGCAAGGAGAATGTGTTCGGGCTCAACGATATTCTGAGACAGCCGTTTTGCCAGAAATTCCGCCAGGTATATAATCCGTTTGGTTCTGTTCGTACACATCGCGAAAAGTTCGTTCGGGTTCATCGGCCGTTCGGAAAATTCCTTCGGCTCGCGCCCGGTCACCTGAATAATCGCGCGCAATACGTCCTCTTTTCGAACGCCGAATTCCTCAAGAACCTTTCCGGCCGGTGTATCGCTTTCCGCGATCGCATAAATGATTTGCTCCGTTCCGATGTAGTCGATCGAAAAAGCGTCCGAGCATACAAATGCCCGGTAGAGCATATTGATCGTTTTTTCAGAAATATTCATATTTCATTCCTTTCTCCGCATTCGTCGCCGAAGCGGCCTCTTTTTCGCGTTACCGCGCAGTATTTTCACGAAGGATCCGACGTATCATTTCCGCCCGGCGTACTTCCTGTTCCGTCGGGGAGAGCACTTCGCCGGAGTTCTTCTGGACGCCGGCCGGGCCGATGAATGCCGCAATCTTTGATAATGTTTCCATCCCGGCTTCCTCAAAGAAACCGAGTGCGATACCGAGCCGTAAGTCGCTGATTCGCTTCATCGCTTCCGAGTCGGTAATCATCCGGGCGTACATTAATTCACCGTACGATCGATACACCCGATCCCGGATTTTTTCCGGATTGCTCTCGAAAAGCTCCACGCGCAATTTGCGCTCCAGTGACAGGACTTCTTCCACCATCCTTTTAAAACTCAGAAGCACATTGATCTCCGATATGCCGAGCGTGATCTGATTCGAAAGTTGATACACGTTTCCGTTGGCCTGACTGTGTTCACCGAGATATCCGCGAACCGCAAATCCGGCATGTGAAAGGCCGTCAATCAAGGGTTGCATTCTGCCGAGCAGAGTCAGTGCCGGAAGATGAACCATGACCGACGCTCTCATTCCTGTCCCGGTATTGGTCGGACATGCCGTCAGAAATCCGTACTGATCCGAATAGGCGATCGGCAGATTTTTTTCGAGAAAGATAGCAATTTCCTCCGCCTTCCGGTAGGCTTGATCGAGCGAAAACCCGCAATTCATGACTTGCACACGCAAATGGTCTTCCTCGTTTACCATAATGCTCACCGACTCGTCCTTCGAGATGCAGACGCTTTGACCCGAGCCGCCCTTGGCGAGTTCGTCGCTGATCAGATGTTTCTCGACCAGCGCGAGTCGGTCAGGCTCCGGAAGAAGATCCATGTTCAGTGATACAAATTTATCCGTGTCTGCGGACGGAAGAGAATGGAGGCATTCCACCGCGCGGTCGCGCAATTCAATCATTTTGTCGTTTGTCATGCGATGAGGAAATGAGTAGCCGTCCAGATTACGGGCAAGTCGTACTCTGCTGGAAAGAACCACATCACCGTCTCTGCCGCATTGAATATACCAACTCATACACTCACTCTCCCCTCATCTTCAATTCCGTAATCTCGTCCCGGAGCCTCGCCGCCGTTAGATAGTCTTCCCGTTCAACCGCGGCTTTCAGTTCGTCGGTTTTATGCGTCAACATCGCCATTCGGTGCTTCTTTTCCATGCTCGACAATTCGTCGGATCCGGCGGGTTTCTCTTCCGCGTGATCATGACTTTCTGCTTTCGGGTCCGGTTCCGCGTGACTTACCGAAGAAACCTCCCCGGAAAATTCGGTATTCGATGTGTTCGTACCGTTATCCGCGCTGTCGCTTTTCGAGAAAAGATTCGGCGCGTCGGAGTCGCAAACGGATAATCCGATGCCTTCGATACGGTCATCCTGAGTGCACGCTTCTTCTTCCGCACGCTTCTTGGAACTCGGCTTCACCTTTTCGCCCAACTTTCTTCCGAGATGCTTCTTTCCCATCTGGGTTCGACAGAAAACCGGGTCAAGTTGGGTTCCGAAGGCCTCATAGCAATCGGGACAGCCCAGAAATCCTGTTTTTCTGAATTCGTCGAAAGATAGATTACAGCGCGCGCATCTGGTCGTCCGACGTCGCTGAATATCATCCGCACCGATACCGAACGTCGTCTGAAAAGCGTTGCCCATTACCGCGAAGGGATTATTCAATTTGACGGGAGAGGTAAAAGTCGGTATCGAAATCCCCATCTCTCTCGCGCAAACGTCACAAAGCATGAAGGTCTGTGGCTTCTTACCCAGCTCCTGTTGGACGATTTGTACGTTTGCTTCGCGTTCTTTACATTTTTGACACTTCATGTTTCACTCCTTATCCTTTCGCCGACAAATTCTTGTCGGGAATAATCATAGACTGCCCGTGATCAAACTGATGATCATGTTTTTAAATATTCCCATTCGAACCGTTCCTTTGCGGTCCGAATCGATGCCGGATAGTGCGTTATCCGAAACGGCTGCCATCATCAGTTTCGCCTGCCCGCTTGTAATGACTTGATAATCCAGAAAATTCTGAAGGTATATCTCTGCCTGTTGCTGAGAAAGGTCCTCGCCTAAAGAATTGATCGTATGCATCAAATACTCTGTCGTGGCGCGATTCTGTACTCTGGATACACGAATCTGACCTCCGCCTCCGCGACGGCTCTCCACAATAAAACCCTGACCGTTCGTAAATCGCGTCGACAATACATAAGTGATCTGAGACGGTACGCAATTGACCTTCTCGGCCAGAGAGCTTCTGCTGATCACCGCAACGCCCTCGTTATCATCGAGCATTTGCTTGATCATCGCTTCTATGACATCTACCAAACGCGCCATTTGATCACCTTTCCTTTTGACTTTGATTATCTTTGACTTACTTTAATTATAATCCCGCCCGGCTTTCTGTCAAGAATCAAATCGCAACAAAACAAAGCCGCCGCGCCAAAGGTGCGACGGCGTGCTTTACCGACCGGCAAATTCAGTGTCGATTACTATTCCGCGGACTCTGTCTCTAATGCTGTTTCCGAATGCGATCCGATCAAATCGGCATTCTCGGGAATAACCGGAACAGCCGTGATCTTGCGGTAGCGACTCATCCCGGTTCCCGCCGGAATCAGCTTACCGATGATGACATTCTCTTTGAGTCCGAAAAGCGGGTCGATCTTGCCCTTGACTGCGGCGTCTGTCAGGACACGGGTCGTCTCCTGGAAGGATGCGGCCGACAGGAAAGAATCCGTCGCCAAAGATGCTTTTGTAATACCCAGAAGAGTCCTCTTGCCCTTGGCGGGCTCAAGACCGCGCGCTTCGATCCGGCTGTTATCCTCTTCAAAGTCAAAGATGTCCACGAGACTTCCGGTCATGAATTCGGTATCTCCGGGATCGTCGATCCGAACCTTGCGCATCATCTGACGGGTAATGACTTCAATGTGCTTATCGTTGATGGTAACACCACCGCTCTTATAAACCTTAATGACCTCGCTGATGATATACTTCTGAACACCGCGGACGCCCTTGATCTTCATGATCTCCTGCGGGCTTACCGTACCGTCTGTCAAAAGATCGCCGGCTTCGACAAAATCTCCGTCACATACCTTGAGCGTCGCCGAGTAGGAAATCGGGTATCTCTTTTCTTCGATCCCCAACTCGCTGTCTTCGGTCTCAGCCGCGGTAACAACGATATCGCGCTTGCGCTTCAAGCCTTCCTCGATCCGAACGATACCGTCGATCTCGGAAATGATCGCCTGTCCTTTGGGCTTTCTGGCCTCGAAAAGCTCCTCAACACGCGGCAGACCCTGAGTAATGTCATCGCCCGAAGCGATACCGCCGGTGTGGAACGTACGCATCGTCAATTGTGTACCGGGCTCTCCAATGGACTGTGCAGCCATAATGCCGACCGCTTCTCCGCCGATCGCCTTCTCGCCGGTTGCCAGGTTCACTCCGTAGCAGTGAGCACAGACTCCTCTTCTGGAACGGCAATCAAACACAGAACGAATCTTGACTCTCGAGAAACCGAGTTCCTCGATCTTCTTGGCGATATCCATGCTGATCAGCTCATTGCGCCCGATGATCAATTCGCCGGTCTGAGGATGAACAATCTCTTCGGCGGTAAACCGACCGGCGAGACGCTCGCTCAGAGGCTTGATCACATCCTTTTTATCATTAGCGACCGTGGCCAACTCACGAACGTATGTGAAGTCGTCCGTTCCGCAATCTTCCTCCGAAATAATGACATCTTGAGCGACGTCGACTAACCGGCGGGTCAGGTATCCGGAATCCGCCGTCTTCAGTGCGGTATCCGAAAGTGATTTTCTTGCGCCGTGGGAGGAGATAAAAAACTCCAGAACGTTCATACCTTCACGAAGATTGGATTTGATCGGGATCAATATGGTCCGGCCCGAAGTATCGGACATATTTCCGCGCATTCCGGCCAATTGCTTGATCTGGTTGATCTGACCGCGGGCACCGGAGTCCGACATCATCTTGATCGGATTGTACGGTCCGAGGTTCTTCTTCAATTCTTCGGTGATTGCATCCGTCGTGTTGTTCCAGATACCGATAACGGCTCGGTCATGGCCATCCTTATTCAACATACCGCGATCATACATCATGTTAACATGTTCGACTTTTTCCTCAGCCTCGCTGATCATTTTCTCCTTAACATCCGGGACGATCATGTCCTCAATGCCGATGGAAATACCGCCGCGCGTCGAATACTTGTAACCGAGCGACTTGATGTCATCGAGAAGAGCGGCCGTCTTATCAATGCCGTGAACACGAATCGCACGATCAATAACATCCTCAAGTCGCTTCTTGCCAATCAGGAAATCACACTCCAAATGGAGTTCGTTCTCGGGAATCGAGCGATCAACATAGCCCAGATCCTGAGGGATGATCTCATTGAAAATGAAACGACCGAGAGTTGACTTCACCAATCCTGTTTTACTGCGCCCGTTCACTTCGCGAGTGACACGAATGGTAATCGGAGCGTGCAACTCCAGGTGATGTTCGTCATAAGCCATGACTGCTTCTTCCAGGCATGAGAAAATCATCCCCTCGCCTCTCTCGTCGGGCTTATCAATCGTCAGGTAATAGCAACCTAAGATCATATCCTGCGTCGGAACCGTGACCGGCTTTCCGTCCTGAGGCTTCAACAGGTTATTCGAAGAAAGCATGAGGAAACGAGCCTCGGACTGCGCCTCAGCCGACAGCGGAACATGAACCGCCATCTGGTCTCCGTCGAAGTCTGCATTAAATGCCGTACAGACCAACGGGTGCAGTTTGATGGCACGTCCTTCGACCAGGATCGGCTCAAAGGCTTGAATACCGAGTCTGTGGAGTGTCGGTGCGCGGTTCAGCATGACCGGATGATCCTTGATGACTTCTTCGAGAATATCCCAAACGACATCGGAAGAGCGTTCCACAAGTCTCTTGGCGGTCTTGATATGTTGTGCGTGTCCGTCGTTTACAAGGCGTTTCATGACAAAGGGCTTAAAGAGCTCAAGTGCCATTTCCTTCGGAAGTCCGCATTGGTGCATCTTCAGTTCCGGGCCGACGACGATAACCGAACGACCGGAGTAGTCGACACGCTTCCCGAGAAGATTCTGACGGAAGCGGCCTTGTTTACCTTTCAGCATATCCGAAAGTGACTTGAGCGCGCGGCTGGAAGCGCCCGTTACCGGACGTCCCCTTCTGCCGTTATCGATCAATGCGTCAACCGCTTCCTGAAGCATGCGCTTCTCGTTGCGGACGATGATCTCCGGTGCACCAAGTTGTAAAAGCTTGCTCAGGCGATTATTCCGGTTGATTACCCGTCGATACAAATCGTTCAGGTCCGACGTCGCAAAACGTCCGCCATCCAACTGAACCATCGGACGAAGCTCGGGAGGCAACACGGGCAGGACGTCCAATATCATCCATTCCGGCTTATTCCCGGATTTCTTGAAAGCCTCGACAACCTCGAGCCGCTTCACGATTCTGGCCTTCTTCTGTCCGGATGTGTTACGAAACTCCTCACGGAGGCTATCCGCCAATTTATTGACGTCGATCTGCTTGAGCAAGATCTTGATCGCCTCAGCACCCATCTTGGCAACAAAGGAGTTGCGCCCGTATTGATCGACCGCCTCACGGTACTCTTTTTCCTCGATGATCGAGTTCTTAAGAAGTTCGGTCGTTCCCGGGTCAATGATAATATAAGCGCCAAAATAGAGGACACGCTCAAGGTTCCTGGGCGTAATATCAAGAATCAAGCCCATACGGCTCGGGATGCCTCTGAAATACCAGATATGAGAAACCGGAGCGGCCAACTCGATGTGCCCCAATCGCTCGCGGCGAACCTTGGACTTGGTCACCTCGACGCCGCAGCGATCGCAGATAATTCCCTTATAGCGAATTTTCTTGTACTTACCGCAATGGCATTCCCAGTCCTTCTGCGGCCCGAAAATCCTCTCGCAAAACAATCCGTCACGCTCGGGCTTCAAAGTCCTGTAGTTGATAGTTTCCGGCTTTTTCACCTCACCGTGCGACCATCCTTTGATGATCTCGGGCGAGGCCAGTCTGATCCCGATGGACTCGAAATGATTCAGTTCAAACATATGCACGAAGTCTCCTTCCCATGCGACAAATCCCGCGTGATAAACGACGCGAAACCGAAATCGTTACTCTTCCTCAGTCAGATCATCCGCGACCTCAACCGAGTCTTCATCGTCGACACCAAGCTCCAGATCCGGAAACTCCAAGTCATCCAGGCTGTCCGAGTTCTCGGAATCGTCGGTCAACTCACCGTCCGGGCCGACTTCGGAAAAGCCCTGCCCCGCCAGCTCGCCCTCACTGGGTTGGAGGATATACTTCGATATCAGCTCGGGATCGGGAGACGGAAGATCTCCGTCCTCCTCGGTCGCGTCCGGTATCTCGCACTCCTCGTTCTCTCCGGAGTAGATGTGTACATCCAGCGCCAACGACTGAAGCTCGCGAACCAGAACCTTGAAGGATTCCGGAATGCCGGCCTCCGGAACGCTCTGCCCCTTTACGATCGACTCGTAGGTCTTCGTGCGTCCGGCAATATCGTCGGATTTCACCGTAAGGATCTCCTGAAGGGTATGCGCCGCACCGTATGCCTCAAGCGCCCAAACCTCCATCTCTCCGAATCGCTGACCGCCGAACTGAGCTTTGCCTCCCAACGGCTGTTGCGTGACCAGAGAATACGGTCCGATCGACCGGGCATGGATCTTGTCATCAACCAAGTGGTGCAGTTTCAAGTAGTACATAACACCCACCGTGATCCGACTCTCGAAGGGCTCTCCGGTACGGCCGTCGTACAGAATGGTCTTGCCGTCGGAATCAATGCCGGCCTCCTTAAAGGCCGCAACAATATCCGTTTCGTTCGCTCCGTCGAAAACCGGCGTCGCAACCTTCCAATTCAGCGCACGGGCCGCGTAGCCGAGATGAACCTCAAGCAACTGACCGATATTCATACGGGACGGAACACCCAAGGGGTTCAAAACGATATCCAGCGGGGTGCCGTCCGGCAGGAAAGGCATGTCCTCCTCGGGAAGGATCATCGAGACGACGCCCTTATTTCCGTGGCGGCCGGCCATCTTGTCACCGACAGAGAGTTTTCTCTTCTGCGCGATGTATACACGAACCAGCTTATTCACACTACCCTTGAGCACATTGTCGCTGTCCTTTGTGAAAACCTTAACATCAACAACGATGCCGGATTCTCCGTGCGGAACACGAACGGAGGTATCACGAACCTCGCGGATCTTCTCGCCGAAGATCGCACGGTACAGGCGCTCTTCCGCGGTCAATTCCGTCTCGCCCTTCGGTGTGACTTTACCGACCAGAATATCTCCGGCCTGAACCTCTGCACCGATGCGAACCACGCCTTCTTCGTCTAAATCCTTGAGAGCGTCGTCGCTGACGTTGGGAATTTCGCGGGTAACCTCTTCCGCACCCAGTTTTGTGTCTCTCGCTTCGCACTCATATTCCTCAATATGGATCGAGGTGTAGACATCGTCCCGAACCATTCTTTCGTTTATGAGAACCGCGTCTTCATAGTTATAACCTTCCCAGGTCATAAACCCGATCAGCACATTTCTGCCGAGTGAAAGCTCTCCTTCACTGGTGGAAGGACCGTCGGCAATGACGTCACCGGCCTTGATTTCGTCGCCTTGGCGAACGATCGGCTTCTGGTTGATGCAGGTGCTCTGGTTCGAGCGCTGATACTTGATCAGTGAATAGCTTTCCTTCTTTCCTTCACGGGTCATGATGTCAATACGATCTGCGGCTACATAGGAAACCGTTCCGTCACTCTTGGCGACTCTGCAAACTCCGGAGTCCTTTGCCGCTCTGTACTCCATACCGGTGCCGATAATCGGAGACTCGGTCTGGATCAGGGGCACAGCCTGACGTTGCATGTTCGAACCCATGAGCGCACGGTTCGCGTCGTCGTTTCCCAGAAACGGAATCAGCGCCGTCGCGACGGATACCAACTGCTTCGGAGAAACGTCCATGTAGTCGACCAGTTCCGGACTGACTTCCTTAAACTCGTCAAGATAGCGGCAAACCACTTTCTTGTCGAGGAAGCGTCCCGTTTCATCGATCGGCTCATTGGCCTGAGCGACATTGAAATAATCCTCTCGGTCCGCGGTCATATAGACGACGTCGCGGGTAACAATGCCCTTTTTCTTATCATAATAACGATAAGGCGTCTCGATAAATCCGTATTGATTGACTCTGGCATAGGTCGCTAGCGAATTGATCAAGCCGATGTTCGGACCCTCGGGGGTCTCAATCGGGCACATTCTTCCGTAGTGCGAGGAGTGAACGTCACGGACCTCAAAGTTCGCACGATCACGGGAAAGACCTCCCGGACCCAATGCGGACAATCTTCTCTTATGCGTCAACTCCGCAAGCGGGTTCGGCTGATCCATGAACTGAGACAGCTGTGAAGAGCCGAAAAATTCTTTGACCGCCGCGCTGACGGGGCGAGTGTTAACGAGCTGTAAGGGAGTAACGGTCGAAATGTCGGGAACAGCTCCCATACGCTCGCGAATATTTCTCTCCATGCGCGAAAAGCCGATTCGAATCTGATTCTGTAAAAGTTCTCCGACGGAACGCACTCTTCTGTTTCCGAGGTGATCGATGTTATCCAGATGTCCGATCCCGTACTCGAGTCCCAGAAAATAGCTGACAGTCGCGACGATATCTTCCACGGTCAAGTGCTTCGGCATCAGGTCATACTGATGCGCTTTCAAGGCTTCGGTCAATGCTTCCGCAATTTGACCTTTCTCCGCTGAACGTATTTCCGAAATGATAGAACGGAGCACTCCGGTTCTGACTTTCTCGTTAATCGGAGTCGACGCAATGTCGAAGTCCTTCAATTCTTTGGCCGAGAAACTCGCGCGAATAAATGCATCAGCGTCCAGTCTGGCGTTACCGATTACCTTAAACTCACGCTCCGAAATACGAATCGTATCTCCGATGGTTGTGATCGGGAAAATGAAAACCTCGTTGATCCCGGCATTTTCAATCTCAATCGCCTTCTCAGAAGAAATCAGAGACTCCGCCTTGAGCAGCATCTCTCCGTCGTCGGATACGATATCGCGCGAAGATCTGTGACCTTCGATACGTGTAGCCAGCGACAACTTCTGATTAATTTTATAAATGCCGACCCGCGCCAGATCGTAGCGCTTCGGATCAAAGAACATTCCGTTCAGGAGAGATTCCGCTCCCTCAATGGAGGTAGGCTCGCCGGGACGCAGTTTGCGATAAAGCTCCGAAAGGCCTTCCTCGCGGGAATGCGACGGATCCTTCTCGATTGTCGCGTTCAAACACCTTTCATCTCCGAAAAGCGCCCTTAACTCATCGTCAGATCCGATTCCGAGTGAACGCAGGAAGACAGTCAGAGGAAATTTGCGCGCGCGATCCACGCGCACGTAAATGACGCCGTTGGCGTCCATTTCATATTCCAACCAAGCTCCGCGATTCGGGATAACCTGAGACGCGTAAAGCTCGATATCGGACTTATCTCTTTCGGATGAATAGTACGCGCCCGGAGACCGGACCAGCTGGCTGATAATTACGCGCTCGGCACCGTTGATAATAAACGTGCCGTTATCCGTCATGATGGGAAAGTCACCGATAAAAACGGACTGCTCCGTAATTCTGTTCTCGCGCTTGTTGTTCAGGCGCACCAGAACTTTCAACGGAGCGGCAAAATTGGAATCCTTCTCTTTACACTCTTCGATACTGTTCTGGGGATGGTCAATATCGAATTCCTTGTTGATAAACGAAAGCTCAATGTCTCCCGAAAAGTCCGTGATAGGTGATACTTCGTGTAAAACCTCCATCAGACCTTCGTCCAAAAACCATTGATATGAATTCTTCTGGACCTCGATCAGATTCGGCACTTCAATGACTTCGTCGATACGAGAATAGGATAACCGTTCCACTCTTCCCTGCTTGACGGGACGCACCATTACACATCACCTCACGAATGTTCCGGCTCTTTGGCCATCAATGTCGCGTCAACGGCATTTACGGATAGCAAAACGGTCGTACAGCCGAATAAACGGTCCGTTTCTTCCTCTAAAAACACGAAAGGCGACATGCCTCCAATTTATGACGCGCTATAGAATGATAGCACCGAAGGAGGCATGTGTCAATGAAAATATATTTAATTCTTTGTGCGGCATCGAGGCTAATAAGTCGCGAAATCGATGTTCCCGTATTTGATCTTAAAAGAGAGTTCTCCTTGCGCTTCAATGCCCAGCATCCATTCGTCGTAACGCTCGCTCATGATCGATTTGCGAACCTCACTCTGCCATGCGGGAAGATACTCTTTGAAGAAATAAATCTCAACATATTCATCCGCCTTAAGAACGGTCATATCGCCGGGCTTACGGTCGGGATCAGTCAGCCAGTTTGCCTTATCCATATTGATTTGCAAAGTCATATCATCCGAGAAAAGGCTTAACTCCGGCACTCCGGTAACCAGCCCACCGGCCATTCTCAAAGAGGAATCTTCGGATTTCTGCTTGGCAAGCAACGCGAAGGAAGCCTCGTCGCTGACCTGAGCCATGATCTCGGCGGCTTCCAGATTGGTTTTTTCCTTCTCTGTCTCGAGAATTTTACCGTCCGTCCCGAATTCACCGGAATAGTGGAGGCGAATGGAACGATAGGAGAACGTCCGCTCCTCGTCTAACTGGCGGGACAGATAATAAACCGCTATAGATCCCGCTTCTACGTCGAAAACTGCCTTGTCCCCTTCGACCCGGTCCGGAGAATAGAAGAAATTCGCAGCCTCTTCGCCAAACCCCTTGATCGTATTTATCGAGTACTTCTCGGCATAGGTCGGGTCTTTCCCGTCCATAAAGGATTCGGCTTCGGAATCATCCGAAAGCTCCGCACTCACGTTGCGGAAACTCACGGGATCCGTCGCGCGCCCGGACAGTTCATCCGCCTTGCTTCTGGCTTCCGCTTTCGCGGCGGCTTTCTGTTCTTCGGTTGCGCCCTCCTCAAAGTTTGCTCGGAAGAAATAATAATGGAACGTAACCAGTTCCGTTTTGTTGCCCATTTCATCGATTTCTGCCCGGAGTTCCTCCGGGGTCGGCATAAATTTATACTGCAAAAGATACTGCATATATTCGTCGGCAATCAGTTCGCGCTCCAGAAAAGACGCGAAACTTGTGACGGTAATCCCGCTGCCGTAAAGACGTGTCAAGTACTGATCCGCAGTCATTTGATGGCCGTAAATCTCTGTATTGGTCTTCACCGCATCCCGTAAGGCCTGTATCGAGTCGCGTACCGAAAACTCAACGACCTCGGGCTTAAAGTCCTTGTCGTTACGGGCCTGCTTCTCAATAAGGATGGATTGCAGGAGCGTCAGGCATGCATGCTCGTAAATATACTCTCTGTATGTTTTCCCGGGATTTTCAGAGTTGTAAAGCCGATCCCCTTCCGGAATCGGCTGTTCCTCCATCTCAATCGAAAAATCGGCCGGAAGCATTTGATATTGTGACAATTGAGAAAGAGCCGATGAGTATAAATATTTCAGCTCGTTTACCTTAATCCTCTCAATGACCTTCGGGGAACCGCCTTCCGGAGTCAGTGTGATCTCCGCGCCGGTCAGAAGCATTGCGGGAACATTGGCGATATAAGCGAAAAAGCCGCCAACCGATATCACAAGAACCAGAATGAAGGAGACGATGACAAGCGTCCTCTTTGCGGAGGAGCTAAGTATCGGCTTCTTGTTTTTCTTGCCTTTTACGGCCGCTTTTGTTTTGTTTTCCATATTGATTACGTCCTTCTTCCGTGGTTCTTTTCGAGGCACAGCACGCCTATTATAATTCCCGTTCCGTCAGAATGCAAGAAAGTGCGGAAAGATTCTCCAGCCAATACGTCGGCGACAGAGATGCAAGCTCGTCTTTGGGCATATAAGTCCAACCAACCGCCGCCGAATCGGTTCCGGCATTGCGGGAACAAATCAGGTCATGGATACTGTCGCCCACGAACAGGATCCTTTTCGGATCGGCAATGCCAAGTTTCCCCGCCGCGAAGAAAATCGGAGCGGGAGCGGGTTTGTGTTCCGTCGTGTCCTCGCGGGTAACCAAAACGGAGAAATATTTCTCGAGGTCAAATTGCCGCATGGTGAAAAGAGCGGGATCTCTGCGTTTGGATGTGACCACGCCCTGAACGACGCCCAGATCCGCCACCGCGGAAAGACCTTCGTGAATTCCCGGAAAAATGCGAACGTCAGTCGGCAGATAAAGATCATTTGCGCGAATATAGGCATCGTGCAATTTGCGTTGGGTCTCCTCGTCGTATTCGCGAAAAGCGGTCCATAACGGAAGCCCGATGGTCGCAAGGATATCTTTATCATCCTTTCGAATTCCGAGCACCTCTTCGAAAGCGATATGAAAACATTTCAAAATCAAAGGGATCGTATCGACGAGTGTTCCGTCGAAATCATAAAGAATCGCATCGTATTTCAGTGATTTTCGCGAAAACAAAGTTTCCTTCTCATTCTTCATTCTTTTCCTCTTCCTCCGGTTCTTCTTGGGGAGGAAGAATATGCAGTCGCAGTTTGGAGATCCATTTGTCTTCCACCTTCTCGACCCGGATGATGATGTTCTTGTAGGCGACTTCGGGGGTCTCACCATCATTGGGGATACGGTCCAAAAGCTGAATCGCCAGGCCGGCGATCGTATCATAGTCCTCGTCGGGAAGGTCGATGCCGACGGCGATTTCCAGATCGTTAAGCGTCATGTCGCCGGACACGATATAGTCGCCGTCCGGAAGCAAAGTCAATTGCGGTTCCGCTTTGTCAAACTCGTCGGTGATGTTACCGACGATTTCCTCAATCATGTCTTCTATGGTCGCGATACCCATGGTGCCGCCGTACTCGTCAACGACGACCGCCATTTGTATACCGCCCTTCTTCATCTCGCGAAACAGCGAGGAGAGTTTCTTATTCTCATGCACGACCAGCGGGCGGCGCAGGAGTTTCTGTAGCGAGAAGGCCTCTCGCTTGTCGGGGCAGGACGAATACGCGAGCAGGTCCTTGATGTGAAGAACACCGACGATATCATCGATCGTGTCACGGTATACCGGTATACGGGTAAACTGCTCTTCTGTCGCGACTTTCATCACTTCGTCGATGCTTGCGTCCACCGGGAGAGATACTATTTTTCTTCGATGGGTCATGATCTCCGACGCTTCCTTGTCGTTAAACTCGAAAACGTTCTGGATCATCTGTTTCTCTTCGTCCTCGATCGAGCCGGACTCACTGCCGACGTCGACCATCATTCGGATTTCTTCCTCTGTAACATTCTTGTCGTTGGCGTTCGGGTCAATGCCGAAAAGCCGTAACACCGCATTCGTTGAAAGCGTCAGGAGTTTAACGAACGGTTTCATCAGAAACCCGAATGTCTTAACGATCGATGCCGACACAAACGCGACGCGTTCGGGATATTTCTGGGCGATCCGCTTGGGTACGAGTTCACCCAACACCAGCGAAAAATAGGCGAGTACGACTGTGATGACGATCATACTGGTCGGACGCAGGAAAGATTCGTATTTCCCGGCCTTGTCGATCGCGCCGTAAAGAAGATCCGTGAATTTGTCGGCCGCGAATGCGGACGACAGGAATCCGGCCATCGTCACGCCGACCTGAATGGTTGCGAGAAAAGAGCCCGGGTTCTCAATGAATCGAAGGACTCTTCGGGCACTCCGGTGACCATCCTCCGCCATTCTTTTAATTTTGTTGTCGTTGAGGGTGATTACTGCCATTTCCGTGGCGGAAAAAAATGCGTTGATCAAGACAAAAATGAATACTATGATCAGGTCGATAATGATTCGGCCTATATCGTCATCGGGCACAGTGTCTCCTGTCCTTTCTTGGGTAAACATCCCGCCGCGGCGTCCGTATCTGCCGCGAATACCGATCTTGGAGTGTTGCGCGAAACCTATCGCGCAATCTCCTTACAAAAGAGAATATAGCAGATTTCGGATTCTTCCACAAGAACGCCCGTTCAACGGAGCTTTTCGAGTTGTTCGAACAACGTCTTCTGCACCGCTTGCGGATCGGCTTTTCCCCGAAACATGCGCATCGACTGACCGATCAGGAATTGAGCGCTCTTGGGGTTCCCCGAGAGATAATCACCGACCGCTTTTTCGTTTTCTTCGATGACACGGGCGATCGCCTCCAGAATGACCGATTGGTCCGAGACCATTGCCAAAGCATTCCTCTTGATGTACTCTGCCGGATCAACGTCTGTCGCGAAAACCTCCGCGAGAACTTTTCTGCCGACCGTTCGACTGATGACGCCGTTTGTTACCATTTCGATAATTTTACCGAGAGAATCCTCCGAGAAAGATATGTCCTCCGGCTGGCATTGGGCGTCCTTCATCAGCTTCAGGAGATCGGTCATGATCCAGTTGGACGCCTCCTTGGGATTGCCGCACAGCTCCGCGGTCCGCTCGAAAACACGAACCAGGGGAAATGAAGCGGTAAGTATGTCCGCGTCGTATTCCGGAAGTCCGAGGTCCCGGATATAGCGTTCCTTTCTCGCCTCGCGAAGCTCCGGAATCTCGCGGGAAACCTCGTCGATAAAATCCTCGCTGATTTGGACGGGCAGAAGATCCGGCTCCGGGAAGTATTTATAGTCGTGTGCGTTTTCCTTACTGCGCATGGAATAAGAAACACCCTTATCGTCGTCCCATCGCCGCGTTTGCTGTTTGATGCTTTTCCCGGCCCGGATCCGTTCGATCTGGCGATTGGTTTCACCCTCGATCGCCCGTGTGATCGCTTTGAGTGAAGCCATGTTTTTCATCTCGGTGCGCGTGCCGAATTTTTCTTCGCCGGCCGGACGAACCGAAAGATTGATATCCGCGCGCATCGAGCCTTCCTGCATTTTGCAGTCGGAAACACCGATGTACTGAAGTGTTGTTTTCAACTTTTCGAGGAAATCACCGACCTCTTCCGCATTTCGAAAATCGGGTTCGGTGACGATCTCGATCAACGGTATACCACACCGGTTGTAATCGACCAGCGTGCATTTCTCTTGCGGATCATGAACTAATTTGCCGGCATCCTCCTCCATATGCATCTCATGGATGCGGATCCTTTTTCCGGAGGCGCCTTCACCGATCAAGACATATCCGTTCCGGCAGATCGGCAGATACAGCTGTGAAATCTGATATGCCTTGGGCAGGTCGGGATAGAAATAATTCTTGCGGTCAAATTTACCGTTTCTCGTTATCTCGCAATGCGTGGCGAGTCCTGCTCGCACGGCATATCGAAGTACCTCTCGATTCAGGGCCGGGAGCGTCCCGGGCATGCCGGAGCAAATCTCGCAGACATGGGTATTGGGATCTCCGCCGAAAGCCGTCGGACAGGCGCAGAATATTTTCGACTCGGTCGAAAGTTCGACATGAACCTCCAGTCCGATCACAACTTCATATTCGCTCATCTTTCGACCCCTCCCTCTTCGCAGTCGTCAAACAATCCGGGAACCCGCAGATGGTGTTTTGTCGAACGTTGGAAAAGGCTCGCCGCACCGACCATCAACTGCTCCCCGTGATAAGGGCCGATCAATTGAAGTCCGACAGGCATCCCGTTCCGGTCTGATCCGCAGGGGATCGAAGCAGACGGAAGTCCGACGATGTTGGGAAGGACGGTATATATATCGCCCAAATACATCTTGAGCGGATCCGAAAGACTCTCTCCGATTCGCGGTGCCGTTGCGGGCGCCGTAGGGCCGATCATGAGATCGCAGGAAGCAAACGCTTCGTCAAAGGCCTTCTTGATGATTGCCTTGGCTTGGAGCGCTTTCTTATAGTATGCCTCATAATAGCCGCTGGACAGCACGTAATTCCCGAGCATAATACGTCGTTTGACCTCCAGCCCGAAGCCCTCGCTTCGACTGCGAATATAAATCTCGGACAGATTCTCCGCGCCTTTGGCCCGGTATCCGTACTTGATACCGTCGTAGCGGGAGAGGTTGGAGCAAGCCTCGGCACAAGCGATTATGTAGTAAGTCGGAATCGCGTATTCCACGATCGGGAGTCGGATCGGAATCACCGTCGCACCCAGATCTTTATATTTTTCGGCGGCTTCACGAACGCGTGCCTCGACGTCCGGGTCAATTCCTTCGCCAAAGTAATCGACCGGCATTCCGATCCGAAGATCTTTGCCCGAAAAAGACCGCGCTGCCGCAAGATCGATCGGAGTGGATTCGTTTGTCGTCTGGTCCGCCGGATCCTTACCGGCAATTTGATTCAAGGCCGCCGCGCAATCAAGAATATCGCGCCCGATCGGGCCGATCTGATCAAGCGACGAAGCGTACGCAATCAGACCGAATCGGGAGACGGTACCGTAGGTCGGCTTAATCCCGCTTACACCGCAGTACGAACATGGCTGACGTATGGATCCGCCCGTATCGGAGCCGTACGCGTAAAAGGCGGTTCCGGCCGCGACGGATGCCGCGGCACCGCCGGAGGAACCGCCCGGAACGCGGCTCGTATCCCACGGATTCCGAACCGGCCCGAAATATGAGGTCTCGGAGGTTGATCCCATGCAAAACTCATCCAGATTCAGCTTCCCGACCAATACCGCACCCGCTTCCTCGAGTTTTTTCATGATCGTCGCGGAATACGGCGGCGAAAAATCGGCAAGCATCCGGGATCCGCAGGTCGTAGGAAGTCCTTCCGTGCAAATATTGTCCTTGATCGCAAACGGGACCCCCGCAAGCGGAGACGCAGATTCTCCGGCGCAGATTTTTTTCTGGACTTCCTCGGCCCGTTGAAGCGCAAGATCCGCGAAAACCCGGATGTAACCGTTGAGCCGCGCATCCTTTTGCCCGATGGCCTCGAGCATCGCGAACGTCGCGTCTACGCTTGTGATCGCGCCTTCCCGGATTGCCCGGCCGACATCCAACGCTGTCATTTTCATGATATCTTTACTGTTCATATCGCATTCGGCCTCGCTTTTTTCTCGTTAAAACCGACGCGCCCGGATCGCCATTGATCGAAGCCGCTTAGATTTTCGAGCGTAATCATTCCGTCGATGCTTCTATTCGACCGTCTTCGGCACCTTGAAGCATCCGTCCTTCTGCTCGGGAGCGTTTCTTAAAATCTCGATTCTCCGGTCACCGTTGACGGCCCGATCCTCTCGAAAAACGGGCGCCATCGGAACCGTATGCGACAGCGGCTCGATGTCGTCCGTCCGAAGTTCGTTCAACTTCTCGATATACTCCAAAATACTAGACAAATCCCTTCGTGTCCGGACTTTCTCATCCGGAGTCAGCCGGATGCGTGCCAATTGCTCGAGATACTCGATTTGCTCGGCATCAATTCCGACGGGATCATTTCCGTTCGATTTCTCGGAAGATGTCATACTCACCCCTTCTTTCGATCGTTCAGTAGCGCAACTAATAATTCCCGGATCACCTGCGGATCTCCTTTGCCGCGCAGAGCCTTCATCGACTGTCCGATCAAGAACTGGATATTCCTCTCGTTTCCGCTCAAATACTCGGAAACCGCCTTCTCGTTCTGATCCAGAACCTCCCGGATGACCGGCTCGATCGCGCCGGCGTCGGAAACCTGAAGAAGACCGTTCTGCTCGACATAATCCTTCGGGAGAATGTCTGTCTCGAGAACCGCCGCGAGCGTTTTTTTCCCAACGGAACGATTGATTTTACCTTCGGAGATCATCAGGAGGATCTCTCCGAGCGAATCCGGCCGGAAGTGCATATCTTCCGGTTGTAACTGCGCCTCGTTCAAGAGTTTCATCAGCTCGGTCATCACCCAGTTTGAGGCATCCTTCGGATTCTTGCATATCTCGACAGTGCGTTCGAAAACATCGACCAGATGCTTTGAGCCGGTTAATATATCCGCATCATACTCGGGCAGTTCAAACTCCCGGATATACCTCGCTTTTTTCTCTTCCTGAAGCTCCGGAAGCGTCTCTCGGATGTTTCGGATATCGTCCTCCCCGACGATTACCGGCATCAGGTTCGGATCCGGGAAATACTTATAATCATGAGCGTTTTCTTTGCTCCTCATCGCATACGATCGATTCTTGTTGTCATCCCATCTTCTGGTTTCCTGACAGAGCGTTCCGCCGGCTTCGATAACCTCGATATGACGGGCGGATTCTCCGTCGATCGCCCGCGCGATCGACTTGAGCGAAGCCATGTTCTTCATCTCGGTACGAACGCCGAATTTCTCGGCTCCGACCGGGCGGACCGAGATGTTGATATCCGCGCGCATTGATCCTTCCTGCATCTTGCAATCGGAGACTCCGAGATACTGAAGCGTGGACTTCAGTTTTTCAAGGTACGCGAC
>LSQX01158309.1_pt1 | contig 35594 bp, 45 predicted proteins | sample 654561 | NCBI WGS metagenome assembly LSQX01 (sample SAMN04489861, study PRJNA283612) | anaerobic digester metagenome | isolation source: 4 biogas reactors fed with cattle manure at either 37C or 55C with and... | place: Denmark: Kongens Lyngby | collected 2014 | reverse complement strand
TGAATGCAGAAGCGGGATTCGTTTTATGGTAATTGTATTGATATTTTATTCTTCTTCCTCTTCTTCGGAGTATGCCTTGATTACTGCTTCCTGGACATCTCCCGGGACCTGTGAATATTCTGCAAATTTCATTGTATATACAGCACGGCCTCCGGTGATTGAGCTGAGTGCTGTAGAATACTTGTTCATTTCAGCAAGCGGGACTCTTGCCCTTATTACCTCAAACCTGTCTTTGCTGCTCATTCCCAGTACTATTCCGCGGCGGCTCTGGAGGTCACTGATAACATCGCCCATCCGGTCGGAAGGAACCATGATCTCAACCTCATAGATAGGTTCAAGTATTTTGGGACCGGCATTCTTGAATGCCATATTGAAAGCATTGCGGCCGGCAAGCCTGAAGGATATCTCGTTGGAATCAACCGGATGCATCTTGCCGTCGTAAACATATACCCTGATGTCACGTGCATAGGAACCTGTGAGCGGACCTTCCTCCATCTTCTCCATGATGCCTTTCAGTATGGCAGGCATAAACCGGCCGTCGATGGTTCCGCCTACAATACAGTTTACATATATAAGCTTTCCTCCCCATTCAAGATCAATCTCTTCCTTGTTCCGCACGGAGAGTTTTATTTCCTTTCCTCCGAATTTCTGCATTGAAAGTTCCGGACTTCCTTCAGTATAGGGCTCAATGATCATGTGAACCTCGCCAAACTGGCCGGCACCGCCAGACTGCTTCTTATGCCTGTAGTCGGCCTGTGCAGCCCTGGTTATTGTTTCGCGGTATGGTATCCGCGGGGTGCTGAAACTGGCAGGTATCCTGTAGATATTATCGAGATGCCATTTCATTATGCTGAGGTGGTATTCACCCTGGCCATGAACCAGTATCTGCTTGAGCTCCTTCGAATATTCAACTATAATGGTGGGATCCTCCAGGTGTATCCTGCTGAGGGCTTCACCCAGCTTTTCATCGTCACTCTCACTCAGGGCCTTTATTGCTGTTCTGTATTTCGGTTCGGGAAATATTACACCTTCGTACATCCAGTCGTTGCCGGGTGCATTGAGGGTATGCCCCATCCTTGTGTTTTTCAGCTTTACAAGGGCTCCGATATCTCCGGTATGAATAACAGGGACCTTGGTCCTGCTTTTCCCTGAACAGACATACAGCTGAGCCAGTCTTTCCCTTGTCCCGTTACTGGTGTTGACGACATCCAGGTTTTCGCTTATCTTCCCGGAAAGAACCCTGAAATAATTTATTTCCCCGATATGTTCTTCAATGGATGATTTAAATATATAAAGAGATGCCGGACCGGCCGGGTCAGCCTTTACCATCTCTCCTTTGCTGTTTTTCAGGCCGGGCATGTCGGTGATGGAAGGTCCCTGGTCTGCAATAAAATCCATCAGGGAGTCCACTCCGGTATTGTTTTTTGCCGATATGCAGAAAACCGGGAATATGCTTCTTGAAATGATTCCCTTTGCAATGCCTTTTTTTATTTCTTCTTCATTGAGTGTGTCATTGGCGAAGAACTGCTCCATCAGTTCCTCATCGCTTTCAGCTGCCCTTTCAACAAGAGCATAGTGAAGTTCGGCAGCCTTGCCGGCCTCGTCTGCAGGAATGTCAAGAACCTCGGCCTTGCCGCCGTCCTTTCCGTAACGGAGCATTTTCATCCTGATGACATCGATCACCGTGCTGAAACCGGTTCCTTCATCCAGGGGATACTGAACAAGCATTACATCGCTGCTCAGTCTTTCCTTCATCGTTTCGACGGATTTTTCGAAATTGGCCTTTTCATGATCCAGGCCGTTGATCACCATTATCATTGGTTTCTGAACACCGGCGGCATGCCGGAAATGAATTTCGGTACCTACTTCAACCCCGTTCTGAACATTGATCACCATTACTGCCAGGTCGGATGCATAAAGGGAGGAAACGACACCACCAGAGAAATCGTCAAGTCCCGGAGTGTCAATGATATTTATTTTTTTATTGTGATATTCCGAAAAAAGCACCGTTGAAAAAATCGAGTTACCGTTTTCATGTTCTATCGGACGATAGTCAGATACCGTGTTTTTTCCCTCAACTGTTCCTCTTCTTTCAATTGAGCCGCTGTTAAAAAGCATTGTTTCTCCCAGAATAGTCTTACCCGATCCTGAATTGCCCAGGAGTACAATGTTTTTTATCTGGTCAGTCTGGTATGTCTTCATGATTATAATAAATTGTTTAGTAGGTAATTAATTAAACATTCCCTGCATGGGGCTGACAAAATTAACAATTTTTTAAAAACTGTCTGTCAGGTAAGGCATAATTACAAAAATTTTATTTTCTTTGCAGCAGTTTTTTGAAATGCAGGAGTACCGGTATTTCCCTCAGCAGTAAGTTTACAAAAGAGATTTCTCCGGGAAAGATCGGGAAGGAACCTGTTCGAAGCTTACAGACAAGTTTACACAGACAGCAGCGGATTGATGTTCAGATGTACTTTAAGTCTCATCTGCAGAGGGTAATGCTATGATTTGTTTCCGGACAAAAAAAATCAGACCGGGTCTGTTGTTTTGATTAATAAATTGAATACCTTTGCGAGCCGATTTTTTAAGTAAAAATTAATATAAAAGAAAAGAGAAATATGCCGACTATTCAACAACTGGTTAGAAAAGGCAGAAAAAAGCTGAAGGAAAAGAGTAAAGCTCCTGCCCTGGATTCATGTCCTCAGAAGAGGGGTGTATGTGTTCGTGTTTATACCACCACTCCAAAGAAACCAAATTCAGCAATGAGGAAGGTTGCCAGGGTCAGGCTCACCAATCAGAAGGAAGTGAATGCCTATATTCCGGGTGAGGGACACAACCTTCAGGAGCACTCCATAGTACTGATAAGAGGCGGCAGGGTAAAGGATCTTCCCGGTGTCAGATATCATCTGGTACGCGGGGCCCTTGATACTTCTGGAGTTGACGGCCGTACGCAGAGAAGGTCAAAATATGGCACCAAAAAGCCAAAGAAGTAACATAAACAGATTATAGTAATGAGAAAAATTAAGCCAAAGAAGAGAATTCTGTTACCGGATCCGAAGTTTAATGATCCGTTTGTAACGAGGTTTGTGAATAATCTTATGTTCAATGGCAAGAAAAGTACTGCATATAAGATTTTTTACGACTCACTCGAAATCATTGGTGACAAATTGAAGGAGGAAGAAAAAACGCCTCTTGAAATTTTCAAGCAGGCTCTGGAAAATGTTACACCACAGGTTGAAGTCAAGGCACGCCGTGTCGGAGGTGCCACTTTCCAGGTGCCTATGGAAGTCCGTCCCGACCGCAAGGTGAGCATAAGCATGAAGAACATGATAATGTTTGCGCGTAAAAGGTCAGGCCGTTCCATGGCGGAAAGGCTTGCAGCCGAGCTTATAGCAGCTTACAGGCTTGAGGGCGGGGCCTACAAGAGAAAGGAAGACACTCACAGGATGGCTGAAGCAAACAAGGCTTTTGCCCATTTCAGATTTTAATATCACGGAAAGGCGGACAGAATTTATGGACAGGGATCTGAAATATACCAGAAACATCGGGATCATGGCTCATATAGATGCCGGTAAGACCACTACTACGGAACGTATTCTGTATTATACCGGTCGTACCCACCGTATGGGAGAAGTCCATGACGGAAATGCCCAGATGGACTGGATGGTTCAGGAACAGGAAAGAGGAATAACAATTACATCTGCCGCCACCACCACTTACTGGAAATATAATAATGAAGATTACAGGATCAATATAATTGATACTCCCGGACACTCTGATTTTGGAGGTGAAGTTGAGAGGGTGTTGAATATGGCCGATGGGGTGCTTCTTATTGTTGATGCTTTTGAGGGTCCTATGCCGCAAACAAGATTTGTGCTTCAAAAAGCAATTGAACTTGGACTTAAGCCGATTGTCGTTATTAATAAAGTTGATAAACCTAACTGTACTCCCGATATTGCTCAGGAAAAGGTGTTTGACCTGATGTTTTCNNATACTCCCGGACATGTTGATTTTACGGTAGAAGTTGAAAGGTCGCTGAGGGTTCTTGACGGTGCCGTTGCAGTATTTTGTGCAGTGGGAGGTGTTGAACCCCAGTCGGAGACAGTCTGGCGCCAGGCAGACAAGTACAGGGTACCCAGACTGGCTTTTATAAATAAGATGGATCGCAGCGGTGCGGATTTTTACAGTGTTGTCAGTCAGATCAGGGAGAAGCTGAACTCACAGCCCGTCCCGGTACAGATACCGGTAGGGTCGGAAGAGAATTTCAGTGGACTTGTTGACCTGATCCGGATGGAGGCAAGGATATACAGTGATGATGACTCACCGGGCTCCGCTTTCAGAACCGAAAGTATTCCTGCCGGCCTTCTCGCGGAGGCTGAGGAATGGAGGGGAAAACTTGTTGAAATCCTGGCAGAGACGGATGAAACACTCCTGGAAAGATATGTTGAAGACCATAAGTCAATAACTGCCGAAGAGATACTCAGGGCACTGAGAAAACCGGTTATTGACGGAAACATTGTTCCGGTACTGTGCGGGGCTTCTTTCAGGAACAAGGGTATTCAGAGCCTTCTCGATGCTATTGCCGCATTTCTTCCGTCGCCTGTTGATATAGGTGCTGTAAAAGGAACTGACCCGAGGAACAATGAGGAGATTACACGTGATCCTGATAAAAATGAACCGTTTTCAGCTCTTGCCTTTAAGATAGCAACTGACCCCTTTGCAGGGCGGCTCGCATTCCTGAGAGTATATTCCGGGGTGCTGAAGGCAGGGGATATGGTATTGAATGTACGTACCGGAAAGCGTGAAAGGATAAACCGCCTTTTCAGGATGCATGCCAACAAGCAGGATCAGACCCCTGAAATTTCCGCAGGCGATATATGTGCTGCGGTGGGATTCAAGGATCTGAGGACGGGTGATACGCTTTGTGCCATTCACAAGCCCATTCTTCTTGAATCGATGGATTTTCCCGATCCGGTTCTCGGAATAGCCGTTGAACCCAAAACCCAGGCAGATGTTGACAGGCTTTCAATAGCCCTTTCAAAACTGGCAGAAGAGGATCCTACCTTCAGGGTAAAAATTGATGAGGACAGCGGCCAGACGATAATAAGCGGCATGGGGGAGCTTCACCTGGATATTCTCATAAACCGCCTGAAAAGGGAATTCAATGTTGAATGTAACCAGGGAGCACCGCAGGTCGCATACAAGGAAGCTATCACCACTTCTGCGGAATTCCGGGAAGTATTCAAGAGACAGACGGGAGGCAGGGGCAAATATGCAGACATTACTGTTGAGATGATGCCTGCGGACAACGGGATAAGGGGACTTCAGTTCCTGAATGAGGTTAAGGGAGGGAATATACCAAAGGAATATATCCCTTCAGTTGAAAAAGGATTTCGTGAGGCGATGTTGAACGGGCCACTGGCCGGCTTCCCTCTGGAAAGCCTTAAAATAATATTAAAGGACGGATCTTTTCATCCGGTTGATTCCGATGATCTGTCATTCGAGATCGCGGCAAAACAGGCATTCAGAAGATATTCGGGCAAATGTCATCCGGTACTCCTTGAACCGGTAATGTCGACGGAAGTGGTCACTCCCGAAGAATATGTCGGTGATGTCATCAGCGACTTCAACAGAAGAAGGGGCAGGGTGGAAGGAATGGAATCCAAGGCAGGTTCCAGGGTTGTCAGGGCAAAGGTACCCCTGGCGGAAAAGTTCGGTTATGTTACCGTGCTCCGTACCCTCACCTCCGGGAGGGCGACTTCAACAATGGAGTTTTCACACTATGAAGAAGTGCCTGCAGAAATAGCAAACAGAGTAGTTGAAATTACTAAAGGAAAAATTCTCTAAAGATGAGTCAGAAAATTCGTATCAAACTGAAATCCTACGATCATAACCTGGTTGATAAATCAGCAGAAAAGATCGTAAAAACCGTAAAGTCGACCGGGGCTGTGGTAAGCGGACCAATCCCGCTGCCCACTCACAAGAAGATATATACGGTTCTGCGGTCACCCTTTGTTAATAAAAAGGCCAGGGAGCAGTTTCAGCTTTCTTCATACAAGAGGTTGCTGGATATTTACAGCTCCACTCCAAAGACCATTGATGCTCTTATGAAACTTGAGCTGCCAAGTGGTGTTGAGGTTGAAATAAAAGTATAAAAGCAGTTAAAGATTTATAGAAATGCAGGGATTAATCGGTAAGAAGATCGGAATGACCTCCCTCTTTGATGAGGAGGGAAGGAATGTCGCATGCACTGTCCTTCAGGCCGGGCCATGTGTTGTCACACAGGTGAAGACAAGGGAAAAGGACGGATATTCTGCCATCCAGCTTGGTTTTGAGGACAGGAAGGAAAAACATGCAACAAAAGCAGAAATAGGGCATTTTAAAAAGGCCAATACAGCACCCAAGAAAATGGTTGCAGAATTTAAGGGTTTTGACACATCCGCTTTAAAGGAGGGAGAAGTTCTTACGGCGGAGATATTCCGTTCGGACATGTGGGTTGATGTGCGCGGCTGGTCAAAGGGAAAAGGATTCCAGGGTGTGGTTAAGCGCCATGGCTTCAGTGGTGTGGGAGACGCATCGCACGGTCAGCATAACAGGCAGAGGTCAGGGGGCTCACTCGGAGGCTCTTCATCTCCTTCAAGAGTGTTCCGCGGAATGAAAATGCCGGGACAGACCGGCAGTAAAAAGGTACTGTCGGAAAGTCTGAGGATAATGAAACTTATGGAAGAAGATAATATATTGATAGTAAAAGGATCTGTTCCAGGTCCTAATGGAGCATATGTAATAATTTTGAAATAATGGAATTAGCTGTTCTTAATATTCAGGGTGAGGAAACCGGACGAAAAGTTCTGCTGAATGATTCAGTTTTTGGCATAGAACCAAATGACCATGCAATATATCTGGATACAAAGCAGTTCCTTGCAAACCAGCGCCAGGGTACTCATAAAACCAAGGAACGTGCAGAAATTGCCGGCAGTAACAGGAAAATAAAAAGGCAGAAGGGAACCGGGACGGCCCGTGCAGGCAGTAACAAAAATCCGATTTTCAGGGGTGGTGGACGTGCATTCGGGCCAAGACCAAGAGATTACGGATTCAAGCTGAATAAAAAAGTAAAAGACCTGGCAAGAAAATCAGCCCTCTCTTATAAGGCTTTATCAAACAATATTATTGTTCTGGAAGATTTTACGATTGAAGCCCCGAAGACAAGGGAATTTGTTAAAATAGGTGACAGCCTGAATCTGAGTAACAAAAATTCACTGTTTGTTTTACCGGAACAAAATAAAAATATATATTTGTCATCCCGAAATGTGCAGGGAGTTGAGGTTGTAACAGCCAGAGAGCTATGTACATACAAAATCATGAAGGCGTCAACCCTGGTATTTGTGGAGAGTGCGGTTGATGTTTTGCAGTCAGCTTTATAAAAACCAGTAAGATTTAAGAGATGAATATTTTACTAAAACCGATAGTAACGGAAAAGATGACAGATCAGGGTGATAAGTTTAATCGCTATGGTTTCATCGTTGCAAGGAATGCAAACAAGATACAGATAAAGAAGGCTGTCGAGGAGCTTTATGGCGTTACGGTTGAAGATGTCAACACCATGAACTACGGCGGCAAGAGAAAAACAAGGAATACCAGGTCGGGCCTTCTGGTCGGCAGGACGGCAGCAACAAAAAAGGCCATTATAACCCTTGCCGAGGGCAGTAAAATAGATTTCTACAGCAATATATAAAATAAAATGGCAGTCAGGAAGATAAAACCTGTTACACCAGGTCAGAGAAACAAGATTATAAGTGCTTTCAACACCATAACCAGCACGGAACCGGAGAAATCCCTTCTTCGTCCTCTTAAAAAGTCCGGGGGAAGGAATGCCCGTGGTAAGATGACAGTAAGAAATATGGGGGGCGGACACAAGAGGATGTACAGGGTGATTGACTTTCTCAGGGACAAGGACGGAATTCATGCAACGGTCAGGTCAATTGAATATGATCCCAACAGGTCGGCAAGGATTGCTCTTGTAGTGTATGAGGACGGGGAGAAGCGTTATATCATAGCTCCTGCCGGTCTTAAAACCGGTGACAGGATCATTTCAGGCAAAGAAGCCACGCCTGAGCCGGGCAATACCATGTTTCTCAGTGATATTCCCCTGGGAACCATAGTTCATAATATTGAACTCAAACCCGGCAAAGGGGCAGCCATGGCAAGAAGTGCGGGAACTTTTGCACAGATATCAGCCCGCGAAGGCAAGTATGCAACCGTTAAGCTTCCTTCGGGAGAGACCAGGCTGGTGCTGACCACCTGCCGTGCAACCATCGGTGCGGTATCAAATCCCGACCACAGCCTTGAAAGATCCGGAAAGGCGGGCCGCTCACGCTGGAAAGGAATCCGTCCCAGGACAAGGGGTGTGGCAATGAATCCGGTGGACCATCCCATGGGGGGCGGTGAAGGAAAAGCATCGGGAGGACATCCCAGGTCACGTAAAGGATTATGGGCTAAGGGATACAAAACGAGGAAGGCAAGAAAATATTCCTCAAAGTATATTTTGGAAAAAAGGAAAAAATAATATATATATAATATGAGCAGATCGATTAAAAAAGGTCCTTTCATTGATTATAAACTCGACAAGCGGGTCCTGGAAATGAATGAATCCGGGAAAAAGTCAGTGATAAAGACCTGGTCAAGAAGGTCAGTGATATCCCCTGACTTCGTCGGACATACCATAGCTATTCATAACGGGAACAAATTTATCCCGGTGTATATCACTGAGAACATGGTGGGTCATAAGCTCGGGGAATTTGCCCCTACACGAACTTTCAGATCTCATGCGGGTAAAAGGTAAACAGAATTAGTAAACATTGAAAAGATAATAAAATGGGTGCGAGAAAAAGGATTTCAGCTGAAAGGAGAAAAGAAGCCTCTATGGCAAGAAGCCAGGCTGTGCTGAAAAACTGTCCCACTTCACCAAGGAAGATGAGACTGGTAACCGATCTCATCAGGGGCATGGAAGTGAACAGGGCACTTGACACATTGAAATACAGTTCAAAGGAAGCATCGCGCAGGGTGGAAAAACTGCTTCTTTCCGCTATTGCCAACTGGCAGGCAAAGAATGAGGGAGTGAGGATTGAGGACAGCAATCTATATGTAAAAACCATTTATGTCGACAGCGGGCGTGTTCTGAAAAGATTACGGCCGGCTCCCCAGGGAAGGGCTCACAGAATAAGAAAAAGATCAAACCATGTAACCCTTGTGCTTGATACTTTTGAGAAGGAAACTGAAAACACTGAAAAATAGAATATGGGACAAAAAGTTAATCCGACCAGTAACAGGTTAGGCATAATAAAAGGCTGGGATTCCAACTGGTATGGCGGAAAGGATTTTTCCGGCAAGCTTATAGAAGATGCCAAAATAAGGGAATATCTCAATGCCAGGCTTGCCAAGGCAAGTATTTCAAAAATTATTATTGAAAGGACACTCAAGCTCATTACTGTTACCGTGAATACTGCCAGACCCGGGATAATTATCGGCAAAGGCGGTCAGGAGGTCGACAAACTGAGGGAAGAGCTCAGGAATATTACAAAGAAGGAAGTACAGATCAATATTTTTGAAATCAAGCGTCCCGAGCTGGATGCCAATATTGTAAGCAACAACATAGCAAGGCAGATTGAAGGAAAAATATCCTACAGGCGTGCAATAAAGATGGCTATCGCATCCACGATGCGTATGGGGGCTGAAGGGATCAAGGTTGTCGTTTCGGGCAGACTCGGAGGTGCTGAGATGGCCCGTACCGAAACCTACAAGGAAGGCCGCATACCCCTTCATACTTTCCGGGCCGATATTGATTATGCCCTGGCTGAGGCACACACAAAGGTGGGACTCATAGGAATAAAGGTATGGATATGCAACGGTGAGGTTTACGGCAAAAGGGATCTCAGTCCGAATATCGGTGCAAGGGGCGGCAAGGGCAAAGGCATGAGAAGAAAGCCAAAGAAATAGAAAAGCATAGTTGAACAATTTTTAATCAGATAATCCATGTTACAGCCAAAAAGGTCAAAATACAGGAGAGCACAGAAGGGGAGAATGAAAGGCAATGCCCAGAGAGGTACACAGCTTGCATTTGGTTCATTCGGCATCAAGGCCCTGGAGGAGGCCTGGATAACAGGAAGGCAGCTGGAGGCAGCACGTCAGGCTGTTACGCGTTATATGAAACGTGAAGGCCAGCTCTGGATAAGAGTATTTCCCGACAAACCCATAACCAGGAAGCCTGCTGAAGTCAGGATGGGCAAGGGGAAAGGTTCTCCGGAAGGATTCGTGGTACCCGTAACACCGGGAAGAATTCTGCTTGAAGCTGACGGTGTTCCGATTGAAGTGGCAAGGGAGGCACTACGCCTGGGAGCCCAGAAGTTTCCGATCCCGACCCGCTTTGTTGTCAGACATGATTATGAAGAATAAACAAGAATAATATAAGATGAAAACATCGGAGATAAGGGAACTCAGTACATCTGATCTTATTGAGCGCATTGACACGGAAAAAACCATGCTTGTGCGGATGAAACTCAATCATGCCATCACGCCGCTCGATAATCCTCAGAAAATCAAGCAGGTCAGGAATACGATTGCCCGTCTGATGACGGAACTTCGGTCAAGGGAATTAAAGGAAAAACAAAAATAGCCGGATACAGCAATGGAAAGGAATTTAAGAAAAGAACGTATCGGAGTGGTTGTGAGCAACAAAATGGAAAAATCCATAGTGGTTGCCATTAAAAGGAAAGTAAAACATCCGATGTATGGTAAGTTTATCAACAGGACAACGAAACTGATGGCGCATGATGAGGAAAACGCATGCAACATCGGTGATACGGTACGTATATCAGAGACCAGGCCTCTGAGCAGGAAAAAGACCTGGAGACTGGTAGAAATAATTGAAAAGGCGAAATAATCATGATACAGCAGGAATCAAGACTGACAGTAGCCGATAATTCGGGAGCCAAGGAAGTGCTATGCATCAGGGTACTTGGAGGAAGCAGAAAAAGATATGCTACTGTGGGCGATAAGATCGTTGTGACTGTCAAATCCGCAGTTGCGTCGGGAGAGGCAAAAAAAGGAACAGTAAGCAGGGCAGTTGTTGTAAGGACCAAAAAGGAGATACGCCGCCCTGACGGTTCATATATAAGATTTGATGATAATGCAGTGGTTCTTCTTACAAATCTCAATGAGGTGAGGGGTACCCGTATTTTCGGGCCTGTTGCACGCGAACTGCGTGAAAAATACATGAAAATAGTATCACTGGCGCCTGAAGTATTGTAGGACCTGTAAACAAACAGCAATGCATAAGAAATTACATATAAGAAAAGGTGATGTGGTTATGGTGATAACCGGTGAGTCAAAAGGCCAGAAAGGCCGTGTTCTCGGAGTTGACAGAAAAAAGGACAGGGCCATTGTGGAAGGTCTGAACCTGATTTCAAAACATACCAAGCCGCATTCAAAAGCTCCCCAGGGAGGTATTATCAGAAAGGAAGCCCCTATACATATTTCAAATCTGATGCTTATTGACCCTGCGTCGGGTACACCAACCCGGATAGGGAAAAGACTGAACAAGAAAGATAAATTGGTACGTTATTCAAAAAAATCAGGAGAGGAGATTAAATAATGTATATACCAGCCTTAAAAACGAAATACAGCAAGGAGATTGTTCCGGCACTTGTAAAGGAATTTGGTTACAAGACTGTGATGCAGGTTCCGAAACTCCGGAAAATCGTCATCAACCAGGGTATCGGTCAGGCTATTGCCGACAAGAAGCTGCTTGAGTCGGGAGTTAAGGAACTGTCAGATATAGCCGGTCAGAAGGCGGTCCTGACACATTCCACCAAGGACGTTTCAAACTTCAAGCTGAGGAAGAACATGCCCATCGGAGTGATGGTCACCCTCAGGAGTGAAAGAATGTATGAATTCCTTGAGCGTCTTATCGCGGTTGCTCTTCCGCGCATACGTGACTTCAAGGGGATTAATGCCAGGCTTGACGGAAGGGGAAATTATACTCTGGGTATTACAGAACAAATTATCTTCCCCGAGATTGACCTGGATAAAGTAAACAAGATAATGGGATTGCAGGTCACCTTTGTGACCTCTGCCAAATCGGATGAAGAGGCACTGGCCCTTCTGAAGAATTTTGGATTACCGTTTAAAACTTCAAAAAACTGATTATATATGGCTAAGGAATCAATGATGGCCCGTGAGGTAAAGCGTGAACGACTGGCCAGGAAATATGCTGAAAAGAGAAAAAGACTCAAGGCTGAAGGCAATTATGTTGCCCTGAGCCGCCTGCCCAGAAATTCAAGTCCCATCAGACAGCGTAACCGCTGCAAGATCACCGGTCGCACAAGGGGATACATGAGGCAGTTCGGAGTCAGCAGGATAACCTTCAGGGAAATGGCTTCCAAGGGATTGATCCCGGGTGTCAAGAAAGCAAGCTGGTAATACAAATTGAATAAAAACTATACAAAATAACATAAGATGACTGATCCGATTGCAGATTTATTGACCAGAATCAGAAATGCCATCCAGGCTGGTCACAAGGTTGTCGAGGCACCGGCATCCAATCTGAAGAAAGAGATAGCAAGGATACTCTTTGAGAAGGGATATATACTGAGTTACAAGGTGGTGGAAGGGGTGAACACCCAGGGAAGCCTTAAGATAGCCCTTAAATACAATCCGAAAAGCAAACAGCCTGCCATTAAAAGTCTGCAGAGAATCAGCCGTCCCGGTCTGAGGCATTATGCTGCAGCTGATAATCTGCCGCGTGTCCTTAACGGACTTGGTATTGCAATTATCTCGACCTCAAGGGGACTGATGACCGACAAGGAGGCAAGGAAAGAGAATATTGGCGGTGAGGTATTATGTTATGTATATTAATAAGGAGGTAAGTATATGTCACGAATAGGAAAAATGCCCGTCAGCCTGCCCGCCGGAATCAGTGTGGATGTCAGTGACAATAATGTGATCACTGTAAAGGGTCCCCTGGGTGAGCTGAGCAAGCCCGTGGACCGGGATATTGAGATAGAGGTTTCCGGCAATGAGATCCATGTCAGGAGACCCTCCGAATCGAAGCGTCATAAATCGCTGCATGGTCTGTACAGGGCACTTATTGCAAATATGGTAACAGGTGTTTCAGAAGGATTCAAGAAGGAACTTGAGCTGGTGGGTGTCGGTTACCGCGCCGAGGCCAGGGGCCAGGATCTTGAACTGAACCTTGGTTTTTCACATGATATTGTTTTCAGGCTGCCCGATGAGGTAAAGGTGGAGACGAAAACCGAAAGAAGGAGCAATCCGATCATAACACTGACATCTGCCGACAAACAGCTTATCGGTCATGTTGCTGCAAAGATCAGGTCGCTGCGCCCGCCCGAGCCTTTCAAAGGCAAGGGAATAAAGTTTGTGGGTGAAGAACTGAGAAGGAAAGCCGGAAAATCAGCCAGTGTTTAATATGTTGTTAATCAGGAAAAGTTTTAAAAGATGGCTTTAACTAAGTTGGAAAGAAGAAAAAGGATCAGGATGAGGATCCGGAAAAAAATAAACGGCACTCCGGATATGCCCAGGGTGGCGGTATATCGCAGTAACAAACAGATATATTGTCAGCTGATCGATGATCAGAATCATGTTACCCTCCTTTCTGCCTCATCAAGGGAGAAAGATATTGCTTCGGAAAAAGGAATAAAAAAGACCGAGCAGGCCAGGCTTGTAGGAAAGCTTCTGGCAGACAAATGCAGGGACAAGGGTATTGAAAAAGTAGTATTCGACAGAGGCGGGTATAAATATCACGGAAGGGTCAAATCACTGGCAGATGCAGCCCGGGAAGGCGGACTAAAATTCTAAGTTATTATGGCAGACAGTATAAGAAAAGTAAAAACCAGCGACCTTGATCTGAAAGACAGGCTGGTAAGCATTCAGAGAGTTACGAAAGTCACAAAGGGAGGACGTACATTCAGCTTCTCGGCCATTGTGGTTGTCGGAAATGAAGCAGGTATTGTTGGCTATGGCCTTGGCAAGGCCGGTGAGGTCACCACCGCGATAGCGAAAGGTATTGAGGATGCAAAGAAGAACCTGATCAAGGTACCGGTAATCAAAGGAACCGTACCCCATGAGCAGGAAGCCAAGTACGGGGGTGCAAGGGTGTTCATCAAGCCGGCATCGGAAGGTACCGGTGTCAAGGCCGGGGGCGCCATGAGGGCCGTACTGGAGAGTGTAGGGGTAAAGGATGTACTCGCCAAGTCGAAAGGATCTTCAAATCCCCATAATCTTGTGAAAGCCACTATTGCAGCCCTGCTTGAAATGAGGGATGCCTATTCGGTTGCCGGTCACAGGGGAATATCGGTTCAGAGAGTTTTTAACGGCTGACAAAAAATTTATTGAAATGGCAAAAATCCGTATTACCCAGGTTAAAAGCAGAATAGGGAAACCCGAAAATCAGAAAAGAACACTTGATGCCCTGGGTATCCGTAAACTGAATCACAGTGTTGAACACGAAGCCACACCCCAGATACTGGGAATGGTGAATAAGATAAAACACCTTGTTAAGGTGGAAAATATATGATGTTGTAAAAAAAAGATATTACAGTAATGGATTTAAGCAATTTGAAACCGGCTGAAGGATCGGTAAGGAAGCGGAGACGTCTTGGAAGGGGCCAGGGTTCAGGAAGGGGCGGCACATCGACCAGGGGCCACAAGGGTGCGAAATCGAGATCCGGATATTCAAAGAGAATAGGCTTTGAAGGCGGGCAGATGCCATTGCAGAGGCGTGTTCCCAAATATGGTTTTACCAATATCAACCGCAGGGAATACAAGGCTGTAAATATAGGAATGCTGCAAACCCTGTCAGAAAAGAACAATCTTGAAAAGATAGACCGGGAAATCCTGATCTCGTCAGGACTGATATCCAGGAATCACCTTGTTAAGATACTTGGCAACGGTAACCTTAGCAGAAAGCTTGAAGTACATGCCAACGCTTTCAGTAAATCGGCTGTAAAAGCGATTGAAGCCAATAACGGAACTGTTGTAATACTTTGATTTTATGAGACTGATTCAGACCATAAGGAACATATTCAAGATAGAAGACCTGCGTGCCAGACTGATTTATACCTTCGGCATCATACTTCTTTACAGGTTTGGAAAATATATCACCCTGCCGGGTATTGATCCCTCCCAGCTTGAAGGGCTGAGGAATCAGACCTCATCCGGAATAATGGGATTGCTTGACATGTTTTCTGGTGGTGCATTCTCCCAGGCTTCAATATTTGCGCTGGGTATAATGCCTTATATATCAGCCTCTATTGTGGTTCAGCTTCTTGGAATAGTGTTTCCCTATTTTCAGAAACTGCAGAGGGAAGGAGAAAGCGGCAGACGCAAAATGAATCAGTTCACCAGGATCCTGACCATTTTTATCCTGGTGCTTCAGGCCCCCACATATCTTGTTAACCTGCATGCACAGCTTCCGACCACTGCATTTATCATGACAGGCCTGTTCTTCCAGGTATCCTCGGTGATCATTCTTACTGCAGGTACAATGTTTGTCATGTGGCTCGGGGAAAGGATTACCGACAAGGGAATAGGCAACGGAATATCGCTTATTATCATGATTGGTATTATTGCAAGAATGCCTGCAAACTTTGTGTTTGAAGCCGGTGCAAGGATGAACGGAGCCGGCGGGGCAGTGGCACTGGTAGTGGAAATGGTGGTTCTGTTCGTGGTAATACTCGGAACGGTGCTTCTTGTACAGGGTACCAGGCGTGTCCCGGTGCAGTATGCAAGAAGGATAGTGGGAAACAAACAGTATGGCGGCGTACGGCAGTATATACCCCTCAAGGTCAATGCAGCGGGAGTCATGCCGATCATTTTTGCCCAGGCTATAATGATGCTTCCGATAATCGTTGCCGGATATTCAGCCAATCCGACTTCCGGCTTTGTGGTTGCATTCTCCAATATGTACGGTTTCTGGTATAACCTGGTGACTGCAATACTGATCATTCTCTTTACATATTTTTATACGGCCGTTACCATTAACCCCGTTCAGATGGCTGAAGACATGAAGAAAAACGGTGGATTTATCCCGGGTATCAAACCCGGCAGAAAGACGGTTGAGTTTTTTGACACGATAATGTCGAGGATAACATTGCCCGGATCCATTTTCCTGGCAATTATTGCGATTCTTCCGGCACTGGCTGTACAGGTGGGAATAACACCCCAGTTTGCACAGTTTTACGGGGGGACATCCCTGCTTATTCTTGTAGGGGTTATTCTTGACACCCTTCAGCAGATTGAAAGCCACCTGCTGATGAGGCATTATGATGGCCTGATGAAGTCAGGAAGAGTAAAAGGACGTTCCGGTGCAGTGACGTCCATATAAAACTGTATATCGTTCTTTGATGTTGTATTGTAAAACTGATGAAGAAGTTGAACTGTTAAGGGAAAGCAATTTGCTGGTGTCCAGAACACTTGCTGAAGTTGCCGGACATATTCAGCCGGGGGTTACAACTCTTTATCTTGACAGTATTGCCGAAACATTTATCCGTGACAATAATGCCGTTCCGGCATTCAAGGGCTACGGAGGCTTTCCCAATAGTCTATGTACATCTGTAAATGCGGAGGTGGTCCACGGGATACCCTCGGTCTATGTACTCAGGGAGGGAGATATTATTTCCATTGACTGCGGAGTGATACTGAACGGCTGGTACGGTGACGGGGCCTATACATTCCCGGTAGGCCGCATAAGCGATGAGCTGAAAAGGCTTCTTGAATATACCAGGGCATCCCTTGAGGAGGGAGTCAGGGCTGCAGTTGCCGGTAACCGTATAGGAGATATTTCATCAGCAGTACAGACCCTGGCAGAAAGCGGAGGCTATTCGGTTGTAAGGGAGCTGGTGGGTCACGGCCTTGGCAGGAAATTGCATGAAAAACCGGAAGTGCCCAATTTCGGAAGAAGAGGCAGCGGCCCGAAAATGAAAAAAGGTCTGGTCATTTGTATTGAACCCATGATCAATCTTGGCAGGAAGGAAACTTACCGGATGGATGACGGCTGGACTATCCGGACGGCTGACGGCAGGCCTTCCGCACATTTTGAATATGCTGTCGCAGTTGACAAGGGCAAAGCAGATGTATTGACAACATTTGCGTTTATTGAAGAAGTTTTAAATAAAATGTGATAATATGGCTAAACAACCATCGATTGAACAGGACGGTACGATAATTGAAGCTTTATCCAACGCAATGTTCAGGGTAGAACTTGAAAACGGGCATGTTATTACCGCACATATATCCGGTAAGATGAGAATGCACTATATCAAAATTCTGCCCGGCGATAAGGTTAAGGTTGAAATGTCGCCGTATGACCTGACAAAAGGAAGAATTACATTCAGATATAAATAAATAAGAACACCAGGAAAATGAAAGTAAGAACATCTGTAAAGAAACGCAGCGCCACCTGCAAAATCGTAAGAAGAAAGGGGAAGGTGTATGTGATAAATAAGAAAAATCCCAAGTTTAAACAGAGACAGGGATAATTTGTTTAATTTTGCAAACTATTTATAATTAACAGAAAAAATATATGGCACGTATAGTCGGAGTTGATTTACCAAGAAACAAAAGAGGCGAGGTGGGGCTGACCTATATTTACGGAGTAGGCCGCAGTACTGCCCAGAAAGTGCTTGACAAGGCCGGGATTGACCGGAGCATGAAGGTTGGGGAATGGACTGATGATCAGATTAATTCAATACGTCGTATCCTTAATGAGAATCATAAGCTCGAGGGTGAGCTTCGCTCCGAAACCCAGATGAACATCAAGCGCCTGATGGATATAGGCTGCTACCGCGGTGTCCGTCACAGGCTGGGTCTTCCGGTCAGGGGCCAGAGCACAAAAAATAATGCCAGGACAAGGAAGGGCAGGAAGAAGACTGTTGCAAACAAGAAAAAAGCTACCAAATAGAATATAACAGAATAATATGGCAAAGAAAACAGGAGTTCAGAAAAAGAGGATCGTTAAGGTTGAATCTTCAGGCCAGGCACATATCCATTCTTCATTCAATAATATTATTGTGACCCTTGCCAATAATTCCGGGCAGGTGATATCATGGTCTTCAGCAGGTAAAATGGGATTCAGGGGTTCAAAGAAAAATACCCCCTATGCAGCACAGATGGCTTCGGAAGAATGCAGTAAGGTTGCTTATGATCTCGGCCTGAGAAAAGTCAAGGTCTTTGTCAAGGGACCCGGTTCAGGCCGTGAATCAGCGATCAGGGCAATATCCAATTCAGGCATTGAAGTGACTGAGATCGTCGATATTACCCCGATGCCTCACAACGGATGCCGCCCTCCCGGCAGGAGAAGAGTATAGCAGACTGAGGTTTTAACTATTTATATGAATAATATTTAATTGTAAGATGGCAAGATACATAGGCCCAAAATCAAAAATTGCAAGAAAATTCGGGGAGCCTGTTTATGGTCCCGACAAATATCTGGACCGAAAAAATTTCCCTCCCGGGCAGCATGGAATGAATAAAAGGAGAAAGAAAGTTTCTGAATATGGTATTCAGTTGAGGGAAAAGCAAAAAGTGAAATATACCTATGGCATCCTGGAACGTCAGTTCCGGAATACCTTTGAAAAGGCTTCCAGGCGCAAGGGTGTTACGGGTGAGGTACTTCTCCAGTTCCTCGAGTCAAGGCTCGACAATGTGGTTTACCGCCTTGGAATAGCTCCGACGCGCGCATCAGCCCGGCAGCTTGTTTCACACCGTCATATCACCGTAAACGGGGAGGTAGTGAATATTCCTTCATATATGCTGAAAGCCGGTGACATAATCGGGGTGCGCGAAAAGTCAAAATCCCTCGAAACAATAAGAAACTCACTTGATTCCGGAAGAGGCCCCCGGCTTCCGTGGCTTGAATGGGATGATACCCAGATGGCAGGTAAGTTCATGAGCCTGCCCCAGCGTTCCGATATCCCGGAAGAAATAAATGAACAACTCATTGTGGAATTGTATTCAAAATAACAATATAAGATAAAATTTATGGCCATATTATCATTCCAGAAGCCTGATAAAGTATTTATGCTGGAATCGGATGACAGGTTCGGCAGATTCGAATTTCGTCCTCTTGAGCCCGGTTATGGAATCACCGTAGGAAATGCCCTCAGAAGGATTCTGCTTTCCTCACTCGAAGGTTATGCCATAACAACTGTAAAGATTGATGGTGTCGATCATGAATTCTCTACCATTGCCGGAGTAATGGAGGATGTGACCCAAATAGTACTTAACCTGAAGCAGGTCAGGTTGAAACGCATTGTTGACGAGATAGACGATGAAAAAATATCGGTAAAAATCCAGAACAAGGATGTCTTTATGGCAGGAGACCTTAATCAGTCCCTCAGCAGTTTCGAGGTCCTTAATCCCGATCTGATCCTGATGAGAATGGAACCGGAGGTCAAGCTGCAGCTGGAATTTACCATAGAGAAAGGCAGAGGCTATCTGCCTGCTGAAGAGAACCAGCCCGAAGAGGCTGAATTCGGACTTATTGCCCTTGATGCCATCTTTACGCCCATCCTTAATGTGAAATATGAAGTTGAGAATTTCCGTGTTGAACAGAAAACTGACTATGAAAAACTGCTGATAGAGATCATGACGGACGGGTCAATACATCCGAAGGATGCACTGAAAGAGGCAGCAAAAATACTTATCTACCACTTCATGCTGTTCTCTGATGAAAAAATAACTCTCGACTCCGAAGACAAGCTTGCTGAAGAAGAGTTTGATGAGGAAATACTTCATATGAGACAGCTTCTAAAGACCAAGCTTATAGACCTTGATCTGTCGGTAAGGGCTCTCAACTGCCTTAAGGCAGCCGAAGTTGACAACCTGGGTGAGCTGGTCACCTTTAACAAGAATGACCTTCTGAAATTCAGGAATTTCGGAAAAAAATCACTTACCGAACTGGAAGAACTGCTTAATTCAATGGGTCTTTCCTTTGGAATGGACGTTACAAGATACAGGCTGGAAAGAGAATAATCTGAAAAACACCGAGAAGATAAAATGCGACATTTAAAAACCATAAATCATTTGGGGAGGACCAGTTCCCACAGGAAGGCAATGCTTTCGAACATGGCAACCTCACTGATAATTCATAAGCGGATCACTACCACAACAGCCAAGGCCAAGGCACTCAGAAAATATGTGGAACCCCTTATTACAAAAGCCAAAGACGATTCAACACATTCAAGGAGAGTGGTTTTTAGCTATCTCCAGGATAAGGAAGCCGTAACGGAATTGTTTCGTGAAATTTCACCGAAGATAGCTGACAGACCCGGGGGATATACACGTATCCTGAAAACCGGAAACAGACTGGGTGATAATGCAGAGATGTGTATAATTGAACTTGTTGACTTCAATGAACTGATGCTTGAAAAAACCCAGGCAGGCAAAGCCAGAAGCACCAGAAGAAGAAGGTCGTCAAGGAAGAAGGCTGAAGAGACAACCGTAACAAAAACCAGGGGAACAAAGGTCCGTAAGGAAGATCAGGAAGCCGCTCCCGAAGCTGCTCCTGAGGCTACCGCCGGGGATGCTCCTGAAGCTGCCGCCGGGGATGCTCCTGAGGCTACCGACGCTGCTGCTGAAGCTGCTCCTGAGGCTACCGACGCCGCTGCCGTCGACGCCGCTCCTGAAGTTGCCGCCGGGGACACTCCTGAAGCTGCCGGTCCTGATGCCGGTAAAGAAAGTGATCCTCAGGCTGAAGGGGAAAAACAGACCGGATAAAAGAATAAATCTAAAATAAAAAATCTATTATGAGTCAAATAGCTAATGTGCATGCACGTGAAATTCTGGATTCCCGTGGTAATCCTACTATTGAAGTTGAAGTAACAACAGAAAGTGGCTACTTTGGGCGTGCTGCAGTTCCGTCCGGAGCATCAACAGGTGAAAATGAAGCACTTGAACTGCGCGACGGAGATAAGTCCAGGTATCTGGGAAAAGGCGTGCTTAAAGCAGTCGCGAATGTGAATGATGTTATTGCAGAAGGGATAACAGGTATGGAGGTGACTGATCAGGCTGCCATTGACAGGAAAATGATAGAGCTTGACGGTACAGATACAAAAAGCAAACTTGGAGCAAATGCCATTCTGGGTGTATCGCTGGCAGTGGCCAAAGCCGGTGCTGCGGTTCACGGACTCCCGCTTTCACGATATATAGGAGGTACAAATGCAGTGGTTATCCCCGTACCCATGATGAATATTATTAACGGAGGATCACACTCGGACGCACCCATCGCATTTCAGGAATTTATGATCAGACCCGTCGGTGCACCGGATTTCAGGGAAGCACTAAGAATGGGAACAGAAATATTTCATGCCCTTAAAAAAGTTCTGCGGGACCGCGGATTAAGTACGGCTGTCGGGGATGAAGGTGGTTTTGCCCCTTCTCTTGAAGGTACGGAGGATGCCCTTGAAACGATACTCAGGGCTGTTAACGATGCAGGATACAAGCCCGGCTCGGATATCATGATAGCGCTGGACTGTGCTGCATCCGAATTTTATGACAAAGACAGCAAGCTTTATGATTATTCCAGGTTTGAAGGTCCCGGAGGGGCGAAAAGGACTTCGGCGGAGCAGGTTGACTACCTGGAAGAGCTGGTCGGCAAGTATCCCATCGATTCCATTGAGGACGGAATGCATGAAGGAGACTGGGACGGATGGAAGCTCCTGACCGACAGGATCGGAGACAGATGCCAGATTGTAGGAGATGACCTTTTTGTTACAAATGTTGAATATCTCAGAAAAGGTATTGAAACGGGATGTGCCAATTCAATACTTATAAAACTGAACCAGATAGGAACCCTTACCGAAACGCTTGATGCAATCGACATGGCCCACCGGTCAGGTTTCACGACGGTTATTTCCCATCGCTCGGGAGAAACAGAGGATTCAACAATTGCCGATGTTGCCGTAGCAGTTAATTCCGGACAGATCAAGACCGGATCATGCAGCAGAACCGACAGGATCTGTAAGTATAACCAGTTGCTGAGAATTGAAGAAATGCTTGGCGATCTGGCAGTTTACGGATACAAAAAATAAGTTGTTAACAATTGTTAATATCGCCTGTTGATATCGGGTTTACAACAACAGGCTTCTGCCGCTGTATTTCTACAGTTTCATTATTATATTTACACTATCGGATGAGCGATAAAAGGCTGCTCAAAAGATGTGGAGCCGGAAAAGGTTTCTTAACTGAAACCGGATCCGGATCGGTCAGGTCTCCGGACCTGCACATCAGGAGAGCCGGGGTCCGGGCGAAGGGATGAAAATCCCGGGTGTCCCGGCAGATCGCCGAAAAACGGAAACGTTCTTTCAACGATTGGGTCACAGGGCTAAAGTAAAGATATGGCTTCGGCCATAGCCAGCTGAAACCGGCAACTGTTCCTCCGGGAACATTCTCCGGGGCCTGAATGACACACCGTCCCGGAAAGTCCTGCCGAAAGACAGGAACAAAAGGACAGCCGGAAGGTTATGCCATAAAAAGCAAAACCGGAAAGCCAAGGGTTGCAGATACAGATCGTAAGACCTGCCATGCAGCCGGCCATAATAACAGTAATCCGGCGCCGTATGAGGCTTCGGCCCCAAACGGTGAATGGGAACTACTCCACGTGAATAGTTCCCATTACTGTTTTTAGGGGTTTATCTTTTCTTCCCGTATCTTTAATCCCTGTATCTTTATCTCATTTAAAATTCCCATGTACTCAGGATTATCAGAATTCATAAATTCCCTTGAAAAGGAAAATGAACTTATCAGGATCACCAGCTTTGCGGATCCCGTACTGGAGATCGCTGAAATAACTGACCGTGTTGTCAAAGCCGGAGGCAAAGCCCTTCTGTTTGAAAATAACGGAACAGATTTTCCATTGCTCATCAATGCTTTTGGCTCAGACAGGAGAATGGCCATGGCAATGGGAAGGGAAAGTCTGGACGATGCAGCTGATGAAACAGGCCGTTTTTTCAGTGAGCTGACCGGACGCAGGACAACCTTACGGGAAAAAATAAAATCCCTGCCTCTTTTACTGAAGCTTAAGGCATCCATGCCTTCACGGGCCAGGGGCAGGGGACTGTGCCAGCAGGTGATCCACCGGGAACCCGACCTTGGCATGCTACCGGTACTGAAATGCTGGCCCTGTGACGGCGGACGCTTCCTGACACTTCCCGTGGTTCATACCATTCATCCCGTTACAGGCAGTGCCAATGCAGGCATGTACCGTATGCAGGTCCTTGACAGGAACCGTACTGCTATGCACTGGCAGAGACACAAGACGGGAGCTTCCCATTTTGAGGCATGGAAAAAGACAGGCAGGCGGATGCCTGTTGCAGTAAGCCTGGGGGGAGATCCGGTATATACATACGCAGCCACGGCTCCCCTGCCGGAAAATATAGATGAATTCATTCTTGCCTCCTTCCTGAGAAGGAAAAAGACAAGACTTGTCAGATGTATTACCAATGAACTGACCGTGCCGCACGATGCAGACATTGTGATTGAAGGCTGGATAGACCCTTCGGAGGATCCCGTATGGGAAGGTCCCTTCGGGGATCATACGGGTTTCTATTCCCTGGAAGACTGGTATCCCGTTTTTCACGTCAGCTGTATCACACACAGGAAGGATGCGGTATATCCTGCAACAATAGTTGGAATACCGCCACAGGAGGATGCATGGCTTACCAGGGCAAGCGAAAAGATATTCCTTGCACCGCTGAAATTTGCCATTCAGCCCGAGATAGAGGATTTTCATATGCCTGATGCAGGAGTTGCCCATAACCTGGTAATAGTAAAAATAAAAAAAACATATCCCGGGCAGGGGAAAAAGGTTATCAGCGCACTCTTCGGGGCAGGACAGATGATGTTTACAAAGTATCTTGCCGTAGTCAGCGGGAATGTGGATATAAGGAACTATCCCCTGCTGCTGCAGCATATACTGAATAATACCTCCTGCAGGCAGGATCTCCTGTTCAGTCAGGGTCCCCTCGATGTGCTGGACCATGCTTCAGACCTGCCTTCGGTCGGAGGAAAACTTGGCATTGATGCCACGGTGAAAACCGGGGAGGAGCTGACAGCTTATCCTTCTCCGGATCTTTTTCCGCAAAACGGTCCCGGGGACAGTCAGCAGAATATAACAGATGAGATACTTGAAAAGTGCCGGAATGTTACCGCATCTTTCGCGCTGGCTGAAGACTATCCTGTTATGGCTGCAGGTATAAGACAATACGATGATCCCGGTGCACTGGAAAAGCTGAAGGAAGCTTTTTCGGGAACGGATATGAACAGTATTTTCAGACTGATACTCCTTGTTGACGACAGGGTTGATGTGAAGAACTGGTTTACTGTCGTCTGGCAGATACTGGGAAACACCGATCCCGGCAGGGACATAGCCTTTCTTTCGGATAACAGCATTCTTGTCGACGGCACTGCGAAAATATTCAGCAGAAGGGGATTTAAGCGCAGATGGCCGAATATTGTATGTTCATCCGAAAATACAATAAAGTCGGTTGATATGAAATGGGACAAGCTGGGGGCAGGACCTTTTATTCATTCCCCGTCACTGAAAAACTCAGAAATGAAATTTGGCAATGGGGCAGAGGTGGACCCGGAAAATAGTTAAATATATTTTCTGATTTTTTCTATCAGCACGGACGGCTGGAATGGCTTGCTTATATAGTCGTCTATCCCTGCCGAGATACACTTTTCCTTGTCGCCAAGCATTGCATTCGCCGTTATTGCAATGATGGGAATATGTGAATCGGTACCGGCTTCCATTGCCCTTATCCTTTCAGCTGCCACAAGTCCGCTCATCACGGGCATCTGTATGTCCATCAGGATAATATCATAGCTGAAGGAACTTACCTTATCAATTGCCTCCATCCCGTTCGATGCAGTATCTATGTTGTTGACCAGCGGCTGGAGGGTGAGCATCGTTATTTTCTGGTTGATGAGATTATCTTCCACCAGGAGTATATTGATATCTTTCAGTTCGCGGTGCTTCCTTGTCTTTCTCTCTGTCTCAGCTGTTTCGTGAGTTGCAATTTTCAGTCTGTGTTCAGACAAGGCAATGGTAAAGGGGAGACTTATGTTGAGAACTGAAAAATCGTGTCCGAGTTCCTGGCTGAAAAGCCCCCTCCTGTTTGTTATTAATCTTGCTGCCAGACTGTGCTGCAGTTCTTTTTCATTGATAAGGGCTATCCTGCTGTCTGTTCTTATTCTCAGTCCTACAAAGACCTCACTTCCTGTCTCCCTGATTTTCCTGATATCAATGGTAACCCTTACGGGCTGATCCTGAACCTGGTTTTCGATATTGTTAAAAATATCGAGCAGAATCTGTTTGAGAATGATCGGATCACCCGAACAGTCAAAATCAAAATGCTCTTTTGTGTTGAGCGTGAACCTGATGTTTGTCATGTCCCGGAGGTCATAGAGCTCAATGGTGTTCTGAATAGCCGACAACAGATTGAACTTTATGTGTTTTCTTGATTCAAAGCTGATGCTCTGGGCAGACTGCATCGTCAGTTCATTGACCGAAGTCACCATGTTCTTGGTGGAAGCCACAAAGGTTTCCAGAAGATCCTTTTCCTTCTGACCAAGTTCAGAACCCATCAGCATATCGGTAATGAAAACAAGATTGTTCAGGGGTTCCCTTATCTTATGACTGAAATCGGTTATTACATTATCCTTGCTTTCATTGGCAGATGAAATATCGCCCAGAAGGGTCCTGACCGAGTAAAAAATCCCTGCAATCTGCCGTGTCAGAAACAATCCTGTTATTATGGTTAATAGTATTAGTATGCCCGCAGGAAGTGCCAGGTTGAACATCAGGAAGATGACAGCCAGTATCAGCAGGGAGGCGGCAGCATAGAATATTTTTTCCAGTTTTTTTCTGTGGTTTTCATAAAATTCCCCGGGCACCTGGCCTGAATCCACATTGTAAAGAATCCCTTTTTCCTTTGGCATGACAAGAGCTTATTGACAAAACACTAATTCCTTTTACCGACTTCATTGCAAATTTAGTAAAATATATGAGAAATATACATTCCCTGAAATTTCAATGCTAGCGGGTAAATGGTTAAATTTGCAAATACGGTATGAAATTTGAACAGGATAAATAAAAGGTTATTGAGATGAAGAATATGTTTAGAAAAATGGTTTTTGCAGCTTTTTTTCTTTCTGTTCTGCCTTTCATCGGATCAGTTGCACAGGAACGGGAAGGGATGACTGAGTATGAACCCGGCTTCAAATTCAAGGATGGTGTCTATCTCTCCTTTGACCAGGTGAAAAATAATGACCCGATACCCAAGGCAAAAATCCTTACCTCGGCCGATTATAACGACAAGGAGTTTTTTAAGGATCTTATGGCAGCCGACAAGATCTACTTCTATGATAATCTGGGAATAAGGCAGGAAGTAGACAAAAATGATATATGGGGATATTCAAGAAACGGGATCATATATATTCAGGTACAGGGCAATTTTAACAGGATCACATTTGTTGGCAGTATAAGTCATTTCGTGGCAGATATAATGACTTATGATTCAAGATATTACAATCCTTACGGTTACGGAGGCTATTATGATCCCTATTCTTACCGTTATCCGTATTATTCACCCTACAGCTACTATGGCAATTATTACAATCCCTACGGATCATATTATTCCCCCTATTCAAGAAACCTGGCAAGAAGTGAAATAAAGCAGTTCATTGTCGATTTTGAAACCGGAAAAGTGCTCGACTTTGATATGGAAAATACCCAGCTGCTTCTGATGAAGGATGCCCAGCTGTATGAGGAATATGTACGGCTTCCCAGGAAGAAGAAAAAGGAACTGATGTTTGTTTATATCCGTAAGTTTAACGAGAATAACCCTCTCTATCTGCCTGTTAATGACTGATAAATATGAAAAAAACTATTGCTGCGCTGCCCCTGGTATTGCTTTCCCTAGTGCTTGCCGGGCAGGCTCCCTTTCCTGCAAGGAATGAAATAAGGCAATTCTCCCTTTCAACAACATGCGTTGTACTGGAAGATGATCCCTTTTCATTTTTTAATTCCTATATCAGGGATGCCGTACAGAAATACTGGACCCTGACTCCCTTCGAATTTATTGACGAAGAAGAGTTCAGCCTGAGAAGAAATAATACGGACTATTCGTTTATAATGCTCACTGAAACAACTTATGACAGGGATAAATCGGGCTCAGCATTTAATTTTATCAACCTGGTTCAGGGCAGGAATGTAAAGGACATAGGCAAAATGCCGGAAATATGTGCTGTTCCCCTGTCGGCGGCCGGGGAGGACGACCTGGATTACGGCTATAAAATGGGAGCCATTCTGTTGTTTATGCAGAAGCATGCAGCCCTTATCGTTGCTGAACCGACAAAAACCGGAAGAAGATTTCTCAGTTTCTATAATGAAAACATTCCGCAGGTGACCGATAAAACAATCCTTGTGAGACAGGAAGACCTTTCCCCTGAAATTGCTGATACCGAAAAGATAAAGGCTGTTTATCCGGGAAGGGTTGAAATCGTGACGGAAGAGGAAATGATAAGGGCCATTGAGGAAAAGACTCCGGAAACCGTTGTGCTTCACAGGGTGGGGTCCTCAGACGATACACACCAGGGATACTGTTTCAAAATGCTTATCGGGACGGATGATGCCGTTATGTATTATTATAACACTCACAGGACTGACGGGCAGAATCCCAACGGATTGCTCCCTGCAGACCTTAAAAGGCTTGCAAGATTCAGGTGATGCATCACAGGAAAAAAACTTCCGTCTTTTACATAAACAGTATCTGAAATGAAAGAATATGGAATTCTGCCGGAATCTGAAAGGAACTGGGCCATGATGTGTCACCTGTCATCCTTTGCCGGTTATTTTTTCCCCTTTGGGGGTATTATAGGCCCGCTTATCTGCTGGCTGGCAAAAAAGGACGAGTCGGCCTGGGTGTATGAAAACGGCAGGAAATCCTTAAATTTCCAGATATCAATGCTTCTGTACATGATACTTGCATTGCCCCTGTGCCTGATAATCGTGGGGATCCCCATACTTGTTACCCTTGCTGTCCTTGAACTGGTCTGTGTGATCATTGCATCCGTCAGGGCTGCCAAGGGTGAGAGATACAGCTATCCGATCTCCATCCCCTTCATCCAGTAGTTTGTTGTTTCGGAGGAAACAGAAAATTCCCGTATCTCGCCGGGGCTCATTGCAGTTCCCTGCAACTCAGAGTCACTTATTGCAATCCGGATGAGCTGACTTCATTTCCGGAAAATTCCCTGATATTGCATATCTTTCTTACTTTTGTGCTTTCAATCAAATATTTTGTCTTTATCTATGTCAAAACCATCAGTTCCCAGAGGGACACGCGATTTCCAGGCAGATGAAATGCTCAGGCGGGAGTTTATCTTTGAAACCATCAGGTCGGTGTTCAGGCTGTACGGATATCAGCCTATTGAAACGCCTGCAATGGAACACCTTTCAACCCTGCTGGGAAAATATGGCGAGGAAGGAGACAGGCTCATTTTCAGAATACTTAACTCGGGTGATTTTCTTGCGGGCATAAGTGACGAAGAACTTCTTGAGCGTGAGACCGGCAGACTCTCCCCGAGAATTTGTGAAAAAGGACTGAGGTATGATCTGACGGTTCCTTTTGCACGTTTTGTTGTGCAGCACAGGAATAATCTGATTTTTCCCTTCAGGAGATATCAGATACAGCCTGTATGGAGGGCTGACCGTCCCCAGAAGGGAAGATACCGGGAATTTTTCCAGTGTGACGCGGATGTGATAGGAAGCAATTCATTACTGAATGAATACGAACTGGTCAGGATCATTGAAGATGTCTTTTCGGCACTTGACCTGAGGGTGGCAGTCAGTATAAACAACCGTAAGATATTGTCGGGACTGGCGGAATATATTGGTGAGAAAAGCCGGCTGACGGATATCACGGTGGCAATAGACAAGATTGAAAAGGCGGGTTATGATGCCGTATATGACGAGCTGAGGAAAAAAGATATTTCCGGGAATGCCATAGAAAAGCTGCAGACTGTACTCAGTCTGCAGGGAGATACCACTCAGAAGCTTAATGAACTGGGAATGCTGCTTGCAGATTCGGAATCCGGAATGCAGGGTGTCTCCGAAATGAAAGCACTTTTTTCACTCATTGAGGGACCGGAGCTGAACAGCAGGATTGTATTTGATCTTACCCTCGCCAGGGGACTGAATTATTATACGGGAACAATCATTGAGGTGAAATCGGTGGATGTTGCCATGGGCAGTATTTGCGGCGGCGGCAGGTATGATAACCTGACAGGTATTTTCGGACTTGACGGGGTGTCGGGAGTTGGCATTTCCTTCGGAGCCGACAGGATCTATGATGTCATGATGCAGCTTGGTCTTTTTGAAAAAAGAAGTCCTTCCTCAACCAGGGTCCTGGTAATAAATTTCGGAGAAAAGGAACTTCCCTATGCACTGGATATTGCAGACCGGCTGAGGAATGCCGGGATAAGTACTGAACTTTATCCCGATGCCGTCAGACTGGGAAAACAGTTTTCATATGCCGGTTCACGGGGCATACCCTATGTCATCATTGCCGGTGAGGAAGAAATTGAAAAGGGTGAATGTACCCTCAGGGTAATGGAGACAGGCGAGCAGAAAAGAATAGTTCCCGAAGAAATCGGGTCACATATCATTACTTAGGTTTTATGGCTCTGCGTTGCGGAATAATAGGCATTGCCGGTGTTGGCAAAACAACGATATTCAACTGTATATCAAATACAAAAGCAGCTACGGGCACATTTGGCAGCGGAAGCTCAAAAACCAATATCGGGATGGTCAGGGTACCTGATCCGAGACTCTATGAACTGGAAAAGCGCCAGTCCACAGAAAAGGTAACTCCCACTACCGTTGAAATAGTGGACATACCCGGTTTGTCGAAGGCTTCTGGCGGAGCGGAAGGATCGGGGAACAGGTTCCTGGGCGACATACGCAATACCGATGCACTGATCCATGTGCTGAGATGTTTTGATGATGAGATGCTTCCGCATGCTGAAGGATCGGTTGATCCGGTCAGGGATATTGAAACAATAAACCTTGAGCTCCAGGTACGGGACCATGACTCACTGGGGAAAAAAATTGAAAAGCTCAGAAAGACGGCAAAATCGGGGGACAAGGATGCTGTAAGGGGAATTGAGGTGCTGGAGCTCTACAGCTCGCATCTCGGCGGATTCAATGATGCAAGATCACTGGATGCCGGGGATGATGCGTGGAAATATATTGCCGATCTTTCCCTGCTTACCATGAAGCCGGTGATGTATGTCTGTAATGTTGATGAAAAATCGGCTATTGCAGGAAACAGCTATACTGACAGTGTGAAAAAATATTTGCAGGGTCAGGATACCCGGGTTCTCACTATTGCTGGTGCTATTGAAGCTGAGATCTCCGAACTGGACAATGCCGCTGACCGCAATGTCTATCTGAAGGACATCGGCATGACGGAGCCGGGTGTTGACAGGCTGGTGAGAGCTGCCTACAGCTTGCTTGATCTCAGGACTTTCTTTACCGTCGGGCCAAAGGAAATAAGAGCCTGGACTATCAGAAGGGGTATGAATGCATCCCGGGCGGCCGGTGTTATTCACAGTGACCTGGAAAGAGGATTCATACGGGCCGAGGTGATGAAATATGATGATTTTGTGACCCTGGGTTCGGAATCTGCCTGCAGGGAAGCGGGAAAACTGCTCGTGGCAGGCCGTAATTATATTGTGGAAGACGGAGATATTATTCATGTCAGATTCAATGTCTGAATTTATTTATGGCAAAGTACCTGAAATATACCCTGCTCCTGTTTTTGATATGCTCAGCTGACTGTTTTTCCCGGGATATTTCCCCGAAAGATTCCCTTTTGAGTGAGATAGTTGCCCGCTATGGCCAGGCAAGGGTGACAGTCCCCTTCCGGGATAAAAAAGAGCTTCAGTACTTCCTGCGCAATGTGTCAGTCAGTTCGGTAAAGGATAAAAAGATGGAGATGGTAATATCTCCGCTCACACTCAGCTGGTTTATCTCACAGCATACAGCCTATGAAATACTCCGCATACCTGATGCCAGGTCTCTGGAAACATCTTCCGGAACAGGACAGGCAATGGAATGGGAAAGTTATCCGACATATCCGCAGTATGATTCCATAATGCATTCCTTTGTTGCCCGTTATCCCCTTTTGTGCAGTATTGACACTATCGGGACAAGCATCAGGGGCAGGCTTATCCTTGTACTTAGGATTTCGGCCGGGGTGCAGGCAGATGAAACCAGGCCGGGTGTTTTTTTCACTTCAACAATACATGGTGACGAAACCGGGGGATTCATTCTGATGCTCCGCCTTGCAGACTACCTCCTCAGAAACTACGGCAGCGATGAACGGATACAGAATTTACTGGACAATCTGGAGATATGGATAAATCCCCTGTCAAATCCCGATGGGACCTACAGGCCGGGTGACACAATAATATCACCGGTAAGGTTCAATGCAAACGGCTATGACCTGAACCGTAATTTCCCCGACCCGGCAACTCCCAATACAGTGATGCAGAAGGAAACAATTGACATGGTCAGCTTCCTGAGAAGGCAGAAATTTGTCCTTTCGGCAAACTTCCATTCGGGTGCCGAGGTGGTGAACTATCCGTGGGACAGCCGGCGGCAGCGTCATGCCGATGATAACTGGTTTTACGGAATAAGCCGGAGATATGCCGATACAGTGCATCGTTATTCTCCTCCCCTGTATATGAGGGATTTCAACAATGGTATAACGAACGGTTACGACTGGTATTCCATTAACGGAGGCAGGCAGGATTTTGTGACCAGGGAGCTTCAGGGGCGCGAGCTGACTGTTGAACTTCATGATAGATATATTACACCCGTATCACAGCTGGATTTACTGTGGCAGTACAATTACAGGTCTCTCCTTGCCTTTGCGGAGAACGCACTGTACGGCATACACGGCAGTGTCAGTGACAGTGAGACCGGTGAACCCGTTGCGGCAAAGGTGTTGATAAAGGGATATGACAGGGACAGTTCACATGTTTATTCGGATACAGCCGGAGGTAATTTTATCAGGATGCTGGCTCCGGGTATCTATAATTTGAGTTTCACCGCAAAAGGCTATGTGGAAAAGGAGATCAGATCCGTAATTGTTGAAGAAGGAACAAGAACCAGTCTGAGTGTGGCAATGACACCCTTTGCCGGTCAGTCTGATACGACTGATTCCGGGGGACTGGTCATTTTTCCCAATCCTTCGGCAGACCGGATTTATGTAATACTTCCGCCCAGGCAGTACGGCATGGTCAATGTCAGGGTTTACAGTGTGCCGGGACTGAAGGCAGCTGATTATTTTACTGAAGGTCATGAAGATATTCCTCTCAGCATAGATGTGTCGGGATTGAAGGATGGTGTGTACATTCTTCAGTTAAGAAACAGCTTATCGGGAATGACTGACAGGATACGCTTTGTTGTTGCAGGAAAAAGGTAGCAGGGTATTCTGTCAGAAACAGCAGCGTCAGAAACAACAGCTCTTGATTCTAATTTTAAAAAAGTTACTTTTGTGAATTCAATTTATGCCCGGCAAAGCCGGGCATGAAGGTTCTTCCGGCAAATCGGGACAAACTTATTGAACCATTTAAAGAACAGTTGTTTAAAAACATATAATTTTCGAATGAAAGCCAGGAACTTATTTAAGAATCTCTTTTTATTATTTCTCGGATTTTCGCTGATCTTTGACACTTATTCCCAGACTGCCTATTTGCCGCCTGACAAGCCAAAGCTTATTGTGGGGATAGTCGTTGAACAGCTGAGATATGATCAGCTCGAAAAATTCCGGAACAGGCTGGGCGAGAACGGGATCAGAAGACTTCTGAATGAAGGCACATATTATCAGAATGCATCATTTGAATATATTATTACCCGGTCAGGACCGGGCCATGCCACCATATCAACAGGTACCGAGCCCTCACGGCACGGGATAACATCAGACCACTGGTACCTGCCCCTGAGGGATGAGCTGGTATACTGTACAAAGGACATAGCCGTTGACCCTGTCGGCGGCAGTTATGAATCAGGACTTCATTCACCGGTAAATCTTAATTCCTCCACATTCACCGATGAACTGAAAATGGCCACAAACAGAAAGGCCAGGGTCTTTTCCGTAGGACTGAAGGAGAGCTCCGTCATTTTATCCGCCGGTCATGCAGCCGATGGGGCATTCTGGTATGACCGTAACACCGGGACATGGATGTCGAGTACCTGGTACTGCCGTAACCTGCCGGGCTGGGTCAATGATTTCAACGCGGCAAATCATGCTGTCAGCTATCTGAACACTGAATGGAAACTGCTGAGGTCTGCAGTGGACTATGCTGACTGTCAGCCGGATTCGAATAGTTATGAAGCCGGGTTCGGCCCGGTCAACTATTTTCCCTATGACCTCAGAAAACTGAGTGCTGCCGGCAGGAATTCCAATGTACGCGACATGTCGCTTCTGATGGAAACACCTTTCGGCAATTCCCTGACCACTGATTTTGCACTGAAGCTTATTGAGGAAGAGAACCTGGGATCGGATGATGTTACTGATTTCCTGGCTATCTGCTATTCCGCTACAGATTTTATAGGTCACAGGTTTGGTCCCTCGTCATACGAGATGGCAGATGCCATTCTGAGGCTTGACAGGGAGATTGAAAACCTGATGAAGTATCTGAACGATAACCTGGGGAAGAGAAACATACTTGTCTATTTTACTTCGGCGCACGGTGTTGCAGAGATACCTGCCGTACTGGAACAAAGCAGGATACCTTCCGGTTATTTCAGGCAGAATCAGGCCCTGCAGCTTTTGAGGAGTTATATGAATGCACTCTATGGCGAAGGTGACTGGGTAAGGGGATATGTTGAAAAGCAGTTTTATCTGAACCGGACATTGATTGAAGATGCAAGAATCCCCCTCGAGGATGTTCAGAAAAAGGTAGCCAGGTTCATTGTACAGTTTACAGGTGTTGCCTCGGCTCATCCCTATTCAGCATTCGCACCCAATGACTTTGGCAACGGCAGCTTCGGTAAGATCATCAATAATTACAGTCCGCAGCGGTCGGGTGATATTATTATTACACTCAGTCCGGGATGGGTTGAAAAACATGATGAACATGTTACGGATCATTCATCGCCCTATGATTATGATTCCCATGTTCCGCTGATATGGTATGGGTGGGCAGTCAACAGGCAGACAGTGACCCGGAGAGTGAATATGACAGATATAGCTGTTACCTTGTCTTCTCTCTGCCGTATTCCCTATCCCAACGCAAGCACGGGTGAGCCCATGTTTGAGCTATTCAGATAGCTCCCTTGCCTGGTCTCTTGCTGCACAGGCTTCAGCCAGCAGGTCCGGGTCCTTTTCGCATCCGTTTCCAAGTACAATAAGGTCTGCACCTGACCTGTAGATATCCGTGATTTCCCTGCCGCTCCGTATTCCGCCCCCGACGGCCAGCGGAACGGAAATATTTTCCCTTACTGCCCTTATCAGCGGGACGGGTACTGTGCTGCGGGCTCCGCTTCCTGCTTCGAGATAGATCATGCTCAGGCCGAGCATCTCGCCAGCCATAGCCGTAGCCACTGCTATATCCGGTTTGTTGAAGGGTATTGCTTCCGTCTGGCTTATGTATTCAACGGATGTTTTGGACCCGCATCCTATAAGGATATATCCTGTTGAAACCAGTTTTTCTTTCTGGCTTTTCAGATAAGGGGCAGCAATTACATGATTCCCAATGAGCAGTTCCGGATTCCTTCCCGAAATCAGTGAAAGAAGAAGTATCCTGTCGGCATTGCGGCTCAGCTGGAGCAGACTCCCCGGAAACAGTACAACCGGAATACTGCATTTTTCCTTTACTGAGCTGATAAGGTTGCCGGTGCTTCTGAAAGTAATACTGCCTCCTGCCATTATATAATCAACCCGGTGTCTTTCTGCCAGGTCCAGAATATTTTCAAGTTCGTCATCATGTGTTTTGTCGGGGTCGAGCAGTAAAGCAAGACTGTTCTTCTCCGGAAATTTCAATGTTCTCATAATTCTTTTTTGTCCACACTATGGCGTAGTTATCGTATCTGGTATAGTTGAGCTCGAATGATTCATTGATTTTCCTTGTACGGACCTCTCCGGTGATCTCTCCCGATTCCTTCAGCTCAAAGGGATGAATGGTAATATTGTTTCTGAAGTTTATGCCTTCCTTGTCACAGATCTTGTAAAGAGACTCCTTGGCACACCAGTGTATATAAAGGTGGTACTTCCTGTGATCCGGGTCATTGCTTACCTTTTCCCTGCGGTTCAGGAATTTGAATGCAATGGAGTTGATGTTTGCATTCATATATTCGAGATCTATTCCCACCTTCTCATCGGTGCTGCAGATGATTGCCGTGAGCTTGTGGGAATGTGTGATGCTTATGAACCTTGAACCATCCCTCAGGAAGGGTTTGTTATTCTTGTTGTAAACGATCCTTGAATCCTTCCCGAGGAGCTCTGCCAGGAGGG
>LSQX01114405.1_pt1 | contig 35594 bp, 28 predicted proteins | sample 654561 | NCBI WGS metagenome assembly LSQX01 (sample SAMN04489861, study PRJNA283612) | anaerobic digester metagenome | isolation source: 4 biogas reactors fed with cattle manure at either 37C or 55C with and... | place: Denmark: Kongens Lyngby | collected 2014 | reverse complement strand
TGAGGATTGAAGCGACGGACCTTATCCACGCGCAGGGCCACGGTGCCATCGCCGCAGACAACGTGCAGTTCCACCAGGTGGGATACGTCAAGACGGACTGGCCTTTCTACGGCGTTTCCCGGGCAGGTTGGTGGCCCGACCCCCTGCTGCCCGTGGCGCGGTTCGACGTGCGCGCCGGCGACGTACAACCCGCGTGGGTGACGATCACGATACCCGACGACGCACCGCCTGGCGAGTACACCGGACGCATCACGGTGCGCGGTGCGAACATCCCGCCCCTTAGCGTGCACGTCACCTTGCGCGTGTGGAGCTTCTCGGTGCCGAAGGAAGGGAGCCTGCCCCTCGCGTTTACATTCGGCGAGCACGTTTCGGAACAGATCCACGGCTCCGCCCGGTGGGGTGAGCTCCGCCGGCGGTATTTCGACCTGATCGCCGAGTACCGGCTCGCGCCCGACAACATTTACCGGCCGACGCCCCCCTCCCTCGACGACGTGCTCTACTGGAACGAACGGGGCCTGACGGCTTTTAACATCATGAACGTCGGAAACAAGCCCCAGTACGGCCAGGCCGAAATCGACCGCATCCTGGCCACCATTGAGCTGGCTCTCGAGCAGTACGGCTCGGCGGGCCTTGCGGACAAGGCATACGTGTACGGCTTCGATGAGATCGGTCCCGACGCCTATGCCGGGCTAAAGCAAATCTTCGGCGCCGTCGGCGAGCGCTTTCCCCAGTTGAAGCGCCTTTCCGCCATGCAGNNCGTACGATCCCGAGTTAGCCCGGGAGCGACGTGCAGCGGGCGAGGAAGTATGGATGTACCTGAGCATCTCCGGCCGGGCTCCGTATTTGAACTGGTTCATCGAATACCCGGCCATCCAGGCACGCCTCGTCTGGTGGCTTGCTTACCTGTGGGACGTCGACGGTTTCCTCTACTACTTTATCAACCACTACGACTACCGCTCCGGCGTCTTGCCACGGCCGATCGACGTGCACGCAGGCCCTTACACCGATTGGGACCCGGCCAGCTTCGTTTCAGGCAGCGCTAAGTTCAACGGAGACGGCCTGTTGATCTACGCTGGCGAGGAAGGTCCGCTGCCCTCCCTTCGCCTTGCGAACATACGGGACGGACTTGAGGATTACGAGTACCTGAAACTGCTCGAACGCCTCCTGGTTACCTCGGGCCGTGCCGGCAGCCCCGGCGAGGCCAAAGAACAAGTCAAGACCTACGTGCGGCAGGTCATTACGTCGGCTACGGATTACACGGACGATCCCGCTTTGCTGCGCCGCGTGCGTGACGAGGTCGCCGCGGCGATCGAAAGCTTGCTGAGGTAAGCGGGACCGAGAAACGATGAAGGCTCCGGGACGCCCGTGGCGCCCGGAGCCCCTCCCTCCCCAACGTGCAGACAACTGCCGGAGAGCCGTGCGTGTTCACCCTCCCGGCGACAGGAGCATCACGTCCCGGATCTCGTCTTCCGTAAGCTCTTGTGGCCTGCCCACCATCGAAGCGTACACATAAATGCGTGCTGACTCCTCAATGACGAGAGTCTTGTCGTAGGCATCGGCAATGGACTTCCCGACGACCACCATCCCGTGCTTCTTAAGGAACACGGTGTCGGTGGTACGAATTTTCTGCGCCACCGCATCGGCGAGGCGCTTCGTCATCGGCGTCGTGTAATCGAGAAATTCCAGCTTCGGAATGTGTACCGGCATCTCGGCCACCATAGGCGGGATGCGCCCCAGCGTGGTGCCCACCGCTACCGTGTAGGGAGGGTGAGTGTGCAAGACGCTGGCGATGTCATCCCGAACCCGGTAGCAGGCAAGGTGCAGATGCGATTCCGAGCTCGGCTTGAGGCGTCCCATCACCCGTTCACCCGTCGTCAGGTCGATCCCTACAAGATCTTCTTTCCGTATCGACTCGAAACTGTATCCTGTGGGCGTAATGATCACCATGTTTCCGAGGCGCACGCTCAAGTTCCCGCCCGGACCGATGACCAGGCTCGAACGCGCGATGCGCCGGCACATCTCTTCCATTTCGTCGAGAAGTCGCTCGACCATGGCGTCCATTCGGCTCACCCCCCGCCCCTGCCGACAAGTCCGGCACCACGAGTAAATTAAGATTCTATTCTATTGGAAACTTTCTCCGCCGAGCCGCCCGTTTCCTGCAAACAGAGGGGATACCGCGGGACGCGGCACCCCCCCTCAACCTGCAACGTGATGAGTCATTCCTGCTCATTATCGCCTTCGTCCAGACTGTCGGCACGGCCCGCTTTGATCAACGCCTGGCGCAGAATGTACTCGATCTGTGCGTTCACGCTGCGCAGCTCGTCCGCCGCCCACTTTTGAATGGCGGCATAGACTTTTGGATCGAGCCGTAACAACAGGGACTTCTTCTTGGACACGGAAATCTCCTCGTCAATAAATCGTTCCGGTATTCACGATAGGCTGCGGACTGCGGTCGGCACAGAGCACGACTAAGAGGTTGCTCACCATTTGCGCCTTTCGCTCGTCGTCGAGCTCGATAACGTGCCGGGCTTTCAGATCCTCCAAAGCCTGTTCGACCATGCTGACTGCCCCCTCGACGATTTTTTGCCGTGCCGCGATGATCGCATTGGCCTGCTGGCGCTGGAGCATGGCGCTGGCGATTTCGGGCGCATAAGCCAGGTGGCTGATGCGAGCTTCGATCACCTCGACGCCGGCTCTGTTCAGGCGCTCCTGGATCTCCGCCTTAAGCTGCTCGGAAATTTGCACGGCGTTGGCGGAAAGGGAAAGGCTGTCTTCGTCCGCAGCGTCATAAGGATATTGGGTAGCGAGGCCGCGCAACGCGGCTTCGCTTTGCACCTCGACGTACTCGGTGTAGTTGTCCACTTCGAACATGGCCTCGGCGGTGTCGACGACCCTCCACACAACCACGGCGGCGATTTCTACCGGGTTGCCGTCCCGGTCGTTCACCTTGAGCTTATCCGTTTCAAAGTTGCGCACCCGGGTGGAGATTTTGCGTTTGGTATAAAAGGGGTTGGCAAACCAAAGCCCTGGCCGGCGCACGGTTCCTACGTACTTGCCAAAGAGCTGGAGCACTTTCGCTTCGTTGGGATGCACCGTAAACAAGCCGGTCATGACCACGATGACGGCCGTCAAGCCGAGAGTGGTCACGAAGATGAACAGCGGCGCCTCGGCCATAATCGCACGAACGAGAAACCACGTGAAAAGTGCAAGCAGCACGAGCAGCAGAAGCAAGATGGGAATCCCCGGCAGAGCCCTATGTTCTTTTTCCAGACGCATGGTTCATCGCTCCTACCGTGATATGTATGAGTTACCAGTATGATATCAACTTGTTATCAACTGGTCAAGGGCGTAAACGCGACGGGGCCCGGCTGCCGTAGCGCAGCCGGGCCCCGGACTTGCCGGGTTGACCTTGCCGCTGTCACATCCGCAGGTCCATTTCCCCCTCGCTGCCGGATTCGAAGAGCGGGTCCCATTCCTCCGGTAGTTGGGCTCTGATCTTGCGCATTTGCCCTTCCGACACGGCCTCGCCCAACACTTCAAGCACCGCCCGCACGTGGAACACCGCTTTTGGCAGGTCCACGCCTTCCCGCTCCGCTACCCGGTGCAGGAACTCGTCTACCGTCATCGACTGCGGTTCGCCGCCCAACTCACCCTGCATGACGTAGCCGGCAAGGTGCGCTGGCAGCTCCGAGGCCAGGTTCTCGGCCGCACCGCCGGCCAGCCGCTCGGCCAAGGTCTGTAAGACGGCTTGGGTCGCCCGCTCCGCGTCGCCACGCGAAGCAAGGCGCGCCCTTTGTTGCACGTGGCCGATGAACTCGTCGTGCTGCATCGCTACCCCCCCTAACGTTCACGTCCGGGGGTAGCTTCTCCGGCCGCGTCCTTAGCCATACCGGCGGGACGCGTGGGCCGCCCCTCTTCGCTGCGCGGGCAATCGTCTACGGTAAGCAGCCGCAGCTCCCGCAGTGGCACGCGACCCAATGGTCCACCGCCACTTCCCGCGCCTGCCCGCCGCTCGACCCGTGGCGAACGACACCCGGGTGCCGCGGTCGCCGGGCAACAGGTGGAGCGGGCTGCACGCGCCGGGCGCCGGAGGCGAGCTCCGGCGCCCGTTGCTGCATACCGCCTATGTGCGGACTACTCCCGCACGAGCTCACCGTAGCGCTCCATGGCCGCTTGCGTGGTCCGCACCAAGGTCTCGACCGCCTGTGCGGGGCTCGCCTCGCCGTTGGCTACGCTGAGCACGGCCTGCGACATATCGGGATCCGCACCGAAGCGGCGCCATTCCGTGACCGTGCGCGCGTAGGCCAAATTGTCGATGAAACCTTGGTATATGGCGCGCTCGGCTGCGAAGTGGTCGGCCGCCACGTCGTCACGGTGCACGGGCAATGTGCCGATGGCCGCATGGTATGCGCCGAGCGGAGTGATGCCGTCGACGCTCTCCAGACTGAGCCATTCGAGCAGCCTCCAGACTTCGTCCAAGTGCGGGCTGCGCCGGTTCACGCCGTAGGCGTGGCCGTAGTGGACCGTACCGTAGCTTTCCGTACCCGGCAATAGGGCCACGCCGAAGTTTTGTGTGTAGTCGCCGGGGTAAACTTGCCGCTGGTCCTGCATCCACCACGGATATCCGACGCCGAAGGGGACCTCGCCCCTGTGGAACGCGCTGTACGAACGCCAGTCGGGCTCGAAACCGAAAAAGTCGCCCACCTGCAGCCAACCCGCGAGGCGCACGATCGTATCGAGCACCGGACGGCTGTCGAGGGCGATGCGGCCCTCCTCGTCGAGGACACTGCCGCCTTCCGCGATCATGAAGGCCAGTACCGTATGGGTGAACGCCCACGGTGCATCCCCCGAATGGGCCAGGCCGGCGCGCACGAGGTTGCCCTCAGAGTCGACCCTGGCGAGGCGCCGCGCCACCTGTTCGAGCTCGATGACGGTGCGGGGCACTTCCGTGACGCCCCCCTCCTCCATGGCTTGGCGGCTGAACCACAGGCCGACCGCATTGCTTTCTACTGGGATGCCGACCATGACGTCGCCTAGCGTAACCGAATAAGTCGACACCGGATAGAAAAATTCCTCCGCCTTCTTCCGCAGATCTTCCGGAACGGGGGCCAAAAAGCCGCGCTGGTAGTACTCGATGATGAACGCGGCATCGTGCTCGATGATGTCAGGTGCTTCGCCGGTGAGAAAGAGCGTGACCAGTTTGTCGGGATTGTGTTCCTGGCCGAGATTCTCGATGCGCACGTGCGGGTTGAGCTCCATGTAAAGATCCAAATACTCCTGCAGCGCCGCATTGGGCACCGAACCGATAGGACTTCCGGTATACATCGTGATGACCACTTGTTCCTGGGCGCCGCCCGGCACCGGCACGAACGCCACCGCCGCTAGAGCCAAGACAACCCAAACGATCCGCCGCATGTTGAAATCCCTCCTTGCTTGTTCATAGTCACGGCTTCACAACGGCACGCCGGTCTTCGGTCCACCTCATCCCGCGAAGGAACCGGCGGCGCGCGTGATCCCGAAACTGCGCGGGGCTACGTCGATTTCCACGCCGTCCGAAAACCGCACACGCAGCGTCTCGCTCCCCGCGTTGTAGGCCACGTAGGTGCGGAGTTCGTCCTTATTGAACACCGCGTAGAGTGTGTGGTCCGCGGTCACCTGCGCGTCGACGTGGCCGAGACGCCGCAAATTCTCGATCCAATGATATGTGTGGGCGGGGGAGTCGCCGAATTCGGCAATCGGGTCCCGGCGCCACTCTTCCAAGGCACGGGCGGGATCGGCCAAGGCGCAGTATGCAGCCAAAATGTCGGTCCAGCCTTCGGCCTGCCCCCTCCCGACGCCGTCCAGCCAAGCGCAACTGCGCGCGACCCGCGCCGGATCGCGCCCAAGGTGCAGCGATGCGCCCGTCACCGGCAACACGTTGATCGCGTGCACGGCCCGTGCGTCCCGGGTCCACCACGTGTCGTAGTCGCCTCCGCTGCCGAAAAGACGTCCGATGACGGGCGGCTCGTACCCGGCGGGAAACAGCTCGCCCGTGACGTCGAACCAATAGTAACGGGACGCGTGGCTCTCCAAGGTGTAACCCCAAACCCCTAGGTCGCGGATCGTCTCGTCTTGCGTTACTTCGCCGAACAAAACGAGGGACGCCCACGCGTGCAAGGCTTCCGACGACGATTCCTGGTTGTTGCCTTCGAACATGTCGCCGCGTCCGGACGCCCACGAGTGGCCGGCGTACGGGTCAAACGTGCGCAAGAAAGGAAACATCGAATCGTCCCGGCGCCACGCAGCCCAGTCGCGGATCAGCAGCTGCACCATGCCGCCCCACGCTTCCGGCCGGACCCATTCCCCGTCATACAGCCCAACGATCGCCGCGGCGCCGATAAAGTATCCGTAGTGGAAATGATGGTCGTTCATTTCGGAGTCCGTGCCGTGGCTGGCCGGATATCCGATCAACGTCCCGAGGCGCGCATGGTAATAGAACAAGTCAGGATCGTCAGGGCCCGACGCCGTAAACCACGCTTCGAGCCGGCTCCTCAGCTCTTCGAGCAGGCGCCGTTGAACGTTTTCCTCTCCCACCTGCTCGGCGATGGGCAGCATTTGGGCCACTCGATTGACCGACTTGCCGGTCCAGTACGTGTCGCGCACTCCCGTACCGAGCCCCCGCGGCCAAAGGTCGCCGCGGACGGACTGCCGAAGGAGTTCGCGCACGATTTCGTCTTCGGATGCGGGCAAAGGAGGCAGAAAGGGCAAGATCCCCGGGTACGTATGCGTCGTGACGAAGCCGTTGCCCTGTATGGCGCGCATTGGGCCACGGGGGCTTTGGTAGGAAAGGCCGTCTACCGTCGGATGCGAGGTGTGTTTCCACTGGTGGGGATACAGAGCAAGCAGGGCACGGCCTTCGTCGCCTTCGAAAACCTCCACGTCGACGACGAACTCCGTCAATACCTCGGCCCGGTCGCGCACGTACGCCCACGTAACGCGTGTGTCACGGGGAAAGACGAAGGCGTGACGTTGCAGTAGCGCCAAGAGTTCGGGATCCGCGTGTGGCAAAAGGCCTAGGGAGACGTATCCGGCCTGCTCCGCGCCGTCGCACACTAGCCGGTACGGTCCCTCTCTCCGCCAAGCGCCGCCTGCAGGACAGAAAAGGCCGTAGTGGTTTCCGTTGACCGTGACGCCGAGGGCCCGTCCGTCGCCGCTCTCCTGCCACACGGAGTAGGGCCCCGAGAAAATGACGACCGGCGGCGCTCCGGCGAAAGTTGCGTACACGTACGGCAGCCCGTGTCCGATGCGCGTGGAAAGCCGCAGGTCGCCACTTTCAAATTGCAACTCGACGGTCCAATCGCCCCAACCGGCCACCCATGCCGTATCGACGTGCAGACCGTGCAAACTGAGGACGAGGTCTTGCCGGTACGTGGCAAAGAAGGCCGGGTTGGTACCGCCGCGCACGCGCAACGGCGGATAACCGACGCCTAGCCCCTGAGCAGTCGCCCGGAACACCAGAGGATGGGCATAAAGCGGCTCCGAGAGGGGCAGCCACAGGGCCGAGCTCCACCATTTGTTCGTCGGCACGGGTCCTACCGGTTCGTCCAACAGGTAAACGCGATCGGGCGGCTCGGCGCGTCCCGGAGGAAGCTGCGTAGTGTAACTGCCCCGGCCCACCTGCACTACGGCCGGCGCCTTCGCCTCCCCGCCCTCCGGCGCGGCCCCCCGTGCTGTGCGCATGGCCATCCCTCCGCCCAACGTGAGCAGGACTGCAACGATCGCGATACTACCCGCTATCAGGTCCAGGACCTTCCGACGGCGCTGCCCTTTGGCGAACGTGACCACCGCCTCGCAACCAGGGTAACAGCGACCCCTCTCCCTGCGAGCCGCAGTTGTTGTTATATTCTCGAGACACGATGCGAATTTCCTCCTTAATTCTCGTTATTCCTGCTGCATCGCCGGCAGGGACGCCGCTCCAGCGCTCGTCGTCTGCCCTCCGTACAAGCCCGAGACGATCTCCGGCCAGTACCTGCTCCTCTGCAAACGGGCAAGGAAAGCCGTTGTGAAGGCTTCTTTGCTCGGCACCTCGGCCGGCCAAGCCAGGTCCAAGAACCCGAAGGCGAGATCCCAATGGCCACCGTAGATCAGATCGAGCATCACGGCCCAAAGCTTCGGCGGGGGACCGAGCAAAGCGCCTCTTTCCCTCGCGTAGTGCTCCCAGAAGGCATCGTGCCGCACCTCGTCGGCCAAGGCTGCCAGCTCGCCGGGGGCCGGCGCCGCGCGCCGCATGTGCTCCGGGGCTAGGCGAAAGCTCTCTCCGTCGAATTGCAACACGACCCAGGGCGCGGGCGAGGTGGCGAAGGCGGTCCTCCAGTACGCGAAACTCCAGTCTTTTACCCGCACCTCGAACTGCCCGTCGCCGTCCAAGTCCACGAACTCTGGATGCTCGTGCTCACCGACCACCGTATCGACGTACCGCAGCTCCGGATCGACCTGAAAGACGTGGACAAGATAGCAGCAGTGCCACCCGCCGGTGTATTCCCGGATCATCATATAACGCGCGAGGCCCTCGCCCATGGGAAAAGGTTGGATTTCCGAGACCCTCTGCCCGTGCGTGCCGATCGGAAGAAAAGAAAATCCGGTGCGCGAGGCGAGCAACGTGTCGCCAAACCAAATTTCCACCGAACTCAGCCAGCCGTCCTCGAGATCGTAGAAGCGCACGGTATACGGGCCGACTTCATGTAGTTCGACCAAGCTGCCGCGCACCGCCGCCAGGGCTGCCTCGGATAGCCCCGTGCCGATGATGGGATTGCCCATGGCGATGACGGTCGGCGCGCTCTCGCTCTCCAGCCAGCCGCCGAGGAATTGGACGGCATTGACCGACACGTCGGCCCGTACCAGCTTCGGTAGATCGGCCAGCGGTTCGATGTGAGCAATGCGGTTCCGGAAGGCGTCGAGGCGTTCCAGGTTGGGCAAGCCGGCGATCGGAGTGAGATCGGCGATGCGGTTGTCGGACAGATCGAGAAAACGCAAGTTCGCAAGGCCCGCGAGCGGCGCAATGTCGTCTATTCCCAAGCTCCACGCAACCAAGTGCTCCAAGTTTGCCAGCCCGGATAAAGGTTCCAGTCCTTCCACCGGATTGGCTGCGATGTTCAACGCCCGCAGACTGGTCATCCCTTCAACACCGTGCAGTGACCGGATGCGGTTACCCAGTACGTTCAACTCCTCCAATCCGTCGAGGGACGAAAGGGGAGACAACGACTCAATGCGGTTATAGGAGAGGTCCAGTGAGCGCAAATTGGTCAACGCCGCCAAAGGTGCGACGGATTCAACGAGGTTGTCGGAAAGATCCAACGAGCGCAAGTTCGTCAGCGCGGCGAGGGGTGTGACGTCGCGAATCGCATTGTGCGCAAGGTCCAGCCGTTCGAGACCGGTCAACTGCTCGATTCCATCCAGCGCGGCGATGTCGTAATAGGCCCCCGAAAGCTCCCTGATCCAGCTTACGTCGTCGTATTCGATCTCGCCGTAGGGCAATTCAGCAACGTCGCGCACGAGCAGCTCCAGGGCCGGATCGGCGAAACGCACGGCCCGCTCAGGATCCACGGACCGGAATGTCCAGCTGGCCTCGACGCCTTCGGGACTCACGGACGACCATACGTGCAGGGAGAACCAGTCGAGGCGCTCGGGATAGGCCGGTAGCTGCACTACGACCTCCACCGTGGCTCCGGCTGGCGTGTCGGTGTTCGTCTCGTAGATTGGCTCGTGGGCAGAAGGCGTAACGTGTTGAAAACTGCCTGCGCTGTCCCGGTATACGAAGTGCAAAGCCCCTCGATCGATAGCCGCTAGAGGCCCGTAGACGAACACTTGGAAGAGGAGCTCGTCGGGGTAACGGTTCACTGCCTCGTACGTGCTCCATACAGTGTGGTTGCTCGTACCGGCTCGTTCTTCCGCGGTCCGCGTTTCGATCCAAAGCAGTTCGCTCGTGTAGGGAACGATGATCACCGTGTCAAAGGGCCCCGCCCCCTCGCCCTCCGCCCAGAATGCGGTCGCGAGCTTGTACTGGATGTGGTACTCGGGCCATCCTCCTACGTACGCCTCACCCGCCTGGTCGACGCGCCAGCGCTGGAGCTCACCTAGCGTCCGCACGGGTAGCACTACTTGAGCGCCCACGGGTGCGGAACAAGCGAGCAGGATGCACAGAAGAACGTAAAGGAACCCCTTGGCACGAGACAGCAAAAGCCTCACCTCTCGCCGATGTCGTCCGAAGTAACGCATTGTGCTAGTTCCGCCCGCGATCCCTTCCTTCCTTTGTCGGCGCAGCAGCGGGTGCCGGGACCGAAGCCGACCCGGACGCACGATTGTGATCGTTTTCACAATTTGACAGATGCCCATTACCTTTCGGCCATTGCTCTTGATATCCTTCAAATAAGGAAGGAATGGGCCGGGGGAGGGGGAATGTTCAAATGATCGTCTATAAACTTTCATCTGGAGAGCAGAAGGACCGGCGTCCCTGCCGGCGAGTAGGGCTGATGGGCAGCGTAAGCGCCCTCTACCTGGCTCGCTTGCGTTCTTCCCGGCAGCGCATCCACAGGATCCACCGAGCGAGGAAGGCTTCCCCTGCGCAAGACGAGCCGACATCGATCGGGTAAAGAAGACGGCCCGCAAGGCGCGCCTGCCCCATTCGTCCCAACCGGAGAAGCCTTCCGAAACGCAAGATGCCCCCGCCTCGCGCCGGCCGGGGCATCTCGTTCCATGCGGCACCTTGGCTTAACGGCCCCGCACTTCCAGATCGTCGATGTAGACAGGCTGCAGCCCCTGCGCCGCGCTGGCCGCCTGAAAGCCGAAGCCGACGGCAGCGATGTCCGTCACGCCGGGGTTTCGAAAGTGCACGGGCACGGCGTTTCCGGCCCGCCGGGCGTCATCGACGTACACGTCGTATGTGCCGCTTTGGATGTCCACGTCGATCGTCACCTTATGCCACCTGCCCGGTTCGTACGAGCCTGCATCGTGGAAAGCGGTATCGTAAGCCTGTACCGCCCGGTTGCGCAGGACCACGAATCCTCCCGTCGAGCTGCCGAACAGGTTGGTACCCTGAGCGCGGCCCGCAAAGCCCATCACAAGCGATCGATCATGGTCCATCGCGTAAAACCAAAAGGTAATGACCGCCCGTTCCGTCAGCGGAGCGAACGAGATGACGACCGCGTTGCTGATATGGGCATTTTCCGGTTCGCGCCCTAAGCGGAGCGCCATATCGCCCGAGCGGGCTACCTCATCCGACAGGACGGGTATGTCCGGCGTGCTGCCGCGGGTCGCCAAGATCCACCCGGCGGGCAAACCGCCCACTTCACCTGTGGAAAAATCCTCCGCCAGGACGAGCGGCAGGTCATCTGCCGCCGAAGCCCCGGCCCATCCCAACGCGGCCAACAATACACAGAGCACCAGGGCTCGCTTCACCGTCTTCGCCTCCCTCTGCCGTCAGATTCTACCCCCAGAGCGGCGCTCGTGCCCCGGCTCCCTCCCTAGCCCGCGCCGAGCTCCGAGAGCGGCGGCCGAGAAGCCAAAGGCATTGTTATACGGCGGATAGGAAAATCCCTTTATATTTGTTTTTCTTTTCGTTAACTTGCGCCCCTTTGTTTACCTCCTTCTTAGTACAGGCGCTGCAGAATCGCTGCTCCAGGGCGGTCCGCGCCCTCGGAAAGGCCGCCGGCGCGGTCGGATTCCGGAGGATTTTGCCCGCCATACGAAAACCTCTTATCCAGGCAGGTGATCAACCGTGGACATCCGACAGTACTTGATCGACTGTGCGCGCAGTTTGACCGGGGGCGCTCCCGCTTTGCCGCCCGGCGAAAGGTGGCAGGCGTGGCAGAAGGAACGACGGGAACGGTTTTGGGAAATGTTGGGCATCGACGCTTATATGAAAGGCCCGCGGCAGCCCCCTGCGTTCGAGGTGACGAAAGTGCACCCGCGGGACGGTTACCGCATCGAGTGCCTGTACTACGAGAGCCTGCCGGGTCTCCAGGTACAGGCGAATTTGTACGTCCCCGACGGTCCCGGCCCCCATCCTGCCGTTTTGTACCTGTGCGGCCACTCGGAGCTGCAAAAGGCATCCCATTATCAGCAGCACGCCCGTCGGTACGCCCAGCTCGGCTTCGTCACCTTGATCATCGACACCGTACAGCTGGGCGAAGTGCGGGGCTACCACCACGGCACGCACCGCTACGGCTGGTTTCACTGGATAAGCCGCGGCTTTACCCCTGCCGGCGTGGAAACGTGGAACGGCATACGCGGCCTCGATCTGCTCGCCGTGAGGCCGGACGTGGACGCAACCCGGCTCGGCGTCACGGGCACCTCGGGAGGAGGCGCCATGACTTGGTGGATCGCGGCCGCCGACGCTCGGATCCGCGCCGCCTCTCCCTCGTGCGCCACGTCGACGATCGCCTCCCACATCGAACACCGGACCATCGACGGACATTGCGACTGCATGTTCCCCGTCAACCTGTACGGCTGGTCCTTGGTCGACATGGGCGCCCTCGTCGCTCCCCGGCCGTTGCTGATCGTCTCGGCCGACCGTGACGCGCTCTTCCACGCCGACGGCATCCGCGAGTTTTACGCCCGGCTCGCCCAAGTGTACCGTTCCCTCGGCGCGCTGGACAATCTCGAGCTTTTCACCTTCCGCGCGCCGCACTCGTACCGGCCGGAATCCCGCCGCAAGACGTTCCAGTGGTTTGTGCGGAAGCTGCAAGGCGAGGACGTTCCTTGGACCCAAGTTGACGATGTGGACGGCCACACGGAAGCCTTCGAGACGCTCAGGGTGTACGAGATGGGCCCGCCACGCAACAACAAGGCCACGACGGTTCACGACTGGTTCGTGCCGCAGGCTCCCCCGCCGCGCATCGACGGTCCGGAAGCCCTCGAGATCGAGCGGCTGCGCGTGGTCGACCGCCTGCGGGAGACCTCGTTTAGTGCCTTTCCGGACCCCGCGCCGGAGCCCGAATTCCGCCGGCGCCAAGAATGGCTCGACGAAGCGGGCAACCGCTACACGGCCTTTACGTACGCCTCGGAACGGGAGTGGCGGCTGGGCGGAACTTTGATGCTGCCGAACGATGCACCGGGCGACGCTCCGCTGGCGGTCGAACTGCTTCATCCGGACGATATGGCGTGGCTCGCGGCGTACAGGTGGACGCCGGGTCTCCCGCGCCGCTGGCGCCGGGCCGTGGTCGAGACGCGCGGGACGGGCACCGCGGGCTGGCCGTCGGGACTTTCCTGGCACGTGCGCCGGGCCCTGGCTTTGACCGGGCGCACAGTGGCGTCCTTGCGCATCTTCGACACGCTGCAGGCCTTACGCGCTCTGCGCACCGTGCAAGCGGTCGCCGGCAGTCCCGTCTACCTCGTGGCCCGGGGCGAAATGGCGGCGGTGGCCATGTACGCTGCGCTCTTGGACAACACGGTGCGCGGCCTGATCCTTTTCGACCCGCCGGCCACCCACAACACGCCGGGACATCCGGACGGCACGGGCCCTGCCCTCGAGCTGCTCGGCGTACTGCGCGTCACCGACTTGCCTTATGTAGCCGGTCTCCTCTGGCCCCGGCAGCTCGTTTTCGCCGGCGGCCGCCCCGAGCAATACCTTTGGACGGAGGAGCTCTATGAACGCCTCGGACCGCCCGGCGGCTGGTGGAACGTGCCGCACCTCGCGCACTGGCGAGCTCCTTCCGAAGCGGAGGATGCGGGCGAGACGAGTCCAGTGCGCACGGCACGTAACCGGCCGTCGGTACGAGACGGAGAACGTAACGGGAAGAGGAGGAATGATGGATGAACGGCGCAAGTAGCCGCAGGACCGTACGCACCGCGCTCTTTCTCGCGCTGTGCCTTGCCTGCTGTCCCTTGCCTGCAGCCCTTGCCAGTCGGTACGTAACCCAGTATGAGCAGTCCCTTCGCGACTTCGACAAGAGCTATCTGGACAACAAAGACTTGTACGCCTGGAACGTGAGTTACTACATGCGGTCGCTCGCCATCATGTACGAGGCGACGGCGGACGAGAAGTACTTGGAAATCCTGGCCGAGGCCATCGAGCGGGTTCTCGCGCAGCGGGATGATGCGGTGGGCGACGCGGACTATCTGGGAAGGCTGCGGTCGGCGTGGGGCACGGCGCGATACAGCACGGACGGGAGCAGCCACTACGTATGGGCCGTCCACACCGGAATGATCACCTACCCGATGATCCGCTTCGTACGGCTAGTGTGGGCAGACGAAAGGCTGCAGGCGCGGTGGGGTGCCCGGGCCCTCGAATACCTAAGGGCGGTGGAAGACGCGGTCCGGACCCACGACGAAGATTTCGTCCTCGGTCCGGATTTCGAGCGAGAAGGATACTATGTATTCGGCGCGGCGGCCGAGCACGGAATCGTGTCGGGCGACGTTTTGCCCCTGAACCAGCAAAATGCCCTCGGACTCACCTTGATTGAGCTCTACGCCGCCACGGGAAACCCGGAATACTTAGATAAAGCAAGCCGCTTGGCCCACTTCTTCCGCAATCGACTTTACCGCATGCCGAACGGCTCCTACGTGTGGCCGTACCGGGCCGATCCGACGCCGCTCACGGGCCCTGTTTCCATTCCGGCCGGCCCCTTCGCCGGCTCCATCGCCCGCACGGGAGAAGACATCTCCCACGCGGCGATCAATGCCGACTTCATCATCCAGGCCTACAAACACGGTATCGTCTTCCAGCGTGAGGACATCGATGCCTTGGTCCGCACCGTCTTGGAGAATATCTTTACTCCGGAGGGCAACGTGTACAGCCACATCGGCGGCACCGGCCAGTTAGACGATTCGTACGGGCTTCAGGTGGGCCGGTGGCTGGAACTCGGTTTGTACGATAAACGGGTATTCGATGTGATCGCCGCGTACTACGACAAGCGCCCGGCGCCCATTGTCGTGCAGGCATATCTCGCGTGGGTTGACCTGCACTGGGAAGGCAGGTAAAGCATAGCGCAAGGGCCGCGCGGAAAGGAGCCCCCGTCCGCACGGCCCTCCCGTCTTTACTTCTGGCCCCGGAGCAGCAAGCGGCCCAGCTGCAAGGGTGCGTTCGCTTCCTCCTGCGGGGCGTACGTAAGCCGGAACAAGTCGGCCTCCCACGCATCCGGCACCGTACCGTAAATCCGCAGACGCAGCCAGCCTTCCGGTGAGCGTTCCTCAACCGACACCCTGCCGGTCAGCTCTCGCCATTCGCCCCCTTCCGCAGCAGCTGCAAAGCGCAAGAGTTCGGCGTCAGCTTCATCGTGCACGTACACTTCCAGCTCAAAAGAGCGAAGGCGCGGCAGCCTCCAAACCAGGACGTGGTCGCCGAGGCCTTGAGCTGCGAGTCGACCGTCATCGCCGAAGAAGGCCGCGGGCCGCTCGGTTACGTGGTGCCAACCCGGGGAACGTTCTACGGCCAAGAGCGAGTCGACCTGCATCCCGAAAAAGGCGATCGGCGCGTTAAAGGGCTCCTCCAGCACTTCCCAGTTGTCCACGAGAATGCGCTCCTGAACCTCGAGCGTCCTTCCCTTGTCCGTCCGCACGAGCAAGACGAGATCGTAGGCGCCGTCGGCAAAGGTGCGGGTGTCCCAAGATACGGCGGGCAGCCCGGCTCCCTCATACAGCACCGTGCCTGCGCCGCCGGTCTCCTCGCCCGGCTGCACCGGACGCAAAACAAGCCGCGCCTCGCTTATCTGCTCTCCCGCCGCAAATCCGGCCGCTGCCCGTACGTCGATCACCTCACGGACTCGGCTGCCGACGGCAAAGGGGATGTCGAGCTTTAGCTGCTGCACGCGGAACCGCACGGACCGCTCGTGTTCGCGGCCTTCCGCATCGAGCACGGTGACCGTCAGGCGATGCTCCTCCTCCGCATCTTGCACAGGCAAGGCCGGCGTCAGCTCGTCCGGTACCGCGGCTCCCCGGTAAATCTCCGTACCGTTTTGAACCACGCGGACCTCCTTCACGGCGACGTCCGGAGCGATGCGGAAGCGCACAGGTGCGTCGGCGGCAACGACCGCATCGCGAGGGGGCGCATCGATCTCGATTTTGTGATCCCTAGCGTAAACCCGCACGTAATCGACGATAAAATCCGCCGGCAGCCGGGCCTGACGGATGTCGCCGGCCCATGTGCCCACTTCCGCCGTCACTTTGAGGAAAGACGGAACCCTGGAGACGCCGCCCGCGGAAGTCCGCCACGTCTCGACGCCGTCGACGTAGAAAATGTACTCTTCCTCGTTCCACTCGACCGCGAACACATGGAACCCGTCGTAGATGCCCGGGATGTGCACGTCGCGGCCTACGGAACGATGGCTTTCACCGTAGCCGTCCCAGTGCAGCGCGTGGTGGATCGTATCGGCAGACGCGTAAGGCGACTCGAAGATGTCGATCTCGGTGCCGTCGCGCCCCTGGTCGCCGACACGGTGCACGCCGTCGGTCATCAGCCAAAAGGCCGCCCAAAACCCCGGCTCCTTGGGCAACTGGGCCCGGATCTCGTAGTAGCCGTATGCCTGCTCGAACTTGCCCAGGGTGTTGACGCCGCCCGTGTAGTAGGCGCCGTCCCCCTCGAACGTGCGGATAACCAGGTGCCCCTCGCCGTCCAGGAAAACCGCTTCGTGGGCCCAGTACCCGTCTTTGCGCGGTGCGACCGGAGCTCCTATCGGCAACAGGTTCCACTTCGTCTGATCCAGGCTGTCGCCGTCGAAGTCATCTTCAAACACCAACACCCATCCTTCCTTATGCGCGCCCTGCTCAGCCTGGGCCATGCTGCCCGCCGCCACGGCCATAAGCAGCATGAAGACTGGGAATGCGACCCAGGTGCGTGAACGTCTCACAACCATTCCCCCTTTAATCGACTCGCAACTTGCCGCGCCGGCTCATGCACCTCGCCCTGCCTGCTCCTTCCCCGCCCTTTCGATTCGTGATAGACTGAACTCGGAATCCCGTTCCAGCGAGCCGGGGGTCACTGGCGTCCGAGCGGGGAAAGAACGACCGGTTCCGAGGAGGATACGACGTGACGGTACGCAGCGTGGAGAAGGCCCTTTCCATACTCGAGGCGGTGGCCGCGGAGCGGGATGGACTGACCGCGCAGCAGATCAGCGACCGGTTCGGCCTGCCGTACGCGACGGCCCACCGCATGCTCACTACCCTCGCCCGCTTGGGGTACCTGCACTTTCAACGTTCGAACAAAATCTACCGGATCGGTCCCCGAGTGCTCCGTCTCTACAACCCCGGCGTACACCAAGCCACTCTGGGCCGCCTCGTCTACCCGTATATGGCGAAGCTCAGCCAGGACTGCGGCGCCGCCGTGCACCTGGCCGTCCGCTCGGGTCAAGAAGTCGTCTACCTCGATACGGTGCTGCCCCCCGAGGCGTATGCCCGCTACACCCCCGTCGGAACCCGGGCACCGCTCCACTCCACGGCTCTGGGCAAAGCCCTTATCGCCTTTAGCCCCGACGATGAAATCGAGGAAATCCTCGAAAACTACGAGTTCCGGCCCTTCACGCCCAACACGATCACGTCGGAGGCCAAGCTGCGCGATGCGATCGAACAGATAAGAACGAACGGCTTTTCCTTCGACGACGAAGAGAGCACGCTCGGGCTGCACTGCGTCGCCTCGGTCATTGTCAATGCACACGGCCTTCCCGAAGCGGCCATCTCCATCTCCTCGGAGAAGGCTCCCTTTACAGAGGCCGATTTGCAAGATCACGCAGCCCGTGTGTGCGATGTCTGCCGCGACGCGTCGGCCGCCTTAGGCATGCAGCTGAGCGCGGATCCCAGGCACTGGTACACCGAACTGCTGCAACGCCGCCGGACGGCGTGAGCCGACCGATCTCCCGAGCCGCCTGGTGACCCGGTGACAAGGCGTACCCGGATTAGGGAGATTGGGGCCTACGGTTTATCCACTTTATGGATAAAAGATCCACGAAACGACTTCCGGCACAATTCTACCATGTCACGGCGTGCGTGGCAACCGCAGGAGATATTGCCGCATATTGAGTGCTGCGCGCTAGCTCGACGCTCTCCCCGGGTTTTTCAAGTCCTTAAAAGGGCTGGGGCACCGGTGACGGACCTGATCCACTCCACCGGCTCCGCGTGCGAACCGGCGGGAGGGCGACCGTACCGATGCCCCGGAAGGAGACTGACTCTGCATACTGTGTCACAACATTCGCCCAGGCGGCGGCAGAATCCTGCCGGCACCGCCTGTGCCCGTTATCACGAAGTGTTCCGGGTTCCGGCAGTTCCTGCGGGCGCAGTGACCGGCATGGTTACCGTTGGGCCGGGCGCCGGGGGACGCTTAGATGTCGCAATTGACTCTTCTTGACACGACAAAGCCTGCGGTGGTACAATCGGCTCGAAACCATTTTGTGGTTTCTGTATCCACATACCGAATATAGACAAGATGAGGGAGGGCTGTACCCACGATCTTCGCACCGCGTTGTGTCATTGCCTTGGAAGCGAACAGACGTCACCGGGGACTCGACAAGGACGAGGAGGCTGCACGACCGTGACACGCGCATCCGGATTGTCGCTCGTCTGGGTACTGGCGCTTGCGATGTTGGTCGTTCCCGTGTCGGCGCAACAGGAGATTACATATTGGGTCTGGGGCTGGCCGCAGGAATCGCAAGGAGGCATCGACGCAGCCATCGCCCTATTCGAAGAGCTCCACCCGGATGTCAAGGTTACAAAGCGCGTCGGCGTCAACCTGGACCAGTTGGCTACGGCCACCGCGGCAGGGGTTCCCCCCGACCTAGTCCTGGGCACGTCGGGCTTTTACGAATCCATGCTTCTCCTGGACGGCCTCGAGCCTTTGGACGCCTACTTTGCCGCCACCGGACTGTGGGAAAAACTCTTGCCCGGCCTCGAGATGACGGCCCAGTTTCGCGGCGTTGAATACGGGGTTCCCGGAGTAGCCCTCTACCCGCTCGACGGACTTGTCTGGAACAAGACGATGTTTGCCGAAGGCGGCATCCAACCGCTGCCGGAAGACCGCTCTATAACGTGGACGGAGCTGGTCGAGCTCGCCAGAAAGCTCGTCGTCCGCTCCGCCGACGACAACCTGGTCCGCATCGGCTACCATCCGCTGGAGGGGCGCAACTCCAACCCCGACGTGTTGGAAACTTATTTCGATCTAACCCTCATCGCGGACGGCGAACCCCGCCTCAATTCAGCGGAAGTGGCCCGTGCCCTCGACTTCCTGAACGACAACTTCGTTTTGGGCCAAGCCCGGTCGGCCGAAGAGTTTCACGAGGCCATGCCCGCCGGCTGGTATTTGATCGGGCGGCAACAGACTGCCATGGCAAACCTCGGCGCCTACGCGCCGGCCGAACTTGGCCGCCGGGCGCCGGAGCATGAATTCGGAGTCACCTGGCATCCAACCTGGGACGGCACACGCAAGCAGCAGGTCACCACGTTCATCAACATGATCCCCAAGGGAGCAAAGCACATCGACGCCGCCTGGAAACTGGCGGAATTCCTGGCGACGTCCCCGGAGGCCCAGACGCTCATCTTCGGCACGACGGGGTTCTTTGGGCCGTCGCGTGAGTTTATTCAAGGCTCGCGCTTCGACGATCCCCTCACGCGCTGGTACATCGCCTCGCTCTCGCATGCCGAGTCGGTGCGGTTCGAGAAGCACAATCCGTACGGCGAAGGCGTGCCGAACGTATGGAACCACCTGGTCCGCGCCCGCAATGCGGTGCTCATCGACCAGGAGCCCTCTTCCATCGCCCTAGAGCGGGCCAACGACGAATGGCGGGCAGAAATCGTGCGCGCTATGGAGGACTAACAAAACTAACAGAAAATCGATCGTTCGATCACACGGACAGAAGGCTCCCGGAAACCGTGGGAGCCTTCCCCCGCGTTCCGTGCTATAATGCACCTGCCGCATGGCCGGTTGCGCCGTGCACAACGCCAACCGGGCGGCTGTGCCGCAGCCGGTCCCGAAGGAGGAGCAAGCAGTGCCCCGCGTCGAACTCGACAACATTTTCGCCCCCGTCGTCACCGGCGTTCCTCCCTCGAACGCCTTTCGCAACTTGATTCGACTGCCCGACGGCACCATCCGCTGCTACGGTTACCGAGGCACGGTGCGCGAGCCGCATCCCCTCTATATCGAAAGCAGGGACAACGGACTCACGTGGCAGTCGCAAGAACTCGACCCGGGCTTCATCCTGACGGACAAGCCTACCGTGGACGAAGTGGTCTCCCCTTCGCCCGGCGTGCCGAGCCCCTATTCCGGCGACTACTATTTCCTTTGGAGCGGGCCCGGCGTTCCGCTGTCGGTCTATCGCTCCACGACCGGCATCGACGGCCCGTATCACGCCCGGCAAATCGACCATCGTCTCGCCGGCATGATGCGGCTGCCCCTTTTCCTGCGGCGCCGCGAGCGGGTCATCGTCCCCACGAACCTGTACTGCGACGACGGCATCAACCGGGCGGCCGTGGCCCTTTCCGACGACGACGGCCACACGTGGCGGGTCCGGGAGATTGAAACCATAGACCCCTATCCCATCACCTGGCCCGACCGAGGTATCCGCTGGCAAAACCGCGTCACCGAGCCCACGGTCGTCGAGCTTTCCGACGGCACCCTGTGGATGTTGCTGCGCACGTCCACGAACAACCACTACGAATCCTTCTCGTATGACGGCGGCGATACGTGGACAGCGCCCAAACCGTCCCCCTTCTACGGCACCCTGACCATGCCGACGCTCCATCGCCTATCCGACGGACGCATCTTGTTCCTCTGGTGCAACACGACGCCCCTGCCCGAGCGGGACCACAGCCTGCTTCCCGAGGGCGATCCCCTTACCGAGGCCATCCGGTCGGGCCGGGCTGAAGACGTGTTCACGAACCGCGACGCCTTCCACGCCGCCATCAGCGAAGACGACGGCAAAACGTGGATCGGCTTTCGGGAACTGCTGCTCAACCCGGCTCGCAACGACGGCGACTTCGCCACGAGCGGCGGCGGCCCGGCGGTTTCCTTGGACAAGAGCGTGCACCNNGTCTTGTGGACCCGGAGATGTGTATAAGCGACAGGTGCTGCACATCCGCCGTATGCCCGACCGGAGCCTTGTGCGCGACGTGCAGGGGGCCGTCTGGAACTTCCCCGCCGCGCCCTCCGGCACGTTCTGCACCCGCATCCAACTGCTGCCCGGCACCGCAGGCGGCCGCATCAATCTTACGGATCGCTGGTTCAACCCGACGGACGTATTTGCCCGTCACTTCGCTATGTACACGGTCACGTTCAGGCCCGATGAGTCCGGGGCGGTGCAGCTCGAGCCCGGCGTCTGGCACGAGCTTGTCTTCCGTTGGGACGCGGCGGACACAGGCGCGTGCCGGCTCACCGTGGGCGAGCGCTCCCTTACCCTGCCGCTGGTACACCCGAGCGCCTTCGGCATCAGCTACGTCCATTTTCTGAGCGCCGAGGACCGTTACGACGATGCCGGGTACTTGATCGAACTCGTGGCGGCCGGCAGCCTATAGGGAGGATTACGTGGGCACCGCTAGAAAGTGGGAACGGACGGCCTCGGCTACGGTAGTGTGTTAAGCGTTTCCCGAGAGCACGGATGGAGCATAAGGAGGACAGGTCATGCAGCGTTTCAACGGACTCGGAGTCGGTTTACATAATCTGTGGCGCATCTCGCCGGCGAAAACGCGCTCAATCAGTGCGGAAAATTTTACGGGCGAAAAAGGCAAAGGCGGAATGGCCACGGAAGGCACCGGAGCGCATGCCGCCCGAGAGCTTGGTCAAGGCTGGAAGGTCTCGCCCTCGATCCGCCTCGAAGCCCGCACGAAATTCGTACTGGCCGAAATTGAAGGTCCCGGGGCCATCCAACATATCTGGATCACCACCCACCGCAAACATTGGCGCCAGCTCGTGCTCCGCTTTTTCTGGGACGATGAACCGCACCCTTCGGTCGAAGTGCCCTACGGCGACTTTTTCTGCAGCGGCTGGTGCGAGTTCGCGCAGATCAACTCCCTTCCCATAGCGGTCAATCCCCACGGCGGCATGAACTCGTATTGGGAGATGCCGTTCCGGAAGTCGGCGCGCCTTGAGATCGAAAACCTTTCCGACGAAGACGCGACCGTCTACTACCAGATCGACTATGTGCTGACCGAGGTACCCGACGACGCGGCCTACTTCCACGCTTTCTGGCGCCGCAGCAACCCGCTTCCCTACAAAGAAGTGCACACCTTGGTCGACCACATCCGAGGTCAAGGGCAGTACGTGGGAACCTACATCGCCTGGGGTGTGAACAATTCGGGCTGGTGGGGCGAAGGGGAAGTGAAGTTTTACATCGACGGCGACCGCGATTTTCCGACCATCTGCGGCACCGGCACGGAGGACTACTTCGGCGGCGCCTGGAACTTCGATGTAAACGGTGAGTACCGCACCTTCAGCACGCCGTACCTCGGGCTGCCCCAGGTGATCCGGCCCGACGGGCTTTACCGGAGTCAGCAGCGGTTCGGCATGTACCGCTGGCACATCCAAGATCCCATCCGCTTCGAGAAGGATTTGCGGGTGACGATTCAGGCCCTGGGATGGCGCTCCGGAGGCCGGTACTTGCCTCTGCAAGACGACATTGCGTCCACCGTATTTTGGTACCAGCTGGAGCCCCACGCGCCCCATCCGCCTCTGCCCGATCGGGATTATCTGGAAGTGATATGATCCGAAGCGAGGCCGCAAGGTTTTGTCGGAGGTCGGTTTCGTGGGCGCCTTAGGCTGGATCGCTTTTGCGGCCGCCGTCCTCGTCATGCTGCTCGGCGTGGCGGGGACGGTGGTCCCCATCTTGCCGGGCCTGCCACTGGTCTGGCTGGCGATGGCCGGGTTCGCCGCCGTGGAAGGGTTCGTCCGGGTAGACGGAACCTTTCTCCTGACCACCTTGGCCGTAGTCGTCGCGGCGGAAGTCGCTGACCAGTTCGGGCGGGCCTACGGCGCCAGGCGTTTCGGTGCGGGCAGAGCGGGAAGCATCGGGGCCGTGATCGGCTCGATCGCAGGCCTGTTTTTTCTACCCGTTGGTCTTGTGCTCGGCCCGTTCCTGGGTGCGACAGTCGGTGAGCTGTTGGCGGGCAAGGATGGACCCGACGCGGTGAGAGCCGGCTTTGGAGGCTTGATCGGCGCGCTCGGATCCATGGTGGTCAAGCTGTTCGTGGGCATCGGCCTGGTCATCGCGTTCGTGGTCCAAGTCGTTTGACGGTCAACAGGGGGGGCACGGGGGGTCCGAGACGCTTGCCAGGGCGTCCCTTCCAGAAAATGTGTCTCAATAGGGAGCCGCTTTGTCCCGGGCATGAGACACATTTTCTGGAATTCGCGGCACGGCCCTCCTACTCCGCCCGGATCGTCACCGTGGCGGTCTCCAAGCCAACGCCCCGGGCCGTCAGCTCGATCGCACCGGTCGCACCGTCCTGCGAGCGCACGATCGCCAGGCACAACCCGTTAAAGGCCCGACGCGTCGTGTTCTGGAACGGCTCGAGGCTCGTCGGATCGCCGTTGTCCAAGGCCGCGATCTCGCCCGGCCCCTTAACCTGGAAAGAAAGCCTGTGCTCGGCCTTTGGACACAAGTTCCCTTCGACGTCGGTAATGCGCACCGTGACGAAGGAAAGATCCTCGCCGTCGGCGCGAATCACGACCCGATCGGGCACCAGCTCGACCTTCGCCGGCCGCCCAGCAGTCACGACGCGCTTTCGCATGGCGGCCTTGCCCTCATTATCGTAGGCAACCACTTCCAGCGTGCCGGGCTCGTAGGGCACGTCCCACATAAGCCGGTAACGCGTGAACGGCCAGCCGAGCCCCCCATCGTACACGCCGTCTTTGTCGTCCGGATGCTTCGCCTTCCGCCGCAGCCCGAGGGACCGGCCGTTCAGGAACAGTTCCGCCGCATCGAAACTCGTGAAGCAGTGGACCGGGATGAGCTCGCCCTCGTACCCCTCCCAGTTCCAATGCGGGAAAAGGTGCAAGACCGGCTCGTCGGTCCACACGCTCTTGTAAAGGTAGTAGCGGTCCTTCGGGAAACCTGCCAGATCGACGATGCCGAAGTACGAGCTGCGGCTAGGCCATGCAAATTTGTGAGGAGTCGGCTCGCCCAAGTAGTCGAAGCCGGTCCACGTGAACTGTCCCAAAAGCTCGGGATGGAGCTCCTGCTGCAACAGTTCGTACTCCGGCGGGCATCCCCACGGCGGCGCTTCCACATCGTACGCCGACGAGTGCAGGCTCGGCCACTGCACGTCGCGAGCGTCTTTCACCGGCAGGTAGTACTCGCCCCGGGAGCTGACGCACGACTCCGTCTCGGAACCGTACATGATCCAGTCGGGATGGTTGTTTAAGCGCGCTTCGTAACGATGGTGCTCGTAGTTCCAGCCCACGATATCCACCGCGCCGGCGAGGCCGTTCTTGATCGCGTCGTCGGCCTGGTTGAAGCCTGCGGTCACGGGCCGGGTAGGGTCTTCCTCATGGCAAATCCGTGTGAGGAAACGAGCCGTCTCCGCGCCTTCCGGATGCCCCTGGTCGGGTATTTCGTTGCCGATGCTCCACATGACGATGCAAGGATGGTTGCGGTCGCGGCGGATCATGTCGCGCAGATCCCGTTCGGCCCATTCGTCGAACACTTTGTGGTAGCCGTTGCCCACCTTGCCGATGCGCCATTCGTCGAAGGCCTCGTCGATCACGAGGAAGCCCATCTCGTCGCACAGTTCGAGGAGCTCCTTGGCCGGCGGATTATGGCTCGTGCGGATCGCATTGCAACCCATGCCCCGCAAAATCTCCAGCTGCCGCTCGATGGCCCTCCGGTTCACCGCCGCGCCCAAGGCTCCCAGGTCGTGGTGCATGCAGACGCCCTTAAACTCGACGCGCGCACCGTTCAAGCGAAAACCATCCTTGCGGCTGAACTCGATGCTGCGCACGCCGAAGCGGGTGGTGTAAAGATCGGCGCTTTGGCCTGCCGCCACGACCTCGATTTCGGCCGTGTAAAGGTGGGGCGAATCCAGGCTCCACAGCTTCGGCCGCGCGATTTCGCCCTCGAGCCTGTGGGTGGAAAGGCCCGGCTGGACAAGGGCGGGCGTTTCAAGCTGCGCCACGGCCTCGCCCTCTTGCGACACGATGCGCACCCGAAGTTCGGCGTCTTGCTCGATGCCCGAGGCGTTTTCCAGTTCCACCCGGATGGACACTTTCGCCCGTTCGTCCGTAATCTCCGGAGTCGTTACGTAGGTTCCCCACGGCGCCACATGAACCGGGTGCACCACGCTGAGCTGCACTTCCCGGTAAAGTCCCGCCCCCGGATACCAGCGGGAAGCGTAGGGGGGATTGTCGAGCGAGACGGCGAGCAAGTTTTCCTCCCCCACCCGCAGATAGTCCGTAATGTCGAAGTAAAACGAGATGTATCCATAGGGCCGCTCGCCGACGTACTCGCCGTTCACGTACACTTTGCTGTAGCTCATGGCGCCGTCGAACATCACATAGACGCGGCGGCCCGCCCACGCCTCGGGCACGGTGAATCTCCGCCGGTACCAGGCCTTCCCCACGTGAGGCAAGCCGCCCGTGCGCCCCGTATGCTCCCGCACTTGCGTCTCGCCGTCGGCCCAAATTTGCGTCTCCTGCAGGTCATGGGCGCGGTCGAACGGCCCCTCGATGGCCCAGTCATGGGGCACACGCACCTCGCGCCAGCCGCTGTCGTCGAGGGAAGGCGCCATGCCATCGGCCACATCGCCGCGGAGGAACCGCCATCCCGTCTTCAGTGGCACCGTCTGTCGCAATCCGCTTTGGGACATGTCGTGATCACTCCATGCACGCCGACGGTCCGGAGCCGCCCGACGCCGCAAGGGGGTCGCCGCTCGATCCGGACGGACGGCTTGTCGATATTTTCGCCTGCCCCCTGTGACAAGGCGTTACTGACCACACCCGGGACACGGCCCTCATGTTTTCCCGCGAGGCGCTTATGCCCCACCATTCAGCATAGGTGGATTGGCCGCCGGTGGCAAGAGCACGATCTGAACATGATAGCACGATATGAACCTCCCGTCGACGGCTCGGCTTGAGCGTACCGCCCGTTCCGCCCGGTAGAAGGATCTCGGCGTGATCAGTAGAAGGGATGTACAATCTTACGGTGCGGACCGGTTCGCCGATGGGCGCTCCGCGGACCCCACCGAAGGGAACGGATGATCACAGAGTGCACCAAACGACACCGGAGACCCGACGGCCCTTTCACGTGATGACCAAACCGATCGGGCCCATATGCAACCTCGACTGTGCCTACTGCTACTATCTCGAGAAGGAGCAGTTGTATCCGGGCACTCGCTCCTTTCGGATGAACGATGCACTTCTGGAATCGTACATCCGGCAATATATCGAGGCCAATCCCGGTCCCGAGGTTCATTTTGCCTGGCAGGGCGGCGAGCCTACGCTGATGGGCCTCGACTTTTTCCGGCGCATTGTGGAGCTGCAGAAAAAGTACCTTCCCGCGGGCTGGGTGTGCACCAACGCGCTCCAGACCAACGGCACGCTGCTCACCACCGAGTGGTGCACGTTCCTGCGCGAGAACCGCTTTCTCGTCGGCATCAGCATCGACGGGCCCGCACACCTGCACGACATCTACCGGCTCGACAAAGGACAGCGTCCAACCCACGCCAAGGTGATGCGTGGCCTGCGGCTCCTGCAAGAACACCGGGTGGAGTACAACGTCCTGTGCGTGGTGAACCGGGCCAACTCCGAACATCCTCTGGAGGTATATCATTTCTTCAAGGAATCCGGTGTGCGGTGGATCCAGTTCATCCCCGCCGTCGAACGTGTCGGCGAAAAGGGAGTGACGGATCGCTCGGTCCGGCCTGAGCAGTGGGGACGCTTCTTGACGACGATTTTCGACGAGTGGGTGCGCAACGACATCGGCCGCATCTACGTACAAACCTTCGAAGAGGCGATCCGGAGCGAAGCGGGCATCCCCGGCGGGCTATGCGTGTTTCAGGAGACGTGCGGCGACGCGCTGGCCCTCGAGCACAACGGCGACCTTTACAGCTGCGACCACTTCGTGCTGCCGGAGTATCTTTTGGGCAACATCGAGCGGACGCCCCTGCGCGAGCTCGTTACAGATCCGAGGCAACAGGCGTTCGGCGAGGCCAAGCGCGATAGTCTGCCCGCGTACTGCAGGCGGTGCGAGGTCTTGTCGCTGTGCCACGGCGAATGCCCGAAGAACCGGTTCATCGAGACGCCCGACGGCGAGCCCGGCCTCAACTACCTGTGTGCCGGCTACCGCCGCTTTTTCAACCACGTGCGGCCCTATGCCCGGAGGATCTTGGACCTCCTGCACGCCGGCAGACCGGCGTCGCAGCTGATGGCCGAGCTGCAGGCACAAGATGAAGCCAAGTGGCGCAGCGCCGGTCGGAACGATCCGTGTCCGTGCGGCAGCGGCAAGAAGTACAAGCGTTGCTGCTGGGACATGCGGCGAGGCGCCTAGGCAGCGCCGTGCCACGGGCTACGGCCGGCCGGGTCCGTTACTCCGGTCGGGTCGTGCCCGGACGCGCGGGAACGGGCCCGCCCTTACCTTTCCTCCCCCGGGCCATCGTGCGCCACCGATACTTGCTGCGCCGGGGAATCTCCTCGTCCGAGGAACTTGCCTACTCCGATGCCGTACGAGTCGAGCAAGATAGTAAACGAGACGATCAACAAGATGACCGAGAAAATGCGTTTCAACGTGACCGCCGGCAGGGCATGGCCGAGCCATGTGCCGACAAGCGCCCCTGCGATCGCGCCCACCGTGAGCAAGAGGGCGAGGCGCAAATCGACGGAGCCGCGGCTGAAGTGCGATATCGCTCCCGACAGGGCCGTTGGTATGATGATCGCCAGCGAAGTTCCCGCGGCCGTGTGCATGTCCGCGCGAAAGACGTACAGGAGGATGGGTACGAGCAGCACGCCGCCTCCAATGCCGACAAGTCCGCTAATGATGCCCGTGGCGAGTCCTGCTGCGATGCCGATGATGATCTGTTGCACGTCGATCCCCTCTTATCGTGACTTGTCCCCTGCCGGCTTCCGCCCCACAGCCTCCCCAAACTGTTCGGCGATGAAGGGCCACACGTCGCGGCTGTAGTAGCGGTGCCCGCCCTGTCCTTCGCTCAAGCGGCACCGGTGCGCCGCTCCGAATACGTCGTACGCCTCGCGCAGCCGTTCGAACGCGAAGCGCGTCCCTGATATAGGATAGATGCGATCCTCGACCCCGTGCACCGCCATGAAGGGCCGAGGTGCGATGAGGGCTGCGACGTCGTACATTTCCGCGTGCCGCAAAAGACCCGGAATGTAGTTACACTCGCAGTGGTACACGGACCCGATCGAGTCCGTGAACGTGCAGAAATAGCTGCCCACTGCTGCGACACGGATGCGCGTGTCGACCGCGGCCGCAAACAGCGTGACGGTTCCACCGCCCGAGTTTCCGGTGACGGCGATCTTGTCCCCGTCTACTTCGGGCTGGCCCAAGGCCCAGTCGATAAGGCGCATGACATCCCAAACCCGCTCGCCGATCAAAGTGCGGCCGAAGAGCAAAGCATGCATTTGCAAAGTGCGGCAAGAGTTGTTGGCGTCCTTCTCGATGTCCTCCCGTCGCCTGAGGCCGGAAAAGCCGCGCATGTCGGGTGCGACGACGGCATAACCTTGCCGGACGGCCTGCAATGCGATGTCACGGTCGTTCGCCTCGGCCTCGCGCTGCTGCTCCGGAGAGTCGTAGACGCCGGCGTAGTCTGCCTTGCCCCGCTTGTTGTGGCCGTGGGGCGTAACGACCAAGGGAATCTTGCCGCGCACCCGCAAAGGACGCAGGTAGAAGAAGGGCACCCAGTAGCCGGCCTCGGTCTCGAGCACCCATTCTTCGCGAACGTGGTCGCTCAGTTGCTCGGATGCCAAGCGCCTCGCACCCGGCTGCTGCGCAGCGTGCTCGGCGATGGCGTCCAGGCCCAGGAGCTGTCTGAGGCGGGGCCGAAAGCGCTGCTGCCACGCTACGGCCTCGGCAACCGACGCGGCGCGGAACGCGAACTCCCTGTACGTGGCTTTGCTCAGCACATCCATATACGTATTCGAATTCACGGGCCTGCCTCCTCTTTCGGAGTCCATATCACAGGTCTTTGGCCCGCTCGCCGCCGTCTCCTGCCTTGCCCAACATCTTGAGCACGGCCTGCACCCGGTCGCGCACGCCGAGCCGGGCGTAGATCTCGCTCACGGTGTTCTTCACGGTCCCCTCGGAAAGATAAAGCTTTTCGGCAATCTCGCCATTGGACAGGCCAGCTGCGATGAGCTGGAGCACCTCTTCCTGTCGCGGCGTCAGGGCCTCGGACACGGTGGTTTCCGCCTCCTGCTCGCGCCTTTCTCCCTGCTCCTTCAAGATCGCCCTGGCCAAATCGCCCGGAATGAGCCGCTCGCCTGCAACAAGAAGCCGGATGGCGGTGGCCAGCTGCCCGGGTTCGATGTCCTTGAGCAAGTACGCGCTAGCGCCCGCCTCGAGACAGCTTTGCACCAAGGCCCGCTCGTCGAAGGTCGTCAAGATGAGAATCGGTAGCCTGGGATACCGTTTGCGAAGCTCTCGCGTGCAGACGACGCCGTCCATTTCGGGCATACGCACGTCGAGCACGGCGATATCCGGAGCCTCTTCGGCCGCAGCGGCGAGAGCTTGTTTCCCGTTATTTACCGCACGCACGGCAAAACCGCCCTCAAGCTCGAGCAAAGCGCACAGACCGTCGCGCACGAGGGCCTGGTCTTCTGCAAGCAAAACGCGAATCACCGGCGCCTCACCCCTACCTCAACCGTAAACCCTTGCCGCGGCGCCGTCTCGAACCTTACGGTGCCGCCGACCGCCTGCACCCGTCCGATCATGCCCGAAAGCCCCATACCCAGCGTGTACTGGTCCGCCCCGGCGCCGTTGTCGCTCACCCGCACGAAAAGCCGGGGCCCAACGGCTTCCACCGCAACGACAATGTGTGTGGCCTTTCCGTGGCGCACCGCGTTGGTCAGGGCTTCTTGCACCACACGATACAAGGCGTCGGTCACCTCCGGCCCCACGTCCGACACGCTTTCGGCATCGGGACGAAACACCAGCTGCACGTCGGGGCCCCCGGCAGCCGCGAAGTCGGCCGCCAAACTTTCGATGGCCAGGTGAAGCGGCAGGCTGTCCCGCTTTTCCGCTCCGCGGCGCAGCGCGTGGCGCACTTTTTCCAACGTACCGCGCAGGTCCCTCTCCACGCGGGCCAGCCGGGCTTCGGCTTCGCCTGCGTCGGCCCTGAGCAAACGCTGGGCGACCTGCACTTGGAGCAGCGCACCGACCAAGGCGTGTCCCAACGTGTCATGCAGCTCTTCGGCTAGACGCTGCCGTTCCCGTGCCGCGGACAGCTCGCGGGTCGCTTCTGCGTACTCGGCCACGCGCGCCTGGGCCTTTTCCAGCTCTTCCACCGTGACCTTGTGCCGCCGGGACTCCTCCGCGCGGAGCGCGAAGAAGCGTCCGGCAGCGACCGCCATTACGTACAGAATGAGGAGCGCGGCCAGCATTCCGATCGGCGCCGCGATGCGCACGGCGGTAACAGCACTTGAAACGAGGAGCGAAGCCGCCGCACCGGGCCAACTCACGGTGGCAGCGCCTCCTGCGAGGACTGCAGCCAGAATCAACGCCGCGGGGACGCCGGGACGGGCGATCAGAGCGACCAGAGCACAGCCGGTCTGAACGAAGGCCCAGACGCTGCGCCTCCGCGTCACAACCCCTCCGTAGACGGACAGATCCAGGAGCAGGACGAGCGAGAACAAGAGGGCGGACACGGCGAAGGCGACGGTCCGCTCTGCTTCCCATAACCAGACCGAAACGCCGCACGCGATGGTGAGGTAACGCAGCGCCAGCAGCGGCCACAAATCTCCCACAGGCCGGGTCCCGGTTCCGTGTACCCTCACCTCATTCCCTCCGTCGCCGGGTTCGGGCGTCCCCATGGCATCCAAAACATTACAGCTCCATTCGCCGCAAGCGCTGGATGCCGACTACGCTGCCCAAAGTACCGAGCAAGATGAGAACGAACAACGGAATGAGCTGTGACGAGACACCTCGGTACATGTAGCCCTCCGTGACCAGTTCCATGGCCCAGAAAATCGGATTGATGCGGGCAGCCCGCTGCAGAGCGAGCGGCGCCACTTCCAGGGGAAAGAAGGCCCCGCCCATCATGGCGAGCAGCGGCGGCAGTCCTCCTGCGAGGCCTTGCAGAAGCGTCGCGCTGCGCGTGATACCGGCGAGCCCTAAGGCCAACCCCGCCGCGACGTACAGGCTGCCGAGAAGGGCCAGGGCAAGCACTCCCCAGCCCGCCGCCAGCCACAGCGTGCCGAAGGCGCCCGTGACCGTCAATACAACCGCCGCCTGCAACAGACCAATCCCGAACAGGCTCGCCACGTGAGCCGCAACGACCTCGCCGTACGGCACGCCGGCCGCGACGAGGCGGTGCAAGGTGCCGTCCTCCCTCTCCTGGTGCAGCGCGCCGCCCCGCGCAAACAGAGCGGCAAAGGCAAAGACGATGTACACCCCGAAGGCAGTGCGCATCTGGGCCAGCGCGTCGCCGGCCCGATTCCCGTTCGGAGATTCTTGGGTAACCTCAACGGACGGCACGGCTTCGCCACGAACGAGCGCCTGCGCCACGGCCGTCGCCCACGTCTCGAAGTCTCCGCCGGTGTAGTCCGCACCGTGCAGGATCTCAACGCGCGGCTGGCCTTGAGTTGCTGCCGCCTCGAATCCGGACGGAATGATCAGCACGAACCCGGAGCTGCCCGCCGCGAGCTGGCCTTCCGCCTCTTCCCGTGGAACTGCCCGCGGTTGGTAGGAGCGTGAAGCCAGACCGTCGACAAAACGACGGGACGTCTCGGTTCGGTCTTCGTCCACGATATATACCGTCTGCGGTCCGCCGCCCGGGCCGCTGAACAAGGCAGCGATTACTAGACTGAAGACGATCGGCACCACCAAGGTCCAGATGATGTTGGCGGGCGTGCGAAAGGCCCTGTGGGTGTTGGCCGCGGTCATCACGGCAATGCGGTACAGTCGCTCCATCATGCCTCTTCTCCCCTTCCCCGGACACTCCAAACGGTCCAGCCCAAGGCAAATAGTGCTACGGAAGCCACAAGCAAAGTCGTCGCCTCGGCCGAAACTTCCGAAGCTGCGGCGCCCAGGGATGTCTTCAGGTATCCGTCGAGCAGCGCCCGGTTCGGGAGCCAGGCAAAGGAGCGGCGGAACCACTCGGGCAGCACGAGAAGGGGGCTCATCGAACCGCCCAAGAAAGCGAGGACGTTATAAATAGCACTGCCCGCGCTGTCGACATGCTCTGGATTCGGGACGAGGGCCATTACGACCAGCGACAGCCCCGCTGCCGCCGTGGCGCCCAGAACCGTCAACACCGTCCAGGGCCCAAGGGCTCCCCAGTTCACACCGAAAAGCAGCGCCGAGATCAACGCCACGGTGCACACAAACAGGATGGCCACGGCAACGGCGGCCAAGCTGCCCCCTAGCATGTAAACGGCCGGCTTCACCCCGAGGCTGCGCAGTCGGGCGTAGGCGTCGGTAGCCCGATCGGTCGCCACCGTCACAGTTACGGCGTGGGCCGCAAACATGACGAACATCGCCGTGATGCCAGCCGCGTAGTAGGTAAACGCGTCGGTCCGCAGCCAAGGCGGTGTCTCGCCGGCACCGTCCGTTACGTCGACCTGTGTATGGGCTATCTCGACCCCTTCCGTGCGCTGGACGGTGATCTCCAACAAGATGCGCTCGATGGCCGACTCCAGCACCTCCGCAACGACCGAGCCAGGAGCCGCGACAATGGTCACCGCGGCTGGTTTGCCCGGGGATGAGATGAGTGCCGCATCCGCGACGCGGTGGCGGACAAGCTCCCGGGCTGACTCGGGGTCCGCGACGGAAGCCACTTCAAGAAATCGTTCCATGCCGCGCAAAGCCTCGATCACCGCTACGTGGTTTCCGCCGGGGATCTCGGCCACTACCACATGAAAAGGCTTGGAAGGAGCAAAGTCCGATGACATCAACGGTTGCAAGCTCATCCCCAATACCCCGATTAAGGCGAGGGGCAGTGCAAGCAGCCAAATCGGCGTGCCCCGATCGGTCAACACGCGCCGGACTTGATTTACGCAGATGATCCCGGTTATCCGGAGGGAACGCTGCATCAGGACGCACCCCCGTTCGCTCCGTGGTCCCGCAGCGCCTTGCCCGTAAGTGCTAGGAATACGGTCTCCAGGTTCGGACTTTCGACCCGCATGCCGTCGAGGGGCAGCCCGACAGCGACGAGGGCGTTCAAGACTGTCGGTACCTGCGCAGAACCTTCGGGAAGCACAAAGCGCAGCTCACCCGTGCGGGCTTCTATCGGAACCGAGATCGAACTGCGCAAGCTGTCCAAATCGACGACGTCACCGTTGGCCACCGGCACCCTGAGTACGACACTATCTCCGGCGAGTGCCCGCACCTCGTCGATGGGCCCCTGGGCGATAACCCGGCCGTGATCGATGATTGCCACCCGCTCACACAGGTACTCGACTTCTTCCATATAGTGGCTCGTGTAGATGATCGTCACGCCTTGGTCGGCCAGACGGCGCACTGAATCGAGGATATACCGTCGAGACTGGGGATCGATGCCTACCGTCGGCTCATCCAGCAGCAGCACCTTGGGATTTCCAAGCAGCCCGATGCCGATGTTGAGCCTTCGCTTCATGCCGCCCGAGAACCCTTTGACACGGCGATTCGCATCTTCTTCCAGTCCGATGAGGCGCAGAATGTCGTCCACCTGCTTGGCCCGCTCGGACCGGGGAATCCCACGCAGCTTGGCAAAGAAGACGAGATTTTGCCTGGCGGTAAAGTCTTCGTAGAGTGCAAGTCCTTGAGGCACAACCCCCAAAAGCCGCTGCACCGCTTGCGTGTTCCGGGTGACGGACAGGCCGTCGACGGTGACATCGCCGCCGTCGGGTCGCACAAGGCCACAGAGGATTTTCAAGGTGGTTGTCTTGCCGGCGCCGTTGGGTCCCAATAGTCCGAAGGTCTCGCCGGGCAGCACGGAAAAGGACACACCAGCTAAGGCTAACGTCTTGCCGTACTGCTTGCGGAGGCCCTCGACGCGAATGATGGGCTTGGTCGCAGCGGGCTCCAAGTTCCCGCCGCCTCTTGCCATCGCCATTTTTCATACCTCCCGTTGCATCTTCCGCAACTCACTTCGCACGGCTGCGGCAAGACCCAGTATAGGAGCATACGGGCAGGTGCAACCAGTGACCGCGGTAACGGATGTATATGTGCGTCGAGCGCCATGAGGGAGGAAACGCGGCGCGCTAAGTCTGAACGCTTTCTGTACTCAGCCGGGCACGTGTGGACTCCCTCACAATGAGCTTGGTGGGCAAGGCATGCACCTCAGGAGGTGCCTTGTCGCCCCCGATTCGCTGCAGGAGCCTACCGACGGCACTGCGCCCCAACGCCTCGCTGGGACAAGCGACCGTTGTGAGCCTCGGACGCGAATAGACGGAGACCGTATCGTCGAAGCCGCAAATGGAGACTTGCTCCGGCACCGACAAGCCCTGGCTTTCGAGCGCATCAAGGGCGCCAACGGCCATGACGTCGTTGAAAACCAGAAGGCCGGTGAATGCGACGCCTCGGGCCAATAGCTGGGACACGGCTGCTGCAGCGTCGGCGCTGGTGTAACCGGTTACCCGAATGAGCAATCTCTCGTCAGCTTCGATCCCGGCCTCGGCGAATGCCTGCATAGCGCCGGTATAGCGCAACTCGGTCGTCTTGCTCTGTTCGGCACCGATGAAGGCGATGTTGCGATGGCCGAGGCTGATCAAATAGTTAGCTGCTTGCTTTCCCGCTCCCACGTCGTCACTGACGAAGCAGTCGATGTCGGGCACGAGCCTTCCACCGGCGACACCGACGACCGGCACACCCCGGCTGCGAAAAGTCTCGATCAAACCGCTTGCGACAACGTCCCATGACAGCACGACCAAGAGTCCGTCCACGCCCATGGCCAGCATGCGGTCGGCGTACGCCCGGCTCTTGTCGGGATCGCCGTCCGTATTGCCAACAAAGACGGCATACCCTTTTTCGTGCGCGGTCTCTTCAGCGGCCTTGACAACGGCGGCAAAAAAGGGATTTGTGATTGAGGGAACGAGAAGACCGAGGCTCTGTGTCCTCCTCGTATACAGCGCCCGCGCGACGAGGTTCGGACGATAGTCGAGTTCGGCGATGGCCTGCTGTACACGCTTGCGCAGTTCGTCGCTGACCGGTCTGCTCCCGTTGATGACAGCCGAGACCGTCGCTACCGACACCCCGGCTCTCTTGGCCACATCGCGAATCGTTGCGATAGCTCATCTACCTCCTACTGGCTGCCGAAGGAAACAGCGCGCTAGATTTCGCTCGCAGGACGGCTTGTCGTGCAACATCACGGCCTGTCGTGCAATTTCGTGACCGCTCGGCAAGCCCCCGAATGCTCCATTTGGGACGGACCGAACAAAGCTCAGTCTATCCCGGTGCCGCCGTGGAGGGCGCATTCAAGCCCATCCTGCCACGCTGAGGCCGGCCTCCTCGCTGCTTCCGTTTCTACTCGGTTCGTGCGCGTCCCTGCCGAAGCGTCACGTGGCCTGC